>Ga0187783_10000915_pt1 | contig 21720 bp, 25 predicted proteins | sample 1015_SJ02_MP02_2_FD_132471 | JGI IMG/M metagenome (GOLD analysis project Ga0187783, IMG submission 132471) | Tropical peat soil microbial communities from peatlands in Department of Meta, Colombia - 1015_SJ02_MP02_20_MG | ecosystem: Environmental > Terrestrial > Soil > Wetlands > Peat | place...
TATGCGCGCGCCCTGCGACGCTATCTCGCCCCGGAGCTCAGCGTACGCATCGTTGGAGAGGCCGCCGCAACCGATGAATTTCGCGAAGCCGCGCTGCGGCTTCCGGCGCCCTTTGCGGCAATCCGAACGCTCTCGCCGGCCGATGCTGCGGAGCTCGGCATGCCGGTTGCGCCCGCGGCTTACGTTTGCGTTACCGGAACCTGCGGCGCGCCGGTTCGCGAGGCCGGTGCGTTGCGCGCCGCCTACGACGCGCTCGTCGCGTGAGCTCGCTGCTCCCACTTCGCGACGTTCACGCCGAGCACGAGGAGCCAGAGCATCAGCGAGATTTCGCCGATGCCGTCGAGTGCGAGCATATATACGCTCAAGATGTGCGCCAGCGAGGGCGCGAGAAACGCCGTCAGGCTATTGGTTACGAAAGCCAGGCCCGCGATTGATACCAGAACTCCGAGTGCTCGCGGCAGGAAGTTCGATCTGAAGATAAGGTAGCCAAGCATAAGCTCGTAGAATCCGAAAAAAACCAGGCAGATGAGGTAGCCTTGTGCGTGCAGCTTGAGCGCCAGCAGCGCCATCGCCTGCAGCTGTCCGGTGTTAAACACCTTCAGGTAGGGGGCGCCTTTTAAAAGCAACAGCGGCGCAAGGTGGCCGAGCGCGTCGATGCCGCCGATGGCAATGCCGACCAGGCTGAAGAACGCCGCAAGCAACGAGAGACTGCGGCTGACAGGCCGTAACAGCTCGTAGAGAAGAAGCGTCACGACGGTATAGGCAACGCCGCCGATGATGTCGGCGACGAAACCCAACCGATAGAACGGTTCGGATGCTAGGATGCTGTGCGCGGTCGCCACGGCGTCAGTTGGAAAGAAGACCCTGCCGCGCACGAACAATTCGGCAAATCCGCCGGTTAGCGACGTAATCAGATAAAACAGCCCGGCGAGTCGCGCCGTCGACTGAGGCGACCTGCTCATGTGATTTCTACGAGGCTCGAAGCCGGTTGTTTCAAGCGCCCGGCCGCACGAAGACTAGCCAGTACCAACAGCCCCAAAGGCCGACGGCCGCCGAGTACGCGATCAGCGCTTTTCCCCATGCCGGAAAGCGGTCGCGAATGCCGAGCATCATCAGCGCTACCAAAAAGGGCTCGAAGTCCAGCGCGTGACGCATGCCGAACTGGGCGAAGCCGTTGACGTAGTAAAGAAAATTCGGTATGGCGGTCAGCAGCGCCGCAACCCAAAGGGCGACAACCCAGCTGATGGGAGTGCGCGCGAGCAGCGCGAGCACCAGCGCCGGCGAAGTCCACGTCAGGGCGACTCCCGAGAACTCGGGACGCAAGCCGGGGAACGCAGACAACTGCGTCGGCGCTTGAACGAAGAACGACCAGAGTTGGTACGGCAGATACTGCAGGCGAAACGGCGAGCCGGTCGGCATTCCGACTTGATCTTGGTGGTACCAGGTCGTATATCCGACGTCGCTCCACGTTCCCCAGCGAGCTTGATTGTAAAGCACCCACAGCACGGCAACGACGGCGAGGACGGTGGCGAAGGAGGCAAGTCCTTCGCCCTTCGCCCTTCGACTACGCTCGCTCTCGCTCGCTCCGCTCAGGGTGACAGCGGCCCCGGCGCTCCGCTGAGGATGACACAAAACGACCAACAGATACGCATAGACCGGCAGCGCCACAACCATCGAGAAGCGCGACTCGAAGGCGCAGGCTGCGAACAGCGCGACCAGCCAGGCGCGGCGCTTACCGGCCAGCTCGACTAGCGCGAGCATCGTGAAACATACCGCGCAAACGTGCGCCATAAACCACACGTCGCCGAGCATCGCGCACCACAACAGGTCGGTACCGGCCAGCATGAATCCGCAAATCCAAGCATTACTCGATCGGCGCAAGCCGAAGCGCTCGCCAAGCTCCCAGCAGGCACCGATCGCGACGGCGGCCAGAACGGCGGCCAGAACCGTCTGATTCGTATGCGCGCCAAAGATGGCGACGAACGGCAACAGCAGCAGCGCCGGCATCGGAGCTTCGATGACGTAATAGTGTCCCCCAGCGCCGTATGGCAGCGCATCGATGTACGTGCCCGGCCAATCGATCCAGACGCGTCCGTGCAAGAACGCTTGCGCTAAGAGAACGTAGTTGTTGTATGGACTCGCACGGAGATGCGAAAACAGCGCGATCACGGCAAACGCAACCAACCCGGCGACGTATGCGGGCCGAAGCCGTAACCTCATAGTGGAGGGGTGGTCGACTCCGGCAGCGGTTTGGGCGGTTGAAACGTCGAGGGCGGCAAGCTCGCGGGGAACGCGTACTCGCTCCAAACAATGCGTTCGCGCGCCGGTTTTCCCTTGACGACCGCTTGCGCCGAAGCGCTGACCGGCATCCAATACCCTCCAAACGAGCCAAACTGAATCTCGCCGCTTCCGGTCACGTCGAGGCCGCCGCTGTGAAAGTGCACGACGCGCGGCAGAAAGTTTGCGCCGTCGATCGTCACTCGGTCGATCGCGGCGCCCGCGGTGTGATCCAACGGGGTCGCTTCGTAGACGTAATCGAGATGACGGCCGTCGCGCGCGGTTCCGACGAAGAGCAGCTCGTAGGCGTCGCTGCGCGGAGCGAAGCGCTCGACGGTGTACCGTTCCGGGCGGTGAAAGAACTGCACGATTTTGTGCGTCAGCGCGATCCCGTCGACGGAAAGGGTTTCGTCGCGCACGTCGTTACCGCTACGGTAAATCTGATGGCGCTCTTCGATGTTGCTGGGGCCGACTTGCGAAACCGTATAGGCGTACACCACGACCTTGGGCGCGAGCGCGCTCTCCAGTGCCGACGCGTAACGCTGCAGCACGTACTGCGAGTCGAGCGATTGCGACCCGGCGCCGAGGAGCAGCCAAAACATCAGCACCGCACGAGCGGCGCGTAGTGTCATGTTAAGACCGCGTTGCGAATAGCGCGCACCGCGGCTTCGGCACCATCCGGATTCGAGCCACCGCCCTGCGCTTGTCCCGCTTGCCCGCCTCCCTTCCCAGCCACCAGCGGTGCTCCAAGCTTGACGAGATTGCCGGCGTGCACGCCGGCGCGCACGAGGTCGTCGCTGGCGCTTACCAGCAGACTGACGCTTCCGTTGTCGATTCCGGCCAGCGCGACGACACCGCTGCGCAGACGGTTACGGATGGCGTTTCCGAGGTGGCGCAGCGACTCCGCATTTGCCTCGGGCACGACCGCCCCAACGAAAGCCCGGTCGCCGCTTCGCTCGGCCTTTTGAACGTAAGACTCCGCCTCGGTTGCCGCGAGCCTCGCCCGCAGCTGACCTAGCGCCCCTTGCAAATCCTTCACGTCGCGCTGCATGCGTTCGACGCGCTCGTGCAGCTCGTCCGGAGACGTGGCCAAGGCGGAGGAGAGCGAGCCGATCAGATCGCTTTGTGCGGCGGTGTATTCTTCGGCTGCTTCGGAGACGCACGACTCGATACGTCGAATTCCACTGCCGATCGAGAACTCCGAAAGTATCACGAACATGCCGAGCTCGCCGGTCGAATGCGAGTGCGTTCCTCCGCAGAATTCGATCGATGGGCCGGCCTGCACGACGCGAATCATCTCGCCGTAGTTTTCGCCCGCCATCCAGATCGCGCCGGTCTTCTTGGCCTCTTCGATGGGCAGTACGCGCGTCACCAGATGCGCGTCGTCGCGAATCATTTCGTTCACGCGCCGCGCCACCTCACGCTTCTGCTGCGGGCTGAGCGCACCGCCGGGCCAGCGGAAATCGAACCGCATCCGATCGATGCCCACCCACGAGCCGGCCTGATTGACGTCTTCGCCGAGGACGTCTTTGAGCGCGCGCTGCAGCAGGTGCGCGGACGTGTGATGCCGGCGGATTTCCCGGCGCCATCGGGCTGAGACGCTGGTCAGGACCGAGTCGCCGACGGCAAAGGCACCCTGAACTACGGCACCGTGGTGGACGATCGCATCGCCCATATACTGCGTGTCGCGCACCTCGAACTCTGCGCCCTTGGCTACGATCGCGCCTCGGTCGCCGATCTGTCCACCGCGCTCGGCGTAGAAGGACGTGCGGTCGAGAATCAGCGCCCCTTCCTCGCGCGCCGCCAGCGAGGTTGCGGCGTCGCCGTTTTTGAGGATCGCGAGAACGCGTCCGTCCGACTCGAGCCCCTCATCGTAGCCGGTGAAATCGCTGCGAAGCGCGGGCAGCTCCGCGACCTCCACGACGTCGCGTTTGGCTGCCGCATCGGCTCGCGCGCGTTCGCGCTGCCGATCCATCAACCGCTCGAATTCCAGCGTATCGACCATTGCGCCGCGTTCGGCCGCAATCTCGCGCGTGAGCTCGACCGGAAAGCCGTACGTGTCGTGGAGGGTGAAAGCTTCCGAACCGCCGATCGTCCGATCGTCGCGCTCGAGCGCATCGTCGATGATGCGATCGAGCATCGTCATTCCGCGCTCCAGCGTTCGTTCGAAGATCTGTTCTTCGGTGCGCAGCGCCGACGCGATCCGTGGCGCGCTTTCTCGCAGTTCGGGATAACCGGACTCGAAGGAGCGCACCACCGCGCCGACGAGCGGCGCCAGAAAACCATCGGGATAGCCGAGCAGCTTTCCGTTACGAATCGCGCGGCGAATCAAGAACCGCAGCACGAAGCCGCGGTCGGTATTCGATGGATAGACCCCATCGTTGATCAAAAACGTCGCAGCGCGCATGTGATCGGCGATGATGTTGCGGCGTGCGCTTTGCTCCTGCGGCGCAAGCGTGGTGCGACCAACGGGAGGCTGCGCGGCGACCACGTCGGTGAAAAGGTCGGTTTGATACATCGACGCCACGCCGTTGCAGATCGCTAGCATTCGTTCGAAACCCGCGCCGGTATCGATCGCCTTGCGCGGCAGCTCTTCGAGCCGGCCGTCGGCCGACCGGTTGTACTGTTGAAAGACGATGTTCCAAATTTCGACGTAACGGCTGCCGAGATTGGGCCCGGTATCGCTGGCACCGGCAGCATAAGCGGCACCGGTATCGTAAAAGATTTCCGTACAGGGACCGCACGGGCCGGTCGCGCCCATCGTCCAAAAGTTTTCCTCGTCGAAGCGCGTCACGCGTTCCGGCGCCAGCCCAACTTCGTGAGTCCAGATCCTCTCGGCTTCGTCGTCGCCGGTATGCACCGTCGCGTAGAGGCGCGACGGATCCAACCTAAGCACTTGCGTAACGAATTCCCAAGCCCAAGCTATCGCTTCGCGCTTGTAATAGTCGCCGAAGCTGAAATTCCCGAGCATCTCCAGGAATGTCCCGTGCCGCCCGGTGCGCCCGACGCTCTCGATATCGCTCTTAGCGCCGGCTACCCGCAAACAGCGCTGCACCGTTACCACCCGCGGCGCGGGCGCCGGCTGCTCGCCGAGAAACACCGGAACGAACTGCTCCATTCCGGCGATCGTGAAGAGCGTCGTCGACATCTCCGGCGGAACCAGCGTCGCCGGCGCAAGCAGCTTGTGCTGCTTGCCCACGAAGAAGTCGATCCACGCCTGCCTCAGCTCCTGGCTTTTCACAATCCCCTATTCTACGATACGCCCCCTCACGGACCCCATGAGGCCGGTGTTCCGGCTGAGGAGCGTCTCGATTTTCGGACAAAACAGGATGTTCGTCCGGCGCGAGCGTCTCCGAAGCGGAATACCGCGCTCATGGGGTCCGTGGGGGGCGTATCGTCTTACTCCGCCAGAACGACGCGGAGCTTTTCGAGCGCCTTGGCTTGCAGGCGCGAAACGTGCATTTGCGAGACGTTGAGGCGCTTGGCGATCTCGGTCTGCGAGATCGACTCGTAAAACCGCAGATAAATGATGACGCGCTCGCGACCGGTGAGCACCGCAAAGGCGCGCTCGAGGTTGGCGCGGTCTTCGAGCAGCTCCAAAGCCGGGTCCGATACGCCGACGGTGTCGGCGAGCGTTTGCGATTTTTTGTCGGTTTCGCCGGAGACCTCGCTATCGAGGGAGAGCATGTTATAGGCTTGTCCCAGTTCTTGCGCTTCCAGGATCTCGTCTTCGCCGGCTTGCAGGTGCTCGGCCAGCTCGGCGACGGTGGGGCTGCGGCCGAGCCCGATGGCGAGCTTGTCGCTGGCGCGATTGACCGCGAGATTGAGCTCTTGGAGCCGCCGAGGAACTTTTACCGCCCAGCCTTTGTCCCGAAAATAGCGCTTGATCTCGCCGACAATCGTCGGGGTGGCATAGGTCGTGAACTCGACGCCGCGTTCCAAATCGAAACGGTCGATGGCTTTGAGCAATCCGACGGTCCCCACTTGTAGCAGATCGTCCAGCGGCTCGCCGCGGTTGGCGAATCTCACTGCGAGAAATCGCACCAAATTGAGGTGCGCGACGACCAGTTCGTCGCGCAGCCGCTCGTATTCGGTGTCGCGCCGTCCGGGCTGTTCGGCGTTGCGTTGCCGTGCTACGACGAAGCGCTCGAAAAGGCTACGCGCCCGCTCGCGATCGGGGCGCGCTTCGTCACGCTCGGTCATCTATCGCAGCGAGATCGGGGTCACGAGTTACGCCGGAGCGCCGACCAACCTCTTCACCATGAGCAAATCCGTTCCGTGTTGGGGATGCACGTCGTAACTGACCTCATCCATCAGGGTTCGGATCAGGAAAATGCCGAGCCCCGCGATGCGAGCTTCGTCGAAGTTCATGCGCGCAGAATCGGATACGATGTCATGACGGCCGCTATCGTGCACCCGCACGCGCAGCGAATCCCGCGTCGCTTCGCAGTGCAACTGGATGAATTCTCCGTGACCTTCGTGTTGGATCACCGCCGTGCAGGCCTCCGCAACGGCGAGTTTTACGTCTTCGATCTCTTCAATCGAGAAGCGCAGCCGGTTGGCGACGGTCGCCGCCGCGAGCCGCGCCAGGGCAACCCACTCCGCCCGAGCTGGAATGCGAAGCTCGACGAGCTCGGGCGCGGCGTTCTCAATCGCCTGATTCACACCAAAGCTTTCATCGCGGCGTCCTCGCTATCGAAAATGCCGAAGATCTTGACGAGGCCCGTTATGTCGAAGATTTTCCTGATTTGCGGGTTGGTGCAAACCAGGTTAACCGAGCCGCCGTGTTCGCGGACTCGCTTGAGCCCGCCGATCAAAACGCCCAGCCCGGTAGAGTCGATATACCGCACCTTCTCGAGGTTGATGACCAAGTGATAAACGCCGCGATCGATCAGTCCGCCAATGGCGTCTTTTACCTTCGGCGACGTATAGACGTCGATTTCTCCACTGAGATCGACGACGTAACAATCTCCGGGTGCTTCACGCACGCTTACCTTGATGTCCAATGTTTACTCCTCGGCTTTTCGCTGTAACTCTTCCTGCGTTGCATCGGCTGTGGCCTGCCCTTCCACGACCGCCGCGTCGATGTTGGCGCGCGCGCTTTCGACGACTTGCCGCCCTCTTTCGTAGAGGTCCGAAACGCTCGATTGCCACTGGGATTTCACATCGTTGACCTTGCCCCGCAGGTCGCCGGTTGCATCGCTGGCAAAACGGCCGGCCTCACGAGCCTTTCCAGCCAGCCGGTCGCGCGTCTCTTCCTGTGTGATAAGCACGGCTGCGACGCCGCCCACGACTGCGCCGATAACAAGACCGGCGATGAATCCACCGCCTCCGCCGTTGCCTTTACTCATCGTTACCTGCTCCTTGGCCTTTCGGACTTTTTCCAATAACCAAACGGCGTAAACCCGCGGTGAGTCCCCCCAGCGTCGCGCCCACGTTGACGATGGACGGCACGACGGCGTTTTTCGCCAAGTCGACGGTGCGCGAGAGCGCTGCAGCTGAATCCTCCAGCGATCTGGTGGCCTCGTCGACGTGCGTAAGGGTATTCGATACGGGCGTACCGACCTTCTCGAGTTGCCGGTCGACGCCGTCCAGCGTCGTTCGCAAGCGTGCCGCGGTCTTAGCGAGCGCTAGCATTCCCACGAAAACCCCAATTCCAACCAACAGCGCGCCCACCCCGGCCAGCACGTCGAGGATAAGGGGACCATACGTGGTAGCGCTCACTTTTCTGCCTCCAGCGGCGCGCGGTTCGTTTTCTCATTCTGCCCATCCCCCCGGCCCCGCCCGCCGGGTGTACGCAGCCCCGCCACCAAGGGTGGCAGTATTTCGAGCACTCGGTCGATCTCCTCACCGGTGGTCGAGATGCCCAAGGAGAAGCGGACCGCTCCTCTTCGCCACTGCCCGTTCATAGCCAGGGCAGCCAGTACGTGGCTAGGCTCAGGGCTTCCCGAGGTGCACGCGCTTCCGGCCGAGACGGCGACGCCGGCAAGATCGAGCGCAATCAGCAGCGCTTCCGAATCGACGCCCTCGAAGCTTACGTTGAGGTTATTTGCCAGGCGCGCATCCATAGAACCGTTAACGCGTACGGCAGGCACGCTCGCGCGAATTCCCGCTGAAAGCCGGTCGCGCAGAGCCGCGACTCGCTTGCTCTGGGCGGGTCGCTCCGAAATTGCGAGCTCGAGGGCGCGCGCCATGCCGGCAATCCCAAGGACGTTCTCCGTCCCCGAACGCCGGCCGAACTCTTGTCCCCCGCCGCTAACGAGTGGCGCGATCTTAACTCCCGCGCGCACGTACAACAGCCCGACGCCCTTGGGACCGCCGAACTTGTGCGCCGAGAGCGAAAGCAGGTCCACGCCCAGCTCGCGCACGTCGATCGGCAACCAACTTGGCGCTTGGACCGCATCGGTGTGAAAGAGGATCCCGCGGTCGCGCGCGATTGCCGCGAATTGCGGGATCGGTTGGACGGTGCCGATCTCGTTGTTCGCCAGCATCACTGATGCGACATATGTCGAAGGACGCAGCGCTCCGGCAAATCGCGCCTCCTCGACGATGCCGTCGTCCCCGACGGGAAGCACGGTCGCGTCAAACCCCTCGTTCTTGAGCCGGTCGAGCGCCGCCAACACGGCATGGTGCTCGATCGCGGTGGTCACGACGTGCGCACCGCGCGGCGCAAGCTTAAGGACGCCTAAGAGCGCCTGATTGTCGGACTCGGAGCCGCTGCCCGTGAACGTGATCTCATTGCGTTTAGCCCCGAGCGACGACGCGATGCTTTCGCGAGCGGAGTCGAGCAAGGCGCGCGCCCGCCTGCCTTCGGCATGTAATGAACTTGGGTTATAGTTGGCGCGTTCGAAGGCCGCGCGCATGGCGTCTGCAACCTCGGTTCGCAGCGGGGTCGTTGCCGCATTGTCCAGATAAATTCGTTCGGAGTTCACAGGTCGTTCACAGTAAGCTGCTCTAGTATCGAGTTGTGCGAAGCTCCAACGCACACTCCGAGAAGTAGCAACGGGAAACTGGCGGTCCGAGAATCACTCGGACCGCCTTTTTTGATAGTAACGGCGTCCGCTCAGATTCGCGGGTAAGTTTTCCTGCACGACGCTGTAGTCGTCGTGCGCATAATGATATCCTCGGCCGTACCCAAGTTGCCGCATCAACGGCGTCGGCGCATTGCGAAGATGCATCGGAACCGGATCGTTGCGCGTCTCCGCCACGTCCTCCATCGCCGCGCTGTAGGAGCTCCCAACGCTGTTGCTCTTCGGCGCCGTCGCCAGATACAGGGTCGCGTGCGCAAGCGGAAAGAAACCTTCGGGCATTCCCACGAAATGCACGGCCTGTTGTGCCGCAACCGCCACGACTAATCCGTTGGAGTCGGCGAGACCGACGTCCTCGGAGGCTAGGATCACCAGCCGCCGAGCGATGAACAGCGGGTCTTCGCCGCCGTCGATCATCCGCGCCAACCAGTAGAGCGAAGCGTCCGCGTCGCTCGCGCGCACCGACTTGATGAACGCGCTGACGACGTCGTAATGCATCTCTCCGCCCTTGTCGTATTGGGAGCTTCGCCGCTGCATTGCTTCGCGCACGAGCGCCGCGTCGATCGCGAGCCCTTTTTCGCGCGCCGCGGCCGAGGCCGCCGCGAACTCGAGGGCGTTGAGCGCCGCGCGCGCATCTCCATTAGAAAGCGAGATCAGAAGCGAGCGCGCGTCGTCGGCGATTCGCATCCCTTGGCTGCCGAGGCCCCGTTCTCGATCGGCGAGGGCGCGCTCGACGATTGCGCCGATCTCGGCGTCGGAGAGCCCCGCAAGCACGAAAACGCGCGCCCGCGACAGTAAAGCGGGGATGACTTCGAACGACGGGTTCTCGGTCGTCGCTCCGATGAGCGTTACCGTGCCGTCCTCGACGTACGGCAGGATCGCGTCCTGTTGCGCCTTGTTGAACCGGTGAATCTCGTCGATGAAGAGCACCGTGCGCTTTCCGACGCACCGGCGCGCCGCGGCCTCACGCACCACGCGGCGCAAATCCGCGACGCCCGCGCTGACGGCCGACATGCTCTCAAAATGGGCGCCGGTCGTTTGCGCGATGATTTGCGCGAGCGTCGTTTTTCCGCTGCCGGGCGGCCCCCACAGGATCATCGACGGCACCGCATCGCGTTCGATCGCGGTTCGCAATGCGCGCCCGGCGCCAACGAGGTCATCCTGTCCGACGAACTCGCCGAGCGTCCGCGGGCGCATCCTTGCCGCCAGCGGGGGCTCTTCGCGAGCGAACAGAGTCAAGGCTGCGGGGTCGAGCTTTCGACCGGCTGGGTGAACGCGTTCTTGGGAATCTTTAGCGGCTTGGGCGTCGCCAGTTTGCGGTGCAGCTCGCTCGGGAACTGGATCGTGACGTCGCCCTCCGCGTGAGCCGCGCCCGTGACCGTGTTGTAGAGCACCTTGCGCGCGTTCATGCTGCGCGTGCCCTGCGTGATGTGCACTGCGCCTTCGAGCAACAATGTGTGCGCTTCGTCATTGAGCGTGCCGTTGTCGGCATTGACGATCGTGTCGGACTGCACGTAATGCACGTTGCCGATTGCTTTGTATACCTTCGCGGCTCCGTCCAGCTGCGCTTTATCGGCCGTCAACGTCGACGGGTTGGGCGACTTGGCAGGCGCACCGCCGGCCAGACTTTGCGCGCTGCCCTGGGTGTCGTGCATGACGACGTGTCCGTTCAAAAACAGCAGTTGCTTCTTATAGTTGCCGTTGGCGCGATCGGCCGTAACGTCGCCACCCGCGCGCGTCATCACGACCTTTGCCGGCGTACTAAAATCGCCGCTTTTAAAGTTTGCGTCGAGCGAGCTTGCGTGCACCGTCCACACGCCGAGGTCGAACGATGCCGCCGATGCCGGCACCGATGGACTCGGCACCGGCGCCGGAGGCGGTAGCGCGATCGAAGGTCCCGGACTGGGCAAGCGTACCGGAGAAGGGCTCGGAGACGCGGCCGCGGCGAAAGCCGTGGCCGATGCGACGACGGCGACGACCACCAGAGAAAACCGAATCATTGTTGTTGCGTTCGTACCTTTACCGTAGGACGTTCGATCGGCCCGAGCAGTTCCACAAGGCGGCTCTCCGAGACGGCGCCTTCTCGCAGCAAGCGAGGATGGCTGCCGGAAAGATCGACGATTGAGGATTCGACATCATAGCGCGTCGGTCCGTGGTCAACCAAAAGATCTGCTATCGGAAGCATGGAGCGATCTCCCTCGCCGAGATAGCGCGGGCCGTCGCTTGGACTCGCTCTGGTTCCCGCGATCGGACCGCAGCGCTCGAGGAGCGCGCGCGCGAACGGATCGTCGGGAACGCGAAATGCGAGCGTGTGCAAGCCGGCCGCCAATTCGTCGCTTATGAACGCCGGCTTGCGAATCAGCACGATCACCGGCGACGGCAGCAGACGCTTCGCGGCCGCAATTGCAAGCGGATTGTCCACAGCGTATTCCAAGAATTCTTGGACGGTCGCGACGTGAATCGTCAGCGGCCGGTTGTCCGGCCGGCCCATTGCCGCGTAAACGCGGTCGATCGCTTGGTAATCGTACGGATCGCAGCCGATCAGGTAGCTCGTGTCGTTCGGCAAGATTACGGTCCCGCCTGAAAAGACGACGCCGGCCACGTCTTCGGCGACCTCGCCGGGCGGCGCCGCGGTCGCATCGATGATGCGCCCAAAGCGTTCGAGCGGCATTGGTCGAAAACTCTACACGCGCAGCCTAGCGCCGGTACCAATCGCGACGCACGAAAGCGGATCGTCGGCAACGATCGCAGGCACGCCGGTGACTTCCGAAAGCAATTTCTCTAAACCTCGCAGCAATGCGCCGCCGCCGGTCAAAATGATGCCCCGGTCGATGATGTCGGCCGACAGCTCCGGCGGCGTTTTCTCGAGAACGCCTTTCACCGCCTCGACGATCTGGCCCACCGGCTCCGAAAGCGCCTCGCGAACCTCTTCGCTGGTGATCTTCACGGTTTTCGGCAGCCCGTTGATCAGATCGCGACCGCGGATCTCCATCGCCAGCTCCTGTTCGAGTTTGTAAGCCGAGCCGATCTTGATCTTTATCTCCTCGGCGGTGCGCTCGCCGATCATCAAGTTGTAGATTCGCCGAATGTAACGAACGATCGCTTCGTCCATCTTGTTGCCGGCAACGCGCAACGACTGCGAGACGACGATTCCACCCAAAGAGATGACGGCCACGTCGGTCGTCCCGCCGCCGATGTCGACCACCATACTGCCGGAAGGTCCGCCGATCGGCAGACCGGCTCCGATCGCCGCCGCCATCGGCTCTTCGATAATTCCGACCTCGCGCGCGCCGGCCAACTTTGCGGCGTCTTTGACCGCGCGCTCCTCGACGCTGGTGATTTCTGCCGGCACGCAGATCGTCACGTGCGGCTTGGGCTTCACGATCGACGACCACCACGAACGATCTTTCATGACCTTCTTGATGAAATACGAGAGCATCGCTTCGGTGACTTCGAAGTCTGCGATGACGCCGTCGCGCAGCGGCCGAATCGCTTGAATGTGCGCCGGCGTGCGGCCCAGCATCTGGCGTGCCTCTTCGCCGACCGCCAGCACTCTGCCGGTATTCATATCCTTGGCAACGACCGACGGCTCGCGCAGCACGATGCCCTTGCCTTTAACGTGAACGAGCACGTTGGCCGTGCCCAGGTCGATCCCGATGTCCAAAAATGACTCCTAGCGGTGAAGGTTTATCCGGTTGCCGAAACCCGCGGGTACTCGCTCGTTTCGAAAAGGCCTGCCGGCTCGACCAGCGGAGTCACGCCGCTGCTCCGCTGGACTTGACCGCCCAGTTCGGAAAGCAGCTCCTCGAACCGCTCGTAACCGCGGTCGACGTATTCGAGACCGATTATCTCGGTTTCGCCGTTCGCAGCCAGTCCCGCCACAATCAGCCCGGCGCCGGCTCGAATGTCGGGTGCCTCGACGGGGGCGCCGGAAAGCTGCTTTGGGCCTTTAATGACCGCCGCGTTGCTCTCCATCGTCACTTTGACGTCGGCTCCCATGCGCGCCAGCTCGTTGACATATGAAAAGCGCGCGTTGAAGATCGACTCTTCGACGACGCTAGTTCCCGGACAAGTGCACAAGAAGCCGACGACCTGTGGTTGCAGGTCGGTCGGAAACCCCGGATAGGGCGCCGTGAGAATGTCCGTTCCGCCAGTAATGCCGTCGGCCTTCACCCGAATCCAATCGTCCCCGCTCATCGTCACCGCGCCGCACTCAACCAACTTATCGATGAGCGCACCCAAATGATCGGGGCGGCAATTGGTAACGGTTACGTCGCCTCGCGTGACGGCGCCCGCTAGAAGAAGCGTGCCGGTCACGATGCGATCCGGAATAATCTCGTATTCGGCGCCGCTCAAGTGCGGTACACCCTCGATCGAAATCGTGTCGGTGCCTTGCCCGGCGATCTTGGCGCCCATCGCAATCAAAAAGTTCGCGAGGTCTACGACTTCGGGCTCCATCGCGACGTTGTTGATCCGCGTGTTCCCTTCCGCCAAGACCGCTGCAAGCATCGCGTTTTTGGTCGCACCGACGCTCGGCATTCGAAACTCGATCTCCGCGCCGTGGAGCCGCGGTCCGCGAGATTGCGCGATCAAGTAGCCGTGAGCGTTGTGCACGTCGCACCCCAACGCGACGAAAGCTTGTTCGTGCATGTCGGTCGCGCGCGTGCCGAGCACGCAGCCGCCCGGCAACGGGACCTCGGCGCGGCCGAAACGTCCGAGCAACGCTCCCACTACGTCGAACGATGCCGCGAGCTTACGAACGAGCGCGTAAGGAGCGCGATACGACGCAACGTTGCTGGCGTCGATCGTCACCGTATTGCCGCCTTCGTAGCGAATCCGCGCTCCCAGCGCTTCCAACAGCGAACACATGACCGAAACGTCGGTGATGCGTGGGACGCGGTGAAGCGTCACCGTGCCGCCGGCGAGCAGGGACGCCGCCATGATCGGCAAGGCGGCGTTTTTGGCGCCGTGCGTCGCCACCGAACCCTCCAAACGCGCGCCGCCGCGAATTCGAAGCGTCGTTTCCAGCCGATCCAACATCACGTTAGGAACCTTCGCGTAGGCGGACGGCTCGCCTACTTATGGCCCGTCAGCCGCAGCTTGGCCTCGGCAAAATCGATGGCGGCCTGTTCGCGCGCGAACAGCGCGCGGTCGGCGCCGGCGGCTTTCTGCCGCTCCATCGCTTCGCGCAGTTGTTGGCGCACGTCGGCGACGAGGACGTCGTCGAAACGGACGGCTTCGTCCACGAGAACGGTTACGCCGTCGGGCAGCGCTTGCATGAATCCCTCGCTGGTCGCAAGCTCTAAGCGCGAGCTCGAACCGCCCGAGACCACGTTAGCTCGCAAAACGCCGGGCTTCAAGGCGGCGAGAAAGGGCGCGTGGCGCGGCAGTATGCCTTCCTCGCCTTCGGTGGTCACCGCAATGACCAGCTCGGCATCGCCTTCAAAGACGATTTGCGTCGGCGTCACTAACTTGAACGGGACCGTGTGCGCCTGCTCAGCCACGCGCCTCTTCAACCAAGACGGTCACTCGATCGGGCAGCGCTTGCATGAATCCGTCGCTCGTCGCAAGCTCCAGACGACGGCTCGTGCCTTCGGAACGCACGTTGGCTCGCAAGATCCCCGGCTTCAAGGCGGCGAGAAACGGCGCGTGGCGCGGCAGTATGCCTTCCTCGCCTTCGGTGGTCACGGCGATGACCAGCTCGGCGTCGCCTTCAAAGACGATGTGCGTCGGGGTCACCAGCTTGAACGGCACGGCATTAGCCACCGGTCATGCGCTCCGCGTTTGCCTTCACCTCATCGATCGTACCCGCGTAGAAGAAAGCGCCCTCGGGCAAGTCGTCTACTTTCCCTTCGAGTATCTCCTTGAAGGACGCGATCGTGTCGGGCAGCTTGACGTATTTACCCGGCCGTCCGGTGAATTGCTCGGCGACGAAAAACGGCTGCGAGAAGAACCGTTGAATGCGCCGCGCGCGCGCCACCGCGATCTTATCGTCCTCGGAAAGCTCTTCGACACCCAGAATTGCAATGATGTCCTGCAAGTCGCGATAGCGCTGCAGCACCTCTTGCACGCCTCGCGCGACGTCGTAGTGTTCTTGGCCCACGATCTGCGGATCGAGAATGCGCGAGGTCGAGGCGAGCGGGTCCACCGCCGGATAAATTCCCAGTTCCGAGATCGGTCGCGACAGCGCCGTCGTCGCGTCGAGATGCGCGAACGTCGTCGCGACCGCGGGGTCGGTGTAATCGTCGGCCGGAACGTAGACCGCCTGGACCGACGTGATCGAGCCCTTGCGGGTCGACGTGATGCGCTCTTCGAGAACGCCCATGTCGCTGCCGAGCGTCGGCTGATAGCCGACCGCCGACGGCATCCGTCCCATCAGCGCCGATACTTCCGAACCGGCCTGCATGTAACGAAAGATGTTGTCGATAAAGAGCAGCACGTCGGCGCCGAGCTCGTCGCGAAAATACTCGGCCATGGTGACGCCGGTCTGCGCCACGCGGAAACGCACGCCGGGCGGCTCGTCCATCTGACCGAAGACGAGCGTCGTCTGCGCGAGCACGCCGGACTCTTTCATTTCCAGCCATAGGTCGTTGCCCTCGCGCGTGCGTTCGCCGACTCCGGTGAACACCGAAAAACCTTTGTGGACGTAAGCGATATTGCGGATCAGCTCCTGGATCAACACCGTCTTTCCAACGCCCGCTCCGCCAAAAAGGCCGACCTTGCCGCCGCGCGTGTACGGCGCCATCAGATCGACGACCTTGATGCCGGTTTCAAAGACGCGCGCGGTCGGCTCTTGATACTTGAGCGGAGGAGCGGGCCGGTGAATCGGCCAGCGCGCCGCAGCCGTTACCGGCTCGTCACTGTCGATCGTTTCGCCCAGCACGTTGAAGATGCGCCCCAGCGTGCCTTCGCCGACCGGAACCTTGATCGGACCGCCGGCGTTCGTCACGGCGGCCCCTCGAACGAGTCCGTCCGTCGAGCCTAGCGCCAAACACCGAACCTGATTGTCGCCGAGCTCGTCCTGGACTTCGAGCGTGAGCTCGCGCGATTCCATCGCAGTTCCTCCCAGCTCGACTCCGTCGCCTTTTGCCGCACCGTCGCCCGAAGCACCCTTCTCCGAATCCTGATTCACTGCAACGTGGAGCGCATAGTTGATCTTCGGCAGAGTTTCGGGAGTAAACTCGACGTCGACGACGTTGCCGAGCACTTGAACGACTTTACCTGTAGGGTCAGCCATGTTCTTCTTATCGATTCCTCGCTAAAGCATTGCGTTTTGCGTTGCGTAACGCGACGGCCCGGGTTGGCACTCCACCGCGCGAGTGCTCGTCGCGGCACCTCCATGTGCCGCTCCTGCTCTCGCGTTTTTTCGGGCTAACGAAGTTTTGAAACAGCCATCCGTGGCTGGCCCGAAAAAATCGCGAAGTCGCGCTCGTGGAGTACCAACCCGTGTCCTCACGTTACGCAACGCCAAGCGCCTCTGCGCCTGCAACAATCTCAAGCAATTCCTTGGTGATCGCGGCTTGGCGGGCGTTGTTCATTTGGATCGTCAGCTCGTCGATGAGTTTTGAGGCGTTGTCGGTGGCGTTGGTCATCGCCACGAGCTGTGCGGCGTAAAACGCGGCGTCGGTTTCGAGCATCGCCGAATAGATGGTGAACTCGAGATACTTCGGGAGCAGCCGGCCGAGGACGAACTCGGGCGAGGGTGCGAATTCGATAGCCCCCTTCGGGGTTTGGTTTTGCTCTTGCGAGCGACCGTCGGGGCGAAGCGATTCGATATCCTCTTTGAGAATTGGGACCAGCTTGCGCGTTTGGGGACGCTGCACCATCATCGTCACCAGCGTTTGCGAAGCCAGCACGATCTCGGAGATGGCTCCGTGTACGAAATCGTCGGCGGCGGCTCGCGCGACTTCGCGAGCGGTGTCGATCTTCGACGCGGCGCCGAGCGGCCAGGTGCGATGATCGCGCATCCCCATGCGCCGAACGGCGTTGCGTCCCTTGATCCCGATGGTGTAGTAGGTTACCCCATTTTGCTTTCGGGCAAAGGCATCGGCCGCGCCGACGACGTTGGAGTTGAAGGCACCGGCAAGCCCTTTGTCGGCCGTGACCAAGACGATGCCGCTTGGCGCGCCGGCTTTGCCCGGCTTCATGAAGGGATCGTCGATCGTGGAAACGGCGCCGATCAGATCGGAGAGCATCTCGCGCAGCGCGTCGGCGTACGGCCGCGCGCTCTTCTGGGCTGCCTCGGCCCGGCGGATCTTCGCCGCGGCGACCTGCTTCATCGCTTTGGTAATCTGCTGGGTGTTCTTGAGCGACCTGATCCGGTCGCGCAGATCTCGGACGGTAGCCATCAGAAGCTCTTGTTAAATTCCGTCAGCGCGCCGTCGAGCTGCTTCTTGGTGTCGTCTGAAAGCTGTCCGCTTTCCGCGATCGCTTTAGGGATCTGGGGATACTTCTCGTGCAAAAAGGCAAGCATCGCTGAAGCCCAACTCTGGAGCCGCGCCGTCGGGACGTCGTTGACGAAGCCGTTGGTCGCGGCATAGATGATCGCGACTTGGTCCTCCGTCGGTTGCGGCTGGTATTGCGGCTGCTTGAGCAGCTCGGTGAGCTTCTCGCCGCGCATCAGCTGGTTTTGCGTGGCTTTGTCCAGATCGCTCGAGAGCTTGGCGAAGGCCGCGAGATCGCGGTACTGTGCGAGCTCGAGTTTGAGCTGACCCGCGACCGACTTCATCGCTTTGGTCTGGGCCGCGCCGCCGACGCGCGAAACCGACAGTCCGATATCGACTGCCGGCCGGATGCCTTGAAAGAAGAGTTGCGGCGTCAAATAGATCTGACCGTCGGTGATCGAGATGACGTTGGTTGGAATGTAGGCCGAGAAATCTCCGGCCTGCGTTTCGATGATCGGCAGCGCGGTCAGCGATCCGGCGCCCATCGCATCGGAAAGTTTCGCCGAGCGCTCGAGTAGCCGCGAATGGAGGTAGAAAACGTCGCCGGGATAGGCTTCGCGGCCCGGCGGCCGGCGAAGCAGGAGCGACATTTCGCGATACGATTGCGCATGCTTAGTTAAGTCGTCATAGACGATCAGAACGTCCTTGCCGGCATACATCAGTTCCTCGGCCATCGCGCAGCCGGCGAAGGGCGCGAGCCAGCGAAGCGCTGCAGCTTCGGAAGGGCTGACCGCCACGATGGTCGTGTACGCAAGCGCCTCCTTCTGCTCGAGAACCTGCGCAAGTGCCGCAACCGTTGAGTTCTTTTGGCCGATGGCGACGTAGACGCAAAATACGCCGCGTCCGCGCTGATTGATGATCGTGTCGACCGCCATCGCCGTTTTGCCGGTCGAGCGATCGCCGATGATCAGCTCGCGCTGGCCTCTGCCGATCGGAATCAACGCGTCGATCGCGCGAATGCCCGTCTGCAGCGGCTGCTTGACCGGCTGACGCTCGATCACGGTCGGGGCGATGTTCTCCACGGTGCGAAAGCGGCTGGTCGCAATCTCGCCCTTACCGTCGGTTGCCTGACCAAGCGGATTGACGACCCGTCCGAGCAGCGCATCGCCCACCGGCACGGAAGCAATCCGGCCCGTGCGGCGCACGCTATCTCCTTCGCGGATCTCGGCGTCGGCGCCCATGATCACGATGCCGACGTTGTCCTCTTCGAGATTGAGCGCGACGCCTTGTAGCCCGTTCGCAAACTCGACCAGCTCGGACGAGCGGACGCCGCGCAGCCCGTAGACGCGCGCGAGATTCGCTCCGACCTCGATGACGGTTCCGACTTCGTCTTCTTGAATCTCGGTCTCGAAGCGCTCGATCTGCTGCTTGAGGATGCCGGCAATTTCGTCAGCGTTTATCATTCGTGCACTTTCATCAGCTTAACTTACTTCTGCGAGCTCCCTCGCGAGGGCCGCGAGACGGCCGGAAATCGACGCATCGATGCGCCGGTCGCCCATCGTAATGCGTAATCCCCCGATTATCGCAGGATCGACGACTTCGGTTACCTCGAACTTTTTTCCATAGACTGCTTCGAGCCTGGCGACCAGGCGCGCGGACTCCGCGCGGTCGAGCGGCCGCGCGGATTGCACGGTGAGTCTCTCCACGCCGCGGGCGCTTCGCTGCAACGCCATGAACTCATCGACGATGGCTGCGAGCAGATTCTCACGCCGCTTGCGAATCAGCAAAAGCATCGCGTGGAGCGCAACCGGATCGACCCGCCCATCGAAGATCTCGCGCATCAGGCGCTCCTTTTCCGGACGACTGATTACCGGCGCGACGAAAAAATCGTGAACCAATCCGGTCGTCCCGATCGCATCGGCAATGACGCTCAAGTCTGCACCGACGCGCTCGATCGCGTCGCGCTCGCGAGCGGCTTGCGTCACCGCAATCGCGTAACGGCGCGCCAACGTCCGGTTAACCACCCGGACTCGCCTCGAGGTTGTGCGTAAAACGATCGACGAATGCGGCGTCGAACGCCGGCCCAACGCGTCGCGCGGCTTCCTCACGGGCCAGCTTGAGCGCGCGTTCGACCAAATCCTCGCGCAGCCGCGCGCGCGCGGACTCGCGCGCTCGGCCAAGCTCCTGCGCCGCATCCGCAAGCGCGCGTTCACCGGAAGCCTTCGCCTCCGCCAGCAGCGTCTGGCGCTCGCGCTCGGCGAATGCGCCCGCGCGCGATTCGATCAGCTCGCCGTCGCGGCGAGCGCTCTCGATTTCCTGACGCACCGTTTCGAGCGCTGCTTTCACCTCGTCGCGATGGCGTTCGGCCTGCGCGATCTGGCGATTGCTGCGCGCCTGCGCAGTCAGCACTACCGGTAGAATCCACCGCATCCATATCGCGACGAGGGCGACGATGAAGAGCGCAGATGAAACGACCTGGCTCCAAATCGCAATCTGCAAGTACAGCTGAGCGTCGCTCACGCTACGGCCTCCGGCATCACCCGCTCGAGCATCACGCCGGCAAGTGACGCAACCGCCTCGTTTTCACCGGATCGCGCCGCGTCGAGCTCACGCTGGGCGGTCTTTTGCGCGTCGTCGACGATGCCTTGGACTTGCCGCGCGTAACGGCCCGACATCTCGGCTGCTTCGTTTGAAGCCGCTGCGCGCGCGGCCGCCACGCGCTGCTCGGCCTCGCGCCGAGCCGCGGCCCGAATCCCTTCCGCCTCGACCCGCAGACCGCGAGCTTCCTCTTGATACCGATCGTAATCGGTCACCAGGCTGTTAATGTACGCGCGGCGCTTGGCAATCGCGGCCGCAACCGGACGCAGAAATACCACGCTCAGCACCACGAAGAAAATCGCGAAGTTGATCAACTGCACGACAGCCGTCCCGTCGATCGACAGAAAGGACATGCGGTCTTATTTGACCAGCGCGGAGATGATCGCCGGCACCTTCGCGACCACCAGGAGGATATAGAACGACAGGGCGATCGCGATGAACGGCACCGCTTCCAGCACGCCGACGCCTAAGAACATGAACAGAAAGATGTTCGGACGCGCTTCGGGCTGGCGAGCGATCGATTCTACGGCTTTAGACGCGACGATGCCGTCGCCGACCGCCGAGCCGAAAGCGACTCCCGAGATGACGATTCCAAAACAGAGGACCGCCGCGGCGGCGATTAACGCTTCTGGATTCACAAACGTTCCTTTCTAATGGTCGTCGGCAAGCGCCAGCGATAGGTAGACGATTGCCAGCAACGTGAAGACGAAAGCTTGGATCGTTCCGACAAAAAAGTTGAAGAATTGAATGAGGAACGGAACCACGGCGACTCCCAGCGACAGATTGAAGAATCCGATGCTTATGTGCGCCAAAATTATCGAGGTGACGATGATGAAAAGCAGCTCGCCCACGAAGATGTTGAAGAACAGCCGCGCTGCGAGCGTTACGGGTCGAAGGATCTCGTCGAGGATGTTCACCGGCAGCAAGGCCGGAAAGGGTTTGAGCACGTGTCCGAAATATGCGAGGCCCTTTTTGCGAAAAGCGACCGCTTGAATCATGCAAAAAACGACCAGCGCCAAGGGCACGACGGTGTTGAGGTCGGCAGTGGGCGATCCGCCGAACGGCAGACCCAGCGCCTTGAACGGCAGCATGCCGAACTGATTGAGCAAGAATATGAAGATGAACAGCGCCACGAAGAACGGAACGAAAGGCTCGCCGTTCTCTCCCAGGACGCTCGTGACCAAATCGGCGATGTAGTTGAATACCGCCTCGAGAACCGTTTGGCGTTTCGATACGTACGGCGAACGGTAGCTCGCGCCGATCCATCCAAAGAAAATTAGCGAAACGATCATGACCAGCCACGTCGTCGCGATCGTGTCGGCATGAACGGCGCCAAGCACCGGCAGGTGCCAGAGGATGTGTTCGCCGATCTGTTCGTGCACGCTGGAAGACCTCTATTCGCCCGTGTGTCGAAACGCCCGCGAGGCGCCCCA
>Ga0187783_10000916_pt1 | contig 21684 bp, 24 predicted proteins | sample 1015_SJ02_MP02_2_FD_132471 | JGI IMG/M metagenome (GOLD analysis project Ga0187783, IMG submission 132471) | Tropical peat soil microbial communities from peatlands in Department of Meta, Colombia - 1015_SJ02_MP02_20_MG | ecosystem: Environmental > Terrestrial > Soil > Wetlands > Peat | place...
CGCCGACCAGCCGGCCGAGCTCGCCGGCCACCGACTTGCTCCGCGGCCCGCACGACCGGATCTCGCCGATGATCTGGGGCAGCTGGACGAGGCACGTGAATCCCGCGGCCCCGGCCGGCCGCGATCCCGCCGGGCGGTCGGCCAGCTCCGCCACCCGGTGCAGGACCCCCACGGTCAGCGGCTTGCCGCAGGCCGGACAGGTACCCTCAAGCGCGCGGGTCTGCTCCGGGTCCATCCGGACCCCGCACTTGCGGTGCCCGTCCAGGTGGTACTTCCCCTCCTCGGGAAGGAGAAATTGTCAACAGAGTGAGGCTCTTCGAGGCCCTGACCAGCACGGACGCCGCCTTGATGCTAAACCTCCCGGCCGTTGACAAGCTCTTCTCGTTGACAACTGAGGCAAGCGGAAGAAGGGGTGAAGATGGCATCGGTTAGGGAGCGCGACGGCAAGCGGGGCAAGACCTTCATCGGGCTGTACCGGGACGCCGAGGGCATGCAGAAGAGCGCGGGCACGTACGCCACGAAGAGGGAAGCTCTCAGGGAGGCCCGGATTGCCGAGGCCCACGGCTTCGCACCTGGGAAGACCGTGGACGTCCGGCCAGGCAAGGTGCGAGGGAAGCTCACAGTAGCGGGCTACGCCGACGAGTGGCTGCCTTCCCACCCGATCGCAGCTCACACGAGATATGTCTACGACCAGATGATCCGGTCTCATATCCTCCCGGCCCTGGGCTCGAAGGTTCTCGCTGACGTCACGGTGGCGGACATCAAGAGGATGTTCCGCACGCTGGAGTCCAAGGGGTCGTCCCACGCTTTGATCGCAAAGGTGAAGACCGTGCTGTCCGCGATGTTCCAGTCGGCGGCCGAGGACGGCAAGATCCCGTTCAACTTCGTCCGTGGCGTCCGCTACACGGCGGCCCAGCCGAAGCGTCGTAGGGCGCTGACGAAGGACGAGTGGCTTCGGGTCCGGAAGTACCTGACCGGCGACGACCGGCTTATCTGCGACATCCAGATGACCACGGGCGCGCGGATCGAAGAGATCCTGGGCATGGAGACCACGGACATCGCAGACGGCCTGTGGTACGTCCAGCGGGTCCGCAACGAGGTCGACGGCGTGTTCACCACCAAGGACCAGACCAAGACCGGCAAGGACCGCTACGTCCAGATGGACCCGGCGATCGTAAGGCGGATCATAGAGCGCGGCCCCGGCCGCGTGTTCCCCGACAGCTCCCACCACACCCGGCGATTCCACTGGCGGAACGCATGCCGGAACGCTGGCCTCGACTGGATGCCTGCACCGCGCGACCTCCGGAGGACGTTCGCCACGCTGGCCAGGCAGGGCGGTGCCGACCTGGAAGAGGTCCGCGTGGCCCTGGGACACACGAAGATCGCCACAACGGACATCTACCTGGGCGAGCGCCCCGAGGTCCGTGGCGGTGCGCTCCAGGCCGTTCAGAAGGTCATGAAGGACGCGGCGTAGCGCCCAGCACGTAACCAACAACTCCACAAAGCAAGCGGGCTGACCAGGTGCCTCTAACACGCTGGCCAGCCCTAGGACCCCCAACCGAGCACACCGATTGGAGACCTGATGAGCATCGTAACCAGCGAGCCAACCGCGAGTGACCTGCTCGACGCACTGGCCGCCGTCCTTGAAGCCCTCGGCATCCCCTACGCCGCGACCGTGGGCGATGACGAGATCCGGGCGAAGATCCTCGACGAGCGCACCGGTCATGCCGTGGTGATGCTGCGCGGCATCCTCGGCGAGGACGCCACCCGCGACATCCCGTGGTCTGTCGCGTACCTCCGCGAGCGCCTAGCCGAGCACCCGGCCACGGGCTACAAGACCTGGGATGAGCGCATAGCCGAGCTGGGCCGCGCCCACCGGGCTGGCGGTGCGCGATGACGACGGACAAGCTGATCAAGTGGAGCACCGTCCTGGCCGTGGCCGCCGTCGCCATCGTGGCCGGGTGGGTCAGCTACGTTCACGCGCTCGACGTCGTGACCGCACGCGGCGAGCATGGCGCGCTGGCTCACCTGTACCCGGGCACGATTGACGGCCTGATCTACTCCGCGTCGATGGTGATGCTCGACGCAGCGCGCCGGAACATGAAGGCCCCGAAGCTGGCCTACTGGCTGCTCGGCGCAGGTATCACGGTCACGCTGTCGGCGAACGTGCTGGCCGGGGTGGCGTACGGGCTGCTCGGCGCGGTCGTCGCGGCGTGGCCCGCGCTGGCGCTGGTCGGCAGCTACGAGTTGCTGATGATCATGATCCGCCGTGCTCGCACCGCGCCCGAGGCCGTGGCCGAGGTCGTGCCTATCCCCGTACCCGAAGCAGTGGCGGAAGCAGTGGCAGCAGTCACGGCCGATGCCGTGCCTACCCGTCCCATGCCCGAGGTCGGCCAGGCAGTGGCGCGGCGTGCCCGACGTCGGCCGGTCAACGGACACGCCAAGAAGGCTGAGCGGAAGTACGCGGCCGACCTGGCAGACGGCAGGCTGCCGAGCCTGCGTGCAGTCATGCGCGACATCGGCGTGGGCCAGGACAAGGCCCGGGAGGTCCGGGCACACCTTGCTAGTCTCGTAACAGGTAGCGAGACGGTGCGCCTCGGCTGAGGTCGTTAACTTCCGGGGTATCCCTCGGGTGAGGCCGAGGCCCGGACAGTGGCTGTATCCGAGCTTGCCGAGGTCGTCGGGGTTGTGGTCGACGAACCGTTGACGTTAGTGCCCGCGGTCATGCTGTGACCGACAGATGCAGGCGATGCGCGGCTCAGTGCCTACTGCGGTCAGTCTCGAATGCCGTCGAGAGCGCCCGCACCGACCCACCGAGCGGTGTCCTGAACTTCTTACACTTGCCGCAGGTCTGGCAACCTTCCTCAGCGTGTCGCGCCCGGGTATGGCCGCATAGGCATCGCTCGCGTGGGTTCGGCTGCCGTGGGGTCGCTGGCGGATCAAGAGTCCTCACGCGAGGGCTCTTCGCGGCGTGGTACTTCTCCCAATTGGCCCGGCGACGTTCGAGGTCCGCCCGGGCGGCCTTGCTCTTTTTAGACACCCGGTGCCTCCATCCGTTTGCCCGACTGTCGCCGTCCTCCGGAGTGTCGTGTCAGGACAAAGAGGGGAAAGGTGCCCAGCCTCCTTGGCGGCCCGTAGCTTTGAAGCCTACTCAGGCGACTCGCCGAGCCACTCCTTTAGCCTGAGCTTGTCGATCTCGGCCCAAGCCTCCTCGTCGAGTTCCTCGACGCCGGGGATACCTAGTGCCGTAGCAGATTAGGTTTGCCCGCGGAGGGGCCCTCCCTGCGGACGCGGTGTCGTAGATACGGCCAACCGGGGTGCTCTTGATCGTGCCGGGCAACGTCGCCGTGGTTGGGGTTTTGTCGGTCAGGGCGCCAGACGAGGGCCGCCCGGCGTGCCCTCGGGGATGCCGACCGTGGCGTCAGGGCTGGCGGTGGTCCCGCCCGCGTTGGACGCTACCAGCCGGCAGTGGTACGCGGTCCCTGGCCTGGCAGTGATGTGCCCAGTCGCCTCCACTGGCGCAGACCCCGAACCGGCGCTGACGGTGCCGGTGGATGACCCGTAACTGGTGGTCGGGCCGTACTCGAAGTAGTAGCTGGTGAGAGAGCCTTCCGGATTGACTACGCCGTGCAACGCCACGCCGTCGACTAGCTCGGTGGGATCGCCCATGGCGACGGTGGGCGCGACCGGGGCCGCTAGGGTGGCGAATGTAACGACAACGGCGTTGTAGGCGCCGGTGGTGTCCTGGTTACACGAAAACATGAAGTTGTAAGTGGTCGCCGGCGTAAGACCCGAGACCTGGTAATTCAAGAGCTGTGGAGTAAGACCGAAGTCGATGAGCTTCGAGGTGAACGGGAACTCACCCGTGATCGTGCCCCACATGAAGTAGCCGTAGGTGCCCTCCACGCCTGCTGGATTCACTGCGCCCCACAACATCGCGGTGGTTGGGGTTATGTCGGTGGCGAAGCACCCAACCGCACGTGGCGAGCCGCCCTGTTCCGGGGTACTCATCTGGTCACCTCTTCTTTCGAAGATGAAACGGGGTCAGAGGGCAGGCTGCCTGGTGCCGTGGCAAGGACACGATGGATGCGCATGCGATTCCCTCCCCTTTGGCTTGAGGAAACCATACAGAGTGTCGAGTTGCTGCTGTCAATAGGCATGAGTGCAGCCGGCTCGGACACGGGCAGAGCGGAGCCAGCACCTCCAAACCCAGGACCGCGCGGCCCCGCCCGTCAGCACCTCCACGCCCGAGGATGCCGCGGCAATCACCGGGACGCCGCGCGCAGCATGGACTGTCCAGCAGTGCGAACGTTACCGGTCACAGCACTAGCGAGCGCAGGTGAGCCTCTAGTGCCTCCTCCAGGTCCTCAAGCCGTGCTGACACATTCGCCAACTGATCTGTCGCTTGCTCCCTAACCCTCTCGCTTGGTGCAACAACGAAGTACTCGCGCAGGAAGTGGTGGGCGAGATAGTTACGCGCCTCAACTGCTTGTTCAAGCGACTTGATCATGCCCTCGGGCCAGTGGCTCTGGCTTTTCAGGCCCCGGACAAGCTGGCTCAACGTCGTCCCGTCCCACTTGGTGATCCTTCGAACGCCTGGCTCTCGCTCATGCCGGGCTTGATGCCTCGCGTCAAGAACCCCCACAGAGTCATCTCAAATACCTGGAATTGGTGCATGACTTCGCCGTAAGCGGCGAACACGATGAACTGATCGACCCGCTCGTCAGGTACTTCGGACTCAGACATGCTAATGATGTTATGAGCTAGATACTGTCGATGAAGCGTGCCGTTACCGTAGGCTCGGATAGCCGTTGCCACGGGCATGATTGCAGATCGCGCAGGCTGCTCTCCGGTACCGATGCCGATGGTTCCTTCTCGGCGACCTCCCGCCGGTGCCATCTGCATACAGCCGGGCTGCTACGAAGCCTGATGGCGACGTAAGCCCTGCTTGCCAATTCGGAATCCCCTGAAGAGTGAGCAGCCAGTATTCTCCCATCGTGGAGCCGCACGATCCAGTAGATGACGAGTACCTCGCCCGCGAGGCGAAGTCGCGTAAAGAGATCGACAGGCAGCTCGCTGCTGCGGGGTGGAAGGTCCAGAGCCAGAAGGCGCTCAACGTTAGCGCCGGTCCCGGAGTAGCGGTACGCGAGTTCACCCTGGAGAAACCGCACGGCCGCGTGGATTACCTCTTGTTCCTTAACGGCCAGCCTGCCGGGGTGATCGAGGCCAAGCCGGAAGGGACACCGCTTGTCGAGGTGGAGCATCAGTCCGGCAGGTACGTCGAGGGACTCCCGGCCTGGATGCAGCCCGCGGTCTACCCGCTGCCCTTCATCTACGAATCCACCGGAACCGAGACCCGGTTCACCAACGGGTATGACCCGGAAGCCCGCAGCCGCCGCGTGTTCACCTTCCACCGGCCTGAGACGCTCGCCGAATGGCTGCGGCAAATCGCCGAGAACCGGGACCTGCCGTCATTCCGGGCTCGGCTGAAGGCCATGCCGCCGCTGGATGAGCGCGGGCTGTGGGGCAAGCAGGCCGAGGCGATCCGCAATCTGGAGCGGTCCCTGGCCGAGGATCATCCCCGGTCACTGATCCAGATGGCCACTGGCTCGGGGAAGACGTTCACCGCCGCGAATGTGTGCTACCGGCTCATCAAGTACGCAGACGCCAAGCGGATCTTGTTCCTGGTCGACCGGTCCAACCTGGGCAAGCAGGCCAAGCTGGAGTTTGACAAGTTCACTATCCAGGAGACCCAGCGCAAGTTCCCGGCCGAGTACAACATCCAGCACCTTACGCACAACGCCGTCGACGCGACCTCGCGGGTGTGCATCTCCACCGTGCAGCGCATCTTCTCCATCCTCAAGGGCGAGGCCGAGCTGGACCAGGAGATCGACGAGCACTCGGCGTACGAACTGGGCATGGCCGAGCCAGTCGAGGTCAGCTACAACCCCTCCCTGCCGCCAGATGCGTTCGACATGATCATCATCGACGAGTGCCACCGGTCCATCTACGGGCTGTGGCGGCAGGTCTTGGAGTACTTCGATGCCCACCTGATCGGCCTGACCGCCACGCCGACCAAGCAGACGTTCGGGTTCTTCCGGCAGAACCTGGTGATGGAGTACTCCCACGACATGGCGGTCGCCGACGGCGTGAACGTGGACTTCACCGTGTACAAGATCCAGACCGCAATCACTCAGGCCGGGTCCACGATCGAGGCCGGGGAGTTCGCCGGGTACCGCGACCGGCAGACGCGCCGGGTCCGGTGGGAGGCTGTCGACGAGCCGGTCGAGTACTCCGCCGCGCAGCTCGACCGGGCGGTAGTCGCCGAGGACCAGATCCGGACGGTCATCCAGACGTTCAGGGACAGGCTGTTCACCGAGCTGTTCCCCGGCCGCAAGACGGTGCCCAAGACGCTGATCTTCGCCAAGGACGACTCGCACGCCGACGACATCGTGCAGATTGTCCGTGAGGTTTTCGGCAAGGGCAATCAGTTCGCGACCAAGATCACCTACCGCACCCGGGACGGCAAGCCCGAGGACCTGCTGCAAGCCTTCCGCAACTCGATGTACCCGCGGATCGTGGTCACGGTGGACATGATCGCCACCGGGACCGACGTCAAGCCGCTGGAATGCCTGGTCTTCATGCGCAGCGTGAAGAGCCGGACCTATTTCGAGCAGATGGTGGGCCGCGGCGTCCGGGTCATCGACGACACCGAGTTCCAGTCGGTCACTGACGACGCCAAGGCCAAGGACCGGTTCCTCGTCGTGGACGCGGTTGGCGTCATGGACACCCTGCTGGCCGAGACCGTCCAGCCGCTGGAGCGCAAGCCGACTCAGAGCCTGATGGACCTGTTCAGGCAGGTTGCCTTCGGCAGCAAGGACCCGCAGGTCGCCTCCTCGATCGCCGGGCGCCTGGCTAGGCTGGACAAGCACCTGACCAAGGACGACAGGGAGATGCTCGCTGGCCTGGCCGGAGGCACTGACCTGGGCACGATCGCCCGCGGCCTGGTCGATGCCCTCGATCCAGACCAGCAGATCACCGCGGCTGAAGTGGCGGGCCAGGCGGGGGACGATCCGTCCGCCATCGCCATGACGGCGAGCGCTATGCTCGCCCAGGCTCTGGAGCCATTGGCTACCAACCCGGAACTGCGCAATGCGATCCTCGACGTACGCAGGTCCTACGAGCAGACCATCGATGAGGTGTCCAAGGACGAGGTGCTGTTCGCTGGGCATTCGGCAGAGGCCCGTGAGAAGGCATCCGCCCTGGTCTCGTCGTTCCGGGAGTACATCGAGGCGCATAAGGACGATATCCGGGCCTTGCAGGTGCTCTACAGCCGCCCGCACAAAGATCGGCTGACCTTCACTGAGGTCAAGGAGCTGGCCAAGGCTATCGAGCGCCCGCCGCGCCAGTGGACTGCGGACATCCTCTGGCAAGCCTACGAGCTGCTGGACAAGTCGAAAGTCCACGGCTCAGGTCACAGGATGCTCACAGACATCGTGTCGCTGGTACGGTATACGCTCCACCAGGACGATGAGCTGGTCCCGTTCCGCGATCAGGTCGAGCAACGATTCGGATGGTGGCTGAATATGCAGCAGCAGGAGGGGGTCACCTTTACGGTTGAGCAGCTGCAGTGGCTGACTTGGATGAAGGAGAACATCGCTGGAGAACTCGGCATATCTCCAGAGTCATTCGAGTACACGCCTTTTGCCGAACACGGCGGTATCGGCAAGGCGGTCCAGGTATTCGGCGATCGCTTTACCCCGCTGATGAATGAGTTGACGGAGGTTCTCGCTGCATGAGCGATTTGCCGCTGGGGTGGATTGAAACCTCGATCGAGAATGTATTTGCAACCTTGTCAGACGGTCGCACACTTCACCAAGGATGGAGTCCACAGTGCGAGAAGGAACCGAGCAAAGCCGACAATGACTGGGGTGTCCTCAAGACCACCGCCATCCAGGATGGATTCTACCTGCCCGAGCAGAACAAACGCTTGCCCAATAACCTAGATCCGCGCCCTCTCATTGAAGTGCACGAGGGTGACATTCTTATTACTTGCGCTGGACCTCGGGCGCGTTGTGGCATCTCTTGCCTCGTCCCCAAGACGCGACCGCGCCTAATGATGTCAGGAAAGATGTATCGCTTCCGCGTGCCAGAGGATCAAGTAGATCCACGCTATGTCTCATTCTATCTAAAAACTACCGCTGCGCGCCTCGCGATCGACAGGATGAAAACCGGCATCAGTGACAGTGGCCTCAACCTAACTCATGACCGCTTCCGCCGACTTAGGGTTCCAATTGCTCCACACGAAGAACAGATGCGGATCGTCGCTGCCATCGACGAGCACTTCTCCCGACTCGACGCGGGTATGGCGGTCCTTGAGACAGTTCGCCAAGACCTTCATCGCATGCGTGCCGCGTCTCATCGTCAAATGTATGACGCAGCCCTATCGGTATCGCAGCCACGACGATTGTGGGAAATCTGCGAGTTCATCGTCGACGGCGACCACAATCCGCCGAAGCGTACCTGCGATGGAGTGCCTTATCTGACGGCAAAGCATGTAAAGACCGGTCGTATATCGACGGATGGCTCTAGCTTTATTTCTCAAGAAGACTTCGCTTTGTTGCGCAGACGTTACGATCCTCGAAAGGGAGATGTTCTCGTAACATGCGTTGGCACGCTTGGCGAAGTCGCAGTTGTTCCCGAAGGCTTGGTTTTCGCAGCGGACCGGAATCTCGCGGCCATGCGCCCAAGCGCGCAGGTCTCGCCACTCTTCCTCGAAGCAGTGTTGCGATCTCCGAGTCTGCAAAAGATGCTCACTGCTGGTTCAGGATCAACGGCGCAACCGCATCTTTACCTCAGGGATTTGCGTCAGCTTCAGGTCCCGATACCGGCGCTCGACATGCAAGAGCTACTGGTTGCCTCCTTGAGTGAGCAGTTGGCGTATGCTGACCGACTAGAGGTGGACATTAAGGTCGCACTGGCACGAGGTGAGCGGCTGCGTGTCTGCATCCTCGCCGCTGCCTTCTCCGGCAAGCTGGTACGACAGGATGGCAGCGAGGAACCGGCCTCGATACTCTTGAAACGCATAGCTGAGGAGCAAGCGTCATCCAAGAACCGGACATCCGCACGATCCCGTAAGGCCCGAATACCAGTAGAGAAGGCCATCGTATGAGCGACAGTGCAACTATCGTTCAAAAGCTCTGGAATTACTGCAACGTACTTCGTGATGACGGGCTATCGTACCAGGACTATATCGAGCAGCTAACCTTCTTGCTTTTCCTGAAGATGGCCGACGAGCAGACTCAGGCGCCATTTAACCGGCCGCCGATCGTTCCCAAGGGCCTTGATTGGGCATCCCTTGTGCGCCTCGATGGCGACAGCTTGGAGGTCCAGTATCTCCACATCCTGGCCGAACTCGGTAAGTATCCGGGCACACTCGGAGTTATCTTCCGCAAGGCGCAGAACAAGATCCAGGACCCGGCTAAGCTCAAGCGGCTGGTCTCTGACTTGATTGACCGCGAGCAGTGGATGATCCTCGATGCTGACGTGAAGGGTGACGCCTACGAGGGCCTGCTTGCCAAGAACGCCGAGGACGTAAAGACAGGCGCGGGGCAGTACTTCACGCCGCGTCCGCTCATCCGGGCGATCGTGGACGTGATGAGGCCCACAGTCTCCATGCGGGTGTGCGACCCAGCATGTGGCACTGGCGGCTTCCTCCTCGCCGCCTACGAGCAGATGAAGTCGGGCAGCCTGGACCCCGATGAGAAGAAGTTCCTCAGGAACGAAGCGCTCCGAGGCTGGGAGATCGTCGATGCGACAGCCCGGCTCTGCGCCATGAACCTGCTCCTCCATGGGATCAGCGCGCCGGAGAGTCCGAGCCTGATCACCGTGGAAGACTCCCTCAGGTCCACTCCCTCTGAGCACTTCGACATGGTGCTGACAAACCCCCCGTTCGGCAGGAAATCGTCCTACAAGGTCATCAATGCCCTGGGTGAGGCGGAGCGGGAGGAGATGAGCTACCTGCGCGAGGATTTCTGGGCAGCCACGTCCAACAAGCAGCTCAACTTCTTGCAGCACGTCCGGTCACTGCTCACCATCAACGGGCGCGCCGCCATCGTCGTCCCCGACAACGTCCTGTTCGAGGGTGGCGCGGGTGAGACCATCCGCAGGCGACTGCTGGAGCAATGCGACGTGCACACTCTCTTGCGTCTGCCGACCGGCATCTTCTACGCGGGCGGCGTAAAGGCGAACGTGCTGTTTTTCGACCGCAAGCCGCCATCAGAGCGCCCGTGGACGGACAAGCTGTGGACCTACGATTTCCGCACGAACCAGAACTTCACGCTCAAGACCCGTGCCCTTGTTCGTGCCGACCTCGATGACTTCGTGGCTTGCTATAACCTGGCGAACCGCCATGAACGTACAGAATCGGAACGGTTCAGGCCGTACTCCTACGACGAGCTGGTCGCAAGAGACAGGGCATCCCTGGACATCTTCTGGCTCCGTGATGAGTCACTGGAGGACACCGGCAACCTGCCCGCGCCGGAGTTGATCGCCGCGGAGATCGTCGAAGACCTGCAGGCTGCCCTTGACCAGTTTGCTGCAATCGCTTCATCTCTCGGAGCGACAGGTGCCACCCCAGCCTGATGCGTATTGCGGCAAGGATTCAATGAACAGCATCGATGCCGACCCGGAACTGGCGGAGTACCTCCAGCTTTCCGCCTCAGAGGCAGGAATCTCCGTAGCCGCCCTCCTGCGGCAAGTGCTGCATGTCAACCCGCTTACACAGGAACCAGGCTTCGAGCAGCTCTTCGGCATGACAGGGAGCGAGCCACGGCGGCTGCTGATGCGCCTCGACCAGCGGCTCAGGATTCTCAATCCTGGGCTGCACTACGTCTTCAGGAATACCTATCTCGGGTACCGGCGGGAAGGCGGCATTGCTGCAACTGCAGTCTCCGAAGTTGCACAGATCTTCGTGAGCGTCGTACCGCGTAGTGACCGGCTTTGCGTGGTGCTCCCTGTTGATCCTGCACGTTATGCCGGTCAACCCGGTTACCGAGTGCTTACTGGCCGGGGGCATCATGGCGTTGGTGAACTGCAAGTCGACGTGCCCGATGAAGATGCGTTGGACCGCTTCTTCAAGACCTTCCGAGACTGGCTCGGGCCTCCAGGCGCTGCGTCGCCAAGAATGCGGTAGCGAGCAGCGGATGTAGGCGCTGCCAGCCTCAGTGCCTACTGCGGTCAGCAGCGCTAATCCTCCTTGAAGAAGAACACGCCGTTATGGTCCTCGATCGCGAACTCCTCGCCTGGCAGCTCCTCGTATGCGGCCTCGATCGCGGCGGGCTCGCCCCACTTCTTCATGTGAGCACCGTCGGCCTCGGTGCGGACGATGTAGCCCATGGGACACTCGCATCCGGTGAGGAATACGAAGCGCTTCCCCGTGCGCAGAGTCTCCCCCGCTAGGGCTGCCGGATAGAACGCCTCGTGCTTGCCGCAGTACAGCGGTAGCTGCGTCAGGTCGCCGCCTTCGAGGGTGCTGGCCGGAAGCTCGGTCGCGGGCTTGAACGGGGACAGTCGGATTCCGTCGGTTAGGACAACCAAGGTCTTAGCCTGGTTCAAGCGGTCAAGCGTCTCATCGTCGGCTAGGCCGGTGGCAGGCCAGGGAAAAGTATCCGTAGGCGGCCAGATATCCAGGAATCCCCACTGGGTCGCCAGATCCACCTGCAACGTTGGCTCCGTGAAGCGCACGCCTTGCACGAGCAGCCTGCCCAAGGTGAGCGTCATCACATACCCAGACGGCATGTCCGGCTGCGAGGAGGAGCCGATCACCTCTATCACGAACGGAGTGACCCAGATCGACAACGCGCGGCGATCGCCTGTGTAAGAGCCGATCCAGTATTGACTAAACGGCAGCGGCTCCACACGATCCCGCTGGGCGTACAAGGCGGTGTATTCGGTCGGCGGCACGCCGTAGCCGCTCGCTCGCGCCTCCTCGGACGACACGAGTAGCGACACGAGGGCGGTCTTGCAGGTCCAGGCCGCGATGAGCGCCTGGTCCTCATAAGGCAGCCGTCGACCTTCGCCGTGGATCAACGGTGCGATGATCGGCTTGGCTGCGCGCTCCAGTCGACTGAGCCAGCCGCTGTTGCATTGGCCGCAGACCATCTTCACGGTCGTTGCGAACGGCCTCGCAGACCACTCGCGCGGGAGCCGGTTGAGCGGCCCGGCCTGGTGGACGGACGGCTCCATGTCCAGGCCGATCTCCGTCAGCCAGTCCGGGAGCACGTGCTCACGGGTCAGAGCCGAAGATCCACAGAAAACACACCGCCGGGCCAATGCCTCATCCCTTCTGAGCAGGCGAGATCACGCTACCTGAGCACCGGCCCTGCGTTTGACCAGGTGGGTTATCCATGACAGACAGACAGACCGACACAGGCCCGGTCCTGCAAGCTCGACGGCAGCCGGGTCTGATCGTGTACTGACGAGGACGCTCAGACGGACTAGGAGCCCCGTAGCGGCGCCGGGGGGTACAACGACACCATCCGGAGTCCGTCGAGGGCTCCACGGCCACCACAGGCGCGTGCGCGACCGCCCGGGTTGCTACCGCCCAGGGTCCGCGCCATGGTGGCAGTGGCACCCTCCGCGCGGCCGGGCCGGGCATCGCCTAGATGCAACGCCCCGGCTTGCCGTGGGAAAATCGACGTAGCTGCTTATCTGGTCGTAAGCGTTGGAGGGCGCTCCCGACGGGGAGCGTCCTTCGTTTTTACAGGTGCTGCGACCGGGACGGCAGAACGACCACGACCAGATTGGAATAGCAGCATGACCGATGACTTAGGCCCCGCACGGACGTTCTTCCAGTTCATGGATGCCGTGATGGCGTCCGATCTCACGCCCAACCAGCGGCTCATTCTCATCGCCCAGGCGAAGCACGCCGACACGCAGGACGGCATGCTGAGGGACAGCTACCCGTCCGAAGCGACGCTAGCCAGAGAGACCGGGCTGAACCGCAAGACCCTACAACGGGAGCGGCCGAAGCTCGTCGAGCTGGGCTGGCTGACCCAGACCCATTCCGGTCGTGGCGGCAGCTCGAAGCTATCCAACTCCTACGACCTGGCCGTGCCGGATGGAGCGGATTCAAAGCGACATGGTGACGCTTTGCAAAGCGACATGGTGTCCAGTCAAAGCGACACCGTGTCCCGTTCAAAGCGACATGCTGTCGCTACATCTACTTCTTCATCGATTCCTAGATCGACCCCTCCCCCTACTTCGGAGAAGGGGCGGATTAATCAACCTTCCGAAGGAACCAAGGAAGGTCGCGGGGACTCCTACTGGGTCGGCTACTCGAAGAAGCACCCGGACGGATACTTCCACCGGGCCGAGGATGCCCGGGAGCCAAAGGGACCTCACGTCCTGGTGACCCTCACCCGGACCCAGGTCATCAACCTGCTCAGCGTCGGCTACGAGTACGACCACATCCTGGCCGTCATGCTCGACTATGCCCGGGAAGCCGGGTTGCGCCCGCCAATCCAGGCCGGTACGGTGCCCGCCAACCCGGTGCCCGCGACCGGGGCACCTGCCCGGAAGCTGCTCCCCGTGGGGATGACCCCGGAGCAGGTCGCCTACTCCCGGCGCAGCAAGGCCGACAGGGTAAGGGAATACGAAGAGCACGTTCGCCAGATGGATGCCCTGTACGGCCTGCCCCCGCGCACCAACGTCATCGTCAGGTAGGCGCAGCCATGACACCCGTGGACGCGTCCGGAGGCCCTGTTCTCGTCCGCCTCACCGTGGCCCGGGCCGAGGCGCTGACCGACGCCGTACCGGGTGACCTGGCCGACGACTGGCCCGAGGACTGGCCCGACCACGCGCAGGCGTTCACGGCGGCGCTCCAGGCCGTCGACGACGCGCTGAACGGCGAGGCCGAGGACGTCGACTGCCTTCGCTGCCTCGGCTATGCCGTCGACGTCGCCGACCATGCCTTGCACGCCGCGCTGATCCGGGCCGCCCGGGCCGCCGACTGCATCGTCATCGGCAGCACGCTGCATGCCGTCGACGGCTGCCACGTCGCGCGTGGCGCGCACCCGGCCGTCGTCGAGGTTGGCGGGTACCGGGGCCGCCGAATCCCGGTGTTCGTCCGGGCCGCCGACGCCGATCGGTGGTTGTCGGCCCGCACCAAGCGGAAGGCGTGCAAGCTCTGCCGCGTTGCTACGACCCGGGCGCGGCCGTATCGTCGGAACCGCTCAGCCCGGTCCAGACTTGCCACGCAGACCCAAACGGCGCACGGCCGGGCTGAGCGCTGATACCGGATGCAGACGGTTCTGGCCGCCGCCCGGTATGCCGCCATGGCCGCGTGCGCCATGGTGGGGCAGTGGCGGCCGACGCCGTGACCCGGGCCTCAGTCACTCACACAATCGGGTTGTTCGAGAGGAGAATAGACCTAACGGGACCGATCGGAACGGGGTGCACATGGACGACGAGACGCTGTTAACCGTCAACCAGGTCTGCGCGTACCTGGGGATCACCAGGTCAACGTGGTACCGCTGGCGCTCGATCGGCCACGGGCCGCCCACGGTGCCCATCGGGCCGCCCACGGCCGCACGCAAGCGCATCGTGCGGGTACGCCGGGCCGACCTGATGGAGTTCATCGGGGCCGATCATGGCTAGCGATGCCGAGCAGGCTGCCTATGTTCAGCGCCTCTTGGACGGCCAGGCCGTCCAGCTCGCCGCCTACAAGGCCAGCACGCAGGCCGCCATCGACAATCTTCGTCAGTCCTGGTCGGAGGGCTACGAGCAGAAGCTTGCTGACCACCGGGCCTGGTTAAAGTCGCTCTACGGCGACGCTGACGAGCCAGCACCCACAGACGTTGTTCGCGGCCAGGTGGCGGGTGCATCTGCTGCCGGTCCCGCACCTGCCCCGGGACCTGGTGGCCCTGGCCGCGAGCAACCCAACCAACTAGCGGCCGAGCTAGCCGAGGTCGAGCGTCTGAAGCAGCTCCCAATGAGCGCGTGGGCCGAGGAACGGCAGCGTCTGATCCGGGCCAGCACCTCGGCCCGTGGCCTGTTCGACTAACCAGAGGAGAACGATGACCGAGTTCGTCGAGCCCGTACCCGCAAGCGAGTACGGCCGCCAGCGCCGGGCCGAATGGCTGGCCGGTCTACAGGCCAACGCCGACATGGCATCGGCAGCCGAGATGCAAGCCCACCAGCAGGACCACAACACGGTCACGGCGGGCCAGGCCGGAATCTTCGGCCAGACGTCCCCCCAGCAGATGGCCGCGACCGTGGCGGCACGCGCGGCCACGGTGGGGACAGGCACCGACGCGGGCAGGCCATTGGAGCGCCACCCGGTCTATACGCACCACCTGGAAGGGCCGTGCCCGCCACAGGCCGACCGCCGTCGAGCCGGTCAGACAGGCCCCGATCCCGACGCGCTATCGCCCACCCTGCGATACCTCCGGGGGCAGTGATGGCCGGGCCATACGCGCTAACGGATGACGGATCACCGACCCGGCCATACGCATCGCCCGAGCAGGTTCCGGCTGGCGCTGAGTTCAGGTCGCACGCGTTCCGCACGGGGGTGCTCGGCGATCCGACCAACGCGGCAAGCTCGCTCAACGCCGATAGTCAGCGGTGGCGGAACCTGACTCCCGCCCAATTCGAGCGGACAAGCCTCCTTGAGCCCATGCTGTCCGGGCCGAATGGAATCAGCGAGTCCGACTATCAGCAGCGCGCACTACCGGGCAACTACCTCCTTCCGACGCAGAACGGACAGTCGGCGTCGAGCTGGTCGGCGTCGAACTACCTTCGGATGACTGGACAGGACGCAGTATGAGCAAGAACACCACCACCACCGTGGGCTTCCCCGAGGACGGCGACGAGGCCCGGGTGCAGAACCTCTCAGGCGCACCGGGCGAGGGCTATCAGGCTCTCAGGCCGGGGTCTCACCTGGGGGAGCACAGGCCACCTCGGCCAGGCCGGAAAGATCAACTTGAGATCGACGCTGAGAGCGGAGAGGCGCTAGGCACCTATACCGCGCAGGCTCTCGCGCACGCGGTGCACCGCGCCGATCAGGAGCACTTCGCAAGGCAGAAGGACACCAGCCCGGCTGCCTATCTCGGGCATGTCTTCGGCCTGCGCGGCCGGACATATTGGGTACGGCTTCCATGGAACGTATCGGGTACATGGCGTCCGCGCCAGGTACGCGCTCCCCAGCGGGAGGTGGCGCACGTGGACGGTGACCGAAGGTGCATCCAATGTGGGCGTCCGCTGGAAGGTCGCAGGTCAGACGCTGTTTTCTGCCGCCAGAGGTGCAAGCGCAGATACTACAGGCGGATGGCATCGAGTAACTATCAAGAGCCACCCCCAGCGGGTACGGCGTGGCCGTCCGGGGACCGGGCCGACGAACGATGGCGGCAGCAGTACGAACGCCACGAGGAGGCCACGCGCCCGCTCTCACGGGAGGAGAGAGCCGCGCTCGACTGGCAGCGCCGGAATCGCGGGGTTCTTCATCCGCTCCTAGCGGCACGGTGGGTCGAGGCCGAATGTGCGCGAGTGCGACGGGAGGCCGCTGAGTATGCCGCGCGCCAGCCCCTCAAGGTCGAAGACCCGCGCGACCGAAGCTCGCTCGGCAGCCTCTCACGCCATGCGCGCGAGTCGCGGCGTCTCAACCGGCCAGCCGATCCCCACCTGTCCATCCTGCGACCCGGGCCATCATCCGGGCATGGTCCCTGGGACGACGACGGTAACCAGTGCATAGATGCTCCGTGGTCACGAGGGCGGTGGTAGGCATGCCGCAGCCAGTCAGCGTCTTCGTGCCCGTGATCATCGACGTGCGTACGGCCGACGTCCTGGCCGAGATCGCGTTCGCCCGGGGCCAGACCCCCAGCGCGCTCGTCCGTGGAGTCCTGGCAGCGTGTACCGAGGATTACCTAGCCGACCTCCGGGCCGCACAGCAGGACTACGGGGCCATCTAGCAACTGATCATCCGGGCACACGGCCAACTCCACCATGGACAACAGCTCATGCCAGTCCGGCACCACTCCCACTGTCTACCGGGTACAACATGGTATGGGCCGGGGGTCACTCGTGCGTGCCCGGTTCATTAATGGCAAGTGGCTAAACACAGTGGCATTACCTGCGACGATTCCATGGAAGTAGTTAGCGCGGCACTCGTGCCTACTGCCCGCGTGAGTGAGCCAGTCACCTCGGCAGCACCTCTACCCACTCGACAGTAACCGTGCGGTGCACGCCCGCTTCGAGCATGGCGTAGGTCCGCTTCCGCCCGTTCGCGAAGGTCCACTGTCTCGGTGGCCAGACATCGCGGTTGAGCATGATGCCTTCGTCCGGGCTCAGCAGCGACCGGACGGCCCGGCCGTAGTCGCCGTTCAGGCCACGGGTCAAGTCGGAGATCCTATCGTGCAGTTCGTCTGCGTCGGTGATGTGCTCGCGGTTCAGGCGACGGGCCAGCGGCACGGCAGCGGCCGACACCTGGTGCCAGTCCATCCTGTGGTGCTCGCAGCAGTCGCGAGGGGCGGTGCGCCCGGTGACCTGGCGGGCAAGCCGAGTCGGAATGGTCATGGGAGCGGCCATGCAGGGGCGGGCGATCGGCGGGTGAATCGGGGGCATCGTGATCAGCCACTTCGGCCTGTGGCGTAGTTCCCAGTAGACCTCGGCAGGCTCTGTCATCGCGGCTCCCTCCAACATGGCGTGCTATGCCGTGCGCGTGGCCGGTACGGGCGCGAGGACGATGATGCCCGGGCCGGGCGATCGAAGCAACCGGACATACCGGGCATGGACTAGACCTGAATTAGACTCCCCTGCGCGACCCCGCCGTGTTCGAACATTCGAACAGCTCCAGCCTGCGGTTTCCTCGCCGCGCCATCGGCCGCCGGGTTGCTTCCAGCAGTGAACTAGACTAAACTCTTATTCATGAACAAGACGCCGCTCCGGGCCGCGATCTGGGCTCGCGTATCGACCACCGACCAGCACACGGCCAACCAGCTCGACACGCTCCGCGCGTGGGCCGCACAGCGCGGCCTGGAGGTCGCCGCCGAGTTCGTCACCGAGGACTCCGCATGGCAGGGTGCCAAGCCGGGCAACGGCAAGGGCGCAGAGTTCGACCGGGCGCGCAAGGAGCTGCTGAACGGCGCTCGCCTCGGCCGCTACGACGTCATCCTCATCTGGGCCATCGACCGGCTGTCGCGCAAGGGCATCGAGGACACCCTAGCCACCATGCGGCAGCTCTACGAGTTCGGCGTCGACGTGTGGTCGCACCAGGAGGGATGGCTCCAAACCACCGAGCCGCGCATGCGCGAGCTGCTGATCAGCTTCATGGCGTGGATGGCTCAGCAGGAGTCGGCCCGCCGGTCGGAGCGCATCAAGGCCGGGCTCGCGCGCCGCCGGGCCGAAGGCAAGCAGGTCGGCGGCCGGAAGCAGGGCGCGAAGGACCGCAAGCCACGGGCCGCCGACGGATACCGCGACGCGTGGGGAGAAGGCGGCGCACGCCGGGCCGCACAGCAGGAAAGGCGGGCATCATGACCACGCCACGTATCGGCTACCGGATGCGCCAGCTTCACGACGTCGCGTCGGCGCTGCCCGGGATCAGCAAGCGCGGTGCCCTGGCCGCTGCTGGCCTGCCGCTGAGCGGCCCGGGCCGTGACGCGCCGGTCCAACGCGCGATTGCTGCCGGGCTCCTGGTCGTCGAGCGCGAGCGCGTGAACCGATACCGCCTCTTCGCGAACGAGCGTGACCGCGCGGTATGGCATCTTCGCGCCGAGCTGCTGCGCCCGGGCACTCCTGCCGAGCGCGTGGCCGAGATCCGGGCCGCGATCTTGGCCCTGGACGCCGAGCGGGCGGCGACCTGGTCGGAGGCATGATGACCATGACCGACGACGAGCTGAGTGGGGTCTTTCACGCGGTCGTGACGACCCGCGCGGGCCGGGTAGTCGAGTACGACGGCGACGAGGACGAGATCACGGACTGGCTGCGCGAGTTCCGGCGGGCTGAGAAGCTCGCCCTGGTCGACGTGCGCGAGTACAGCCTGGCCGAGATCAACGGCGGCATGGGCGGGTTCTGGAGCAGCCCGGGCGCGTAGCCACCGGTCCACTGAGACCCCGACTGCCACCACGGCGGCCAGGCCTTCTGCATGTGCGTTCACCGCGTGATTGCGCTGTGATATGCCCGCGATCGGGGTACCCATCGTTAACTGACCGTTCAAATCAATTGCCACCTCCTGATGACGCACGTGGGTGGGGCACTACTTCGGGGACAGTGACGCGGCACCTCCTGCTCGCGCGGCACCGGTTAAGACCGGGGCCTCTGACGTGCGATGCATCCCGTATCGGTTGCTATCCTCAGCATCAGCACCGGCCTAACAGCAGACAAGTACGAGCCAGGCCAACGCACCCGAACCGATCCAAGCGGCTTAAATGTCGCCCATGAACATGGATCATCGGCCGGTGTTAACCGAACGAACCGAGAGCCTCGGGGTGCGCAGGCCGTTAGGGACGTGCTGTCGTGCTGCCGGTCGATATCGTGGTCGCCATCCCGCCGTCGTTCGTCGGCTTGGCCGCGCTCGTGGCCGTAATCCGCGCCAAGAAAGAAGATCTCCCCGAGATCGTCCGCGCCCTCATGAGGATCAGGGCGAAGGATGGCGACGGCGAGAAGGGTCCGCCCGCCCTCCCTGAGCCCTGAACCCAACATGCACCTTCGGTGGCATGCGAGTGTGATTCTCGTCACACGGCGTGGCCCGGGGAAAACCGGAGCTAACCAGCTCTAACCGGAGAGGGGCCATAACTGGCGGGCAATTGACGGTAACTGGCGGCAACTGACGGCAATGAAAACCCGGACATCGCGCCTGCTTGGCGAGGAGATCTCCCCGGCGACACGCCCACGGCAGTAATAGCCACGCGCCAGTGCTAGCCCTACGGTTTAAGCAAGGAACGGTAGCTCCTCCGCTCAATCGATCGAACTCGCGAGTCGATCGAACGGGGCCGATCGACTCCGAAAGGAGTACAGCCCCAAGAGAGGAGGAGAGTCGATGTCACGCAAGCGGCATCGGCGCCCGCCGCCCCCCGCGGATGATCGTGAGGTAAAGCGCACCGTGATCTTGACGGTCGTGCAAGGGCTCATTCGTGAGCTGATCGAGATCATCCTGAGGGAACTGTGGCGGGGAGGCCCCTGGTAAGCCAGGGACCTCACCTTTCCTGCTTGGAGGAGCGGCCCTCGCTGCGGATGCCACGCCCGGCGAGGGTCGTTCCCATGTAGACAGTCACGAGCAGTCTGACTGCCTGTTGGTAACTCTGACTACGTGAGGATAACTGCTGGATTTCTGTGGATAACCACGGGATAAGTCTGGTCGACTAGTCCCAGCCTCGCAAGGAGGCGCACGGAGAAAATGTAGAAATACCTGGCCGGGCGCATGCTTAGAACCTCGCAACACCGAAGTCCATGCATGCGACCTGGGCAAACCGGACGCCCATGCATGCGACCCCATGCATCCATGCATATGCATGGCGGCCCCTAGGTAGCATCTCGCGCCTTGACGAACGTCCCCCACCCCGGCACCGCGTTTGTCAGGCCCCACTCTTTGAGCAGGTCCAACGCCCTCCTAGCGGTCCCCCTGGAAACCCCGTAGGCCGCCGCCAGTTCCGTCACACTGGGCACTTGCTCACCAGGCCGTAGCTCTCCGTGTTCGATCTTCTCCCGGAGATCATGCGCTATTCGCAGGTAGGGAGGCTGAGGCTGGCGCACCTGATCATGGTAAGGCTAGGCCAATCCTCACACATCGTGACATAGCTCAGGCTGGCTAAGCCTGTACAAGGCAGGCTAAGCTGTGCGATGTGTCGGACAGATGGGAAGACCACGAGCTTGCTCGCCTCCGGGAGGCTTACCCCGGGTGGGAGATCTGGTACGTCCGGTGTTACCCGAACCATCTCGCATGGTGCGCCCGGCCTGTCGGCGCACCGATAGCCGCGATCAACGCGGACTCCTCGGAGCACTTGGTCGTGGAGATCGAGGCTATTGGGGAACAGAATCAGGGCACGCCGTCAGGCCAGCTTTGATTCCCCCACGAACTGCTCGACGTCGTACTCCTTGTGCTTCTTCGAGACGACGAAAGCCACGTCCGGGTCGTTGAGGGCGTTGCCCTGGTTGGCCAGCCGGTCGTAGTGCTTCTGCACTGTGCGCGTCGGGTCCGCCGACAACTCCCACACCTTCATGGTGCTGTCGGTTAGGTCTATGACGCTGTAGAACACGACAGGCTTGGGCTTGTCGCCGACCTCGCAGAGCGGGCAGTCATCGCCGATGCACGTGTGCGGGATCTTGTCAACCAGGTGCCGGTAGATGAACGCGAAGGGCTCTGCCTCGGCGAACCGGATGGTCACCGGGTCGTTGCCGACGTCCAGCTTTACAGACACTGGTTGACATCCTCCCGAGTTGCTGGACCGCCACATTTCCGCAGGTGACGAGACTGCGGTTTGAGCCCTCGGGGGCCCGCTCGTTGACAAATCCGTTGACATCTGAGCGCGGTACCTGCTTTGAGCAGGCACGATGCCCGTGATATCTTGTTCCTCGGGAAAGAACTCGAGCGTGCCGCCGAGGCCATGACCCGTCCGCAGCGCCTCCGCCATCGCGAAGTAGTCCAGCGCCGTCCCGAACACCGTCGCCTCACGCCCCAGCATCGGCGGCGAG
>Ga0187783_10000917_pt1 | contig 21670 bp, 20 predicted proteins | sample 1015_SJ02_MP02_2_FD_132471 | JGI IMG/M metagenome (GOLD analysis project Ga0187783, IMG submission 132471) | Tropical peat soil microbial communities from peatlands in Department of Meta, Colombia - 1015_SJ02_MP02_20_MG | ecosystem: Environmental > Terrestrial > Soil > Wetlands > Peat | place...
CCTTCCGCGTCTTTATTTTAATGGCTGCGCGCAGGCTCAAGAGCGATCGATTTTTTACCAACGACTACACACCCGCCGTTTATACCAAGCCAGGCCTCGATTGGATCGAGAACAACAGCATGATTACCGTGCTGCAGCGCCACTTCCCCGAACTGACGCCAATTTTGCAGCGAGTGCCCAACGCGTTCTCGCCTTGGCCCAATCCTCCGAATAAAATTGTGTAACGCGGGTTAAGAATGCCTGGGGCGCAATCTGTCAACACAAGGGTGTAACGGAACTGCGCGCTGCCTCAGGGGCTGGTTTACAATCTCGATGAAGTCCGGGCAGCGGGCGGACCTGGAGGATATGACCGTCGCCTCCAGGTCCGTTGAGCGTTTTGGGAATGTTGAGGTTGCTCGACTCGATGTGCCGTCGGTGCGTACGAGGTTGATATTTTATCCCGGATATTGCGTCTTCATTTGATGATCTTAGTCCGATACCGTACCCCAGTTTTCTGCCAAATGCTCCGCTCCGCGCAACGACAGCGCAAAAATCGTGTAGGTCGGATTGGACGCGCCACTGGTCGGGAAAATGCCGGGCCCAGCTATCCAGAGATTGGGAATTTCGTGGGTCTGACCATAGCTGTTTGTCACCGAGTCAGCAGCGCTATTGCCCATGATCGTGCCGCCCATGAGATGAATAGTGGGCATCGCCCCGCGGTTGGACCAGACTTCCTTGGCCCCGCTGGCCTTGGCAATTGTAAGCCCCTCCTCGAAATTCGCATTGAATAGCGCAATCGCGTCCTCGTTGTAGCTGTGGGTGATTTTGCCGAGTGGCGTGCCGAACTCGTCCTTGTCGCCCGCCAGCTCGACGCGATTGTCGATATTCGGCATTTCTTCGCCAAAGGCGCCGATCCGGGTGTAGCCGCGGGCGGCACGCTTCATGAATGCCGCAAGCTCGGCTCCGAACAGATCACTGCGTGCATTGGCGACGCCGCCGAGCCCGCTGTATTTCTGGGCCCAACCGGCGACAAGGAACGTGCTGCCGAACGCTCCCTTCGCCTTGTGGGCGTTCTTGTCATAACGGTCATATGAGAAGTATTGCGCCCCAATTGTGCCCATATAGGGCTGAAGGTCCTCATCGAAGATCGCCGAGGTGCCGGAGCTGAAGTGCGCAGTCAGGTACTTGCCAAGCAGTCCGCTCGCATTAGCGAGCCCGTTGGAATGCTTGTCGGACGCTGAGTTGAGCATGAGGCGCGGGTTCTGTGCCGACCACGCGGCCAGCACGACGATGCTTGCCTCCTGCACCTGCTTCTCTTTCTTGGCGTCATAGTATTCGACGCCTGTCGCCTTTTGGCCGCTTGCAGCAGTAAGGACACGCGTCACCGTCGCCTGCGTGCGTACTTCGGCGCCAGCCTTCTTGGCGGCGGCCAGATAGGTCACAAGGGGGTTGGCGAGCGCGCCGATCGGACAGCCGACGTGGCACCAACCATCATAGATGCATGCGGGGCGGCCTTTGTAATCGGTGGAATTCACGCCGAGTGCCGCTGGTACCAGGCGAATTCCAGTGGCCTCGAAGCCCTTCTTCCAGACGTCGCCGCCAGGGAAGGTCTTCATGGGCGGCATCGGGTAGGGCTCACCTGCCGGCCGCCAGATTTCCTCAGCCTTGGCATCGCCGGAAACGCCGACGTCATGCGCGACTTTGTCGTAATAGGGCGCGAGATCGGCGTAGTCGATTGGCCAGTCGAGTCCCTTACCGTGCTCGCTCTTGACCTTGAAATCGTTCGGCAGCAAGCGCGGAAAGTTGGCGAAGTAGTGCAACGCGGCGCCGCCAACTCCCCAGCCGGCCTGGTACACGTAGCCAAAGGGATTTTTGCCTTCGAGCAGGAACGGAGGTCCGACCGGTTTGATCCGGCGACCCCAAAAGTCCGAGCTGATGAGATCGCCAAGCTGCCAATCGGGTCCAGTCTCCAACAGGACGACCTTCTTGCCGGCCTTTGCCAGGACTGACGCGTAAACCGAGCCTGACGCACCGGCGCCGACGATGACGACGTCCACCTTTTCGTTTGCCATGTCACCAACTCCTGGTCGGCGCAATGTGAGGCATGTACGGAACGCCGAGGCTGGCATATCCGTCCATGGTGCCGTACACCACATCGACAGCGTCCGTGCGCAGCAGGAAATACACGAACGGCGCGCCCGGGCCCTGCCAACCATCGATTTTGTTCTGGCGCATATTGTCGATGAAGGTGTGTTGCTCGGCGGCGTCGAGTTCGGCAAAGCCGCGGCCGCCATTGTTGGCCTTGCTGGCGCGGTCGATGGCGCCGATTGCGGCCCGATAGAAATTAGCAAACGGCGGACGCACGTTCATGATGCGCGCCTCCAGCAGGGCTTCCTCCGGCGGAATCGAAATCTGCTGATCAATAAATTGGACAAGGCCGGCAGGGCGCGCGCCGGGCACCAGCGCTTCGCCAACTGCTTCGAGCGTTTTTGCCTCCTCTGGCTGGAGGGTCCGCAACGGCACACCCAGCGCGTATGCCTGGCGCGGCGTAAGCAGGGTCTCGACACCGTCGAGGCTGAACGCCAAAACGCCGATCATGGCGCCCCGGATGAAGACGCGACGTTCGATCGAATCCATGGTCCGTCACCTCCCACTCTGAGTTCAATGTTATCTGTTTGCCGAGGTCGCCCGGACGAGCAGTTGGTGGTAATTGATCCGGACGTACAAAATTCTTCACCAGAATCCCCTGAGGGTAAGCCTCGAACGAACCCGAATGGTAGCGATCTTCAGGATTCCTCGGAAGCCCGGATTTGGCCGTCCATTTTTCGCTCTGTGAAGATTTTGAACGGGGACGCGTCCAGCAAGGGGGCGCGCTTATGAGACTACGGTTCCCATCGCGGCTCGGTTCCGCGTTTCGCGTCTTTCAGCCTTTGGCGTCCGTCGGCGAGAGGCGTCAAGCCATTGCGGATCATCTCGGGGCCGACCGGCTGCAGGTCGCCACATTGCAGATCGACCGTGCGCTCGTCGGGATCGAATATTTTGAGCTGGTCATACCGATCCGGTGAGACGACTGTCGACGGTGCGGTCTACCGTCTTCGCCACAAACTAACGCCGTGGACTCTGGGGAGGGGTCACGCGCGACGCTTATATCGCAGCGCTTCGGACGATTACTGCCTCGCCTGGTCGTCCTAATCCTGTAGCAGGGGAATGTCGCGTACCGGGCGAGGCCCGGCGAGCGATTGCAGGTAGGCATAGATGTCGGCTGCGTTCTTATCCGGCAGCACAGAAGCCGCATAGGGCGGCATGTCGCTCGGCGGTTCGCGAATGAACGCGACGAATGCGTCCGCGGGCAGCGCGGTCTTGGCGATGACGGGCACGGCTCCGTTGAAAGCCCCACCTTGACCGTTGCGGCCGTGACACTCGAAGCACCCAACCGCAAGAAATAGGCGCTTGCCATTAGCCGGGTCGCCGGCGGGCAGGTCCTGCGGCCACGCCGGCGCGCCTTGGGCGAGCGTGATTGCGATCAGCCAAAGGGCGATTAGCGTTATCGAAGAGAGCCGGTCGCGAAGACCCACCGCCAGACTGGACATTATCTGCCTCCTACCGCGACTCGGTGATCACATCGACGAGCGCGGGCTCGCCACGCTTGACGACCGCGATGGCGCGCGCGAGGGCGGGGCCTAGCTCGTTGGGATCGCTGATGGGCCCCTCGCCATGCACGCCAAAGCTTCGCGCTAAGCCCGCAAAGTCGACGTTTGGGTCGGTGATTGTGGTGCCAACATGCGCATTTTCGATGCCGCGGGCGTGCCGATTGGCCATCGCCTGCACGTACATGTACTCCTGGTGATAGGCGCGATTGTTGTGCACGATGTAGAGGATCGGAATACGGTGGTGCGCAGCGGTCCACAATGTACCTGGCGTGAACATGAGGTCGCCGTCGCCGTTGATTGTGACCGTCAGGCGGCCATGCGCCTTGTTGGCGAGCCCGGCGCCGAGCGAAGCTGGCGCGTTGTATCCGACACCGCCGCCCCCTGAGACCCCATTCCAGCGGTGGGTCCTGTCGAAGTTCCAAAGCCGATGCGGCCAAGTCATACGAATGCCGTTGCCGACGAGCGACCAGTCTTCGTTGTGGATTTGCCCCCACAATTCGGCACACAGGCGGCTGGTGGTAATCGGGCTCGCGTCCCAGGCGATGGTGGCGTCCGATTTTGCTTGTTCGAGCATCGCGAATTTGGCTTCTGCCAGCTTCTTGCCACGCGCCTCATAGGCGAGCTTGCGGTTAGCATCGACCAGCCGTTTGACCTCTTCGATCAGGGATGGAAGCGTCGCCTCGCCATCTCCGACGATCGCGAGATCGACGTCGGGGTAGCGCTGGAATTCCTGATAGTTTGCCTTGGTGAAGATGTCGCGGACGCCGATGCTGATGGTTTTCGCGCTGGGCCGGAACAGCGGGGCGCTGCGACGAATGATGCGGTCTTCGAACCCATGCACCGCGCCCCAATAGTCGTTGAGCTCGAATCCCACGATGACGTCGGCGTTGGCGAGGACCCCAGTGCGCCGGAAGCTGTGGTTGAGCGGATGCCGAGTCGGGAAATTCATCCGACCGAACATATCGACGACCGGACACTGCAAGGTCTCGGCAAGTTCGACCAGTCGGTCCATACCGGCCTGCGTACGCGCCATGCGGTCGCAAATCAGCACCGGGCTTTGCGCTGACACCAGCAACCGAGCGGTCTCGGCTACCGCACCCCCATCGCCCTGTGGGAGGGCGATCTTGGCGAGCTTCGGAATACGCAGTTCCTCGCCATCCGGGATCGGGTTTTCCTGCAACTCAGCGTCAAGCGAGAGCAGGACCGGTCCCATGGGGGGCGTCGTGGCGATTTTGTAGGCGCGCACCGCCGACTCGGCGAAATGCCGCAACGATGCAGGCTGGTCGTCCCACTTGACGAAATCGCGGACGATCGCCGCGGGGTCCTGGGCGGAATGTGCCCATTCGCCGCCCGGGGCGCGCTTATCGGCATTCATGATATTGCCGATCATCAGGTAGATCGGCACCCGGTCGCAGTAGGAATTGTAGAGCGCCATCGACGCGTGCTGGAGCCCTACCGTGCCGTGGGTCATCACCGCCATCGGCTTGCCGGACATCTTCGCGTAGCCCTGCGCCATCGCGACCGCGATCTCCTCATGCGTGCAGGTCAAGAGCTCGGGCTTCGTGTTCTTGCCGTGATTGATGATCGCCTCCTGAACCCCGCGGAACATCGAGGCCGGATTGATCGCGCAGTAATCAATGTCCAGCGTCTTGAGCACGTCGACCATGAAGTCACCACCACTCGTCGACTGAGTGACGAGGTCTTTGGGCGGCGGCATGGTCTCGGCCGCAAGATTGGGGCGAGGCACCAGGCCACCAAGGTTTTGTGGCGGTGCGGGTTGCGTCTTGGCAGGCAATGCCGGCGCTAAGGCAGCAGCGCTCGTCAAGCTCACGCCTTTTAGAAAGCCGCGACGACCAATTGAAGAGCTGCGAAATTTCTTTGACATGTCGACCTCCCGAGATCCTGCGGCAGCCGTTTGCACAACGACCGCCAGGCTTCAACCCAATTGGGGTTCCCAAATGATTTGGACCGCCTGTGCTCGAACTTCCTTGGAGACCAGAAGCCGCGCCAATAAACCGCCCATAAAAAATCGAGCCACTTTTGCATTCAAAACCGACTGATCACCCGAGGTATTGGCGCTCCGGGGCACCCACTCTCAGCTACAAATTTCCTTCGCCGCCGAAATACAGTCAAGGGGATATCAGAACCGCGGTCGCCGCATGGGTTGGGCATCGGGGGCGGATTTCGTAGTAATGAGAGCACGATCGTATGAAGGTGAATGTACGACGGATGCAGGGCCGGCCAACGACCCGAACGGAAGATTTTGCCATCATGATAATCCGCCAGCAGCACACGCGATCCGACGCATCCTGCTCGCATGGAAGCATCGAGAACCAAAAAGGTTCAAGCAGCGCTACCTGCAGCGAACTGCAGCAGATGTATCGCGCTTTGATCTCGTCATGCTGATGTTCCGAACCGGCGCCGTTCGATATCGAAAGAGCCGGTAGACGCCGCCCGGGTCAGCTCTACACGGTTATCGCGGCTGGCTTGCGCTCGACGGCCCCGCGTGCCTGCGCCGCCCGCGCGGGAGCAAAGTCATCACGAGCCGCCACATGGTGGCCTTGTGCCGAAAAGTGGATTCCAACGTCGCTAAACCACAACATAGTACCTGTCCCACCGTCGGGGGCACCTAAATCGGCCCCCAACGCCGCCTTTGCGGCTGGGCACTGATCAACGCCATCGATGCGCTTGGTCTGTTGCGGAGCCTCCCACCTGGGGGCTTGACGGTTCGTATGAGGCCTACAATGCTGAGCAGATCAGACTGGTGCAGAGTGCGGCCGCCAACTCCAAGATCGACCGCTCAGCAGGATAACCTATGCGATTGCGATTAGAAGCCTTGATCTGGCGGGCTGCTAGATACAGGGGCTGCTGCCGCAGTCGAGATAGACAATCATCTCGGTCGCTCAGCCGCCAATGTAGCTTCGTATCGTCGGCCAATTGTATGTGAACCAGATCAGGATGCCGCCAAGTGACAGCGAGCCGGTTATCACACTGTGCCGACGATCGCCACCCTGATTTAGTTGCCAGCTGAGGATCTCGCCGAGAATACCGAAGCCGAGCGGAATGAAGCTCGGCCCAAGCCCGACTGGAAACGACAGCAACGCAATGGCGCTGCACACATACGCCCACATAATGCGACTGAAGTGCTCTGCACGCGCCTTCCTCGTGGCCTTTTCATCATTGTCGCCTTTTGGGGTGATTCCAGCCTCGTTGTCAGCCATTCGTGCGCTTCCCTCGACCGGCGACGTTGCGTTGACCGGCGCCCTTGAGAATATGTGGCGGGAGTGTCTTGTACGTCGAAAGCAGCGGGCCCCTCGAAGAACGTCCGCCCAACGGTCTGCCTGAGGACGCCCTTATCCAGTCCGTCAGACGTAATCGGCCGCGGCGATGGCCGCCTCGAATGACTGTCCCTGCTTGAGCGCGGCCTCGATCTGCTCATCCAATGAATGCAATCGCTCGGCGTCGACTAGCACGCGCTCGATGTCGTCCTTAGGAACCGAGACGATCCCGGTCTCGTCACCGACTACGAGGTCATCCGGTCGTACGGTGATCCCGCCCATGGTTACCGGTTCGCCAAGGCTTTTGAGCTTGACGCGACGTTTCCCGCTCGTCGGCGTGACAGATCGACTCGCCAGCCAAAGACCGTGTGTACGGATCTCATCCAGGTCCCTGCACGCACCATCGATAACAACAGCCGCCACTCCCCGTGTCACGGCAGCAAGGGCAGCCAAGCCGCCAAACGTTGATATCTCCGCGCCTCCCATGTCGACCACCAACACTCTATCTGGACCAGCTGCGCCTACTATTTGAGCGACAGCAAAGTCGGAGCTCTGAAATACCCCGAAACCTCCGGTAGCCTGACGCGCGGTGACCGCAAAGGCTGCAAACCTTCCTTGACCGCTGCGATGGGAGATTCCTCTAACTACCCCATTGATTGCCAGGTTGTCCAATGCATCTGACCAAGTGCTTGTACCAATTCGTTTGCACCGTTCCAAAAGCGTCATCACCGCCGCACACATCTCGTTGTTCTCCCTTTGCCCGCAACAGACATATTGAGCGCGCGATAGCACTCAGTCATCTCAATACAGGGACAGATCCCGAAGCATGATCTCGAAAAGTTCCTACGGGCTGGCCTTGAGCGAGGGCGCACTCACAGCAAGGTTCCATCCTAATCGGTCGGTCCCGACTGTTCAACGGTCGTCCGACGGCAAACCAACCAGGTGATCAGAGCGAATTGCCGAGCCGAGGTCCGAGCACCCGGGATTGACTTGCCGAAATTGCGTGGCAAGTTTGACGCGCTGCAATTGAGAGAGGGTGCCGGAGATCATATTATTCGAATGCGACCTGCCGCTGCGGTTGTCTCTCGTTAAGTTAGTCGGGGGCATGTCGTCGATATTATTTTCAAGTGATAAGAAACATTGCTGTGACTAAAGAAATTACACTGGACGTTGTAAATCGCGGCGCGTGTTGTTCCCCACCACAGATGCGCACCTGGTCGGATGGTAGGTGGAGGGCTCGATCAAGATCACCTTCGTTAGCCCAGGCTTTCTCCGTCCTCCATCAGGCGAGAGTAACCGGCGTTCCTAGCCTGGCGGCTCGAAGCCTTTGCAGCCCTGGCAGCGACTAGTTCTTCGACAAAATGCTGGATAGGGCTGCGACCAGCGCCGACGGGTTGCGACGCACGCTGCATCGACCGGTCCTACCGTTTCGACTTGTTGATTGCGTCAATCAATGCACCCGCAGGAAACGGCTTGCGCAGAAGCGCAACGCAGCCGGCACGCTCTGCCTGTTTCTCGATTTGCTCATCGTCACGCGCGGTCATGAAGATGATCGGGAATCTAAAGCCAAGTTCCCCAAGCTGCTGGACCAGGTCAACGCCACGACTGGCACCAATCTGCACGTCAACAATGAGGCAGCTTGCGTGACTTTTCGCTGCGCCGTCGAGAAACGCTTGCACCGAGGCATAGAGTTCAGTGTCATATCCGAACACGTTCAAAATGTTGTTCATGGCGGACAACATGCTCGAATTATCGTCTATAACCGCTACGACGGTCCGCCGTTTTGACATAACGACTCGTCCGGGATCGGGGCTGCAGGCCGGCCGGGCTGGGTAAGCTCATGTGACGTATCGGCCGAGTGAGTTTGCGGCCGACAATGCGACCTGAACCCGGCTTATTAGTTGCGACTTCGCATCAGCGTCTTGCTATGATGTGCCAAAGCATTGTTGGCTGAGGCCACCCAATTGGGGGCATTCAGTGCGAAACTGGCAAAATGCGTGATCTCGTTACCAGCCGCATTGGCGCACTCCCGACCGCAACGGGAGGGCTGACGCGGATTGCCTATGCCCACGCGCGAGAGGCCGGCGTCGAGTTGGAACCGCTGCTGAGAAAAGTCGGCTTAACCGATCGACAGATTGAAGACCGGGGCATCCGGCTGAGCGTCCATCAGCAGATCACATTCTTAGATCTCGCCGCAAGCGCATTGCACGATGATCTTTTGGGATTTCACCTTGCCCAGCTTCCGGATATTCGAGCCTTGGGAATGCTTTACTATGTGGCGGCGTCCTCGGAAACGTTGGGTGATGCGCTGCAGCGAGCCGCTCGGTATAGCTCAATTACCAATGAAGCGCTGTCCCTGAAGTATAATGGCGGTCAAGACGTCAGGATTGTGTTCAATTATGTTGGCGTTGCCCGTCATTTGGATCGGCATCAGATTGAGTTCTGCGTGACAGCGCTGGTCCGCCTGTGCCGACATTTGACAGGCATGAGACTGGTGCCGAGTCAGGTGAGCCTCATCCATCGCCGCGCCAATGGGCGCCCTGAACTGGCCGCATACTTCGGACGCAACATAGAGTTCGCAGCGACCGCGGACGAGGTCGTTTTTGCGGCCGCAGCCAAGCATATGAAGGTCGCTACCGCCGACCCGTATCTCAACGAGCTTTTGGTCAGGAATTGTGAGGAGGCTCTTTCGCGCCGATCTACGAGCCGAGGCACCTTCCGATCGACGGTGGAGAATACCATTATTCCGTTGTTGCCGCATGGGAAGGCCCGTGCCGGAGAGATTGCGAGAGCTCTCGGTTTGAGCCAACGAACCTTTGCGCGCAGGCTTTCGTTGGAGGGCCTGACGTTTTCGGCTGTGCTGGATGCCCTGAGAGCGGACCTCGCTGTCCAGTATTTGAAAGACGAAGGCTTGACGGTATCGCGAATTGCCTGGTTGCTTGGGTATCAAGAAATCAGTGCCTTCACACACGCATTCAGGCGTTGGACTGGCAAGACACCTCGGGAAGCGCGGGCTCAGCAAGAGGTTCGCGCGGATGGAGGAGGAGGGTAATGAGTTCGCGCCGCCCGAAATGAACCTCTGCATTCGCGACATCCTTTGCCACACCGGCTCAGGCAAGCGATGGCCATATTCATGTGGGCCGCGAAAGCGTCGGCACCGTCTAGCTCTACAACAAGCTTGCCAAATAGTCTGCTCGTCCAACTGTTCGATTCGAAGGAGGTGATTGTGCAGCCCAACACGACTTGTCTGACTAATCCAGTGAAGGAAAAGTTGCGTGCAGGCGGCGTGACGTTGGGCTTGACGGTTCGTATCAGCCGCTCACCCGATGTTGCTCGCATCGCAAGGGCGACCGGCCATGATTTTATCTTCATCGATGCCCAGCATTCGATATTCAATCTCGAGACCATCATTGGAATCGCGCACACCGCACTGGCCATCGGCATCGCCCCGCTGGTGCGATTACGCAGCACGAACGACCCCGATGCTTCTCTGCTGCTCGACAATGGTGTTACCGGCATCGTTTATCCCGATGTCAACACCGCCGCGCAGGCCCGCAAGGTGGTCGAGGTTTGCAAGTTTCCACCAATCGGCAAGAGGTCAGTGGTTGGCGGATATCCGCATTTCGATTACCTCAGCGTCCCACTGACTGAGGTTATGCAAATGCTCAATGAATTATGTCTACTGGTGTGCATGATTGAGACGGTCGAAGGCCTCAACAATGTCGAGGACATCGCGGCGGTCCCCGGCGTTGATGTGGTCCACCTCGGCTGCAACGATCTCCTCTGCGATATGGGCAAGCCAGGTAAGTTCGACGATCCCGATATCCTTGCGGCCCAGGATCGCATTATCAAATCGGCCCGCACAGCAGGAATCTTCGCCGGATGTGGCGGTAATCGCGATGTCGAGCGCCAGGTCCGAGCAATCCGCAGCGGCGCACAGTTTGTAACAACGCAGACAGACATCGGGTTCCTCTCCGCGGCCGCTGCGCAATGGACCCATGGCATTCGCAAGGGCCTTGATGAGAAATGAGGTTTCGACTGATTGACGGTACAACCGCAGGCGCATCAACGAGAATTGGACGAACGCAAGGGGGATGGCCGGGACTTCGTCGTTCGTGCCGCGACTGGCGGATAGAGTGCCGCTCGACTCAAGAGATATGTGCATCGTATTGATGCTCGCGGGTTGCCGCGCCGTTCGATCTGCTTCGCCACCTTTAAGCCAAGGAGGGCAGGCGATGCCGCAGCGAGCTGATTTTCGCCGAAGACCTCCTTGGCGTTCGGGGCACTGCCCCATGCGTGAGCACTCGCGCAACTTGGCATAAGCGACCATACAAACGTATAGGGTTGCGCATCCCAGCGGACGATGGCTCTGACGGCTCGCGTAAATCATCCTTCTCCCACACATGCGTAGTTTGGCGCGGCTCACCAGCTGACGCGAATGATCGTGCGCGAAACGCAGTCGTTTCCGACCGCAAGCAGCGTTCCTACGGCATCTAACCAAGGAGCGTGGCCATGTTCATGAATACCTCGTTACTGACCCGGCGTAGCATTCTTGCAGCATCAGCTGCTGCCGGTGCGGCAAGCCTTATTTCTATGGAACCGCCCGCAGTAGGCGGTGAGCCTTCAAGCCAACAATCGAACCAGGGAGACTCGGCGATGGGTACGACCAAAGCTGATGCAATCCGCCCGTTTTCGAGCCAAGTTCCGGACGAGGCTCTCGTTGATCTCCAGCGGCGCATCAACGTGACAAACTGGCCCGAGCAGGAAACGGTCACGGATGCCTCGCAAGGCGTGCAGCTCGCGACGATGCAGAAACTCGCGAGATATTGGGGGACAAAGCATGACTGGCGCAAGGTTGAAGAGAGGTTGAACGCGTTGCCACAATTCATCACCGAGATCGATGGGCTCGACATTCATTTCATCCACGTTCGTTCAGAACATCGGAATGCGTTGCCGATCATCGTCACGCACGGGTGGCCCGGCTCGATCATCGAGCAGCTTAAGATCATCGATCCGCTGACGAATCCAACCGCACACGGAGCCAGTGCATCCGACGCCTTTGATTTGGTGATTCCATCGCTGCCGGGCTACGGGTTTTCCGGGAAACCGGCGACAACAGGCTGGGATCCTGCTCGCATTGCGCGCGCCTGGGTCGTCCTGATGAAGCGTCTCGGATATAGGCGGTTTGTGGCGCAAGGGGGCGATTGGGGGAACGCTGTCACGGAGCAGATGGCCCTGTTGACACCCCCAGAATTGCTAGGAATTCACACCAACATGGCCGCTACCGTCCCAGCTGACGTGGCCAAGGCTCTCCAGTTCGGCGACCCGCCGCCATCCGGCCTCTCCGCCGACGAGAGGCACGCGTACGATCAACTTGACTTCTTCTATAAACACGGCTTGGCCTACGCCCAAGAGATGGGGAACCGTCCACAGACGCTGTACGGGATTGTGGATTCGCCGGTCGGGTTGGCCGGCTGGATACTCGACCACGACGCGCGCAGTTATGCGCTCATCGCACGCGTGTTTGAGGGTCAGGCTGAGGGGCTCACGCGAGACGATGTTCTCGATAACATTACGCTTTACTGGGTGACGAAGACGGCTCTCTCTTCGGCTCGGCTCTACTGGGAAAACAAGCTTAACTTCTTCGCCCCGAAGCACGTCAACGTCCCGGTTGCAGTCAGCGTCTTTCCAGATGAGATCTATGCGGCACCGCGGAGTTGGGCGGAGCAGGCGTATCCCAAACTTATCCACTACAACCGGCTGGACAAAGGAGGGCACTTCGCGGCGTGGGAACAGCCCCAACTCTTTTCGGAAGAGGTTCGCGCAAGCTTCAGACCACTGCGCACATAGTTTGACCTCAAAGCCGAAGTTCGCGCTGAGCGCGCGGCACATCATTCAACCTCGAACTGCGGTTCACGAGACGCACGAGCAACATAGACTTGCTGGTGCTCTTTATGTTGGTCATGTAACCCGAGTGCTGCGGAGCGCGGATGGCGCTCCGAAGCCGTCCGCGCTCTTGAACTTCCCCATCGTAGCAGACGTCAAGACGCTGTCCGGCGGACGACCCACCGTTCCGTTCACCCCAGCGCTTTCTTCACTCGCTCAGGCGTCATCGGCGTTTCCCGCAGGCGCACCCCGCTGAGTTCCGCAACCGCGTTGGCGATGGCCGGTCCGACCAGTGGCGTTGCCATCTGGCCGACCCCGGTTGGGTGGTAGGCGGTTGGAACGACCTCGACAAAGATCTCCGGGATCTCGTTCATGCGAGGCACGTGATAATCGTAAAAGTTCGACTCTTGGACCGCGCCATCATCGATCGTAATGCGCTCGTAAAGTGCAAATCCCAGTCCATAGATGATACTGCTCTCGGTTTGCGCCACGATGTTGTCAGGCTGGACCGCGATGCCGGGATCGAGGGCGGTCCACACATTCGAGATCCGCACACGACCCGACCCGCGGTCAACAGCCACCTCGGCGATCAGCGCGATCTGGGTCCCCGAATAATTCATGTAGGCGAAGCCAAGCGCAGTTGCGTCCCGCCTTCTGCCCCAGTTTGCCATCCCCGTGACCGTATCGATCACTTTCGTCGCGCGCGGGTTCGTTTTGACCAGATCGCGCCGAAAAGTCACCGGATCAATGCCGCGCTGGCGGGCAAGCTCATCCATAAACGATTCAATGGCGAAGATATTGGTCAAGTGCGCGATGCCACGCAGGCTGGAGGTGCGAAGGCCGCTCGTCTGCGGCACCGCTTCGCCTAGCCGGTTGGGGACGTCGTAATAGGGGGCATCGATACCGGTGAATGCGATGCCATCGCGGCCTTTCTGGCGCTCGTAGCGCAACGGGTCCTGGAACGCTGTCACTTCATCGCAAGGGCGATCAGATTTCCGGCCGAATCGAAGCCCGCTCTCAGGTAGTGCACGGACAGCGGATTGAACCGTCCGTTATGAACGTCGTCCTCGCGCGTCCACATCATTTTGACCGGCTTCTTAACCGCGTTCGACAACACCACGGCATCATGGACGTACTCTTCGTCTCGATGACCGCGCCGCCCAAACCCACCGCCCATCAGCATGTCGTGATAGATGATCTTATCTGACGAGATGCCGAGCGCCTCGGCCGCAACAGTCACCGCAATGGTCTTCGATTGAACACCGCACCACAGCTCGCAGGCATCGCCGTTGGGCGAAACCGATGCTACTGCATTCAACGGTTCCATTTGGGCGTGGTAGACGAGGTCGTTGCGATATTCTGCTTCGACCACCATTGTCGCCGTCTTCAATGCCGCTGTGGCGTCACCGGCCTTGGCCCATAGCTTGACCGGCTGGGACATGTCGCGCGCGGCCGCCGCAAATGCAATCAGCGCCCTCTCGCTATTGAAGCCCCACGCCTTGCCGGTGCGGCTCCAGGTGACCTCGAGCGAGTCCTTGGCATCGAACGCTGCCCACGGCGTCTTGGCGATTACTCCCACGCCATAGGGCAGGCGGACGATCCGAACCACACCAGCGATTGATCTCGCCTTTGCGTCGTCGGTTGCATCCGGCGCAGCGCCTTCCACTGGCGCACGCAGGATCGCCCCGTACAGCAGGTCAGGCAGTTGCACATCGATGCTGTATTGTGCTGTCCCATTCACCTTCTGCTGTAACTCGACGCGCATCACGTCCTTGCCGATGAGGCGAAACTGATCCGGCCTTTTCAGGTCACTCTCGACGACCTCGGGCGCCTTGGAGGGGATCTGGGCGAAGCCGGCAATCTCGCCATAAGACAGTCGCCGTCCGGATTTCTCATGAACAACGACGTTCGGTTCGGTCGTAAGCTCCTCGACAGGAACATCCCAGCGCTGGGCTGCGTTCGCCAACAGCACCTTGCGCACCTGCGCCCCGAATCTACGCAGATCCTTAAAGTAAGCGGTCACTGCATTGCTGCCGGCCGTGTACATGTAGCCGAATGCCGGATTCTTGTAGAGTTCGTCGTTCGGCGGCGCCACGATCACCCGCACCTTCGACCAATCGGCATCGAGTTCCTCAGCCAAAATGAGGGGTAGCGAGGTGAGCGAACCTTGGCCCATTTCAGCCGCCGGCGACATGATCGCAACCTTATCGTCGGTCGAAATCGTCACCCAGGGGCTCAAGGCCAACTCTGCCGAGCCGGTCGCCTCGGTCTCAGGAAATCGCAAGGCTGACACAACGCCGAATGTCAGCCCGGCGGCGCCGATCATGAAGCTGCGACGGCTTATTTCGGCTCGGCGAAACGCGACGGTCATGGTGCGACCTCTTTGGCGGCGCGCTCAATGGCCCGGATAATGCGTGGGTAGGATCCGCAGCGACAGATGTTCGTGCTCATATGCTCAACGATCTGGCTGCGGTCCGGCCTTGGATTGCGCACCAAGAGGTCGGCGGCACTCATGATCTGGCCGGACTGACAGTATCCGCACTGCGGCACCCGCTCGGCGAGCCAAGCTTTCTGCACCGGATGGGAGGAATCGCCGGATAACCCTTCGATGGTGGTGACCGCCTTACCGTCCACTTCCGACATCTGGGTCTGGCACGAGAAGGCGCGTTGGCCGTCGATGTGTACCATGCAGGCGCCGCACAGTCCGGTACCACAACCGTACTTCGTACCGGTCAGCTTAAGCTCCTCGCGGATCACCCAGAGCAGCGGTGTGTCCGGCGGTGCATTGGAGTGAGCGGCTTGACCATTAACTCTGAAATCCCACGCCATAGACATTGTCTCGAATTCACACCAACGCTTCGACCATTTGTGAAAATTAACACGACTGTACGACTGACACAAATTCCCCTAGGGAGAGACCAAGTCAACGGCGGAATGTTCCCGTCAATGTTGGCCAGACTGGTAGCAATCTGCGCTGGAGACCAGTAAGGCATCCGATACCGATTTTTGTCTTCTATTTTGATTGAAGGATGAGCGATAGATAGACCAACTCACCATGCCGTCTATCGCTTCATGGTTGATGTGTCGCCCGCCAAATTGCGGCATCCAGCAACTCAACCCCGAGATCGATCTCCTCGTCGGTCACCGTCAGGGGGGGTGCGATGCGCATCGTCCCGTCTGACGAGCCGGCCCGCACGATATTGGCAGACAAACCCAGCTCGAGGGCCACATCCGTGACGGTATCCGAGATTGCAGCTGCGTTCTTGCCATCGCTCGCCGTGAACTCCAGTCCCATCAGCAGCCCGCGTCCGCGCACATCGCCGACGCAGGCATGGCGCTGCTTGAGTCGAAGCAAACCCGCCGCCAGACGGGCGCCGGAAATCTCTGCCCGAGCGGCCAGTCGGTCACGGATCACAATCTCCAGTACCTTCAGCCCGACGGCCGCGGGCAGTGGATCGTTGACATGGGTGGTGTAGAACAGAAAGTCGCGAGAATCAGCCTCGGCGGAAATCGCGTCGGTCGTCATCACTGCGGAGAGCGGCAGTCCGGCTCCGAGGGTCTTCGACAACGTCAGGATATCCGGCACGATGCCGTCGCGCTCGAACGCAAACATCAGGCCGGTGCGGCCGATCCCGGTTTGCGCCTCATCCAGAATCAGCAGCATGCCGCGCGCACGGCAATTGGTTTGCAATACCCTAAGATATCCCGGCGGCAGATCGAGCACGCCGCCGCTGCTCAGAATCGGCTCGGCAATGAAAGCCGCCAGATTGCCAGTGCATTGCCGGTCAAGCAGATCGAACGCATCATCGAGTTCCTGCCGCCAGTCGACGCCAGCAAAGCGCGGGCGAAACGGATTCGGTGCCGGAACTCCGAACGAGCCAGGTGCCAGCGGCCCGATCCCGCGTCGCCCAGCTTTGTAGGTCGCCGCTGCCGCTGCACCAGTCATGCCATGCCAGGACTGCGTGAAGCTGGCGATTTCCCATTTGCCAGTGACGAGTTTGGCCAGCCGAATGGCCGCATCGTTAGCTTCGCCGCCGGTCGACAGCAGCATCACTCGCGGTAAACCCGGCACCAACCCAGCCAGGGCCTCCGCTAAATCGACGACCGGACGAGATAGCACTGATGAAAACAGATGGTCGAGCCGCCCGACCGCATCCCGCACAGTCGTCACGATCTCGGGATGGCTGTGGCCGAGAATGGCGCTCATCTGGCCGGAAGTAAAATCCAGCACCTTGCGCCCGCCTGCATCATAAAGAAATGCGCCCTCGGCGCGTTCCGGTACGAATGGCACGAAATCGCCGCCGTATCGAAGCAGATGTCGCCGCGCGCGCGTCCAGAATGCGAGATCAAGGTCAGGTGCACAACTGTTCATTGGGGGCTCCGAACAAAGGCCGTCACCGAGCTTCGCCAATGATACTCCAAAGACGAGGCAAGGGCAGGGGGCGGCGCCGGCAACGGTCAAGGCGGGCGGCACCGTGGCAGGGGATTACTCGATATTGATATTGGCCTGGTTTATGATTTTTGACCATTTGACAGATTCGCTCTTGATGCGTTCACCGAATTCGGCTGGCGTACTGCCAACCGGATCGAATCCGAGCGTGTCGAGCTTTTCCTTCACTTCGGCGAGCGCGAGCAGCCTCTTAACCTCGTTGTGGATCTGCTCGATGATCTCTTTGGGCGTTCGGGCCGGGACCACGATGCCAGTGAGCGTGTCGCTCTCGTGACCGGGAATGCCAGCCTCCGCCGCCGTAGGAGCGTCCGGCAGCGCAGCGGCGTGCCTGAGGCTCAGTACCGCAAGCGCACGCAGCCTGCCGTCTTTGATATTGCTGATCGCCGGCGGCAGCGCCGTAAACGCGATCGGAGTGTGTCCACCAATCGTCGAATTGATCGCGGACGCTGCACTGTTAAATGGCACGGCCACGAGGTCCAGCGCAAAACTGAGCTTGAACATTTCGCCCGCCAAGTGCGGGGTCGAACCGTTTGAGGGTTGAGCGAAGCTGTATTTGCCCGGATTGGCTCTGATCAACCCGATCAACTCCTGTACGCTGTGGGCCGGCACGGCGGGGTTGACGGTTATCACGTTAGGCGACGCTGCAACCAGCGTCACCGGCGCGAAATCTTTCACGTCGTACGGCACTCCCTTGGCATAGAGGCTTGGATTGATAATAAATCCGGTGCTCACCACGAGGATCGTGTAGCCGTCCGCCGGCGCTCTGGCGGCCTGAGCGGCGCCGATGTTGCCACCAGCACCGGGGAGATTTTCGACATAGAATTGCTGCCCCAGTCTCTCCGACAGTTTTTGCGCGACGACCCGTGCGATGACGTCGGTCGGTCCGCCTGCCCCAAACGGCACAATCAGGCGAACAGGGTGCATGGGGTAGGCGACGGCCTGCGCCCAGCACCTATCTGCCAATATTATGAGGGCCGCGACGACGAAGGAGCGGACGATCGCCTTCATGATCGACCTCTTTCTCAAGGCCAACGCTGACTATTCTACGCTCCGCCCGGTAGAAAATCGAGCGGCTTATCTTTGTCTGTCATTTTCCAGAAAACAAACTTCATGTCGATCGGAAGATATTGGGTAGCGTTGCATTTTCTAAACATGCCGTCTTAGTGGGCCAACACTCGGTGGTTTCAAGACGCCTGCTTTTGCGATGTGCATCAGGCCGGGAGTGCGATGCCAGAAAGTCGTTGGCAGGCCTCAAGCAGCTGCTCCTGCAGGGCGACATCATAAGCCTCGGGGTTCGCGGCGCGCGCACGCATATGGTAGAAACATTCGCCGGTCACCTGCGCTGCGGCATCGTTGCTGACCGCCAGCCACGCTTGGGTTCGCTGGCCTTGGTCGAGGTCATCGGTTGCATTGGGACCGCCCATGCGCGTCGCTACCCATCCGGGTTCTACGGCGTTCGAGAGTACGCTTGGCCAGCGGCGGGCGACGGCAAAAGCCAAAATTACGTCGTACAGCTTGCTCTCCGCATAGGCCTGACCACCCTGCCAAGATCGTTTCTGCCAGGTCAGGTCGTTGAAGTTCGCACGAGCGCTACGGTGCAATCCGGAGCTCAGATAGACCAGGCGTGCGGGTTTCTCGATCAATGACGTCAGAATGTAGGGGGCGAGCGTGTTAACAGCGAAAACCTCTGGAAAGCCGTCCTCTGTCTTGATGAGCCGACCTTCGCGATTTCCGATACCGGCATTATGAATCACGGCGTCGAACCGGCCAAGCCCGTTGACCTGCTCGGCGACGTGGCGCGCCCCGGCGATGCTCGCCAGATCGCCAACGATGACTGACTGGGCGTGCGGAAGCGCTTTGCGTGTGTCGTCGGCCCGGGCGCTGCTGCGCGCGTGCAAAACGACCTGGTGTCCTTGCTCGACGAGCAGTTGGCCCGCCATAAGACCAAGGCCAGTGGATGATCCCGAAATGAATATGCGTGACATTTACGTCTCCTGGCGTTGCGCGAATGCCGACCCCGGGACCATGCGTGGCTGACGGACCCTGGTGATCCATGGTGTGCCCGAGACATCATCGAATAAAGCGAGGTTTCGTCACACCGCCGGGCATCGCCATTCCGGAAGCCCTGCGATGCACAGCGGGCAGGAGGCGCGCCGGTACACCGGGACGACCGCCACCACTTTGTTCGTCCGTCGCCGCGCGTGTCCGATCTGCTTACAAAGGATTCCGGAAATTCGAGCGCCGACTGCCGCTACAATGAGAACGCATTGCCTAATGTCGTAATGGTTCCGGCGAGTGAGGCATCATATCCGGGAAATGCGTGCGCGATCTTTCGAAACGAGTTGCCGCGCAGTACCGCAATGAGGCTTTCGATGTCCTCACGCTTGGTTGTTTCTCGTTTCGCCAGCAAATAGTAGTCCTCGGTAAAAAGTGGTACAAAGTCCATCTTGAGCTTGCGTGCGGCTGCCTCGATCCCTAGGCCGACATCGGCGACGCCACCGGCGATCGCTGCGGCGACCGCCAAATGAGTGAATTCTTCTGAATAATAACCAACAATATCTTCCCGCTTGATGTCGCCCTCTCTCAAGAGTGTATCCAGTGCCAGATGCGTTCCGGAGCCGCGTTGCCGGTTAATGAAGCGCGCCTTGGTTCTTGCAACGTCTGTGAGATTGCGGATGTTCAGCGGATTTCCGGTGGCAACAATCAGTCCCTGCGTGCGGCGAACGAAGTGGATGAGATGTTGCACGCGGGGTTTTAGCCATGGTTCGTACTTGCGATAGACTTCTCGGCCGAGCGTGCCTTCAGGAATGTGAAATCCGGCCAACTCGCACCGCGACTTGCAGACCGCAATCACACCATCGAGACTCCCGACAAATCGCACGTCGAGTTTCGGGCCCGATCGCGTTCGCAAAAAATCTCTAAGCTCGGCCAATGCCAGATCGTGACTGGCATAGATGCACAGCGCGGGATCAGGTTCGTTCAACACCTCCCTGAGTTGTTGCTCGATCTCGGATGTCGCGCTTTCCAGGTGCGGCAAGAGCCGCGCCGTGATGCGCTCGCGGATCCACAACAGCCGTTCGCCGAGTGCTGTCAGCCGCGTGCCGCGTCCCTGCTCCTTGGCAACCAACGGTTGGCCGAACCGTTCCGACCAGAAGGCGATGAGGCCCCATGCCTGTCGGTAAGGCACCCCGACCTGCCTGGTAGCCGTGGTCAGTTTGCCGGTTCGCTTGATCGCCTCGAGCAGCCGGAAAAGGTCCGGATCGATGGGCTGCCGGCCCTGTCCGGCCATCCAAACCAGTTCGAGGTCAAGCCCCGGTCGCTGCGCAGTGACGGTGCGGTGTTGCTCTGACATATGCCGTTTTCCGCATATTTTCGGCCAGCACAGACCGGAATATCATGATTGTGTCAGGTTAGCTCGATATATGCCAATGTGAGCATATTTCAGTTCCAGGTGTCCTTGAGTGTCGGCACATCTCCGAGGTCCTCGCTCTCCCGGTCAGGTTGCATGGGATGCCGGCATCGCGCTGGAGCGTATCCGTGGTTGCCTCCATCTTGAAGGCCCGCTGCTGCCTATTCTGCATACTCTTCAGCAGGAGTTCGGCTACATCGATCAAGCCGCCGAACCGCTGATTGCCGAGGCTCTGAACATCACCCGCGCCGAGGTGCACGGCGTCATCAGCTTTTATCATGATTTTCGCCGTAAGCCGGCGGGGCCGCACATGCTCAAACTCTGCCGCGCCGAGGCCTGCCAGGCCGCCGGCGGCGATTCGGTCGCGGCTCACGCGGAGGCCCGACTTGGTACCCGGCTCGGGAGCACCACGGCTGACGGTCGAGTCAGCTTGGAGGCTGTGTACTGCCTTGGACTCTGTGCAGTGGCGCCATCAGCCATGCTGGACGGTCGCGTGGTTGGACGGCTTGACAAGCAACGTCTCGATACATTGCTGGCGGAGACCCTATGACGCCGCGACTGTTTATTCCAGATGACGCCGGCGCGCTTGCAGTGGGTGCCGACGACGTTGCTAACGCGCTCCGCGCCGCGGCCCAGCAACAAAACCTCGCAATCGAGATCGTACGGACGGGTTCGCGTGGGCTCTACTGGCTCGAGCCCATGGTCGAGATCGAAACACCCGATGGGCGCGTCGCTTATGGGCCGGTTTCGGCTGGCGATGCCCAAGCGGTGCTCGAAGCAATGCTGGCCGATCATCCTCACCCGTCGCGCCTCGGCCTGACCGAAGACATTCCCTGGCTCAAGCGGCAGACCAGGCTCACCTTCGCGCGCTGCGGAATCATTGATCCACGCTCACTTACTGACTATCGCGCGCTCGGTGGCTGGAGCGGCCTTGAACGGGCGTTGGCACTCGGTCCGAACGCAATCATCGATGAAGTGCTGCAGTCGGGCTTGCGCGGCCGAGGCGGGGCCGGGTTTC
>Ga0187783_10000918_pt1 | contig 21661 bp, 15 predicted proteins | sample 1015_SJ02_MP02_2_FD_132471 | JGI IMG/M metagenome (GOLD analysis project Ga0187783, IMG submission 132471) | Tropical peat soil microbial communities from peatlands in Department of Meta, Colombia - 1015_SJ02_MP02_20_MG | ecosystem: Environmental > Terrestrial > Soil > Wetlands > Peat | place...
ACCCGGGGTCTCCGGGGCCTCGGTCCAGCCGATTGCTTCTTCGTCGTAGAGAATCGCCCAGCCCGCGCGCCGAATCGCAATCGTGAGGTCGGTATCTTCCGCAACCGTGTCCGCGGTGAAGCCACCTGCCCCGCGAATACCCGCCGTGCGCCAGGCACTTAGCGCTCCCGGGACAACGGGAATGCAATTGAGGAGATCGAATGCACGCTTCTCGAGATTTTGGCTGGTGACATATTCAAGTGCCTGCCAGCGCGTAATCCAGCGATTGCGATTCCCGACCTTCACGTTGCCGGCGACCGCGCCGACGCGCTCCTCGGCAAAATGCCGTACGAGCCGCCCGACCGCATCGGGCTCGATGGACGTGTCCGCGTCAATCGTGACGATGATTTCGCTCTTCGCCTCCGACAGGGCGCGCCCGAGCGCGGCCGGTTTGCCTCGATTCGACTGATGGAAGATGCGGACGCGCGAATCCGAGCCAAAATTCTCGTCAAGTAGTTCGCCGGTCCGGTCCATGGACCCGTCGTTCACGACGATGACTTCAAGATTCGGATAATCTGCGGCGAGGGCGGAGCGAACCGTGCGGACGATGACGGATTCCTCGTTATAAGCCGGGATAAGAACGCTCACGGGCGGCGCGTATCGCGGGTCTTCCGGCGGCTCGGGCCGCAATTTCTCAATCAGCGCCAACAATCCGACGATCAGCGCACGCAGGCTGACCAGTAAAATGCCGAGGACAAAAATGGAAGCGATGCCGGCTCGGACGACCTCGAACATCGTGAAGATCAATCCATCAGCGCGCGCGACCAAACGCTCGCGAAACGTCAACTGCGGCATGATCTGCGCGCGAGTTTCGTCGACCAAGTCCGATACGGGAACGAGCTGATATCCTGCCGCGCGCAACTGGTCAATAACCATCGGCAGCGCTTCGATCGTGTGGCTGCGATCACCGCCGCCATCGTGCATCAGAACGATATTGCCTTTTCCCGCGCGCACTTGATCCATGATGCGGGACACAATTTCGTTCGCCGGCGGAGGGGCGACGCCACCGACCTCGCCCCAGTCGTGCGGATCAATTTGCGCGCCGACGAGCAAATAGCCCATCGATAGCGGGATCGGCAGTTGCTCCACTTCGTCCGCGGTTTCCGGCTGATGATCGATGCCGTAGGGCGGACGGAACATCAGAGTCTTGATGCCTAACGTGCTGGCCAGCAATCGCTCGTTCAAATTCAATTCCAATTCGAGCTGAGTGCGGGAGAGGTTCGGAGTGAACGCCGGATGCGTCCACGTATGATTGCCAATCTCGTGCCCATCGTCGTATTCGCGGTGCAGCAAATCCAGCGACTGGTTAGCTTCCTCTCCAATCACGAAGAACGTGGCGGGGGCGTGTTTCTCTTTCAGGATGTTGAGAATTTGCGGCGTGTTGCGCGGGTCGGGTCCGTCGTCAAAAGATAGGGCGATTTTGTTCGGCTGCGCGCCCACCTGATAAATGCGATACGAAAGCGGAAGCGTGTCGTATGTCTCGTCCGTGATCAGATTGGAATCCGGATCGAATTCAAATGTCCGGCTACCCTGTTGCGGCGTGTTGATCTTGTTCCAAATGTCGCCGCTGCCTTCGAGAATTAAGTCCGCGCCCGGTGGGATATCATCCAAGCGCGCGCGTGCTGCGTCGTCAGGACGAGTCACGTCCCAGATCGTCCAGAGCGAACCGTCCTCAGAGCCGAGCCGCCAGAGCACCGTTCCCTGGACGCCGAGGCGTTCCGCGGCGCGCAACTCGTTGTACGCCGTGACGCCGTCCAGCATCCACGTGGTGTGCACCTGGTTTTGCTCGTCGTAGTAGGAGAAATGAGGATTGAGCGAATCGGAATCAAAATCGATGCCGGCATCGGATTCGGAGGCCGTCACGACCGCTTCCTGATAGGTTTCAGCGACCGCGCTCTTCGGCTTTGGATGTCCGGGATTCTCGGTCCAGTCGTACGCGTAGTTGGCGACGCCAGCGAGAACTTTCTGGGCGGGAACTACCTTCAGGATCGCCTGAAGCCGGTCCACGTACCAGTCCTGAGGCGCGATCGGCCCGGAAGGTGTGTCGAGCTCGTGGAGATCGTAATCCATCACGATGATCGCGTCGGAAGCCCGGGCGATTCCCGCGTAGTCGTAATCCCAATCGCCCGCAGGCAGAGCCACCATGAACTTCAGGCCGGCGCCGTGAATTCCGGCCGATAGCTCGTTGATAAAATTTGAGAAATTCTGCTGGCTGCTTGGAGGGATCTCCTCAAAGTCCGCGACCAAGCCAGGATCGTTTTGCTCGACGACATAATTGACAAGCCCTTTGACGAGACGCTGCCGGGCGGCTGGATTCGCAAGCATCGCGACCGTTCCCGGAACCTGCCACTCCGTGCCATTCGTATTCTGGACGAGCGGCATGATAGGAATTTCAGTGTTGGAAGTTGTCAGCCAATCCGTAAGCTTCGGATCCGTCTGAATGCTCAACTGGCCGTCGGGCGAGTCGGAATACAAGGAATCCGGTATAAGGATGTCGATATCGCGATAGTGTTCCTGAAGGGATGCCAGGCTCGTCGGATCGTAGGAAACGTAGAACGCCGCGCGGAGGGGATCGTAACTCGCCGGCGGAGTCGTGGCGCCTAGAGCGTTCACACGACGCCTGCGTCCAGGCCGCCGAACGGGCGGCTTGGACTTGGTCGCAGCCGAAAGGAACGGGCGCAAAGCGGGATGTCCTGTCGAGAGTTGTGCGCCTGCGGGAAGGTTAACGCGATGCAATACGCTGGCCGCGAACACCATTAGGATGATGGTCAGCACAATCGCGGTCGCTTCGAGGATCCAACGCAGCCGGCGCCAACGACGGCGGCGCTCGTCGTAGAATATGGGCTTGTGTTCTTCCATGCCGAGATTCTGGGCGAGCGGCCCGGCCAGGACGCGCCCGATCCTCCCTCCAAGGGGCTCCGACAGGTGATGTTACCGCGAGAAAACCGCCGAGTCATCTCCCTAGCGTGGCACTTGCTTTTTGCCTGCCTGGCGGGCCTTGCGCTCAGGCTTTTTTTCGTTCTTGTGTACGCCAGCGACGCGGGCGATACGCCTATCTACGAACAACTCGCCTGGAATTGGCTCGACCACCACGTCTATGGCATTTGGATCAACGGCCAGCTCATGCCGGTGGACATCCGCCTTCCCGGCTATCCGGCGTTCCTAGCGTTCATCTCCTTATTATTTGGACGCGGCCGGATGCCCATTTTGTTGTCACAGACGTTCGTCGATTTGGCCACGTGCGTCCTTGCGGCGGGGCTTGCGGCGCTTCTAGCCCCTGCACAATATCGCAGGAGGACTTTCATCGCTGCTGCCTGGCTCGCGGCGTTGTGTCCGTTCTTGGCGAATTATTGCGCTGTGCCGCTTACCGAAGTGCCAGCCGCGTTTCTCTGCACAGTAGCAACGATTTATTTTGTTCGAGGATTCGTTAGCGATGATTCCTCGGTTACACCCTGGTTGATCGGAGGTCTGTTCACCGGACTCGCCGCACTCTTTCGCCCGGAAACACCTCTGCTTGCGGTCGTGACGGGTGTCTTGCTCGCCGTGCGGTGGTGGCGCCCACGCGATTGGTCGCGACTTGCGCGCACGGGCACGATGATCGGGTTCGGAATTTTGCTTCCGCTCTTGCCGTGGGCCGCGCGCAACTGGAGGACTCTCCATGAAGTGCGCTTGCTCGCGCCGCGGTACGCCGAACTCCCGTTCGAGTATGTTCCGCGGGGCTACTACGCTTGGACCGGCACGTGGCTCTTCCGCTTTCGCGACGTCAATACAGCGATTTGGCAGCTTGAAGACGAACCATTGACCGTGAATGACTTCCCGTCGTACGCGTTCGACAGCGACAGCGAACGGACGCGCGTGGCGCAGCTGCTGCAAGCCTACACGGACGACGGCGAAGATATTCTGCCCTCGACGGATCAAGGATTCGCGGAGTTGGCGCACGAGCGGACCAAGCGGCGTCCGCTCCGCACATATTTCTGGATCCCGTTCCAGCGCGCGCTGACGATCTGGTTTACGCCTCGGCTGGAATTATTGCCGTACTCCGGGAAACTTTGGCCGCCGGTCGAGGCGTGGAGTGAAGACCCCGTGGATTTTTCATTCACCGCCATATTGGGCTTGCTAGATTTTCTTTTTGTAGCTCTTGCTTTGATTGGATTTTGGATTGGTTGCAAGCGAGCGGCGAAGGACGATGGGTCCGGATGGGCGTTTGCTTTCCTGGGTCTTTATCTCATCGTGCGGACGGCCTTCCTCACAACGGTTGAGGCACCGGAGCCGCGCTATGTCTTGGTCGCTTTTCCAATTGTGTTTGCGCTCGCGGCCCTGGCCTTTTCACGTGCACCCAACGCACTGAACAATCATGAATCGGCAGCACGATAGGTTCAGCGCTCTTCGACGGGCTCCGGATGGATATTCACACGAAAAATCTGCGGGAATTGCTCTTTGACGCGGTCCTCAAGCGCGGCGGTGACGTCGTGAATTTCGGTGATGGGCAGATCGCCATTCATCGCGCAGTGACAGGCCGCGAGAATCTTGTTCTCGACCCGATGTACATGGACCTCGTGGCAATCCACCAGTTCATGGTATTCGCGGACGAGGCTGTTGATGTACGCCTCGACGGCGCGAGCGAGAGTCTTCATCTCACCTGCGCCTGAGTCTGCCGCCGCGATATGAGTGCCAAGCGGCTCGATGTGCACGTTCACCTGAGCCGAGTGATTTCGAGCGCCGCGAGACTGAACGGCGGGTAAATGTCGGATCGCTTCCTCGAGTTCGCTCGCCCGGCGATGGGCTTCGCGCAGAGTGGAATGCTCATCCACTTCCAAATGCAAATCCACTGCCAGCCTCCCGTCGAGCTGATGCGCCGCAACCTCGTGAACCGAAAGGCCGCGTTGCTCCGCAGCGGCGCGAATCGAATCAAACAGGTGTTCGCCGATGCGCGCGCGCGGCTCCATGTGAACCATCACGTCGGCCGGAACGATCTCTCCGACGCGCTGCTCGACCGAACTGCTGATTGCGTGGACGCGCTCGAAGGTCGCGGTCCGCGACACGCTGATCGTCACGTCGACAAAATAGCGGTTGCCCGAACGCCGCACTCGGATCCGGTCCACGCCGAGTACGCCGTCCACTTCCTCAATGGCCCGGGTCAGGCGCTCCTGCAGCCCCTTAGGCGCAGTGTCGAGCAGTGCGTCCATGGTGCGCTTGCCGAGCCGGGACCCAACCCAAATCACAACGGCCGCGACCACCAGCGCTGCCAGCGGATCGGCGAACCGGAGCCACGTGATACCAGTCCGGCGCCCCAGCCAGACGGCCGCGATGCCGAGAATCACCACGAGAGTGCTCCATACGTCAGTGGAAAAATGCAGCGCGTCCGCCTCAAGTGCTTCACTCTGATATTGGCGGGCCACCCTGGCCAGCACGCGCGAACGGAATACGTCTACAAGAACGGCTATCGACAAGGCGCCAATCGCAACCCAGCTCGGCTCGATCTGAACCTGGTGGAAAAACAGCCGCTGAAAGGCTTCCCAGATGATGTAAACCGAGGTGAGCAGCAGCAAGCCCGTCTCGACAAAGGCGGAAAAGCTTTCCACTTTCCCGTGGCCATATTGATGATTAGCGTCGGCCGGCAGATCGGAGACCCGTACGGAAATATAGGTGAGAATCGCTGCAATCAAGTCGAGGCTCGAGTGAAGCGCTTCCGAAAGAACGCCGAGGCTATGCGTGGCGAGCGCCAGCACCACCTTGATGAATACCAAAACAACGGCCGAGCCGATGGATCCGATCGCGGCGAGCTGCTTAGCGGAACGGCCGACATGTGTGCGCTGGCCGGACCGTTCGTTGAATGCCGTCGAGGGAGACATGCATCTCGATTATACGCTTGGCGGCTTTGGGTCGCCCTTGCGTGGCGGAACGAACTTCGAAGGCGACAAAAAGCTGCTTTGACTGTTACCTCGGAAGTTGACTATATTTTGGTACCTTATTTCGAGGCTAACCTATGAAGTGCGCGAATCATCGTCGCCCCTTGCTCGCAATAACTGCCGCATGCCTGCTGTCTTTTGCCGGAGGCGCTATCACGGGGCATGCCCAAACACAGCCACAGGCTCAACCGCCAGGTCAATCGTCCGCGGACGACGCCTGGCGGGCGATTCTTGAGCCGGCGATGGATCCGGCAAAGACCACTCCAGTAGAGAACCTGGTCCTGACGCGCGACGCCATCCGCCTCACTCTCACAAGAGGGACACTTCAATTCACGAAACCGGTTGAAGGCAAGCTTTTCGGAGCTGTGTTTCGCGGACGGGGACTAGTCGAGGTTGCGCCGCCCAATCGGGCGGAGGAACAGCAGCTCCACGAGTACACGGGACAGGACACACTAAGCTTGGCCTTTACCGACGGAGTCTTGTGGTTCACCGACAAAACGTATGAAGAAGTCGCCACTCAGGCGCACTGGCTCAGTTCGGTGGCGACGCCCGACTCACTATTCGCCGAGCGTACGGAACGCGAGGGATCTCCGCGCGCGCGTTTGCTCAAAGGAATTCTTTCTCTCGATCACGAACGCACTGCGTTATTTGAAGCGGATCTCAATACGGCAGAGAAGGGGTGGATACAAGTTACGGACGACTCGCTCGAACCGGAAGAGATTTCAATCGGCCGCTGGGACCACATCCAAGACCTGCCAGTGTTTGTTACTTGGATGAGCTTTCCGTCTCACAGTCGCAGCGTGGAAGCCGCGTTTCGCGATCCAATGGCGAAAGCCGACTTCCACGTGGCGAGTTATCAGATTGATGCGACGATCGAACCAACCGCCGAATTGCAAGCAACTGTCCGGGCGCACCTCGAAATGTTGGCCAGCGGCGAAAGGGTTATCGAATTCCGTCTGGATCCGCATCTTCGCGTCGATCGCGTGACGGACGACGGCGGCCACACACTGGAATTCTTCCAGCCACCTGATCCCGGCGGAAGAGAGGCGGTCGCGGAGGACTTCTTGAGTGTGGTTCTGGCGCAGCCGAGCTCGTTTCAGCCCACCACGATTGAATTCCATTATGCGGGCAAGCACGTCATCAGCAAGGTCGGAGCCGGAAACTTCTTCTGCGAAAGCTTCGGTTGGTACCCGGCCGTCGAGAACGAATTTGCCACGCGGAGCGACTTCGATCTAACATTTCGATCACAGAAGAGATACACGCTCGCCGCTACGGGCGACGAGGTCGACGAGACCACCGACGGCGATTTGAGCGTGACCAAGTGGAAGAGCAGCACGGCGATCTCCGTGGCCGGCTTCGCTCTCGGCGAATACAAAGTCGAGGAGCAAAGGACCGGAGACACGAGGATTCTGGTGTACGCCAACCGAAACCCCGACGACGTGTTTGAAGCGATCAAGATTTATGCTCCTGACGCTCCTCTTGGCTCACTCAGCCCGGCGTCGATGTCCAAGACGATGGGGATCGAACTGGGAAACATGATTCGCGTCTTTGAGAATTACTACGGACCGTATCCCTTTCACTCGCTGGCTATCACAAACATTCCAGGGGATTACGGCCAGGGCTGGCCGGGCCTTATCTATTTGTCGGCGATTTCATTTCTCGACCAGACGCAGCAAGACGAACTCGGGCTCCAAAATCTCGTTTGGCTGGGAGACTACTGGCGCGGCCACGAAACGTCGCACCAATGGTGGGGACATAAAGTCGGATGGAAGAGCTACCACGACCAATGGCTTTCGGAAGGGTTTGCACAATTCTCAGGCAACCTATACGTCGAGTATCGCGACAGTTGGAAGGACTATTTGCGACGAATCCGCGAAGACCGCGAGGAGTTGCTAACTACGGATCTTCGCGGACGCACGTACGAGTCACTAGGCCCCATCTGGATGGGTGAGCGCCTGGCTCCGCCGGATGAACCGCAGGCCTATCAGATCGTCGTCTACAACAAGGGCGGCTACGTCCTCCACATGCTGCGCATGATGCTTTACGACCCCACCCAACAAGACCCCGATGCCAATTTCAAGGCGATGATGCAGGATTACACGCAGACTTATAACAACAACGCGGCTTCAACGGGACAATTTAAGGCCATCGTGGAGAAGCACATGCTGCCGCGTATGGATCTTGACGGCAATCATCGGATGGACTGGTTTTTCAACGAATACGTCTATGGAACGGGCGTGCCTCAATACCACTTCAACTGCACGACGACGCCGACGGGCGACGGCAAGACTAAGGTTTCCTTGGTCGGGGACCGGACCGGAGTACCCCAAGGCTGGAAAGACAGTCTCCCGATCTACGCCTATCGCAGCGGGAAGCCATTCCTGGTTGGGTGGATGGCGGTAACCGGCGAGCACGGAACGACGGATTTCATTCTGCCTTTCGCTCCGGAGAAGATCGTAATCAACGCAAACGAAGATATTCTGGCGATCATCAAGCAGTAGGCGGCAATAAGTTCACTCCAGAGGAGGAGGTGGCACCAAAGGGAGTCGCTCCGGCTCGCTGCGCGGCCCGCGCACCTCAACTTCATCAAACAGAAGCGAAGGTGAGATGACCGTGCTCGGCACACCGCCTTCGGAACTTCCGAACGGCTGAAGCGCGGTGCCGTTGAAGCCGGCCGTCTGGTTTTGCGCAAAAGAAAAGAGCGACAAATCATCGCCGATTGCATCGAGATTGCGCAAATCCTTCAGCGTAAGTCCCTCCAGCCGAGCGCCGCGAACGAGCTCTTCGTGGCCATCAGCGACGAAGACGCGATAGACCAGCAGCGGGAGGCGATCGCCGGTCGCCGCGCCGGCCGCAGCCGTCGCGAGGAAATCCGAGGCATTATCCTGGTCCGAGATTGCAAGGACGGGATTATCCATGAGCCGAACTTCGAGGCACCACGCCTGGCCATTCTGCTTGCATGCATCGAGGAATTTCTGGCGAATCACCGCAGGTGATTGCTCATCGCTCGACAGGAAGAAAAGATTGCTTATCAGCGGCTTCGGATCGGAAAGGAACGTTGAGCGGCCGTGCCCGTTTGATTGATCGAAGTCCGGCCCGGGCCGTCGAGACATCAAAAGTTGACGCAGCATTCCGTTCGAGACGATAGTAACTTTCTCCCCGGGAACGCCCTCTTCGTCCAATCCATACGAGCCGATTAGGTCGTGCCCGTTCCATTGTTTCGCGGTTGGGTCGTCCACCAGGGTGACGCTGAGCGGCAGCACTCGCGTTCCGATTTTTCCGGTCCAATCACTATGGCCGCCGAGCCGATCCATCATTTCGTCAAATTGAGGGAGCATCGAGAGGGGCGACCGAGCGCCCGAGAGGGATGGTCCCAACAATTGCGCGAGCAGTGAGCCCGTCGCGGACCCGTCGAACAGCACGGGCCCGTCATAGTCGGGTACCGGCGGTGCGGAGCGCAATTCGACCAGCTCCTGTCCAGTATGCGTCAAAGCGTCGCGCACAACCTCCGCAGAAGGAAGGTCCGCGGGACGCCCCGCATAGGTGGCATAGAAATCGTGCACGCCCATCCCGTCGTCCGATTCGCTTTCGAGGCTGGCCTCGACGGAGGCCAGCGACGTGTTGCTTCGAATTTGAGTGCCTTCGCTCGTCATCAAATAAGTCGTGGCGTAAATCAGGTGGTACGTCACGCGCGAACTGTAGATTTGCGGAAAGGCGCGCAGCGCAGCCGAAGCAGCTTTCACTTCCTCCTCCCAATTGCGATTGCTCCAATCCGGCGCCTGCAAAGGATCGATCTGAACCTGCGGAGGCATCTGCTGGAAATCGTCAATCGTCGGCGCGTGAGCGAGCCGCGTCAGGAACGCCTGCTTCTTGGAGTAATTCTCGAGAGCTTCCTTGAAGGCCTGGTCGGTCGCGAGCCACAAGTCCTCGCGAAGAGAATTGTAATCGCGGTCGATGCCGACCGAGCCGGTCGAGCCGAGGAATCCGCTGAACCCCTCACTCGCGATGAAATTCGAACTGTCTATTTTGTAGTTTCCGACTCGCACATCCACGCTCATAAAGCGGTTGCGCGTGGTCGTCGAAGAGATCAAAGCCCCAAACTCCGCCGTGATCGTGCGCTCGTCGAGGTCCAAAAGCCGATAGGCGATGTAATACGGCCGCGTCGGCATGTTCGGATCTTCGGTGGGCAACGTGAGACGGTCACGCGAACGCTGCATTTCATCGCGCATCGCGTCGAACGTGTGATCTGTTTGGGAGGCCGGCGCTTGTGGCGCGACGCCAGCTCTCGAAGGCGCAGTGGGAGTCTTTGGTTGCGGCGAAGCGAACAACATGCCGCACGCAGCTACCACAAGGGTGGCCGCACTGATCAAATTGTAGATTCTCGGCATGCGGCTCATTGTTGTCCTCCGTTCGAGCCGGATGTGCCGGTCGCCTGCGGATCGTGCGCCGGGTGTGGGAGGATGGGCGGACGATCGGTTGAGGTCTCTTTCTTCTGCACTTCCATCTCGGGGAGCAGAATTTCAGGGGACACAGCAGCCACGGGCACGGAGCCTGATTCCGCGCCGCAATAGCCGTTGAATACTTCCGGCGTGTCTCCCGTCGCGATGATGTTTCTCAGTGAAATGAGCGGAGTCCCCACGATATTCACGCCCCGCACCATCTCATCGGGACGCCCATCGGGATAGACCTTATAAACAACGAGCGGCTCGACCTGGAACGCTTGCGGCTGGCTGCGGCCGGTCATGGTGAAACCGCCCTCAATGTCGTCAATGAACAGGCCGAAGGGCTTGCCCTGCTTGCGAATCTCATCGATCAACATCTTGCGCAGTTCGGTGTTGGAAACAGCGTGACTGCTTTCAACAATGAGATTGCCCTGGCGCGATTCGGGCTGGAACCCGATCTGGCGGCGGCCATGACCATTGGAATGGAGGAAACCAAGGATTGCCTGTCGCGACATCTCGAAATTCTCCAGGACTCCATGATCCACGAGCGTGACCCGCTGCGAGGGAATGCCTTCATCGTCAAACGGATAATCTCCCAGCAAGACCGTCGAACCGACGCGATGATCAGTCGGATCGTCGTAGATCGAGATAAAGTCTGGCATAATCTGTTCGCCGACTTTGCGCGCGAAGGTTTGCCCTTCGTTGATGTCTTTCTGGCGGAAGCCTTCGTCGCGGTGGCCGAAGACCTCGTGGAAGAAAACGGCCGCGGCGCGGCCGGTGAGCAAGGCCGGCCCGGCGTACGGCTCAACGAGCGGCGCCACGACGAGCGATTCGAGTTCTTTACGCAGCACGGCGCACTCGGCGAGGACTGTTTTGTCGTCAGGGGCGTCGGCGGGATTGGTCCAATCGAAATTGTAATAGCGATCGATGTCCATTCCGTCGGTCGCCTTGCCCTGAATGAAGAGTTCGAGCCGGTAGCGCACTTGGCCGAATTGGAGGCGAGTTCCCTCAGTGGTCGCTTGGTATTCGTTGTCGGCGTCGGCGGTGAAGGTAACGATAGAATTCAGAATTTGCCCCGACTCACGGAACGTGCGCGTGTACAGGCGGACCTTCTCTTCCCACGGCTCGCGGTCCAGCGTAAGAGACGCTTGCGAGCCATACGAAACGTGCGGATCTTCGTGGGAGAAATCGGGTGCATGCGCCTCCGTCGTTTGCACCTGGACATCTTTGCTCGTCTGAATTTTGATGAACTGCTCGGCCGCAGCGCGGTATTGCTTGTCCGTTTCCAGCCAGAAGGAGCGTCGCAGCACGGCTGGGTCGTTCTCGAGTGGCGCAGCACGCCCAAAACTTGTGTCCTGTTGTGACGGGGCGTTGCCAACTTGATGCGTGTTGTCCAAATCGTAGGAGCCCACTCGCACGCGAGCCTCGATCCAGCGCGACTTGGTTTCATCGCTGGAGAGGAGCGCGCCGTTGGAGCCCATCACCTCGGCGTGGTCCGAGGAGGTTAGCGTGTACCCGATGAAGTACGCAGGTGGATCGGCCTTGCTGAGGACCGGCATTTCGCGATCCAGTTCCTGCCCCATGGTTACAAGTTCCGGGGCGGGCACCACCTGAGCGCCTTGCGCTGCAGGCGCGGCAGGCGGAGAGCTTGCCTTGGACTTGCCGGCGTGTCCGGCGGCGCTGAGACCAGCCGGCCAAATGGCAAGGGAGGCGACAGAGAAAACCAAGAGAAAGCGAGTTATTTTCAAAGAAGCTCCTTCAGCGCTCCTCGGCGCTCCATGCAAAACTCCAGTGTATCCCTCAGGCGACCAATCACAAAATCTCGCTTCGTCGACCAAGTCTTCACGCGCAAAGAGAACCCTGCGCGGGCAAAGATCCCTCGCGGAGCTTCTGCTGACGCGTCGTCGGAGATATCCTGCGGCTCATGGCTGAGTGCCTGGACCGGATTGTGTCTCGGATCCCGGCTGGCCGCGCCCAGCACCCTGACCGGGCGCCGATGGCACCGCCGGACTCTGCAAACTCTGGGAGAGCAAGTCGAGCCTTTCAGCGGGAATATCGATTACTTTCGCGCCAGGCAGAATCGCTTCGAGTGCGTCGCGGAAGCCTGAAACGTTACCGACCAGGACGAGATCGAGATCCGAGGGATCGAAATAGGTCTGCGCGACACGCTTCACGTCTGCCGAAGTCACGGCCCAGACGCGATCCTGATACGTATCCAGGTAATCCGGCGGCAGACCATAGAAAGCGACGCCCAGCACACGGTCCGCGACGTCCTCGGAAGTCTCCGCGTGCAGGGGAAAAACGTATGACAGGAAATCGCGCGCCACATCGAGCTCGTCCTGCGTCACTTCACCCGTGGACATCTTGCGAATCTCATCGAGCACGAGCTGCGTTGCCGCAACGGTCTGCTCGGTCCGCGTGAACGTGCTGACGAGAAGATTTCCCGCTCCGCGGTAACTGATGAATTCGGACGAAGCGTCGTACGTCAGTCCCTTCTTCAAGCGGACCGCCGTATTCAGGCGCGCATTATAGGAGCCGCCGAAAATCTGATTGGCGACGCTCAGCGGGATGTAGTCCGGACTGTTGCGGGGAATTCCACTGCGGCCGACCCGGATTTGGGTCTGCACCGCATCCGGCCTTTCGATGAGGAAGACTCGCGGGCCCTTCGGGCGCGGCTCGCCCGACACCACGGGAGGTGCTGCGCCTTCCGGACGCCACGCCCCAAGATATTTCTCCGCGACGGCGAAGCCCTCGTCGGGCGTAACGTCACCCGCGATCGCGAGGAGAGCGCCTTGCGGGCTGTAGGTATTGTCGTGGAACGCGACGAGATCCTCCCGCGTCAGGGCGCTGACGGATTCCGGCGTGCCGTCGGGCGGAAAACCATAGATGCCGGCCCCGTAAACGACGCGGCGGAACGTCGCCGAGGCAAGATACTCCGCGTCATCGTAATCGAGAGATAGGCCGGAAAGCGCTTGCTGACGGCGGCGCGCGATCTCTGCGCTCGTGAAGCTCGGGTGCAAGGTGATATCGGAAAGCAAGTCCATCGCGAGATCAAAATCTTTTTTCACGACCGTGGCGGAGACCGTTGTCGCGTCGGAGCTTGCTGAAGCGTTCAGCGAGCCACCGACAAAATCAATCGCGCCATTAATCTCCTGCGCCGAGCGACGCTCCGTTCCTTCGGTTAGCAGGCTCGCAACCATCGCCGCCGTGCCGGGCTTTCCGGTCGGATCGGAAACTGATCCTGCGAGCGGAAGCAGCAGTTCAACGCTAACCGACGGCTGGGCGGTCGGGGAATCCGTCTCCGAGACCACGAAAACTCGAAGTCCATTCGCAAGCGTCTTCGACGCGACTTCCGGGAAGTGGAACGGTCGCGGGGGCGCAAGCGGCGGCATTTTGTCCACGAGCTTCGCGCCGGTCGCCTGCGGAGGCTGCGCTTGTGGGCTTGATGTGCCCGATTGGGGGGGAGGAGAGCCGGGAGCGGGCAATTGCTGACCGCCCAAAGCAAATGCGCCCGCTAGAAAAAATGCGCTCAAAGCCCAAGCGGACCAGCGCAAAGAACGTTTTGGAAACGAGGGCGCGGCCACTACGGGTTGCTCCCGGGCGAGCCACCCGCCGGCGGCTGAATTTCGAGGAGCGTCGCGTGCTCTGGGACAAAGTATTGGCGCGCGACGCGCTGAATGTCCTCGGGCGTCACGCGAAGGTAACGATCCAAATCCGTATTGACTAGAGACGGATCGCCCGCCATCACGGCGTACGGACCGATGGCGGACGCAATGTCCTCATCGCTGTCGCGCCCCAGAATGAACTCGGCGATCTGCTGGTTCTTGGCTTTCTCCAACTCGTGGGCATCGAGCGGAGCGGCTTTCAGGCGGTCAAGCACGTTCTGAATTTCCTTCTCGCCTTGCGCGTCGGTGTAGCCTTGATTCATGACCGCGATGCAGAAAAAAAGATTCGGATCCTCGGTGAAATTGCCGCTCCCATCCACGCCTGCGGCCATACGGTCGTCGTAAACGAGCGTTCGATAGAGCCAACTACTCTCCCCGCCCGCGAGAATGTTTGAGGCGAGACCCAGCGCATAAGAATCCGGAGAAAAAGCAGCCGGCATCTTGTAACCGTAGACAACGGCGGGCAGAGGCGAATTCGGATAGGATTTCGTGAGGACGCGCTTCGAGGTTTGGGGCGGCTCAATCGCTTGCGACCGTGGAATCGGTGTGACTGGCCTGGGAATGCCACCGAAATATTTCTCCGCCATCGTTACCGCATCGTCTGCGGAAAAATCTCCGACTAGGATCATCGTGCAATTGTCCGGGCGGTAGTAGGTATGGAAGAACTCTTGCACGTCGGCGAGCGTCGCCTTGTTCAGGTCCTCCATGCTTCCGATGGTGACGTGGTGGTACGGATGCACCGTAAACGCGGCCGCGTACAGGTCCTCAAACACCTCTCCGTAGGGACGGTTATCGACATCCAGACGCCTCTCTTCCTTGACGACTTCGCGCTCGGACTCGAAATTCTCCTCGGTGATCTTTAGGCCGCCGAGGCGGTCCGCTTCGAGCCAAAGCACGCGCTCGAGCGCATTGCTGGGAAACGTCTCATAGAAAACGGTTACGTCGTCGCGAGTCTCTGCGTTGGCTTCGCCGCCGAGCGCTTCGATGATTCGCGTATGCTGCTCCGGAGCGACGTCCGCAGAGCCCTGAAACATCAGATGCTCGAACAGATGCGCGAAGCCGGTTCGGCCGGGCCGTTCATCTTTCGAGCCAACGTGATACCACATCTGGAGACTCACGACCGGCGCCTCGTGATTTTCCACCATAACCATATGGAGCCCATTTGAAAGAGTCCGGGGCACGATATGCAACTGTGCGGGCTGCACGTTTTCCGGTGCAGTTGGTCCCTGGCATCTCGCGAGCGGGACGCTCAGCAGCGCACTAGCGAGCGAGTATAGTAGTAAATGCACTTTGAGCACGTTGTTCTCTTTGGCCTTCTCACTCAAACGTCGGTAAGGCCGCCGGACATGCTACTTGTTTGACGTCGCGGTTGTCAGTAGGTTTCCCTGATTCCAGCCGAACTCGGCCCGCTCAGTTGACTTTAGATGCGCACTACAGGTGGGACGCCGCCCTCCGATTGTGGATTCCAACTATCCAGGAACTATTGGAACCGGACAGCATAGTTTCCAAATGCGCCGATTACCTTGGGCCCACGCCAATCTGAACAACCGTTGGCCCGCCGTTGCCCCTTACGGCGATGGGCACAACCACGGACGGCACAATTACGCCGACCACGATACCAGTGACCACCCACGGATTTATGTGATGTGGGATCGGCTCGTTGCCCCCGCCGGGAGTGTTGTCCAATGACGTGCTTGTTGCGGCCTCGCTGACTTCCGCCTCCGTGGCCTGGCTCGAGGGATCAGGCGCGTGGTTGGAACGAATCGTCGAGATCTCCCCCGGTCCGACGTCAACGCACAAGCCCGCGAGATTGCAGAAGTGAACCCGGCCCTCCATGACCACGAGCTGCATCATGTTGTTTTCGTAAAAAACATAGAAATCGGTGCCCACCACTCCCGCCACTCCCACAGGGGTGTGTACCTCAAATTTCGCGTTGGGGCGGGTCAGCTTTACCACCTTGGACCGGATCCGGCCGTAGGTGAGATCTACCTCAGTCTGCTGCTCGCCGGAATTGTGCTGCGTGACCTGAAACGTAGAATCCGCGCCGACATTCAGAAGGGAGCCGTCGTCCAAAGCCACACGAGCGCGTCCGTCCGCTTGTGTTTGGATCGAATCTCCCCAGTCCACAGGAGATTTCAATTCCGCGCTGAGTCGTTGCGAGCCGCGCTCGATATCCACTGTTGGGATGAGCCGCGAGATTTCCCCTGCTCGCTGCGAACTTTGCGGCGTCTGCGCAGAGACGCAGGGTGCCAGTGTCACTGTAAAGGAAAGCGAGACCACAAGAAGTGATACAAGCGGGGACCGCTTGTGCATGATGGTTTCCCCCAGAAGCTAGAGTTTCTATCTTGTCTTGTTACTGGACCCGTCGGCGACTGTCAACGCTTGCGCCAAAGGCTGTAGTTTATCCGCCAAGTACCGCAAGTGGACTCCGTGAGGCGATCCTACCGTTGCGGCTGGGCCTGGCCCATCCAGGGACAAATCGAGACGCAAACCCGCGCTTTCAGATGTGGAAACTCGCCCAGTCACGAGCCCGCGAGTATGTCCTCCCCCTCGTATAATCTAGTCATGCGTGCGATGATCGGAATTTTGTTGGCCACGGCCATTGGGATCGGGACCTTTTATTTCATGTTTAAGCAGTCCGCGCCCGGCACCGGGACTACAACGGCTCAGCAGATCTCGCTGACGGGAGTCAACGCAGATCTGCTCTCGATCGCGCAGGCCGAGCGGATGTATTGGGCCCAAAATGGCACTTATGTGGACCTCAATAAGCTGACCTCGAGCGGTACACTCACAATGCAACGGACTGGCCGCGACGGATACGCGTATTCGGTGGACGCTTCCGACAACGGCTTCACGGTCACGGCGCGCTATACCGCCGTGCCAGCTTCGGGGGACGCCAACGCACAGCACTATCCAGTGGTCACGATTGATCAGACCATGGAGATCCACCAAAGCGATTAGGTTGCGTGCGCATTCACTGCGAACACCTGAGCCATCCTCGGCGCTTTCCCGCATGCTAAAATCCGCCCGCCATGAGAACCATTCTGCTTCTTCTTTGCTCGAACGTCTTCATGACGGTTGCTTGGTACGGGCATCTGAAATACCGCAAGGCGCCGCTTTTCGCTGCGATCGTCGTGAGCTGGCTGATCGCTTTCTTTGAGTACTGCTTTCAGGTCCCGGCCAACCGCATCGGGTACGGGGAATTCACAGCGTTCCAACTAAAAGTCATCCAAGAAATGATCACGCTCTGCGTATTCATCATTTTCGCGTGGTCATATCTCGGCGAACGCGTGCGCTGGAATCACGCGGTCTCGTTTCTCTTTCTCATCGGCGCGGTGACTTTTGCGTTTTGGGGAAATCTCTGAAACAGCGCGAGGTCCGGCGGCGCAAAAGGCCTGTCGAATCGCTGTGATAGAATGGTCGGACCATGTCGTCCGGCCTGAATCACCTGGTGCAGCTACAGGCGGCAGATTTGCGTCTGATAGGGTTGCGCGACCGGCTCATGAGTTTCCCCGCCCGAATCGCCGAATCCAACTCCCGCGTCGAAGCGGCCCGCGCACACCTCGCTGCTTCCCGTGAGACGCTCGTAAACAGCTTGAAAGACCGCAAAAAATACGAACTCGACGTCGAGCAGTGGAAGGAGCGCGCGAAGAAATACCGCGACCAGAGTTTCGAGGTGAAGACGAACGAAGCATACAGGGCTCTCCAACACGAGATCCAAAATGCCCAGGCGGAAATCGAGAAGGCTGAGGACCGGCTGCTCGATCGCATGGTCGCGGGCGAAGAATACGAGCGGCAAGTGAAAGCGGCCGAACGCGCTTTGGCTGAAGCGGAAACTGCCTCCACGGTCGAACGCCGGGAGATTGAAGCCGAACAGGGAGCTCTTCAAAAGAAAGTAGAGGCGGCGGAAGCGGAGCGGGCTGAAGCAGCCGCGGGCGTTCCGGAGGATCTGCTTGATCAGTATCGCCGAATCGCATCGCGGCGCAAAGGCATCGGACTTGCCATGGTTTTCAAAGAGAGTTGTTCGCAGTGCGGCGTCATGATCCGGCCACACGTAATCCAGGAATTAGCAAGACTCGATTCACAGGAAATCTTTCATTGTGAGAGTTGCGCGCGCATTCTCTATCTTTCGCAAACCACCGGAGGCGCGGCCTCCGCGGCAGCGAGTGGCGGGCCGATCTCGGGCCGGGAAGCATGAAGCGGTCTTCTTCACGGCCTGCACCGCGGCTGTTTTCCTCCCTCGCAAACGAGACAAATTCCGAAAATGAACAGAAGCCTGTCTGTGTGGCCCAGATTGACGGCGCCGCGCGCGGCAATCCCGGGCCAGCATCCTACGCAGTTATCTTGCACGGCCCAGACGGCAGCCGCCTCGATTCCCTAGGGAAATATATCGGTCGGACGACCAATAACGTTGCTGAATACTACGCGCTGATCGCCGCGCTGGATGCTGCGGCCGCAAGGGGCATTCGCCGTCTGCGCATTCAGAGTGATTCGGAACTTCTGGTTCGGCAGATGCAAGGTGCCTATAAAGTGAAAAGCGCCGACCTGCGGCCGTTGCATGAGCGGGCAAAAAAAGCGGCGCGGGCGCTAGATTTTTTCTCAATCGAGCATGTACCACGCGAACAGAATTTCGAGGCGGACTCTCTTGCCAATCAGACGCTCGACCGCGTGACTTCAACTGCGCCACCGTCAAACAAGGATTACCGCTCAGCCCGAGTGCGGGCGCGCGTCGAAGCAGGAAGACTCGTCCCCGCGCAACCGCTCGATTTCGCCGAAGGCGAGGAGGTCATCGTTACAGTCGAGCCTGCCCACCGAAAATCCTCCTGAGAAAACCTCAGGTCACACCAAAACCACTTTGGAGAATTTTTAGTCGAGTCCGTATTTCTTGCGCTTGTCGAGAAGTGTCTTTCTGCTGATGCCAAGTATCTCGGCAGTGCGCGTGATGCGGTAGTGAGTGGCTTCCAGCGTGGCGTGGATCGCGTCCTTCTCGATTTCCTCCAGCGACCGTAATCCCGCCCCAATTCCTGCATCGGCGATCCGCACGCTTTCCGGAAAATCGCGCGGCTCGAGGGTCGTGGCGGCGGAAAAAACCAAGGCATGCTCGATCGCGTTCTTCAATTCCCGCACATTTCCAGGCCAACTATAGGCCATCAGCATATTGCGGGACGGTTCGCTCAGACGAGCCTCTCCGCGGCCATGTACCGCCGCGAGTCGAGCGAGCAGATGATCCGCCAGCGGCAGAATATCGGCTGGGCGATCTCTCAAGGGAGGAACGCGAATCGTCAGCACACTGAGGCGAAAGTAGAGATCCTCGCGAAAGCGGCCCGCGATCACGAGACGAGAAAGGTCAGCGTTGGTCAGCGCGACCAGCCGGGCGTCAATCGCGAGTGTCTCAGTGCCGCCCAGCCGCTCGAAGGAGCGTTCTTCGAGCACCCGCAGCAATTTTGATTGCGTCGCGAGCGAAAGTGCGGCGACCTCGTCCAGCACGATGGTGCCGCCCGCTGCCATTTCGAGCCTGCCTCGTTTGCGCTCCACGGCGCCGGTGAACGCGCCTCGCTCATGCCCGAACAATTCGGACTCAACCAATTCCTGTGGCAGGCTCGCACAATCAATTTTCAAAAGAGGGGCGTCGTGGCGCGGACTCATTTGGTGAATGACGCGCGTGAGCTGATCTTTCCCGGTTCCGCTCTCGCCGACGATGAGCACAGTCGTAGCGGTTTCGGAAAGACGCCGTGCCATATCCAGCACGGAAATGGACGCCGGATCCGCCGCCACCCACGCGATGCGTGCTTCGCTCACGCCGGAGCGACTCCCGGCGCGGGGTCGGGAATGTCCGTGCGCCGCGCGGCGCGCCAGAGGCGCTCGAGATCGTAGAATTGCCGCGCGCGCTCCGTAAAAACGTGGACGACCAACCAGCCGAAATCAAGCAACATCCATTCGGCGCCGGGCTTGCCTTCGCGGTGTGCGAGGCGCTGGCCGTGCTGCGCGAGCGTTTCTGCAATCGAGTCGCCGATGGCTTCCACCTGGCGGGCGCTGAAGCCGGTGCACAACAGGAATTGTTCGGTGAAGGCGCCGAGTTCGGCTAGGTCGAGCAGCGTCACGGCGGCGGCCTTTTTGTCTTGCGCGGCCCGAATGGCCAGGCGCAATTCGGATCGAAGCGAGTCCGTCGTCACCTTTGATAGAGGCCCTGTAAGCTAATGTATTCCTCGACGCGGGCGGGTACAAGACCGCGTATGGGTCTAGCGTTGTCCAAACGCCACCGTACCTCGGTCGCCGAAACGTGGCTCGCTACGGCGTCCAGCAGGTATACGCTCGTGCTCTGGCTGCTTGCCGCGCGTCTGGGTCGCAGTGTGAATGCTTCTTTTCGGGCGTCCGGCTCGACTTGCAACTCCTCTGGGACAGCGCGCTGCAGCGCCGCGCTGGGGAAGCCGGGCCGGCTAGCAACAATGAAATCACAGAGCATAAGCAGCTTCGACGGCGTGTGCCATTCCCGTATGTGCAGGAAGGAATCCGCTCCCATCAAGAAGTACAGATGATCACCCCGGCGCGAAGCCTGGCGCCTGAAACGGCGCACCGTGTCCACGGAATAGAAAATCTCCTGCCCCGCCATATCCTTCCCGGCCTCCGCTAGTGACGGAATGAATCGAGGTTCGCCCGCGCATGCCAGCGCGACCATCGCATATCGATGCGGGAATGGGGCGAGATTGGCGCTCTTCTTGTGTGGGGGGCGGCCGCACGGAATGAAATACACGCGATCGAGACGGAATCGTTGGACCGCCGCCCGCGCCACGGCCAAATGACCGGTGTGAATCGGATCGAAAGTGCCGCCGAATAGGGCAATCCGCTGATCGCTTCGCGATTTCGCGCGGCCGGGTTTTGATTCACGATGCGCTCTCAAGAATCCTCCCGCCGCGCTCCGTCCGCAGCCCCGGTAGTTGCATCGCTTTGTTCATATCCTGCGGCTTCACTGCGATCTGCCCCCAGTCGTTCCAGCGCATCCGCCATCGCATGCACCAACTCCGCGACACCTTCCCCCGTAGCGGCCGAGATAGCGTGAAATTCCAGCCCACGCGCAGCGCAGAATTCGCGCAGTCGATCGAGCCGTTCGCGGCTCGTGGTTGCATCGAGTTTGGTTGCCACCACAATTTCCGGCTTCGCAGCGAGCTCTTCGCTGAACGCGGCAAGCTCGCCCTGAATGATTTCGTAGTCGCGTATTGGGTCGCGCTCTGAGGCGTCGCTCGTGTCAATCAGATGAGCGATCAATCGAGTGCGCTCGATGTGTCGGAGGAATCGCGTCCCAAGCCCCGCTCCCTCGTGCGCCCCTTCGATGAGCCCAGGAAGATCGGCAACGACGAACGTCCGGCCGCCCCGAGCCGGATCTCCCTCCGATACGACTCCGAGGTGAGGTTCCAGAGTTGTGAACGGATAATCTGCGATTTTGGGCCGCGCGGCCGAGATCCTGGAAATCAGTGTGGACTTCCCCGCGTTCGGAAAACCGACCAGTCCTACATCGGCCAGCAATTTCAGTTCAAGGCGCAGATGGCGCTCTTCGCCCGGCTGTCCTTCCTCGGCTTCACGCGGCGCCTGGTGCCACGGCTTGGCGAAG
>Ga0187783_10000919_pt1 | contig 21646 bp, 13 predicted proteins | sample 1015_SJ02_MP02_2_FD_132471 | JGI IMG/M metagenome (GOLD analysis project Ga0187783, IMG submission 132471) | Tropical peat soil microbial communities from peatlands in Department of Meta, Colombia - 1015_SJ02_MP02_20_MG | ecosystem: Environmental > Terrestrial > Soil > Wetlands > Peat | place...
TCCACCCATGGCGTCGTGATCAATGTGCCAGGTCGTAGAAAGGTGAGTGCAAGCAGCCGCAATGCCAGCTTGGTGACCGGTGATGCCGGGGTCGCATCGGCACGACGCAAGATTTCCCTTGCTTGTTGAAGATCCGTAATCGCCCGTTGGCGCCCTTTTTTGAGTGGCTTCATTGCCTTCTGTACAACAGCCGCTGGATCATTCTCGGCTCGACCTGACGCAATAGCGTAAACGAAGATCGCTGATATGCGTTGCCGGATGCGCCGCGCCGTCTCAAGCGCCGGACGATTTTCAATCTTGCGCAGGACCGAAAGAACATTGCCCGCCGTGATATCCTTGATCGGTGTAGGGCCGAGCTCGGGAAACACGTCGCGTTCCAGAGAGTGGAGCACGTCGTAGGCGTGGAGCTCGACCCAATGTCCTTTGTTGAGTTCATGCCACTCGCGAGCAATGGCCTCGAAAGTTGTTCCGCCGTTCGTGATGACTTCCAGGCGCCGGCGCCGTTTGTCGACAGAAGGGTCCTTGCCCTCCCATAGGAGCCGCTTGGCATTCGTGGCCGCCTCTCTCGCGTCGGCAAGCCCGACCGCGGGATAAGGACCGATCGAGAGCAGCTTCTCTTTGCGCTCGAACTCGTACCGGAGACGCCAGAGCTTGCCGCCGGCAGGACTGACGTACACGTGCAAGCCGCCACCGTCGGTGAGCTTGTATGGTTTCTGTGAAGCCTTGGCTTTGCGGATCTGCGCATCTGTCAGCATCGCGGTACTCCCCCGACATACCCGGTCATGCTATTTGAGTACCCGGTTTCATACCCGGAATTGGCCGGGTATAGGCGGGCATGACCGGGAATCGATGGGAAGCGATTCTGTAGCGGAACGCATTGAGCCGCAAGCACTTTGGTGAAGTTCGGGAACGGTTAGGAATATTCGATGGCGGAGGGAGAGGGATTCGAACCCTCGATACGGTTTCCCGTATACACGCTTTCCAAGCGTGCGCCTTAAGCCACTCGGCCACCCCTCCGCGTTGCGAAGCACGCGGTCGCGCGCAATATAGCGAAGTCCGTCACGCTGACAAACTGAGAGCCCGCGGGCGTCTCCGGAGCGTGCCAGCCTGGCTTGGGGCTCGCAGTCCCTCTTGATCTGTTGACGGGCAGCCAAACGCCCGCGGCGAGCAAGGCACGACCGAGGTCCCGTTGCTCGGGACCGGGGTTGCCCCGGAGACCGACGCCCAGGGATCCCCAGTCTGTTGGCGGCGCCAAACTGCCAGGTTGTCGCCGGTCATGCTGATAAAGCGTCTGGCTCGCGTCGGTGATCAGACGATCGCGGTGTCGGTGTCCGGTGAGGAAGCCGCGCGAAGAGTTTGGAACCGCCGGCGCGAGCGAAGCGTTCTCAGATTTTTGGTGAGACCGCGGTCAAAAGTCTTGCATGAACGCGCTAAATCACTTATTTCGGAATCTGCCCAATTTCGCACGTGCCTGTGGCCGTGTGTCGGTCGGTGGGCATCCGGACAAGAGGCCGGACAGCCGCCTGAGGAAGGGATCTACTTCCTTAGCACCGCGACTGACAGCCGGAGGCGAAACCGGCGCACTCCGTTCTCCACGGGGGACGCGGCTTAAAGCAACGACGGAGCGGGCTTTTTTGGACTCTGCCGATTCACCAAGGATCGGCGCGGGTTACCGAAGAGGCTTGTCCTTCTTGCCGGGCGTGCGGACGGGGTCTCCCCATCCAATCCATGGCAGCACGAGCGGGTGAAGAGGACACTCCAGCCACGTCTCTGTCGCGCGGCGGTGTGAACTCTAACCCTGAGTTAAGTCGAGGCGGCGCGAGTCGCCCCCACGAGCTATTGGGGACTGTGCCATGACTGAGCGCATTCGCGAGTTCCTGCGTCATCGTTCCGAGGATGGACCCTGCCTTGTGGTCGATCTTAATGTCGTGCGTGACAACTATTTCGCTTTTGCCAAAGCGCTGCCGGACACCAAGGTGTTCTACGCCGTTAAAGCCAATCCGGCAGCTGAGGTGCTGTCGCTGCTGGCTCGGCTCGGCTCCTCGTTCGACGCCGCCTCGGTGGCCGAGATTGAAATGGTGCTGGCCGCGGGCGCGACGCCGGATCGGATCTCATTCGGCAATACCATCAAAAAGGAGCGTGACATCGCGCGCGCCTATGAACTGGGCGTTCGCGTGTTCGCGGTCGATTGTACGGCGGAGGTCGAGAAAGTTGGGCGGGCTGCTCCCGGGAGCCGGGTGTTCTGTCGCATCCTCTATGATTGCGCCGGCGCGGAGTGGCCGCTGTCGCGGAAGTTTGGTTGCGCGCCAGAGATGGCGCCGGATGTGCTTGAGCACGCGCATCGATGCGGACTGGAGGCCTTCGGAGTGTCGTTTCATGTCGGTTCGCAGCAACGCAATCCGAAATCCTGGGACCGCGCGCTGCGTTCGGCTGCCGCCATCTTCCGGACTTGTGCCGACCGAGGCATCCAACTCTCGATGGTCAATCTCGGTGGTGGATTTCCGACTCGGTACCTCAAGGATGTTCCACCAGTTGCCTCATATGGCCGCTCCATTTTCCTGGCGCTGCGCAGGCATTTCGGAAATGCCATCCCGGAGACCATCATCGAGCCGGGCCGAGGCATGCTGGGCAATGCCGGCATGATCGAGGCCGAGGTAGTATTGGTCTCGGAGAAGAGCGCCGGTGACGAGGTGCGTTGGGTCTATCTCGACATCGGCAAATTCGGTGGCCTTGCCGAGACGATGGATGAATCCATACGCTACGCGATCCGCACACCGCGAGACGGCGACGCGGTTGCGCCCTGCGTGCTGGCCGGTCCGACCTGCGATTCAGCCGACGTGCTCTACGAGAAGCAGCCCTATATGCTGCCCATCAGCCTGTCGATCGGGGACAAAGTGCTGATCGAGGGAACTGGAGCCTACACGTCGACCTATTCGTCGGTGGGGTTTAATGGGTTTCCACCCTTGAAGACCTATCACATCTGACGGCGCCGAGGACGGCTCAGGCAGGCGGCTTCTGAGCCGGTGCGCGGCGGGGTCGGCGGCCGCGGGTATGCCGGGGCGTATTGCCGCAAAACGCCTGTCATCAGCCCGATGTCTGATACATGCCGGGCGCCGGTGGAGCGCTCGGAATAGCAGTCGAAGCCAGACCAGGTGCCGGCTCGAATTGAGGGCGACCGCACACCGGGCGGTGGTGCTATCGGACTGATTATTCTACGTGATGGCCTCGTGCCTGGAGCAACGACCATGGATATTTCCGGCCTGCATGCCCGCTTTGAGGGTCCCCTCGTGATGATCGGATTCGGTTCGATCGGGAAGGGGACCTTGCCACTGATCGAGCGGCACATCGGCTTTGATCGTTCGAGATTCGTGGTGATTGCGCCCGACGACGCCGACCGGCGGCTGTTGGATGAGCGCGATATCAGATTTGTCGAGCTCGCGCTGACCAAGGCTAATTACCGCGACATACTGACCCCGTTGCTTACGGGCGGTCCGGGGCGCGGGATGATCGTCAACCTGTCTGTCGACGTCTGCTCGGTCGACGTGATGGAACTGGCCAAGGATCTCGACTGCTTCTACATCGACACGGTGGTTGAGCCGTGGCCTGGCCTTTACACCGACGCGAGCCTCGCGCCCTCGGCCCGCTCCAACTACGCGCTGCGCGAGGGCCTGCTCGCCCTGCGCCGCCGTCGACCGGGCGGCGTGACGGCGGTCAGCTGCTGCGGTGCCAATCCGGGCATGGTTTCTTGGTTCGTCAAGCAGGCGCTGCTGGACGTTGTCGCTGACCTCGGCATTGATGCGGCCGAACCGACCACGCGGGAGCAATGGGCGCGACTGATGCAGCGTGCCGGCGTCAAGGGCATCCACATTGCCGAGCGCGACACCCAGCGCGCCCGCGAGCCGAAGCCGCGCGGGAAGTTTGTGAACACTTGGTCGGTCGAGGGGTTCATCTCCGAGGGTCTGCAGCCCTCCGAACTCGGCTGGGGCACCCATGAAAAGACGCTGCCCCCGGGCGGCTCTCGTCACACATTCGGTTGCGACGCTGCCATCTATCTGATGCGGCCTGGTGCAGGTACCCGCGTGCGTTCGTGGACCCCTGCTGCCAAAGCCCAGCACGGGTGGATGATCACTCACAATGAATCGATCTCGATCGCCGATTATTTCACCCTGTACGAGGACGGGCTGCCCGTCTATCGACCAACCTGCCACTACGCCTATCACCCCTGCGATGATGCGGTCCTCTCACTGCATGAAATGGCCGGCGCGCAGTGGAAGCCGCAACCCGAATGGCACATCTTGAGCGAGTACGACATCGTCGATGGAATCGACGAACTCGGCGTGCTGCTGTTTGGCCATGCCAAGAATGCCTACTGGTACGGCTCGCAGCTTTCGATCGAGGAAACCCGCCGCCTTGCGCCCTATCAAAACGCAACAGGTCTCCAGGTGACGTCCGCCGTGCTGGCCGGCATCGTATGGATGTTGGAGAATCCAGATCGCGGCATCGTCGAGGCTGACGAAATGGATTTCCGGCGTTGTCTCACACTGCAGCGGCCCTACCTCGGGCCTGTCATCGGTCAGTACACGGACTGGACACCCCTGCTGGGCCGCGGCCAATTGTTCCCGGAAGACATTGACGCCAGCGATCCGTGGCAATTCCGTAATGTCCTGGTTGTCTGACGCCGGCGGATTGGCGCGTCGACGTCACGGGTCGTGACCCGCGTCAGTGTCCTGCGCTCAGGATCTGATAGCCGGCCAGAACGATCTCGAGGAGGATGAGGACGACGATGATCCCCTCAAGGCGCAGCGACCGCTTGGTGTCGATGATGTCGGTAAGCATTTTCGCGGTCTCGGAAATTACGGCGAGTTTGCGCTCAAGCGCTTCAGCGCGTTCGACGAGCTCATATTCGTCCTCGAGTCTTGCGTAGAGCCGGTCGAGGTCAGGCCGGTCCCAGAGTACATCGGGCTTTTCGGCCACCGCGACGCGTCCGGTCACTCGGTGCTGCACCAGCAGCGCGTGCCCGATATGCTGGAGGATGACGCGCCGACCACCCGGCGTGCGCCCCTCCTCGGCCAGTCGGCGGGCAAAGGGCTCGATTCGATCGAGAACAGATGTGACGACCCGCTCGTCATGGGCAAGCACCACGCTCTTTGCCAGCGCATCCGCGATCACGACCAATCGTTCCGGCGAAAGCGCCTTCACGTAAATGGGGCCACCTGGGGGAATTTGGTCGTCCCGGTCGGCCGAAAGTTCAACGAGCGCGGTCTCCTCCTCAGGAAGCTCGAACGCCCCGCTGATACGTGGCCGCAGCATGCGCAAGACCTCGTCCTCTTCCAACGGCGTGAGCCCCACCAGCACCACGACGCCATAGCGGAACAGGGCCACGACGCCGTTGGCACCAGCCGGGAAGGCCAACGGGGCCGCGGAGAGCACGTCGCTCCGCTCTAGGCCGGCCGCGTCAATCCGATCGCCGACCAGCAGGGCACGCGCGGTCACGCGGTCACCGCTCAGCAGATTCGAGGGCTTTGGCATGATCCATTCGGGCTCGGCGCGCATTGGTTTGAGCTAAGAAATTCGACTGCTGGGCGCCATGGGCCCCCACCCCAGGCTCCAGGTAGAGCAAATCAGGATTAGCACGCCGATCGCAGAGCTGGGGCCAAAACAGCGGCTATTTCCTGCCGCAGCGAGCTGAAGGTACTGGGGCTCACCGCGATGAGGCGCGACACTTCGCCTATTGCCGGCGATGAGAACAAATCGTGCACGAACGCCTTGCCCGCGTTCGGTCGCTCGAGCGGTCCCTTTGTAATTTCGACGAGGCGCATTTCGACAAGGCGTCAAACCCGCGAGCATCGCCGGGTCGAACCGCAGGCCTGCATTAGCACCCGCGGTTCGAGTTTCGACCGGGCACTGGCAAGAGCTGTACAAAAGCAACCGCCAAAGAAGCCAGCGCCGCGCCGCACGACGCTGAACCGCTCAAATTGCGCTGGCGGTGCAGCGCGGCCGGGCTGTTTCAGGCGCGATCATTGGATGGGGGCAATATTCTTCTCGCGGACGACTTGACCCCACCGAGAGAGCTCGCTCTTCAGCAGCTGTCCGAATTCTTCGCTCGACGTGACGGCCGGAATTGCGCCAGATTGTTTGAGCCTGGTGAGAGTTTCGGGGTCGTTGAAAGCCGCCGCGACGGCATCGCGAAGCTTGCTGATGATGGGCGCAGGGGTGTGTGCCGGCGCGAGAAGGCCGTACCAGTTTTCCGCGCTTGTGTTCTGGAAGCCCTGCTCCGCGAGTGTTGGAACATCGGGGAGGATCTCGCTGCGGTATTCTGCGGCCGCACCGATCGGTTTGAGCTTATGGGCCTGGATCAGCGGCAACAGCACGGGTACGTCGGCAAACATTCCCTGCACGTTGCCGGCCAGCAGGTCGCTGAGCGCCGGCGCTGCGCCGCGATAGGGGACATGGATGAAGTGGACGCCTGCCGCTGACTGATAGAGCTCAAGTGCCAGATGCGGCATGCTGCCGACGCCGGAGGACGCAATGGCGATCGTGCCCGGCCGGGCCCTTGCCATGGCGGCAAGATCTCGTGCCGACTCGACCGGCAGATCGGGACGCACAACCAGAATTGTGGTGTTGCGGACGACCCGGCTTATCGGTTCAAAATCCTTGATAACATCATAGTCAGTTTGCCGGGTCAGATGCGGCGTCACCGCCACCGCTCCCACCGTGGTCAGAAACAGTGTGTATCCGTCGGGCGCCGCGCGGGCGGTATATGCGGCCCCGATCGCGCCGTTGGCGCCGGCGCGGTTTTCGACGATGAATGTCTGGCCCAACAGATCTTTCAAACGTTCGGCCAGCAGGCGCGCAACGAAATCGGCCGGTCCACCGGGCGAGAAGGCAACGATGATCCGGACGGTGCGGACGGGATATGCGGTGCCGGTGGCCTGCATTTGGGTTGCGGCCATGACCGCGGCCACAAGGGTCAGCCCGGCGATGAAGCGGCGCATCGGGCGTTTACTCCTAAACTCGAGTGAAATCCCCAACAATTGCTCAACCTGAGCGCAATCAGATCATAGCATACGAATTTGTCTGGCCACTGCCGGCCATGAGCCGAGCGGTAAAATAATCGTGGCCTGACGGCCAGCAAACGGTGCACCGGGTGCGCATAACGACCCCGACTGATCCACCAATCGGCACAACGCCGCACCCGCACTGCTTGCGGTGACGGCCAGACCCGCGTGTTTGTTTGAGACCTCGACTCGGGGCCGCCACTTCTTTGGCGGTGTCCGAGCAGCCACAATCAGAGGTAAATCATTCGGCCGCCACCGACACACCGCCCACGTCCGCGTCCGGGAACACGCGGATTGCGGCCAGCTTTGCGGCGTCTACCTCGTCGCGGCTCACGCCGAACCAGAGCGCGTAGAGTGCCGGGACGACCAGCAGGGTCAGGATAGTCGCAATCAGAAGGCCGCCCATGATCGTGATCGCCATCGGTCCCCAAAAGATGCTCCGGGCGAGCGGAATCATTCCCAATATGGCGGCAAGCGCGGTCAAGACCACAGGACGCGCGCGCCGAACGGTCGCATCGACAATGGCTCGATGACGGCCATGGCCCGCCGCAATGTCGCGTTCGATCTGATCGACCAGGATCACTGTATTGCGCATGATCATGCCAGCCAGAGCGATCAGACCGAGCAGGGCGACGAATCCGAACGGCCGATTGGTCAGCAGCAGCGCACCCGTCGCGCCGATCAGACCAAGCGGCGCTGTTGCAAACACCAGCGCCAAACGAGAGAAGCTCTGCATCTGGAGCATCAAAAGGCTGAGCATGACAATGGTCATGACTGGGAATACTGCAATCAGCGCGCTGTTCGCCTTGGCGCTCTCCTCGATTGCACCGCCGGTTTCGATGCGATAGCCCGGGGGCAGGGACGATTTGATGGTTTCGAGTTTAGGTAGGATCTCGTTGGTCACATCAGGCGCCTGCACGCCATCGACGATATCGCCTCGCACGGTGAGCATCAGATCGCGGTTACGCCGCCACAGTATCGGCTCCTCATATCCGTAGTTGAGCCGTGCGATCTGAGACAAAGGGACTGCCATCCCGTTGCGGGTGGCAATCGTCAGCGCCGGCAGTCGATTGAGTTCGAGCCGTTCCGTCGGGATGGCACGGGCGACGACGTCGATATGCTCAATGCCCTCGCGAAACTGGGTGATCGTATATCCGGAAAGCAGCGTCTGCAGGTTCTGTGCAACATCCTGCGGGGTCAATCCCATCGCGCGGACGCGGTCCTGGTCAACTTCGAGCCGTATCGATTTGACCTGTTCGCCCCAGTTGAGGTGCGGATCGACGACCTTGCGATTGGTCCCCATGACGGCGCGCACCCGCTCGGCAATGTCGCGTATCCGCATGGCGTCCGGTCCGATGACGCGAAATTGCACTGGGAATCCGACCGGCGGGCCGAAGCTGAAGCGGTCGACCCGGCTGCGGGCCTCCGGCAGTGCCCCCTCGGCAAGGGCCTTGTCGAGACGGGCTTTGACCCGTTCGCGCGCCAGCAGGTCCCTGGTGACCAGGACGATCTGGGCGAAATTGGCGTTGGGCAGGACCGGATTGAGGCCAAGCCAGAAACGCGGCGCGCCCTGACCGACATAGCTCGTCATGGTGACGACGTCAGGATCATTGCCGACCAACGCTTGCGCTTTTCTGGCGGCCGCATCCGTGACGCCGATCGATGTTCCTTCCGGCAGGCGCAGTTCAAGAAACAACTCGGTTCGCGTCGAGGTCGGGAAAAACTGTTGCTGAACAAATCCGAAGCCGGCAACCGCGGCGGCAAAAATGAGCACCGTCAAGGTGACGACGCTGCGTCGCCAGGACAGGCACACCTCGATGACCACACGCAGTGCACGATAGATCCGGGTATTGTAGATGGTGTGGGGGCGCTCGGCCGCCCTCCGCCGGGCCAGATCCGGCAGAAGCTTGAGGCCCAGATACGGGGTGAACACGACGGCGACGAACCACGAGGCGACCAGGGCCAGGCTGACGATCCAGAAGATGCCACCGGCATATTCGCCCGCACTCGATTTCGCAAAGCCTACCGGCAGAAAACCGGCCGCGGTCACCAGGGTGCCGGTCAGCATGGGAAAGGCCGTGGAGGTCCAGGCGAAGGTTGCGGCTCGGGCCCGGCTGAAGCCCTCCTCCATCTTCACCACGATCATCTCAATCGCGATGATGGCATCGTCGACCAACAGGCCGAGCGCGATGATGAGTGCGCCGAGAGTGACACGGTGGAGGTCCCAGCCGGCGCTGAACATCACAACAAATACGATGGCCAACACCAGCGGCACCGACAGCGCCACCACGATGCCAGGGCGCCAGCCCAGCGAGATGAAGCTGACCACGAGCACGATTCCAAGTGCCTCGAAGAAGGCTTCAAGGAATTCCGAAACCGATTGATCGACCACACGCGGCTGGTCCGCGACCTGCGTGACATCGATGCCGACCGGTAGATCGGTCATGATCGCCTGCATGGCCGCAGCGAGATTCCTGCCGAGCGTGATGATATTGGCGCCATCCTGCATCGACACCCCTAGGCCGATCGCCGGTTTGCCGTCCTGCCGGACAATGAAGCTCGGTGGGTCCTCATAACCACGCTTGACCGCGCCGATGTCGCCCAGCCGGAAGATCTGGCCCTGCGCTTCAATCGGAACCGCGGCAATCGCTTCGACACCGGAGAATGCTCCGGTCACCCGCAAATTGATGCGATCAGCGGTGGTGTCGACCGATCCCCCGGAGACCACCGCATTCTGTTTGGCGACGCTGTCAAAAATCTGCTGCGGAGTGATTCCGAGAGTCGCAAGCTTGGCATGACTGAATTCGATGAAGATCTTCTCCGGCCGCTGCCCGATTATATCAACCTTGTTGACATCGGCGACCCGCAGCAGGCGCTGGCGCATATCTTCCGCGCGGTCTTTGAGGGCGGCGACGCTTAGCCCGTCGGCTGTCAGCATGTACAGGGCCGAATAGACATCGCCATACTCGTCGTTAAAGTTCGGGCCGATGATGCCTGCCGGCAGGTCGCCCCGCACGTCGCCCACCTTCTTTCGAACCTGATACCACAGATCCTTGACCTTTGCGGGCGGCGTCTTGTCGATCAAATAGACCTGTATGAATGTCACACCGGGTTGCGAATAGCTCTCGACCCGATCGAGATAGGGCAGCTCTTGCAGTTTTTTTTCGATCTTGTCGGCAACCTGGGTCTGCATTTCGCTGGCGGTTGCCCCCGGCCAGGCGACATTCAACACCATGGTTTTGATGGTGAAGGAAGGATCTTCGGCGCGACCAAGTTCAAAATAGGAATAGACCCCGGCGGCGCCGAGAACGCCGATCATGAACAGGACCAGCGCACGGTGGGTGATGGCCCATTGGGAGAGGTTGAAGCCTTTCATGGCGAAGAACCTTGCTGACCGACCGGCATCTGCTGTTTCACCCCTGCGGATTCGTCACCCACAGGGCCGAGCCCTCACGCGCTCCGGGCGCGTCGTTAGGCGACTGCTACGGCGTCTCGACGGTGCGAACCCTCAATCCCGCCTGGAGTTTCTGGCCGCCAAGTGCGACGACGCGCTCGCCGTCCTTTAGTCCCGCGGCGACGAGTGCAGCGTCTTCCGTGAAGGCCGCCACCGTTACCGGACGGATTTCAAGTGCACCGGGATCGCCGTCGACCACGTAGACCATCGGTCCGCCGCCACGGTTGAGGACGGCGGCAAGCGGGAGGCGTGCCACCTGGACGTCGACGTGCCGCGAAAGGATCAGAGTCGCCGTCATGCCAAGCGCGACGGTGTCATCGGGTTGCTCGATGGAGAAACGCGCCTGGTAGGTGCGACTCGTCGGATCGGCCTGCGGGGAAAGCTCCCGCAGGTGCGCTGCAAATTGGCGGTCGGGGTCTGACCACAATCGAACCGCGGCATCGGACGCTCGGGCCTCTTCGAGCCAGGTTTCGGGGAGGGCGACCAACACCTCCTTTTCGCCGCGCCGGGCAAGCCGGATCACCGGCTGGCCGACGGCAACCACTTGGCCGGGCTCGGCCAGCGTCGCGGTAACCACGCCGTCGGCGTCAGCAGTCAACTCCGAATAGGCGCGTTGATTACGCGCCAGATCGAGCGAGCGCTGAGCGCGCAGCAGGCGCCCCTCCGCCTCGTCCTTTGCGGTGAGCTTGCGGTCGAAGTCCGCAATTGCCGCGTAACCACGGGCCTTGAGGCTCGCATAGCGTTCCTCGTCGGCCACCGCTTCGGCAAAATTAGACTTGGCGGCGGCTAATTCGGCTTCTGAGCTCTCCACCTGCAGTCTCAAGTCTTGTGGATCGAGCCGCGCCACGACATCGCCGGCCTGCAGGCGGTCACCGAGGTTCACGTTGCGCGTGATGATCTTGCCGGCGACCCGGAATCCGACATCGGTCTCATAGCGGGCACGGACGACACCGACGAATTCACGGGCAGGGGTCTGCCTTGCAAAGGAGACCCGGAAGACCTGCACCGGGCGTTCAGTCTCGTTGGTCTGAGCCGCCGGCTCCTGACAGGCCGCAACCAACACGAGGGGGGCAAGCGCCATCAGGAGTCGGGGGCGTGCCAGGTGCGTGATCCGCGAAGTCATGGAAAACACTCCTGTTGTGAGGATTAATGTTTGACGAAAGATGACTTTTATCAGGCGGCGGGCAGCAGAAGGCGGTGATCGAATCCATGGGGACCTCAGCTGCGGGGAGTTACGGCGCGGAGTTGGAAACGCAGCGAGGCAATCGCCGCGGCTTCGAGGTCTTCACCGTCCTTGAGTCCTTGCGCGATCAGGATCGGGTGGGTGAAGCACACCATGGCGCGCAGGATCAGTTCGGCCGTCTCGCGCGCAGGCACCGGCTCAAACTCCCCGGTCTGCATTCCGTCGCGCAGAATCACTTCAACGATGGTACGCACCACATCCTTGTGCGCCCGAATTGCAGCCCAGCTGAGCTCGATGGCGACCATAACGATATCGTGGACGCGCTGCTCCTCCAGGCAGTTCTCTTTGTGATACGCCAGGATCTCCAGGAATAGTCGCTCCAGCCGTTGCCCGGCCGGTCCCCGCTCACGTGCGATCGACCACGCCCTTTCCTCAACCTCTGCAAGCGTCCGTTGGCAGATGGCTTCGACGATGGCGTTCTTGGAGGGAAAGAAGCGATAGATATTGGCCGGCGACATCCCGAGTTCGGCCGCAATATCGGCAACGGCGGTCTTGGGGAACCCCATGCGGCGGAACAGCGCTTCGGCAGCCTCCATGATCCGCTCGCGGGTTTCTTCCGCCTTGGTCCGCGTTTCACCGTTCAAGGCAAAGCCCACCTGGTTGCCGGCAAACGCCGGGCGTGAATCGTGATGAAAACGATAATTCGTCACTCGTCAGCTGTCAATGGAGCCCGGGCTTCACGAAATCGTGCGGCCACGAACCTGCCCGGGCCGGCCGGCGTCGCCCGTAGGCCCGGCTGCCTCCCGTGACACAAGCGGCGCGCTCAGGCGAGTGATCTTGATTTGGAGCGACGCTCGATCGTCAGATTCGGCTGGTCGCGGCAGTTGACCAAATATCAACATTAACAACGCGTTTTTGTGCCGAGTGGATGCGCCGTTAGGACTTCGCTGCCCGACTACAGCATTCGTTCAGCTTTCTGTTGCATATTTTGTGAATTATGGACCTGAATCGGACCTCGATGCGGAGCGAGCCGGCGGTGAGGCCGCACGGGGCGGCGCCCCGCTCGCTGATTTCCGAGCTCGAAGAGGCCATTCAGCGGGGCTCGAACGACGATCGCATTCAGACTCTGCGCCGGATCACGGATCTGTTTGTCACGGGTGCCGAGCGGTTCAACGAGCAGCAGGTTGCCGTCTTCGATGACGTCATCAATTGTCTGATCGAGCAGATCGAAAATCGCGCCCTGGTCGAACTCAGCGAGCGACTTGCTCCAATTGACAATGCGCCGATCCAGGTTATCCGCCGTCTTGCCCATGATGACCAGATTGCAGTGGCCGGCCCGGTCCTGACATGCTCGGATCGGATCGAACTTGCCGATCTGCTGGCAATTGCCAAGACCAAAAGCCAAGCACATCTCTATGCCATCTCGGCGAGACGACAGGTCGAAGAGCCGCTGACCGAAGTCTTGGTAGAGCGTGGCAACATCGAGGTGGCGCGCAACCTGGCGGCCAATGAAGGCGCGCAGTTTTCCGACGCGAGCCTATCCAATCTGACCAGGCGCGCCGAGGAAGATGCGGCGTTGGCCGAGCGGATCGCTCAGCGATCAGACATTCCTCTCCAGTTGTTTTGTACGCTGCTGATCCGCGCGACCGAGGTCGTCAGGCAGCGGCTGCTCGCGGCAGCACGCCCGGAGATTCACGCCGAAGTCAGCCGGATCGTAACCAAGGCCTCCGGTGAAGTGGCCGCGGAGGCGACGCCTCACCGCGGCTATGCGAGAGCGTTGCGCTCTATATTGTTGATGCACGGGGCTGGCAAACTCGGCGAGGCCGATGTCGCCCAATTCGCCCGAGATCGCCAATTTGAGGAAACCGCGGCCGCACTGTCAGTATTCTGCTCAATTCCGATTGAGGTAGCCGACCAGCTAATGCGCAACAGCAGCATCGAGCCGCTGCTCATCCTGTGCAAGGCGGCCGGATTCGACTGGGCGACCGCCCGCGCGGTGTTGAAAGTCCGCCATGATAGTCGGCGTCTGTCTGAACAAATATTGACCGAGGCCTGCGGTGACTTCAACCGTTTGTCTCCGTTCGCCGCCCAGAAGGTCTTGCAATTCTGGCGCGCACGTCAAGCTCCGGCCGAGGTCGAATGATCGGCGTGCGGCGCTCTGTACCGCCTGCGCTGCGCCAGTTTAAAATTTGATCGTCAATCCACCGCCCGCGTAGTAACTGGTCTCGGCCTCCAGCTTGATTCCCGCTGACCCAACCGGCGGGCCAGTCGGGCCCAGAAAGCTCGGCGCCGCCAGGCCCGGCACGCGGGTATCGTAATTGAGGCCAACGAAGGCCTTGAGTCCGACGCCGGGCGCCGGCGAGCCGGCAAGCGTGGCCTCCAGGTTGGCCAGAAACGGGGTCGTACTGAGGCCCTGAGCAATGCTCGAGGACAGCGTCGGCGGACTGGCAAGATTGGCATCCAGATCGCTGGCCGATAGCGAGACATGTCGCGTCGCAACTCCGACATTCCCGCCCAATCCGATCGCCAGCGCGGAACCAAGGCGCAGCCTCGCATCGAGTCCGGCCTTGGCGCCCCAATCCTGCCAGAACAGCGCTGACTGAACATCATAACCGGCGACCAGGACATTGGTCAGAACCAGCTGTGACAATGTCTGATCACTATTTGTGCCAGCACCAAATAATGAAAACGATGGCTTCAGGCTAAGCATACCGAAGCGGTATTCGGAGGCCCCCTTGGCGTCGATCTGCCACCCGGAATAACTCGTGCGAAGCGTTGATTCAGTCGTGCAGATTCCGCAGGCGATATTCTGGGTAGGATTACCGCCGGCTAGAAGACCGATGCCAAGCTGGCCGCCGGCCGCAGTTGCGGCGCCGGATTGGTTCGCATCAGCCTTCGTATAGAAGCCTGACAACTCCAATCGCGCATCAGAACCAAACTGCGGCCACAACGTCCCGTCCGGAAACAGATAGCCGACCGCCGCCGAGATCCCCGTTCCGCCGGCTCGGGAATGAAAAGACTCGTTGGGAACGCTGGCGCCGCCACCATCGATATGCTTCCAACCGAGGTCATAATTGGGCAGACCAATCGATTGATAACTTTCATCGATCCAGAAATATAACGCATCGAGCGTTGCCGAATGCGCCACGCCGGGCGCTTCCACTGCCGCGCCGGCATCAGCCCCCCATGCGTTCGACAATTCGCCGGCGGCGAGTGCGAGCGCGGGCAACGCAACATTGATCCATGACAATCTGTTTGTCACTGCGCGGACTCAACGTCTAAGCAACGGGAGATCTGACCGACGGAAGGAACCAAATTGAGCAGCGACGCTAGCATCGGGTCGGTTGCGGGGCGTCGGGATTCCTCAAGATATCAACCGGAAAATAGCCGCCATGAATTGCGGCTGCCCAGCCTGACACTGGTGGTTGCGCAAGAATTTGACTCTCAAATCTGATATTCGTGTTCGCGGCCGTTCGCGATTTCGACCTGGTCGGCCGACCCTCGGTCGGGTCGCATCACCATCACCGCAACGGTCGTCCGCTCAAAGCGTGCAGCGGCGGCGACATTCGCGAGCCACAGCCCAGCCTACAGTGGCACGGCGGCCGTTGGGCCGATTGGATTTATGGTTGATGCCCCGTTAACGCGCTTCCGCCGCGACGGCCCGTCCATCAGCCTTATTGGTTGTGCTCCTCGAGCACCCTACGGCAAGCGGAACTCAGCCTTTGCCGGTTGCTCTTGAGGCAGTCAAGGATCGGTCCTTGGTCTGGCGGCCTGACCCCCCGACATAGTCTGGCAACGTCCGACCGGCACGCATCGTGTTCGCTTTTGGTTCCCTGGGCTCGCGCAGACGGCGCAGCAAGCGTCAGCGACGCGGTGGTCAGTGCGAGAATGACAGCGGCGAGACGGAACATGTTGATTCTCCTTGAGCACGACCACGCTTGCGGTGATGAGCACCGCAGGTGTCGAGCGCGGGCCCTTGACGTTCTGCGGAAGCCGAACCGACCTCTATACACTCGACGCGCCGGTGCAGCCAAATCTGCGTGGCGACTAGCAGATCGGTGAACCCGCGGAAGGTGGGCGACATTGACGCACAAGCCGCGTCGTCCGGATGCCGCGGTAGCGATGAAGCCAGGGCAGCGCACTGCAGCGTGCCGGGGATTGGCGGCCGATTCGGGGGCGGGGTCCTGTACACGCAACGGTCACACGCGATGGTCACGGCGTGATGGGCATCGCAGCCAAATGGGGTCGCCGTCGAATCGGCGTGGCCAAACGCTTGTGTCAATGGTCGTCATCAAAATTGTTCTCCGGCCCTCTCCCAAAATCAGCCTTTTTGTATAAGTCTTATGTTTGTGCGGGGAGCAGCATAAAGGATCGCCCATCGTGGGCCGTCGACGCCTATGACCCCCATTCTCGTCAAGATTTTCGCCACGGCTCTGGTCCTCTCGCAGGTGACGACTCACCCGGAGGCGCTAAAGACCCATTTCGACCCCGTTCGCGATCAGGACGAGGTGGCCGGGTTGCTCAGTGCGGGCTGCGCGCACATCCGCAAGACCTTTGACATAGAGTCGATCAATCTCGACGACCTCATCACTACCGCCATGGACGACCCGAAGTCGGTAACCGGTGAGGTCAAGGCCTTTCATGGGATCGATTTTGGGGTTCTGCAGAAGGCCTATCGCCAGTTCTGCAAGAACGAACCGATGCAGCCCCCCGCCATCGATCTCGGTGAGGTGATCGGCTTCTACAACCAGGCCGTGGCCGATCTGCCCGACCATACCAAGTTGAAGGGCATGAAATTGCCGGGCCTGAGCGAGGTGGTTGATGCCAAGGGGGCGCCCTACGCTGAGCTGTTCGAACAGAATCAGCGCCGGATTTCGGTACCGCTGAGCGACATTCCGGACTATGTGCAGAAGGCCTTTGTGGCGGCCGAGGACAAGCGGTTTTTTGAACATAAGGGCATTGATGAACGGGGCCTCATACGGGCCTTTGTCGGAAATCTGACGCAGCCCGGTCGCCCGCAGGGCGGCTCGACGATTACTCAACAAGTCATCAAGAATCTGCTCGTCGGGGATGACGTCACCTACGAGCGCAAGATGCGGGAAATGATCGTGGCTTCCCGCGTCGAGCGCCTGCTCAGTAAGGCGGAGATCCTCGAACTTTATCTCAATACCATCTATCTGGGACGCGGTTCCTTTGGCATCGAAATGGCGGCGCGCAGCTATTTTGGCAAATCCGCCAAGGCGCTGTCGTTGACCGAGGGTGCGTTTCTGGCGGGCCTGACCAAGGGGCCGAATTATTTTGGACCCGACCGCCACCCCGAGCGTGCGCAAGAGCGACTGGCCTATGTGCTCAATCGCATGCAGGAGGACGGTATCATTACGGCCGACCGCAAACAGCAGGCGTCGGTGCCGCCAACGCTCATCGCCTTGGACAAGATCAGACCACAGGGCGGCTTCTACTTCGTCGATCAGCTCGGCCGCGAGATCAAGACCCTGACGGGCCTTGACACCAGTGCTACGGCGACGCCCACGATCCATTCAACCGTGCAGCCGGTGCTGCAGCGCGCAGTCGAAGTGGCGTTGCAGGAGGGCCTTGCCCGCTACGAGCTCAATACCGGCCGCGCAAAATTCCAGGGCGCTGAGGCGAACCTGTCCGAAGCCATCCAACAGATGCAGGGCGAGCAGAAATCAAAGCCCGGCGAGGCAATCTGGCAACGGGCGCTCACCAGCACGCATCTGCCGCTTTACGACGTTCACTGGACGCCGGCGGTCGTTGTGGATCTTCCGGGTGGCAAGAACCACGGCGATGCGATCCGGGTCGGATTGTCCGACGGACGCGTGCTGCCGCTCACCGGTTGGAGCGCTGGGATCCGGCGCGCCCTCAAAGTCTATGACGTCGTCTACGTGCGGGTGGCGGATGGCAAAGGCAACACCGGTGCCCACGCCGAACTGCGGGCACGCCCCGAGGTGCAGGGCGCTGCCGTAGTACTCGACAACAAGACCGGGCGCATCCTGGCGATGACCGGGGGCTTTTCCTATTCGCTGAGCCAGCTCAATCGGGCGTCCCAGACCGAGCGCCAGCCCGGCTCCGTGTTCAAGCCGTTCACCTATTTGGCGGCTCTGCAGGAGGGACTGCAGCCCAATACCCTGGTTCTTGACATGCCGGTGACGCTGCCACCGGTCGGTGGCGAAAGTACCCGCGAGAGCGACTATTGGTCGCCAAAGAACTATGAAGGCGGCACGACCGGGGTGACCACGCTACGGCGCGCCCTTGAGAATTCCAGGAATCTGGTAACTGCGCGGTTGCTTGATGGTGGGATCGAAAATGACCCGGAGCAAAGCCTCGATCGCGTCTGTCATATTGCCGTGGAGGCCCATGTTTACAGCGATTGTGTGCGTTATTATCCCTTCGTACTCGGCGCACAGCCCGCGCGCCTGATCGATCTCGCTGCGTTCTACGCCGCCATCGCCAACGAGGGCGCGCGTCCGGCTCCCTACACGGTCGAATCGATCGAGCAGAACGGACGCGTTGTCTATCAGCATCCCGCAACCCCCTTGACCTGGATCGGTTCGGTGGACCGCGTCTCGTTTTACCAGGTCAAGAGCATGCTGCAGGGTGTGGTGGAGCGCGGCACCGCTTATCCCATCCATCAGCTGGCCCCTTACGTGGCCGGCAAGACCGGAACGACTGAAAACGAGAATGACACCTGGTTCATCGGCTTTACCAATGATGTGACGGTTGCCGTGTGGGTGGGTTACGACAACGCCAATAACAAGCGCCGCACCTTGGGGGCAGGGCAGACCGGCGCCAAGGTCGCGATTCCAATCTTTACGCCGATTATTCAGGCGGTCTGGGACAACTATGCTCCGAAAACTGTGCTCAGTCCGCCGTCACCGGACGCGGAACGCCAGATCGCGGCGCTGCCGATTGATCTCAACAGTGGGGATCGGCTGGCGGGCGGTCCGGCATTCACCGAATATTTCCGGCTCGACACTGCCGGCCGTATCGAGGATACCCAATACCGGCTGGTGCCACGCGAAGAGGCCTATGCGTACCGTGATCGGGAGACCGGAGAAGACGGCGAGGTGTCCGGCGGCTGGTATAGCGATAATGACGATCGTCCGTTCGGGCCGTTCCCATGGCCCAGCCAGTCACGCGCGGAGCCGCCGCGATTCCGCGGATTGTTTGGCGAGCCGCGCTGGTGGGACGATGATCCGCGCGATCGGCAGCCGCAACGGCGGGACCCGGATTACTTCTGGGGCAATCAGCGGTCCTATTAAAGTATGAGGAAGGATTCGATACGCATGCAGGGCGGGGCGCTTGCGTTGTGGGGTATCATACTGCTGGCTGCGACGACCAGTGCTGACGCCCAGGAATATGCCGTCGAGGATGTGCCCTCAGTCGAGTCGCTGGCGGTCGCTCAGCTCAAGCCGAGGACCATCGCTTTTGGCGACCATCGCGGCGATCCGATCGCCGATCCCGGGACCGGCCTTCTTCGCTTTGAGGATTGGGCGCGCGCGAGGCCCAGACAAAAGCAGTTTCTGTCGCTTTATCCGACCTATGTCGAGCCGACGGTCAATGTCACGATCGATGGCGTCAAGAAGTCGGTCCGCGAAAAGTTGCATGTGTATATTGCCCAAGCGCGATTCGTGCTCGACAAGCCGCCGGGGTCGCTCGATCTCAATCGCTACGCCACCCTGCCGTTCCTCGAGCGCATCGACCCGGCCATCAAACATAAGCTCATTCAACCCTCCGACGTGATGTTGCTCAAGGACAGCAATTTCTCGTTCAATCAGAATCCCGACCGCCCCTGGTGTGTCGGCGGCCAGCACACCATCTGCATTCAGTCGCGCTACCAATTCGAAGGGAAGCTTCCGATCGGAATTGCTCTTGCCAACAAGCTGCGTGAAAACTCCAAGCCGATTTCGGAATATATGGAATTCCAGAGTGAGGTGAGACTGCTGTCGCCGCAGGAAGTCGATGTGCCGGAGATGACCAAGCTGACCGGTGTCAATGCAACGATCAGCGGCGCAATCGAGCAAAACATTTTCTGGGTCAACCAGATGATGCTGTTCGGCAAGTTCCTGGCAGTCTTCCAGCAGCATCCAACCGATCCGACGAAGACCGTGGCCACCGCGTTCATGGCGCTGGCCGTCAAGACCGAGGTCTTGGATAAGAAGAAGGAATACGAAAAGGTGCCGATTCTCCGCAACCTGGTTCCGGCCCAGGTTCTCGTCGGGAACAGCTCGTTCAATACCGGCAATTCCATCAGCGCCGGTTTGCCGATCTACGTCCGCAATCGGATCAAGGCTATCGCCGGCATTCTCGACAGCGAGTGATGCTCGCATCTTAAGCCGCCGTGCGCCCGATCACGTTTCAAGTCCGCAGGTCGTGTCGATCGACACAGCCCGATTGCAGAGCTGCCCATAACGGGCATCGGCGAAACCGATCGTTCAACATAAACGGATGTTCATCGACCGGAAGAGCCCGGCGCTGGTCGGCTGACCGGTGGCCTCTTGTTTGAACAACAACGGTTGTTCGGAACAAATTGAAGTGCGGCGGGTTGCTCCCCGCGGGTCCTGACAGGGCGCGGGCAGAGACGGGACTTCTAGGAGGAAACATGCGCAACTCTTATGTCGCCATCGCGGTTGCGAGCGCGGTGCTCGTGGGCGCGACTTTCACGACCGATCGAAGTCAAGCTGCGCCGATCGCTCCGGACAGCCTCGCGACTGCCGCCGGCTCGGTAGGACTCGCTCAGGATGTCCAGTACGTCTGGGGCGGTCAGAACTACTGTTGGTACCCTGACGGCTGGCACGGAGCAGGCTGGTACTGGTGCGGGTACCGTTGGCGCCACGGTTTGGGCTGGGGCGGCCCGTACGGCTGGCATGGCTGGCGCTATGGTGGGACGCATCGCTACGGACACATGGGAGCTCAGTTCCGCGGCGGACGAGTCGAGGGCCGCGGTCCAGGTGCGGCCGTGCCTCGAGGCATGGCGAGCGGTGCAAGAGGAGGAATGGCCCGCGGCGGTGCCACGGTCGGCGCCGGCGGCCATGGCGGCGGCCCGGGCGCGGGCGGCGGTCACGGTGGCGGTGGCGGCGGCGGTCACGACCGGTAGGGCGAGGCGGCACCCGGGCAAACGATCAGCGGGCGGCAGTGCCGCCCGTTTTGCTGTTCGTTGGGCCCGACACATCCGTCCGGCGCCACGACCGACCGCTGATCCCGTATCTCAATGTTGCGGCCGACGAACCCGTGGACCATGGTCCACGACCGTCACTGCCTTCGCGGCAGATCCCGTTTCAACCCACGCGCTCTTCCTTTCGGTCATCCGCTGAGAATCGTCCGGCGTGCGCCGCCACATAGATTTCGACCGCAGCCAAGGTGTTCACGTGATTGGAGCGCACCAGCGCCGCTGCCAGATTGGCATCGCGATCCTGATAGGCCTGCAGGAGGCGGCGGTGATCATCGAAGGAGCGTTGCATTACATTCGGCTGCGACAGGCTGATTCGGCCCAGCCGCAGAGTGCGCAAGAGCAAGGTGTCCAGAATGCGTTTGACCGTGCGATTGTTGGCGATCTGCGTGTTGCAGTCATGGAACGCAACATTCGCCCAGATAAAGCCGTTGATGTCCTGGGTGCGATCGGCGGTTTCCATGTCGCCAAGGGGGATCCGCAGCTTCTCGAGATCCGCTCCCGATGCCGTGCGAGCCACGTCAATGGCAACGAGTTCAAATAGCGCGGCGCGCGCCCGATAGATCTCGCGAATCTCATCAATTCCCAATGGAGCGACCCGTGGGCGTCGCCGCGGCACGACATCAACCAGACCTTCCTTCTCCAACAGCAACAGTGCCTCGCGAATCGGCGTTCGGCTGGTCCGATATTGTCTGGAGAGATCGACAGAGTTCAAATCGTCGCCGGGTAGACGCAGCCCCTCGATGATTTCTGTGGCAATTTCA
>Ga0187783_10000920_pt1 | contig 21645 bp, 17 predicted proteins | sample 1015_SJ02_MP02_2_FD_132471 | JGI IMG/M metagenome (GOLD analysis project Ga0187783, IMG submission 132471) | Tropical peat soil microbial communities from peatlands in Department of Meta, Colombia - 1015_SJ02_MP02_20_MG | ecosystem: Environmental > Terrestrial > Soil > Wetlands > Peat | place...
GATGGAGCCGCGCAGCGCCCGCTCTACGGCGTGCCGGTGGCCGTCAAGGACAACATCGATGTCCAGGGTCTGGCCACTACAGCCGCATGCCCGGCCTTTGCTTATCAGCCGCGCCGCGATGCCACCGCAGTCGCGCGCCTGCGCCGCGCGGGTGCCATCGTCATCGGCAAAACCAATCTCGATCAGTTCGCCACTGGCCTGGTCGGCGTGCGTTCGCCCTACGGGGTACCACGCAATCCCTTTGATCCCACACTGATCCCGGGCGGCTCCAGCTCTGGCTCCGCGGTCGCAGTTGCGGCCGGCCTTGTGCCACTGGCGATGGGCACCGATACGGCTGGTTCGGGGCGGGTACCGGCCGGACTCAACAATATTGTTGGTCTCAAGCCGAGCCTTGGTCTCGTATCAACCGCCGGTATCGTGCCTGCGTGCCGAACCCTAGATTGTGTATCCCTGTTCGCGCTCACGGTGGACGATGCCTTCACTGCCTTGAAAGCCATGGCGGGCTTCGACCCAACCGATCCGCTGTCACGGGCCGTGCAACTCGGTCGGCTTGAAGAGGTGCCCGCAGGATTGCGGGTTGGGGTACCGCGAAGAGCTGACCGGGACTTTCAGGACGATCCGGCCGCCGAGGCAGCTTTCGAAGATGCGTGCGCGGTGCTTGGCCGACTTGGTGCAAGGGTCGCCGAAATCGACTTCACACCTTTCTTCGCCACGGCCCGGCTCCTCTACGAGGGCCCGTGGGTTGCCGAACGCATGGCGGCGGTCGGCGACTTCGTGGCATCTCATCCAGACGACGTGCACCCGGTGACGCGCGCAATCATTCTGTCGGGCGCGAAGCCATCAGGCGTCGATGTCTTTCGTGCACTCCATCGTCTTGGCGAATTGCGCCGCGACGTAGTCGAGATTTTCGGGGGCATCGATGCCCTGATGGTGCCGACCGTACCGGCCGTCCGCACGGTCGAAGCGGTTAGCGCCGATCCGGTGCAACTGAACAGTGATCTTGGCACCTACACCAACTTCGTTAATTTGTTAGATTTGGCGGGTCTTGCCGTGCCAGCGGCGATGGCCGACAACGGGATTCCATTCGGGGTCACCTTTCTGATGCCGGGCGGCAGTGACGCGCGGCTGGCGAGCCTCGGGCGCGCCTTTGCGGCGCAAACCGGCCTCAGTCTAGGCGCACTCGCAACCGCACCGCCTGCGCTGCCTGCGCTGGATCGCGACCTCACTGGTGACGAGATCGCTGTTGGAGTGGTCGGGGCACACCTGTCCGGCATGCCACTCAATCGGGAACTGAGGGCGTTTGGTGCAAGACTTCTCCAACAGACCGTCACTGCCCCGGAATATCGCCTGTTCGCGCTCGCTGCGACCGAGCCGCCTCGGCCCGGATTGCTGCGGGTCGCTCCAGACATCGGCGCTGCCGTTGAGATCGAGGTCTGGGCGATGGCGCCCGAGGCCTTTGGTCGGTTCGTCGCGTCGATCCAGCCGCCGCTTACGATCGGTCCGGTGATTCTGGCCGATGGCCGTATCGTCAACGGATTTCTGGTCGAGGCGGTCGCGACCCACGACGCCCGCGACATCTCCACATTCGGCGGTTGGCGAGCCTTCATCAACGATGTCGGCGTTCAGCCCGCGTCGCCCTGATCAAGGCGATATAACATTCAGGGCTCGTCGGGTGCGTCGATCAGGCTGACATGCGCGGCGACGATGCGCCAGCCTTCGCGAAACCGCACCCAGGTCTGCATCTGACGTCCGACCTTGCCCTTAAGGCTCGGCCGTTCAAACAGCGTCGAGGCCACGGCTAGGTCGTGGCCATAGGTCGTGATCGAGGTGCGCTTAAGCGTGCGGTCCAAGCCAAGGGGGGAGCGGGCGGCGCGAAATTCCTTGATCGCCACGTAGCCGTAAAGATTCTCGGTCGCCCCGTAGCGGATCGTGCGCGCATCGCCGTGGAATAGTGCATCGAGTGTGGCAACGTCGTTAGTGGTCAACGCCCGTTCATAACGCTCGAATGCGCTCCGGACCTCGGCGACCACGTCGGGCAAGTCGATCTCCACCGGTGCCTCCTAGAGATTGGGGCGGGGAGCCGTTGCAATGCCGCGCATTTCCAGAGTGTGGGCGACGCGCAAAGCCACCTCCTCCCGCCAAGGCGCGGCGATGACTTGCACGCCGATCGGCAACGTTCCGAGCGCGATGGGGATAACCACCACCGGCAGTCCGATGAATGAAATCGGTTGCGTGTAGATGCCGAGATTGGGCCGAATCGGCAACTCCGTGCCGTCGAGCACGAAAGTTTGCTGACCAATGGCAGGCGCCGTGCACGGGGTTGCGGGTGCCAGGATTGCGTCGACGTCCGTGAACACCTTCAGCATCTCGTCACGGTACCAACGGCGAAACTTCTGGGCTTTGTCGACCAGCGCCGCCGGCACCATGGCGCCGGCCAGCAACCGGTCGCGCACCGCGGGGTCAAAATCCTGCGGACGCCGGCGCAGCCGATTGAGATGCAGACTGGCGCCCTCCGACGTGGTGATGACATAGGCCGCTGCGCGCGCCCGCTGAGCCTGAGGAAGCTCGATCTCCCGATCGACCTGGAGTCCCTCCGCAACACGTGTGACTGCCGCCAGCGCATCGCTCGAGGCGCCGCGACGAAAGTGCCCGCCCGCGAGGGCAATACGCAGCTCGTCGCAGCCAAGCGCGAGCTGCGGCACGGTCGCTTCGATCGCACGCTCGGTCGAAATCGGATCATCTGGATCGTGCCCTTGCATGGCATCGTAGGCTCGCGCCAGGTCGCTGGTTGTCCGCGCCAGCGGTCCGAGATGATCGAGGCTCGACACGAACGGAAAGGTCCGCGCCCGCGACAGGCGGCCGTAAGTGGGCTTGAGGCCGAACAGTCCGCACAGCGAGGCTGGTACACGGATCGAGCCATTGGTGTCAGAGCCGAGGGACAACGGAACAAGCCCGGCGGCCACGGCGCTACCGGAGCCGCCCGAAGATCCGCCGGTCATCCGCGCGGTGTCATGCGGATTGCGCGAAGGACCGTCATGAATATTTTCACCCGTGAAGTCGTAGGCGTATTCGCCCATATTGAGCGTGCCGACCAGCACGGCGCCTGCCGCCTCCAGCCGCTCAATCAGGGTCGCGTCACGGGACGCGGGCGTGCGGTCACGATTGATCTTTGAGCCCGCAACGGTGCGCAATCCGGCCACGTCGAACAGATTCTTGACGGCGAATGGCACGCCGGCCAAGGGACCTGGTGGCTGTCCGGCCGCGATTGCAGCATCAACCACGCGAGCGCGCTCACGGGCGCGTTCGGCTACAACCACCGTGAAACTGTTGAACATTCCGTCGCGCTCGGCAATCCGCCCGAGCGTCCGGTCGATGATGGTCGCGGCGCTGGTTGCACCGCGTGCCACCGCGTCGGCGATCTCCGAGGCTGAGGCCCAGTCCCAATCGCGCGACGCTCCTTGCTGGCCGTTATCCGCCATGGCCGTCAGGCCACAAAAACCGGCGCCGGCTCCGCGGCGTCCGGTAGGTCAAACTCGCTCAGCAGGGTAGCGAGTCGCAGCGTAACTTCCAGATTGGCGCGCACCCCCGGCTTCCAGGGAGCTGTCATCGGCAGGCCGAGCAGCATGGCGCAGGCATCGATATAGGCATCAAGTGGATCAGACGCGGCACTCACCTGCCTTTCCTCCTTATTCATTATTCATTCCTCTGCCCCACGGTGCTTCGACATTACCGCGCTTCGGCAACATTTGCGCTCCCACCCGGCTGATGTTTGGCGGGCGAAGCCACGGTGGCATAGGTCCGGCCGGCCCTGCAGTTCGCCCCCAGATTTTAAGCCGCGCGCGACTGGTCGGCCAGATGGCAGGCGACTGATCGTTCACCAAAAGTCGTGTCCAGCACCGGCATCCGGCTCGTGCACACATCGGTGCCATTCGGGCAGCGTCCATGGAATCGGCAACGATTGGGGTCCGGATCAATGGGACTCATCGGTTCGCCGATCAGCCGCAGCCGTCCGGCGCTGCGATCGTCCAGGCGCGGGACGGCCGCAGCCAAGGCCTGCGTATAGGGATGCAGCGGTTTTTCGAAGACAGCGCGGGCCGGACCGACCTCGACGATCTTGCCGAGATACATCACCAGCACGCGATCGCAAATCAGTCGCACGACGCTCAGGTCGTGCGATACAAACAAATAACTCATCCCGAATTTGCGCTGCAGTTGCTCGAGCAGTTGGAGGATCACGACCTGGACTGACACATCGAGTGCGGCGGTCGGCTCGTCAAGCACCAGCAGGTCTGGTTCCACCCCGACCGCGCGGGCAATGCCGACACGGGCCCGTTGTCCGCCAGACAGTTGATGCGGATAGCGGTCGAGCAGGGCGGTTGGCAGTCCACACTGCTGCGCGGCCTGTTCCACCTTCGTGCTCAACGCCTCGCCACGCAGTCGTTTGAGCCGCCGCAGCGGGTCGGCGATGGCGTCAAATGCCGTGAAACGCGGGTTGATGCTCTCGCCGGCATCCTGAAAGACCATTTGGATACGCACGCGATCTGGGTCTTTGGCAAATCGACGGGCTGGTATCTGCGCCAGATCCCGCCCGCTGAGCCGGATCGCGCCCGCGCTCGGATCAATTAGCCTTGCAAGCACCCGTACCAGGGTTGACTTGCCGCAGCCGGATTCACCCACCAGCCCCAGCGTTTCACCCTTGTTGATCGTAAAACTGATCCCATCGACAGCATGGATTTGTGGCGTCCTGGTCGGCCGGCCGGCGAGCCAATCGCGAAACGCGCCGCGCGGCCGCGCGGCGCCGAAATGTTTGTTCAAGTCGTTGACCTCAAGAAGGGCGGTCATGGCAATGGATTCCAGCAAGCGACGGTGCGGGACGCGGTCGGTGTCCGGCGGGGCAGCGGGCCGTCGCAGACCTCAAGTTTGCGCGCGCAGCGTTGCGAATATCGACAGGGAGGCAAATCGGTTCGGCGGAGATCCGGCAGCGTGCCCGGAATGGCCGCAAGGTCCTCAAGTCGCCCGGCTCGGTCGGGGGTGGCGGCAATGAGTTCAGCCGTATAGGGGTGCATCGGGCGCTCCAGCAGATCGCGCGTGTGCGCATTTTCGATCACGTGTCCGGCATGCATGACGACGATGCGGTCGGCGCGTTGACCGGCCAGTGCCAAGTCGTGGGTGATCAGGATGGTGGCCATGCCGCCCTGGCCAGCAAGTTGACCAATCAGATCCATGATCACAGCCTGCGTCGTGACGTCGAGCCCCGTGGTCGGCTCATCGGCAATCAGCAGTGACGGCTTGGCTGCCAACGCAATGGCGATCATCACCCGCTGGCACATGCCGCCGGACATTTCGACCGGATAGGCCTTGGCCCGCCGAACCGGATCGGTAATACCGACGGCGCGCAAGAGATCGACTGCGCGTCGCGACGCCTCGGAGCGCGGCACGTTGGCATGGCGGAGCAGAACGTCGGCAATTTGCCGGCCGACCGGCCGGATCGGGTTGAGGGCGGTGCGCGGGTTTTGGAAGATCATAGCGATCTCGCGCCCACACAGTTCGGCGCGATCAGCCGCGCCAAGCGCCATCATGTCCATGCCGCGCAGCAGGGCTCGGCCCGAGGTCACCCGCGCGGCTGGATCAAGAATGCCCATGACCGCATAGGCCGTGACGGACTTGCCGGAGCCGGATTCGCCGACAATAGCAACGGTCTCGCCCTTGGCGACCGATAGGTTTACCCCCTCAAGTGCCCTGACGACCCCGCTGCGGGTGCGAAATTCGACCGAGAGATCCTCGACCTGCAGAACCGGAAGCGCGGTCACGTGCGTCTCCTCGGATCGACCACGTCGCGCAGGCCATCGCCCAACAGATTGAAGCAGAAGACCGCGACCATGAGGGCGGCACCCGGAAAGGCCGCAATCCACCACTCGCCCGACACGATGAACGCGGCGCCTTCCGCCACCATGATGCCCCACTCGGCGGTGGGCGGGCGCACGCCGAGTCCGATAAAGGACAGTCCGGCCGCGTTGAGAATGGCGTAGCCCATGGTGAGCGACATCTGCACGGCCAAAAGAGGAAACACATTGGGCAGCACCTGGAGGGCCAGGATGCGCCATTCGCCATTACCGGACAGCCTGGCGGCCTCGATGTAGCCGGCCTCGCGACGGACGCGGGCCTCCGCCCGGGCCACGCGGGCGTACAGCGGAAAATTGACGATCGCGGTTGCGATCACGATGTTCTGGACCGTGTTGCCCAGCGCTGCAACGATCCCCATGGCGAGCACGAACAGCGGAAACGCCATGATGGTGTCGGCGATCCGGCCGACAATGCGGTCGACCCAGCCGCCCAGGAAACCGGCCGCGATGCCGGCCAGCCCGCCAATCAGAAAGACCAGCACGACGGATGCCAGCGCAATGGAAAAATCAAGTCTGGTCGCGACGATCACCCGGCTGAACAGGTCCCGGCCAAGCTGATCGGTGCCGAACAGATGGCGCAGCGAGGGTGGTTGCAGGGCTGCGGCCGTATCGCTCGCCAGCGGATCGATCGGCACCAGCGCCGGTCCAAGCAGCGCTGTAACGGCAATCAGTACGAAAAGCCCAAACGCGATCCCGGTGACCGGATTTTCACCGATCACATAACGGGCCTGGCGCAATGTGGCGGTGACGCTGCTCATATCGGACCCGCGGTTGCCACATGGCGCCGAGATGTTGGTGGGCTGCCTCGCTCAAGGCGCGACACCCATCCGCTTCGACATCGCCGCCCCCGATGTCGGCGGCCAGCCTGAGCGGAGGCAAGTCGCCGATCACCCCCGCATCGCTGCCGCTTCAGCGCGTCGGAGCGCGTGGGCCGCCTGCCGCTCACGCTTCGATCCTCACCCGCGGATCGATCCATCCGTATAGCACGTCGATCAGCAGATTGAGGCCGACATACATCACCGCCATGGTGAGGACAAAGCCTTGAACTGGAGCAAAATCTGACGCGATCAGAGCTTCGACTGCAAACGAACCGATGCCCGGCCAGGCAAAGACCTTCTCGACCAGGACATTCGCGCCGAGCAGAAATGAGAACACCATGCCAAGCGTGGTGATGACCGGCAGCATGGCGTTGCGAAATGCGTAGGTGACGATCACCGTGGTGGGAGCAAGCCCGCTGGCACGGGCGGTGCGAATGAAGTCGGACGACAGAACAGCCAGCATGGACGCCCGTGTCATGCGAGCGATCGGCGCCAGGGCAAACAATCCAAGTGTGAGTGCGGGGAGGATCAGTTGACGCAGACTCGCACCAAACAGTTCCAGATCGCCCGCGATCAGGCTGTCGATCAGATAGAAGCCGGTTACCTGGGGCGGCGCACTGTAGAAAACGTCGAGCCGGCCGAGCGGCGCCGGCGCCCAACCGAGCAGATAGTAGAATATATAGACCAGGATCAGTCCGGTGAAGAATACTGGCAGCGAAACCCCGGCGGTCGAGATCACTCGGCAAGCATGATCGACCCATGAACCCGGCCTCGTGGCGGCCAGGATACCGAGCGGCACGGCAATGGCCACGGCCACGATCAGCCCAAGCAGGGTGAGTTCCGCCGATGCTGGCAGGCGGTTGCGGATTTCACTCAAGACCGACTGTCCGGTAGTCAGCGAGACGCCGAGATCGCCCTGTGCCAGATCCTCGATGTAACGCCGGAATTGCTCGAGCAGAGATTTGTCGAGACCGAGTTTGATGCGTACCTGTTGGATTGCCTCTGGGGTGGCCGCAGGCCCGGCGAAATAGGCCGCCGGATCGCCGGGCAGTGCGCGCGTGAGGACGAAAGTGACGATCACAACCCCGATAAGACTCGGTACGGCGACTACAAGCCGCTTGAGTACTACGCTAAGCACGGCCCGCCCCCCGACCTTTGCTGCTGGGCCATTGGCTAGGTCTTGGCGAAAGCACGATAATCGAGCCGGCGGTGGAACCAGTATCGATAGCCCGACACGTTTTTCTGCATCGCGACGTTGACGAATGGTTGATAGAGCGGAATCCGCGGCACCTCAACGAAGGCAAGATCGATAAAGCCGATGACGTCCTTGTCGTAGGCAGCGCGGTCGCCCGTCGCCGCCGCCGCCCGAGCGCCGTCGATCAGCGCATCCATGGTCTTGTTTTGGTAACTCATGGTGTTGAACACGGCGTTCTGACCGTGATAACACCAAAAGAAAAAATATTCGGGGTAGTCGAGCCATCCTGAGAAAACATTGGCGAACAGCGGCAGCTCCTTCTTAAGGAGCTCGTTGCGCCAATTCGCTCCCGGGATTTTGTTGAGAGTGGTCTTGATCCCGATCTGGGCCAGGCTCTCCTGCAGAAGGATGCAAAGCGGCTCATTGACCACCGCAAAACCCAGATCGAACGACAGTGTCGTCTCGAAACCGTTCGAATAGCCCGCTTCTTCAAGCAACGCCTTGGCCTTGGTGATATCGCTCGAATAGTCGTGCGGCTGCGGCCAGATCGGCTGGCTCACGCTATTGGCAGGCGCGCCGTACATCGGCTTGGCAAGGCCGAACATCACCGCATCCATGATCTTCTGGTACGGGATCGCATAGGCAACCGCCTGACGCACCTTGATGTCATTAAAGGGCGGCTTGGTCACGTTCATGCCAATGTACTGGATGCCATTGCTGATCGGGATGGAGACGACGTTGAGTTTGCCGTCCTTCTTCATTTCGGCGAAGTCTTTCGGGGGCAGCTCGAAGGATACGTCCGCGTCACCACGCTCCAGCAAGGCACGGCGATTGCCGGCCGATGGCACCATTCGCCAGATGACGCGCCGGATCTTGGGCAACGGTCCACTACGCCAACCATCAAAGCGCTCAAAGACGATTTCGCTGCCAGGCTGCCAGCCGGTCACCCGATAGGCGCCGCCGCCGACGGTGTTGCTCTTGGCGAAATCAAGGCCCCAGGGATCCTTGTCGCTCGCGTGCTTCTTCACCAACTCGGAATTCATGACGCAAGGCACGATCACCGCCAGGTCGGGTAACGTCAGCGCGTCCTTGCGCAGAAAATCGACGCGGAAGGTGTGGTCGTCGACCACGACGAATTGCTCCGGCTTCTCTAACGACCCGGCTTTCATCTGAAAGGTCGGAAATCCGCCGACGCTCACCGCGCGGTCGAACGACCATTTGACATCCTTGGCGCTGATGGGCGTGCCGTCATGGAATTTAGCGTCCTGTCGCAATTTGAAATTGATCGACATGTCGCCGACATTCCATTCCTCGGCGAGCTCCGGTTTAAATTTGTCGCGGGCGTAATATTCGGTGCCGTCGGGAAGTTGCATCATTTCGTGGCTGATGAGGCGATCGTAACAGTTCCACGAAACTTCATAGCTCGGCACTGTGGTGCCGATGCCGTGAATGTCCAGATTGTTTGGTCCGCTTTCCGAGACAACCAGAAGTGTATCTTGGCGTCCCTGTGCACGGGCGGGCGACCAGACCGCCGGCGCCGGTACCAGACCGCCGACAGTGACTGCGGCCACCGACCGCAGGAAGTCGCGGCGCTTCATGGGGAGCCCTCCGATCGCGATGCCGGTGTTGACTTCGGCAAGGCTCATGCCAGCTCAATGAAACCTCTCCAACCGAGGCCAGAACATTGACGGGGCGAGATAATTTGCGCCACGCCCGGAAGCACCCCGCGTGTTCAGGAAATGCGCTTGCGGCCTGCTGCATAGTGGACGCTCGACCCGATCAAAAAATAGGCAGATTCGGACCGGCAACCGACGGTGCGCATGGAGAACCAAGCCCGGATTCGAGTGCTCATCGGCTCGCAGCCGGCCGGTCGGCTCGGACATAGCGGGGCGGGAAGAAACCGACTAAAGCCCGCTCAGCCGGCCAGCAGCCCCGGCCGGGTGCTTATCAATCGGGCCAGTTCAAGGTGGGTTTCGGTCAGCTAGGTTGAACCGCGGCCCGGCGCATTTTGCGCCCGGTCACTCGCCGGGCTCAGCTACCTCGTCCGCGCTGCGGGTTGGTGCCGGCAACCCGGATGGGCGTTGCGAGACCTCAGCATGACGATCCTCGTCAGCCGGTAACAGACGAAATCGGTAGCCATGGAGATTGATAGTGTGAGTGATGCCGAAGTGATCGCCGCCGAATGCGTGCATGCGGCGATCAAATTCTTCCTTCGATATATCGAGTGGGATCTCACACAGTTCAGCATAGGAGCGGCGAGAGCCCTTTCGTCCGCTCCAAACAATGCCAAGATCAGGCAACGGCTGAGATTGAGTCGCCAGAGGCTTGGCGAGCAACTGATAAAGCCGCGCAAGGGCGGCGTAGCCCAAGCACTCGAGGCTGTGAACAGTGGCACCCGCTGGAACCGCAAAGGTTTCGACGCCGACGATCGGTCCGGCATCGACCCGTTCGAGCATGAGATGCGCGGTGGCCCCGAAGGTCGCGGCGCGGTCGTAGATGGCGAAGTGAGCCGGCGCCCATCCTGGATAGTGTGGTGGTCCAGGGTGAAAATTGTAAGCGCCGCCACCCAGCGCGCCGAGCACGCTGGCCGGTACAATGACGTGGCTTGCAAATGCCACCAGACGTGCATGAGTAAGCAGCGTCGGCTCGAGAGCATCGACATCGGCCGCAGTGACGGCGTGATGTATCTTCAACTGAGGACGGTGACGGCGCAGCCAGGCGGCCAGAACCGGCTGTTCCTCCGGGCTTGTCAACAGGATGATGGTGTCGAACATGGCTATGGGGTCGGGTCCGCGGCGCCACGACAGAAAAACCGCGGAGCCGTCCGCATCAAACACAGCGCGATACTAAGAATCGCACTTTGAGACATCCCGATCGCGGCGCAGCTTTGCGGCTGATGTCGTATCGGCTGCGACCGTGCGGAGCCACACAAGGACGCCAGACGGGCCATGATGGCCATCGCGAATCTCCCGACATGCCACGCCGCCTAAAGCAGTCAGCACATAAATTGGTTAATGGCACGTTAGCCAAACCAGCATGTCTTCTATCCCACCGCTTGGTTGGGTGAGGTCGTGTGTTCGGTCAGCGCCATCGCGCGAGCGTAGATGAACTGGAGACGGGTCGGTCCGACCGTAAGTCCGACTGCAGCGCTTGTCGTCGCGGATGAACCCCAGGGCATCGGCGCTGCGGGCCGGCGAGGAACTCGCGACCGAACGGCTTAAGCTCAGCTGTGGACGTTGGCCCGTAAGGCTTGTCGCAGAGCTGCGAGTTTCCTATCCGGATGAAGCACAGCCGGCGTGCCATCGGGCTTGGCGATCTGCCAAGGCTCCGATCGTCGGCCGCCTGTTCTGTTCGGATCGACGCGGAGCGCCAACATGAGTACCAAGGGCCATCCCAGCAAGTTCGACTGTCTGCCGAAGCTCCCCGACGATGAGCCGTACTTCGTGTTGCGGGCGCGCGATCCGGTTTCTGAAGCCTTGGTGCGTGACTGGGCTGATTTTGCTGAACGTCAGGGTTGCGGTCCTGAAAAGGTCGCCGAGGCCCGCGCGTGTGCTGAAGCCATGCGCAATTGGCCGACCAAAAAGATTCCGGACTAGGTCAATCGATCGGTCCGCTCGGGGCCGAAAACGCGGCCGCCCAGCGCCACCCGGGGTTAGACCGGGTCATGGCCGCATGGGCCGGTACGATCGGTCAATGCGGCCGCCACCGCCGTACGAGGCGGCCGGCCGCGACGCGCGCGGTCGCCAGAACCGAGATTGCGTGAGATCTTGTTCGCCATGGCGATCACCGCGTCGATGAGGCCCGGCCCGGGTTCGCGCGGCATGTACTGGATCGAATCCACGAGTCCGATCGCAGCGACGAGGTGCGAGCGCCGATTGAAGACCGGGGCGGCCACGGCGTTGAATCCGAGGCGCAGCTCCTCGGGCGCGAGCGCGTAGCCCTGTCCGCGCACGCGGTCGACCTCGATACGCACTTTCGCCGGGTCGGTGATGGTGTGTGGGGTCATGGCTGGCAAGTGACGCTGCAAAGTCCACTCGAGGATCGAATCCGCGCTAAAGGCCAGCATGACCTTGCCCTGGGCTGACGCGTGAAAAGTCAACTCCGTCCCGGGGAGTAGCTCGAAGGGATGACCACCAAAAATTGCAGTGAGCACCATGGGGCCACGCGGGGTCGGGGCCGACAGCACCGCCGTGAGACCGAACGCGTCGCGCAATTCGCGTAACGGCCCTTCGGCAACCGTCGCTACATCATCGGCGGGCAACGCGCGCCGCCCGATCAAATAGGCCTTGGGCCCCAATCGATACCGCGCCGATGTCGGATCCTGGACCAGGTAGCCGTGCTCGACGAGGCCTTGCAGATGTCGGTAGACCGCGCCCTTGGTCAGTCCGAGCTCGCGGGCAATCTGCGTCACGCCGAGCTCATCGCGAGCGAATGCAACCGTTTCGAGCACCAACAGCGTGGTATCCGCCGCTCGCACGTGACGATCGTTTCGGTCCTCGATCATGGGCTACGACCGTGCCTGCCGTTGGCGACAAATTAACCGCCATGGAGGTACCCGGTCAATGGATCCGGGCGACCGCCGTATTGTCAAAACGGCTTAAAAGTCAGTCGTTTAGTTTGTTACATTAAGAGGCTGACACAGACATTTGTTGATCGAGTAAAGGCGCCGGCCTCGCGGTTCGGACCCGGGGCTGGCGGCATGCAATCAGCGTGTCGGACATGAAGCGATCGATCGCGCCGGCGTACGAGCGAGAGTGGATCTTGCGCAAGTTGAGTCCCACCTCCCGTTGCACGATCATCGAGACTGCCGCAACGTTATGCTTTGCTACGTGCGCGACCGTAAGTAAAACGCCTGACCGCTTCCAGCGAAAATAAGTACAACGCCGGAGATTACAGGCGTAGAACGCAAGCACTGCAACACGCCACCCGCCAGCACCAACCAGTGGGATGAGCCGGTGTGGATTGTGAGAGCTGAGCGCGGGGTTAGGATAAATTACGTGGACGGGATGTTGAAAACCGTCTTCAAGCCCCGTTACTTCAGCCTTCCTGGTCCGGCGCAGTCGCCCTTTCGTTTTGTGGATAACTCTGTTGATAACCGCGCGTCGTCCAGAATATCTGGTGACAAATCGATGTCATTTGGCGGTCGTAAGGTGACGAGATAGTCACAAAGCGTGTTCAGAAAAATACCTTGCTGTTCGCATATTGGTCCCGACCTAGCTTCAGATTTGCCACAATCGGAGGAGAATGTTTGTTGCTGTCTTGAGGGAGTGGGGTATGGGTCCCGAGGCATTCCGTATTCAGGCTGAAGAGTGCATGCGCCTGGCAGACGACGTGCACGATCCGCAACATCGCGCCTTGCTGCACAATATGGCGCGGACGTGGGGCGTGCTTGCCGACTCCGCCGAGAAGCTGCAGATCTTTCTGGAACGTCGCGAGACGGTCTTGCAGCTCCACTAGCCGGCGCGCACGGCTAGCAAAATCCAGCGGCCGCGGGCTGCTGGACGCAGATCGCCGACGGCAATCTGCGCGTTCCACCCTCCCCAAAGATATCGAGTTGCAAGATATTGAGTTGTTGAGTGTCGCCGCGGCGAGAGCCGCAAGGGGGCGCTGTTTCTTTCATTCCCACGCCCGACAATGCTCGCTCGCTATGGGCGACCCTAACAGCGACCCGGACCTGGCGTCGGCGCGATACGCGTCGAGGCAGATTCCGTCGTGACAATACAGAATTGTCATTGACGCGCGCGGGGCCGGCGCACACCGCTCGCCAGGATGATCACCGGGCGACCCTCAGCTCGCTTCGCGGATCTTTACTGCGGCTTCCAGATCGACCGAGACCAGCTGTGAGACCCCGCGCTCGGCCATCGTCACCCCGAATAGCCGGTTCATCCGCGCCATGGTGATCGGGTTGTGTGTAATGATCAAAAAGCGCGTGTCGGTGAGCCGGGTCATCTCGGCCAGCAGGTCGCAGAAACGCTCGACATTATGATCGTCAAGTGGAGCGTCGACCTCGTCGAGAACGCAGATCGGCGCTGGGTTGGTCAGAAATACCGCGAAGATCAGCGCCAGAGCCGTCAGCGCCTGTTCGCCGCCCGACAGCAGCGACAGAGTCGAAGGCTTCTTGCCCGGAGGTTTGGCCAGAATATCAAGCCCTGCTTCCAGCGGATCCTCGCTCTCGACCAGCGTAAGCTCCGCAGTACCGCCGCCGAACAACTTGGTAAACAATTCCTTGAAATGTTGGTTGACCACCTCGAAGGAGGCGAGCAGGCGCTCGCGCGCCTCGCGATTGAGGCTTTGGATGCCCTGGCGCAACCGCTTGATCGCCTCCACCAGGTCATCGCGCTCGTTTGTCAGGGTGGAGTGCTGTGTCTCCACCTCTCGCAATTCCTCCTCGGCGCGCAGATTGACCGCACCAAGCCGTTCACGATCGCGTCGCAGCTTGTCGAGGTCGTTCTCGACATCGCCGATGGCCGGCAACGCCGCGCCCGGGTTGACGCCAGCAAGCCCTGCCACGGCGTCCGGAGCGACCTCGAGTCCCTCCTGGATTTCGTGCGCCACATCGGTCCGTCGACGCTTGGCGGCTTCGAAGCGTTCCTCGGCGCGGGCCGCCTCCTCGCGAGCCGTCGCTAAAGCCTCCATGGCGCTGCGCGCCGCGCGATCCGCCTCAGCGAGTCTCGATTCCGCCGTCGAGAGGGTGTCGGCGGCACTTCGCCGTTGGGTTTCAGCGGTGGCGATTTCACTGATCAGCGCTTGGCGTTTTTCGGCAAAAGCCGCCGGCGCGTCATCAAGATTGGCGCGCTCGGTCCTGGCATCGGCGCTGCGCTGGCGCAGGGTCGCGATCTGATCCTCGGCTCCGCTGCGACGCTGTTGCCATTGTGCGCGCTCGGCTCCAATGGCGTTGAGCCGCCGCTCACGCATCTCAGCCTCACGGGCAAGCGCTTGAGCCTCACCGCGCAGTTCGGCGACGCCGGCCCGTTTGCCCTCGACCTCGGCGCGAATGCGGCTGAGTTCCCCTTCGAGCTGCGCGGTGGGCGGCAAAGCCGCAAGAGCCTCGCTCGCCTGGCGCTGCAATCCCAGCACCTCGTCGCGATTGGCCGTCAGGCGAGCCTGGGCTTCGCCCAGCGCCGAGTGCCGGGCTGTCATTCGGCTCGCCTCGCGTTCGGCGCTCACATATTGATTGTGGGCCGTATTGGCTTGCCCTTGAGCCTCACGCCGCCGCGCGTGCGCCTCGGTCTCAGCCGCGATTGCCGCCCGGACTTCAGCCTCCGCCTGCTCGACGGCGACGCGTTTGGCTGCAACCTCCGCCCGGGCGGCCGCCAACTCCTGTTCGATATCGGCCAGCCGGTTCTTCTGTGCGAGCCGCCGTGCCGCGGCGGTGGGCGCATTGGCTGCAGCCGCAAACCCATCCCACCGCCACAGATCGCCTTCGCGTGACACCAGCCTTTGCCCGGTCTTCAACAAATTCGCCAAGCGCCCGCCCTGCTGGCGGTCGACGAGGCCGATCTGGGCGAGCCGCCGTGAGAGTTCTGGGGGCGCACTGACCCGCCCGGAGAGGGCATTCGCGCCCTCTGGCAACGCCGGATCGGTGCCGTCGATCGCCGCACCTGCCCATCGCATCGGTGCGGCCGGATCGATCGGGACATCCAGATCGTCACCCAGCGCGGCACCGAGCGCGGTTTCGAAGCCCTTCTCCACGGTCAGAAGATCGATCGCCGGAGGCCATAACTTTTGGGCCTCGACTCCCAGCAGCTTGGCAAGCGTCTTTGCTTCGGTCTCAAGGCGATGCAGCCGTCGCTCCGCCTCTTCGAGTGGCCGCTTGGCGGCGTCGAGGCCCTGGCGTGCACCGGAATGCGCCGCTTCAGCGCGTAGCGCCGCGGCCTCGGCCTCTGCCACGGCACCTTGAGCGGACTCAACTGCTCCGACCAGGGCCGATAGGTCGACCGCATAGCGGTCGCCCAGGCCGCGCAGCTCGCTTTCGACCTCGCTGATCTGCGTCTGCAGGCGCGCCACTCGTTCACCGTGCTCGCGCACGGCGCGATCGAACTGATTGCGCCTCGCCCCGAGATCCGCCAACGCGGCCGTGAGTTCGGAGAACGTCTTCTCGCCGGCCGCAAGTTCGGTCTCGGCGGATCCCACGCGCTCAGCCACCTCGGTGCGCCGCTCCGTCGCCGTGTCGATCTCGTGGCGTAGCGCCGCGTCCTCCTCAGCCAACCGCCCGAGCGCACTCTCGGTATCGGCGACCAGCCGACATTCGCGATCGATGTCCTCATTGAGCTGCACGAGCCGCCGGTCGAGTTCTGCCATGCGCTGCTTGGCATGGCCCTCCTCGCGATCGAGCGTCTCGCGCGCTATCACGAGTCGCTGCAGACCGGCCGCCGCCTTGGCTTCGGCCTCACGCAGGCTAGGCAATTCCGCGGCCAGCAGCGCCTGGTCCTTGGCGGCCGTGGCCTGAGCACCGGTCGCGGCGGCGACCGCGCGCACGCTGAGATCCTTGGCCCGCTCGGCCTCGGTCACCTCGGCCTTGGCGGCCTCCCATCGCAGGTGACCAAGCATCGCCTCGGTCTTGCGAATCTCAGCCGAGACGGTCCGGTAGCGAACGGCCTGCCTGGCCTGGCGCTTGAGCGCCTCGAGTTGTCCGCCAAGCTGCCCGATTACATCCTCAAGCCTGGTCAGATTCTGCTCGGCCGCATTCAGGCGCAGCTCCGCCTCATGTCGCCGTGCATGCAGGCCGGCCACGCCGGCCGCTTCCTCGAGCACACGTCGCCGCTGCTGGGGCTTCGCTTGAATGATCTCGCCAATGCGTCCCTGATGCACAAGCGCTGGCGAGCGCGCGCCAGTGGAGGCGTCGGCAAATAAAATCTGCACATCGCGGGCACGGGCCTCGCGGCCATTGACGCGGTAGATCGAGCCATGCTCCCGCTCGATCCGTCGTGAGACTTCGAGCGTTTCATGATCGTTAAATGCAGCCGGCGCACTGCGCTGGGAATTGTCGAGGCAGAGCATAACCTCGGCGTGGTTGCGCGGCGGTCGGCTGCCGGAGCCATTAAAGATGACATCGTCCATGTCGGCCGCGCGCATTGCCTTGTGGGAAGCCTCCCCCATGACCCAGCGCAACGCCTCGACGAGGTTCGACTTGCCGCAGCCGTTTGGCCCGACGACGCCGGTCAGCCCGGCTTCGATGAGAAAATCGGTCGGCTCGACGAACGACTTGAAACCGATCAAACGCAACCGCGTCAGCTTCATGAAGCCGCGCCTCCAGTTACACCCATTGTCGTGATGCAGCCGCACCCCGGCCTGAAACCAGTCGCCATGCCCGGGCAGGTCGGGTGCGAATCAACAAGGTGCCGCATCGCTGCGGAGAATGATGTGGCTGGCGATTCAGGGCAACGTTCCGCGGCGAATTTTCCCTAACGGTCTGTCCGAAAACATTCATTGACGAATCAGCAGATAGCAGCATGGCTTTCGCATTGCCGTCGCCCCTCGGATGGGTCGGCGGTCTGGACAAGAGGACCGTGTCCGTTCCCGGCTCCCCTGAACCCATCACGATTTGTGGTGAGGAAACCGACGTAATCCGCAGGAGAGTGCTTTCGGCGCCCGGATCACACAGGCGAAATCCGAAACGGCCTGCTCTGCGTGACACTCGGGCGCGTACGGTCGCCGTGGCATTTAAATGTCTGAGAATCAACGAAATGATTCCGGACAGACTGTAAATTCTCGGCAGCGCGTCGGTCCGCCCCCTGGGCAGGCTGCTCCCGTTTGGGTTCCGGCAAGTCTCGGTGATTGCCGGGTCAGCTTTTGAGATAGGGCTGAATGAGTTTATCGAGTTCCTCAACCGTCATTTCGCCGCGCTGAACTTTGCCGTTGACAAAGAAGGTGGGGGTTGAGTTGACCCCCAGCTTTTCGGCGGCGCGTCGTCGCACCTGCTCGATGCCATCCAGAATTTTCTGGTCTGCCAGGCAGCTGTTGAAACTGTCTTGAGTAAAGCCAGCCTGCTTGGCGATCGCCAGTAGCGGCTCAAGCGGCTTCTGCACCACCCATTCCTTCTGCTGCTGGAACAGCGCGTCGATCATCGCAAAGTACTTGTCGTCGCCGCCGGCGCAGCGCGCCAACATCGAGCCGGCAGCCGCCAGCGGGTCGAGCGGAAACTCGCGGAAGATAAACCGCACCTTGCCGGTATCGATATAACGTGACTTGAGGGTCGGATAAACAGTGGTGTGGAACTTGGCGCAATGCGGGCATGTCATCGACGCATATTCGATGATGGTCACCGGTGCGTCCGCCCGACCCTCCACCTTGTCGTCGAGTGGGCCGCCCGCCATCAGATCTTCGTTCGAAGGCTCCTGCGCGTGCGCAACCGACGACCACATCGGTAGGATCGCGGCGCTCAGGGTCAGAGCGGCAGCCCCCCCGGCCAGGGCGGCAGCCGAGCACATGTGGCGGCGGGTGATGCGCAAGGCCTAGTCCCCTCTACAAATCGGTCCAGATGGGCTTGGACCTATCCTGAAATCCCCGAATCTGGCAAGTCTACGTCTCGTCGCGGCTTACGCCGTTCGGTCACGAATGCGCGCGCGAAGCCCTTGGCCTTTAGAGATCCTTTGTAGTGGCCTTCCAAAAGGCACCGCGATGGGCTGCTCAAAAAGCCTCCGGCTTAGCCGTGGCGAAGTTTACGAGTGCTTTACGGCCGCGCCCAATCGGGCGAGGGCTTGGCGCAGGGCCTCATCCTGGATGTCCGTCATCGTCGCCGCCAGGCGGGCCGTAAGCTCTGGGTCGGGTGCCGGCCTTGGCTTCGCAGCGGGCCGCCGCGCCAATGGGGCCTGCTTGATGGAGATGCGGTCAACCGCCAGCCAGCCAAAGAACCGGTTCACCCGCTCTATGATGACCGGCGCGAGGTGCTGGATCTCGATGGCGACCGGGCCCTCTACACGGAGTACGAGTGTGCATGGCTTGGGAGGATCGATCCCGCTGCGCCGCGGCCACTGCAATTTTATCGGCTCGGCATGCGCGGAAATTTCCTCGCCCACGATATCGGGCCAATGGGTGACCAGTTCGACCGACGTAAAGCCCTGTCGCGCGAAGGCATCAGCAAGCAGCACGCCGGCAAGTTCGGCAAGCGGGCGGGCGGTCGATTTCCGGCGATTGTTCACGATCCCAGCCTCTGTCACGCTGGATTATGGGCATAACACGGCACTCGAGACCGCGAAAGCAACCGGCCAGGTCCCCCGCGCCCGGGCGGGGTCCGGGTTGGCGTGACAACGTCGCCGTGACCGCGAAAGGCCCGAGCCCATCGCCATTGCTGGCCTGGTATGATCGTCATCGGCGCGCATTGTCATGGCGGGCTGCTCCAGGCGTGACGCCGGATCCCTACCGGGTCTGGCTGTCCGAGATCATGCTCCAGCAGACCACCGTGAAGACCGTCGGACCTTATTATGAGCGTTTTCTCGCCCGGTGGCCGACCGTGGGCGCTTTGGCTCGGGCGCCACTCGACGACGTGTTAAGACTGTGGGCGGGGCTTGGTTATTACGCGCGAGCCCGCAATCTCCACGCCTGCGCGCGCGTGGTCGTTGACGAGTATGCCGGCCGCTTCCCCAATCAGCCGACCATGCTGCTGAAGCTTCCCGGCGTCGGCTCCTACACGGCGGCCGCTATTGCGGCCATTGCCTTTGGCGAACCGGCCACGCCGGTCGACGGCAATGTCAACCGAGTCATCGCTCGGCTCTTTGCGGTCGAGACACCGCCGCCGGCGAGCAAGGCCACGATTCAACGCCTGGCTGATGGCTTGAGGCCGCCGGATCGCCCCGGCGACTTCGCGCAGGCTCTGATGGATCTGGGCGCCACAATCTGCACACCGACCAGGCCGACTTGCGCCGCGTGTCCTTGGAGCGATGTCTGCGCTGCCCACGCACGGGGCGATCAGGACAGTTTTCCGCGCAAGGTCCAGCGCGCCAATGGCCGTCTGCGCCGGGGCGCCGCTTTCTTTGTTCGGCGCGAAGATGGCGCCGTTCTGGTGCGCACGCGTGCCGCTCGCGGACTGCTGGGCGGCATGACCGAGTTGCCCACCAGCGATTGGACCCATGACTTTGACGAGCAGAAGGCGCTGCTCGACATCAATGCGCTGATGGCTGCCAGCATCGATCGCGGCACCACAGCAACCCGTGAGATCCGTCGTCTGGACAGAAAGACCGGTGAAGGTGGCATTCTGGTTGGGTCGGCGGATCACGATGCGGGGGTAAACGGCAGACGCCGCAAAATGCCGCAGGCGATCGCTTGGCGTCGCCTGCCGGGCGTCGTTACGCACGTGTTCACCCATTTCCCCCTGGAACTCGTTGTCTATGTGGCCACCGTCACGGCGGGGCTGCCGCCGCCACCTGGCGCCCGCTACGTGGCATTCGGCGCGCTCGATGCGGAGGCATTACCAACCGTCATGCGCAAAGTCATCGCGCATGCCACCAAGCGATGGGACCCTCATGCCTGAAGAACCAGCGGATCGATCCGTACCGACCCAGCCTAGTGCCGACCCGCCACCATGGTTGGTCCCACGGTGGCAACCAAGCGAATGCTATCCGGATCCGTCGATCGAGATACTTGATCCGCGTTTTGCCAAATATCGCATCAGCCAGGCGGGCGTTGAACGGCTGGCTACGGGTATGCGCTGGTGTGAAGGGCCGGTTTGGTTCGGCGATGGTCGCTATTTGCTCTGGAGCGACATTCCCAACAACCGCATCATGAAATGGGAGGAGGAGACCGGCGCCGTCAGCATGTTCCGGCGGCCATCACATTACGCCAACGGCAACACGCGCGACCGGCAGGGCAGACTGGTCACCTGCGAGCATGAGAGCCGCCGCGTCACCCGCACCGAGTATGACGGCAGTCTCACCGTCCTGATCGACCGCTACGATGGCAAACCGCTCAATTCACCCAACGACGTCGTTGTGAAATCAGACGGCTCGATCTGGTTCACCGATCCGCCGTTTGGGATCCTCGGCAATTACGAAGGTCGTGTCGCCAGCCCGGAACTTCCGACCAACGTCTATCGCCTCGATCCCGTGACCGGCAGTGCAGCGGTGGTGGAAGGTGACATCAATCGTCCGAATGGTTTGTGTTTCTCGCCCGACGAGAAGCGGATCCACATCGTCGAGTCCGGTTCGCAGCCCCGCGTGATCCGAGTCTACGACGTCGTCGACGATGGTCGCCGGATTGCCCATGGCCGCGTTTTGATCGACGCCAAGGAGGGGACGCCAGACGGAATGCGTTGTGACGTCGACGGCAATCTGTGGTGCGGCTGGGGCATGGGGGGCGAGCGCGATGGCGTTGTGGTGTTCACCCCGGATGGTGTGCCGATCGGCCGGATCCGATTGCCCGAGCGCTGCGCCAATGTTTGTTTCGGCGGCCTGAAGCGCAACCGCTTGTTCATGGCGGCGAGCCACGCGGTCTACGCGCTCTACGTCAATACACAGGGCGCGCCTGGCGGTTGACGCGCTCCGTGTATTATCACAGCTCACACGGCCATTTCGGCCCTAATCTGCGCGCGCAGCGCGTCGATCGACAACAGGCCGGTGCGCGTTTCGAGGTGCCAATAGGCCCAACCGTTGCAGGCCTCGAGTCCCTGCGCGATCGCCCCGATGCGATGGATCGAGCCGACGACTTTGCCAAATGCCAGCGCGCCGTCGGCCCGCACCAGCGCCCGGTGCCGGCGCTTTGCATCAACCAGCATGGCGCCGGTGTTGATGAGCCC
>Ga0187783_10000921_pt1 | contig 21620 bp, 16 predicted proteins | sample 1015_SJ02_MP02_2_FD_132471 | JGI IMG/M metagenome (GOLD analysis project Ga0187783, IMG submission 132471) | Tropical peat soil microbial communities from peatlands in Department of Meta, Colombia - 1015_SJ02_MP02_20_MG | ecosystem: Environmental > Terrestrial > Soil > Wetlands > Peat | place...
AGACTGTTTTTAAAGGAGTGCGAATGGCGTTTCAATTTTTCATCACCGAAGGAACAATTGAAAATGTTGATCAAATGGGCAAAATCAGAATTTTAACATTCAATTATCTAGGACAGCCCCAAAAATTATGTTCGCACAACAGCTAGAACCATCGGCACTCGCCAAATTGATCCCTCAGTAAAGACACATTCCCACAAGATACGTATACTATCACTGTAAAAAATTAAAAGGTGATTTTATGTACGTGTCTAGCTCTTCTGTACGACGCTCTCTCCGCTATTTTGATATAACAAGTTTTTTGGTGACCCTTGCGCTCGCAGGCATCGGGCTTCTGTTTGTCTGGAGTTCAACTTATAAGCCCGATCTTCATTATTCATTGTTTTTTAAAAAACAATTAGTCGGCATCGTTACCGGTTTTTGTTGGTATTTTGTGTTTGTATGGATTGATCATCGCACTGCACTCAGGATCGGTTACATCGGTTATTACGTGCTGCTTGGTGTTCTATTTTTTACGCTCATCAAAGGCTCTATCGGCATGGGGGGGCAGCGGTGGATTGATCTCGGTCTTTTTAGATTTCAGCCATCAGAAATTGCCAAAGTGTTGTTTCCGGTTTATGCAGTTTACACGCTCCAGACTCATCAATTATACCCGCCATTGCCCCAAATTGTGTTTGTGCCATTGCTCGGCATGCTCAGCATCAGCGTGTTGCTTATCGCCCGCCAACCCGATTTGGGCACCAGCTTGCTCGTGCTTTTTTCTGGTCTTTTATTATGTTGGCTCGCAGGACTTTCCCACAAATTTTTTATATGGATGGGCATTATCGTGCTTTGTTGCATACCACTGACACAGAAAATATTAAAACCATATCAGCTGCAGCGCATCTCGGTATTTTTGGGCTACGGTGAAACGAACAAAGAGCGGTATCAGATCGAACAAGCAGGCATTGCGATCGGTTCTGGCGGTGTCTATGGCAAGGGCATTTTGGAGGGCACCCAAAATAAGCTGAACTTTTTACCCGAAAGTAGAACCGATTTTATATTTGCCGTATTGTGTGAAGAATGGGGGCTGATCGGTGCCTCGATTGTGCTTATTTTGTATGCAATGCTGTTTTTTCGTGCCTGCACGATCATTACACAACTGACCAGTTTTTATCATCAGCTACTCGCCGCGGGGCTTATCATGCCAACCATTCTTGCCACGATTATCAACATCTTCATGGTGCTCGGGCTGCTTCCCGTTGTCGGCATTCCGCTTCCACTTATGAGCTATGGCATATCACACTTATGGATTACGCTCATCAGTCTTGGCTGGTTTCAAAATATTGCCCGCCAACGGACTCATTTTGCTATGCAGGTGATATGGAGCCCCTTACTATCGCGCACGATATCAAAATGACGATCTCGACATAGGCTGCGTTTATTGATATCTGTTGAAAATTTCACAATACTGCCAATATCAAATGATTGCGACACCGCTTTTGCCACTCCTACTGCAGCACCCGCACCCGCGCCACTCTCGCCTCCTGTTGCACCACCCGCCATTCTTGTGGTTGGCATTTCTCTTGTTCCCATCGTAGTGGGCACTGCTACTGTTTCTGTCGCTTGAATACTAAACACTGGACGTAGTTTTTTAATAACAGATAAAGCAATATTCGCATCTATCTTCGTTGAAGCATCTTTTATCTGACTGTTTAATGCGGTGAGATTTTCATCAGCTAAGGTCATTACTTTCTTTGCCGGTTTGCCTAAAATTGTTGCTAGTGCCGCAACTGCATCGTCAAGTTTTTTTCGTTGTGTTTCTAATTGTTTTCTAATGTCAGCTAATTCAGTGAGGTAAGGAGTGACCTGATCTTTATAGAGTTGTTGTTGATCCGGTTTAAATCGTTGAATGGCTGCCTGCATCGACGATATCAATTTATCTTGTTGCATGCGTCCTAACATGTCAGGTGTTAGTACAAATCTCACTGTTTTTACATCTCTATCGCCCACACGAAAAAAACCTTCATCATCAAACCAATAATCTTCGAGTATGTTATACAACTTTTGTTGCTGTGCAAGTAGCTTTTCTACCAAATCAGATGATGCATCTTTTGACCACGCAGGTTGTTCAGTTACAACAGCATACATAGTCCCTGAAGCCATGCAACCCAACACTACGATAATTTTTTTGCATATATTTTTCATAACCATCTCCATTTTTTATGTATTAATCACCGGTTACTGCTTCTAACACACTGGTCGCCGCTCGTTGTAAGTTGCTTGCAAATGATTCGGCTGCACTGAGCATCGCATTGACCCCTTCATCTTCTATCCATTCGACGCTCACGTTTTTCCATGCACCAAACACCACTTTGCCATGTTCTCTTTTAATTTCTTCGGTTGTACCTATATATTCTCCCTCCGGACTCAACATGCGTACTTTGTTCTTGAGTGGTACCGCAATATTAATTTCTTGCAGACAAAGGCCTGCTTCCCAAATATCGCGACCTTCTTTTTCTCGTGGATGACCTGCTGCTACCCATAAAAATTCATACCCCTTATGCGGCTCAATAATAACCTCATACCATTTAGGATCTATATCAAGCTTCACCCGGATCATGATGGGTTCTTCAGTATGATTTGAAAACTCATAAATATGTGCTGATATCTTTTGTACACACCCAAATATCAGCATCACCCCAATAGCTGTAATAATACCTAACTTCATTGTAGTCTCCATTTTTAACCTCTCGCTTCAATTAAATATTTAAAACTCTTATAAGTTTCTGTACTAAATTCATCGTCCTCAACTATATCAATATGCCGATCTCGACAAAAACTATATTTCGACCAGGTACCAATTGCATCCGCTATGGGTGATAATTTAAACTCGGGCATCGGTACACCCAGTACAGCACCAGCAGTTTTTGCTGCAAGGTCGGCAAACCCATCTGCAAATAGTTTTCCCGCCTGCACGATAGCATTATATGCCTCATTTTTTACCCACGTAATGACAACGTTCAATGGAGCTTTATAGTCTATTACAGATACTTTTTTACCTTCCTTTTCAATAATTTTTGTCATCGGTTCATAGTGAATTATTTTATTACCATCCTCATCGAAGGTTATTTTCGGACCAAGCTTAGGAACACGCACTTGAATTTCTTGTAAACAAAGGCCAGCTTTCCAAGGATCGAACCCTGCTGCGCGAGCCTCCTGTTCCCGTAGATGTCCAAGTGCAACCCATAAAAATTCACCTTGTTGACCAGGCTGAATTTCCATCCACTTAAATTCTTCATTAACCAAACTCAGCTTGACACCAATCATCAATGGATAATTCGTATGATTTGAAAAATCAAATATATGGGCTTGCACCAACATGGGTGATACAACAGCAAATAAAAATACTCTATTTTTAAACTGCTTCATTCTTACTCCATTTATACATTTACTGCCCCACTTGTATCAAAAATTTAATTTTATTCTCTTCATTTTTAACAATGTCAAATTGAAGATCCTTACACCAACTATATTTTATTAAAACACCAACCGAAGTAATGACATTTGATAATCGGGTATCCAACGGATTCGTAACAAACTGAACACCACTGCGAACTGCTGCTTTACCCGTCGTTATTTTTTGATTTGCTGTATCAACAAATTGTGTATTTTGTACCGTATCACCCACGATATGTATATCTTTCAGAAACAGCGTGTTGGCTATCTTATGTATCTCGGTCAGTTGCGCGAGAACCTCCGGATTTCCCTCTGCTAGTTCCTTCATATGCGGTTGTATGAACCGTTCGCTAATCTGTTTTTCAAGTTCCTCACGCGTGAGATTCTTTAAATCAGTATCACTCATATCAAGCACCGAACTTAACGTATTAAGATATGGATTAAATTGACTTGCCACCGTACGCAACTGTTCTAGTGTTTCTGGACTTATTATGTTTATTGCCTCTTTACCTATATCAATGGCAACATCGGCAACAGTACCGATAATCTGCAATGCGCGATCAAACCGCTCCCCTGCCTCCCCTTCAACCCACTCAACAGCTGCATTTTCCCATCGATTACTGTCATAAGAATATTGGATTTTGCTCAAACAAAAACCAATCTTGCGGCCTCCAACTTTAAAGACTGCTACACCACCCCATTTCATTAACTTTTGTGGTGGAAACCAATTTTCAAATCTCGATGGAGAAAGTTTGATACGTACGAATAGATTATCTCCCGTTTTATTAACAAACGAGAAGATGTATGCATGCATCGAGTTGATGCTACTGATTGCCATGAGACCGGTGAAAATATAGAAATGTAATTTCATACCGATAACCTCCATATCCATTCATTACAACTTGTAACAAACAAAGCGACACCATTTCAATACATTTTTATGTATTGCAAAAAAATCCCGCTCACCGTATGCTTTTTGATGAAAAATTTAATAGACACCGTCATGCAAGAAACGCATATCCTCCAAGGCATCACACTGAGCGAAACACCGCTTGAGCAATCGATTTCGTTCAACCCTCGTTCGCTCCGGGATTATATCGGGCAAGAACTGCTTAAAGAAAAGCTGCAAGTCTACATCAAAGCTGCCCTCATACGTAAAGAACCACTTGATCATTTGCTCCTGTTCGGGCCGCCCGGACTTGGCAAAACGACCCTTGCACATATCATTGCTCATGAATTAGGTGTACCGATCAAAATCTGCAGTGGCCCCATGCTCGAGCGCACCGGTGATCTGGTCGCCATTCTTTCAAGTCTCGAACCCCGGAGCATTTTTTTTATCGATGAGATTCACCGCATGCAGATCAGCGTTGAAGAGGTGCTCTATGGTGCTATGGAACATTTTAAAGTTGATGTCATCATCGGCCAGGGAGCAGGTGCAAAATCGGTCACCTTGCCATTGCATCCTTTTACCCTTGTTGGCGCGACCACCAAGAGTGGTTTACTTTCCGCGCCGCTACGCAGCCGTTTTGGTATCACTGAGCGGTTCGATTTTTATAGCGATGAAGCGCTCAAAGAGATCGTCATACAAAATGCCGCACACATGGCAATTACCATCACCGATGATGCAGCACTGTTGATCGGCAAATCGGCCCGTGGCACACCCCGCATTGCAAAAAAAATTGCTCGCAGGGTGCGCGATGTTGCTCAAGTTGAAGGTTTAACCGCTATTGATATTATTATTACGCGCAAAGCGCTCGATTTTTTGGGCATTCATGATGACGGCCTCACCACGCTCGATTTAATGATCCTCAAAACACTGATTACTCATTTCAACGGCGGCCCCGCAGGGCTCGACACCATCGCTTCCATGGTTGGTGAAGATGCAGAAACGCTCGAAATAGTCTACGAACCATTTTTGATGCGCAAAGGACTTCTGGAAAAAACACCCCGCGGTAGACAGATTCCGCATCAACAATTACCACACTTGAACAAAAAATTTCTTGGTCAAATGATGATATGAACGCTCTCGACATATCGCCATGATCGCGATACAGTGATCTGATATACCATTAGTACATAGGAACATCGCGCATGTCAGGTCATAATAAGTGGTCCCAGATAAAGCACAAAAAAGCAAAAGAGGATTCAAAACGGGGTAAGGCATTTACAAAGTTGATCAAAGAAATTTCGGTGGCTGCAAAAAATGGTGGCGGTGACCCAGCTCATAACCCACATTTACGATTGTTGCTCGAAAAAGCAAAACAGATCAATATGCCCCAAGAAAATTCCCAACGGGCTATCAAGCGGGGCACTGGCGAACTGCCGGGCGTTTCATACGAACATTTGACTTATGAGGGCTACGGCCCGTTTGGCATTGCGGTTATGATCGAACTTCTATCGGACAATAAAAATCGTACCGTTGCCGAGATGCGTCGTTTATTTACCGCCAATGGGGGTAACTTGGGTGAAGCAGGTTCTGTTGGTTGGATGTTTGAACGCAAGGGAGTCATTCGAGCACTGATCCCCAATATCGATGAAGATGGGCTCATTGAACTGTGTATCGATGATGATATCAATGTTGATGATATAAAGTATGATGATCATGTCACGATTATTTGCGATCCGAAAGATCTTTTTAAAGCACGACTACTTATTGAAAATTTGAAAGGCACCATTGAAGATGCAGCGCTTGAATGGGTTGCCAAAGGTAAAATCGATCTTTCTGATGAGCAGGCAGCAAAAGCCTATGAATTTTTAGAAATTATCGACAATCATGAAGATGTGCAAAATGTTTTTACCAATCTAGCGTAACAGAATCATGATACGGAGTATGACCGGCTTTGCCGCGCGTTCTATTACCCTCACCGGAGAGCTTGGTGAAAAGACTGAAGTTTCGATCAGCATCAAAGCGCTCAATGCCCGCTACTTCGATAATACTTGCAAAATTCATTACGCCCTCACTATCTTAGAACATGCGATTATACAAAAAATTCGTGCAATATTGGTCCGTGGCCATGTCTATTGCACCGTTCATGTAACCAACCCTCAGGCATTCCGTGGTGCTATCGAACCGGCAAAAGCCACCATCGTTTCATATATCGAGGCAATTCGCCAAATAAAAGAGCTGACCGGGCTTCAAACTCCCCTGACCCTTGCCGATATTTTGCAGCTGCCGAATGTGTTTATTAATGCGGATACATTGTTGGATGAAAAAACGAGCACTGCTATCATGCAGCTGGTCGATGAACTGCTCGAGACAGTCAATAACATGCGCAAACAAGAAGGGGCCGCCCTCAAACAGGATATTTTGGAGCGCATTAATGTTATGCGTACCGAAATTGATGGGATCGCCACTGAGGCCACAGAACTGATCGCTCAACATAAAAATAAGATCCAAGAGCTACTCGCCACTTTGAAAGACGTTCCCGATCATGCAGCCACGACCCAAAAAGAAAGCCTTTTTACGATGCTTGATAAAATGGACGTTCATGAAGAAATCGTCCGTTTTAAGACCCATCTCGAGAGCCTCGTCAAACATCTGAGTACCGATATGCCAGAACATGGCAAACGGATCGATTTTACGCTCCAAGAACTCGGCCGAGAGATCAACACGATAGCCTCCAAATGCGCCAGCGCTCAGATTAGTGAACGGACCATCAATACCAAGGTTGAAATAGAAAAGGCTCGTGAGCAAGCACAAAATATTTTGTAATTAACATTTGTTGCTTTTTTCAAACAGCCATCGCTACTGTTATAAGTAAATAAAAACGATGGAGGCATTTTATGATATCTTTTCGTGTTTTTATATTATACACCATGTTTGTAGCTCCAATATTACTTGGTATGCAACGGGGAACTACGGTTCAATCTGATACTTCATTTTATAACGATCAATCTTCAAATCCATTCGAAGTTCCCAACATTACGTTGGAACCTTTAAAATCAAAGTTGGATATGATTGTTAACAACATAGCCGATGAATACAATGATGCATACGAAAATTTCAAAAATAACATTGGCGGTCTTCAGTGGAATGGGATACCAAATAAACAACGCCATTTTAAAAATATCAGAGGGATCTTAGATACACTCAAAACCCTTGCCGCATCAAGCAACAATACTCAAATAATAACCAATATGAATGAAATATATGCTGCAGGCATGTATATTATTCGCATCATAGATAATATAGACGCAAACTTGGGCAAATGTTTTGCATTTTTTTCAGATGACAATCAAAGAAACAATTATAAAAATCTGGCGAAACAAACAGTTCAACAGCTACCAGAAATCAATAAGCAAATCAGCAGTATATTACTCGAAAGCAAAGTTATACAAGCTCAACTTCGTACAGATGATGCTAAAATAAAAGATGTCCTTATGTTTATTTACGCAGGAGATTCTCTTAATGAAATTGCAAAAACAGTCAACAAAGTTATGCAAAAAATAATTAAAGACGTCGATGCCATTACGATCGCGAAACCAAGTACAAGCACCTGGAGCAAATTCAAGCAGAAAGTCAAAGATGTTTTTAATCCATAAATGGAGATACCATGTATAATCAAAAAAGTGCGATCATAATTTTTGCAGGCATCATACTCATGAGTATGCCATCGCTGGATGCCAGCGACGCAGCACTCCGAGCTCTGAACAATGAAATAAGAAAATTGGGTGGAAGACAAAACTACACTTTGGGAGACTTACGATCCGAGTCAGAAGAACTCCTTAAAACCTCAACAAAATTTGCAAACAACATAAAACAGATATTCGAAAAACCGGGTCAAATAATCCCACAACTGGAACCCTGCGTGGAAATCTACACCAAAAGTATGGCGGTCATGGCGAACATAATTGTTAACCTTGCACAATACACCAGCAAAGACGTTGAAACATTAGCAAATAAAATTACAACTGAAGCCGCTAACTTGGCAACCACAATAAAACAATTAGATAGTATGGATGATGACACCCTCGTAACACAAGACAGCGTCAAGACCATCACAGAACAGACCAATGATATCTCTGCATTAAAACGCTTACCTATTAAGAATGCAACATTTACCGGTGAACCCGCACTGGGGAGTCTATTTGAAAGTACACTCACTCATCTTGATCAGGCAAATAAACTCTTAAATGCCATGCCTGAAAAATACACTGCATTTTTCAGAAAAAAACAAGAACAACTTCTCAAAGAGCAAAAAGAAACAACCACAAAAAAGCCAAGCAATTGGAGCAAATTCAAACAAAAAGTCAAAGACGTTTTTAACCAGTAAATGAGATACCATGCATAGCCAAAAAAGTCCTTTCATAGTTCTCGTAGGAATCATATTCACCGGCGCAACATCAGCACTCTACACGGGGGATTATAGTTCACCGTATGGCGGGCAACCTTCCATAGAGGAATTAAAATCTATATCAGAAACATTATTAAAAGAAGCAAAAAAGGCGGAAAAAATAATTAAGAGCGCAACTGAAAATAATATACGCCTCGACATGGAAGAGCACATGGCAACCTACACAGGACTCGTAACTCGATTAATACACGCATTACGCGCCCTTAAATACTACACAAAGGATGATGTAGCAAAACTGGATACCAACATTATAAAAAGTGGCAATAAATTGATAGAAGCAATAGAAGAGCTAATGCCACAATTTGAGGATGGAACATTAGCCAATAAAATGGATAGGGTGATTGGCCTGTTCAACGATAACACAGTCTCTAAAAAAATAAAGTTTGACTTGACCATTGCACCAGATAAAACTGCATCAAAAATTATGTTCGATGAAATTGTTACCGATTTGAAAAAGGCTAAAATAGCATTTGATGCAATACCAGATAGATACGCACAGTTTTTTATAAAACAACAAGAAAAATTTGAACAGGAAGAACTTAAAAAAATGGCAGCGCAACAACCAAAGCAAAGCACTTGGAGCAAATTCAAAGAAAAAGTCTCAAAAGCATTTTCCAGTAAATAAATACGGGGGCTCGTGCCCCCTTTTCAGTTTTATCGCTTTGCTTTACAATAATGCCTATCATGTAAACACCTACAATGTGCCAAAGACCATGAATAATCATTTTACGCACATACATTTGCACTCCGAATATTCACTATTAGACGGTGCGATTTCGATAGAAAAACTTGTCTCTTTTGGAGTGGAACAAAAACTGAAGGCGCTTGCAATTACTGATCATGGCAATATTTTTGGTGCAGTACAGTTTTTTCAGCAGGCAAAAAAGGCGGGCATTAAACCAATACTTGGCATGGAAGCTTATCTGACCGAAGATGTTGAGGTTAAAAACGCCAAAAAAAAATATTATCACCTTATTCTGTTGGTACAAAACGAGATCGGGTACAAAAATCTTTGTAAGCTTATTTCATTTTCATACCAAAAAGGGTTCTATTTTAAACCCCGCATCGATTACACAATATTAGCCCAGCATGCGGAAGGACTCATTGCAACGACAGCGTGCCTTGGTGGCCATATACCGAATCTTATTCAGGAACAGGATTTTGCCGGTGTTGATACACAACTCGATTGGTTTTTAAAAACCTTCGGCGAACAGAATTTTTATTTAGAGGTGCAACCAGAAGATCAAAAAGAGCAAATTGTGCTCAATAAAGCACTGTATGAGATTAGTGCGCGCAGGAGCATCCCGCTCGTGGCAACTGGTGATTGCCACTATGTCAATAAAGAAGATCGTGAAGCGCACGAGATTATGCTTGCAATTCAGACCCATGATCGCATGGATAACGCAAAGCGGTATAGCTTCGGTGATTGCCGCGTTTATATGCGCACGCAAGATGAAATGCTCACACTCTTTCAAGATCACCAAGATGCGGTCTGGAACAGTGGCGTTATAGCAGATCGTTGCATGTTCGATTTTCCAAAAGGTAAACTCCATTTCCCGAAATTTCCGATCCCTGCAGAGCACACGCCGGCGACCTATTTTACCTACAAATGTCAGGAAGGGTTCGAGCGGCTTGTAAAACTTGGCTTTATTCCCGATCAGGAGCTGTACAAACAACGATTAGATCTTGAAGTTGATCTGATTATTAAGATGGGCTTTGTCGAATATTTTTTGATCGTAAGCGATTTTATTCAGTGGGCCTACCGTAACGATATCCCAGTCGGCCCGGGGCGTGGTTCTGCTGCAGGATCGCTCGTATCATGGGCGCTGCAAATTACAAATATCGATCCGCTCAAATATAATTTGCTTTTTGAACGATTCTTAAACCCAGAGCGAGTCTCGATGCCCGACATCGATATCGATTTTTGCATCGAGGGGCGCGATCGGGTCATCAATTATGTTCGCGATGCATACGGCCACGATAAAGTATGTCACATCATCACCTTTGGTACCATGCTTGCAAAAGGGGTGCTCAAAGATGTGGCCCGTGCTCTCGGCTTTTCATTTGAAGATTCCCAAGCAATTACCGATCTGATTCCTGAGCAACTAAAAATTACACTTCAAGAAGCACTCGAGCAGGAACCGAAGCTTAAAGAGCTTATTGCGAATAATCCTCGCGTCAAAAAACTATTCGAAGTGGCATTTAAACTCGAAGGTTTGACGCGTCACGCTTCAAAACATGCGGCCGGCATTGTGATCTGTCCTGAACCGGTCGATGAGATGTTGCCCGTCTATGTACCGCCAAAAACAACGGAGCTGGTGGCGCAGTATGCAATGAGTGAGCTCGAGAGTATTGGCTTTTTAAAAATAGATTTTTTGGGGCTTAAAAACTTAACTCTCATCGATCGCGCATTAAAATTAATTGCGCAACAACATAATCACACCATTGATATCAATCGCATTCCACTTGATGACCCGAAGGCGTTTGCACTTTTGTGTGCCGGCAGCTCTTCAGGCGTGTTCCAGCTGGAATCTGATGGCATCAAAGAGGTGCTGCGTAAACTGCAGCCGACCAGTTTTGAAGATATCATCGCAGTCAACGCACTCTACCGCCCGGGGCCTCTTGGCTCTGGCATGGTCGATGATTTTATCGAGCGCAAACACGGCCGCCAGGAGATCACCTATATTTTTCCTGAGCTTGAGCCGATACTGCGTGAAACCTATGGGGTTATTGTCTATCAAGAACAGGTTTTGAAAATTGCATCGATTATCGGCGGTTACTCACTCGGTGCAGCAGATATTCTTCGTAAGGCAATGGGTAAAAAAAATGTTGAAGTCATGCAAGAGCAGTCTGCAATCTTTGTAACAAAATCAACTGAACGTGGTTTTGATCCCAAAAAAGCGCAGGAATTATTTGATTTGATGGCCTATTTTGCCGGATACGGTTTTAATAAAGCGCACTCAGCCGCATATGCCTTGATCGCCTACCAAACTGCGTATCTGAAAGCGAACTATGCTGCCGAATTTATGGCCTGCCTCATTTCATTAGAAGCAGACCATGCAGAAAAAATGGCATTCTATTTGCAAGAGGCAAAAGAGATGCACGTGCCACTGCTCCCGCCCTCCATCAATGATTCACAGATTCAATTTTCGGTATCTAAAGGCAACATTCTATTCGGGCTCCAAGGTATTAAAAATGTCGGTCTTGCGGCGCTCGAAAATATTATTGCTGAACGCACTCATAAGGGGCCGTTTACAACCGTTTTAGATTTTTGCATGCGGGTCGATTTACGGACCACTAATAAACGAGTACTTGAAAATCTCATTTGTGCTGGCGCCTTCGACGCACTGCCGGGCACGCGGGCACAAAAATGTCTGGCCGTCCCTGCGCTTATCGAAAAAGCAACGGTCTATAAAAAAGATCTCGCCACGGGACAAATGGGCCTTTTTGGAGCAGTCACCGCTGCTGATAACAAACCTGAATTTCATTTTGATCCCCAACACGGCTGGACGCCACAAGAACAGCTTGCCAAAGAGGTTGAAGTGGTCGGTTTTTATGTAAGTGCACATCCACTCGATCAACACAAGGCCTTGTTGAAACGACTTTCGGTAAAATCGATTCCCACTACGTTTCAACTCAGTCAACAACAGACCCATTTTGGCGCGGAAATGATCATCTGTGGTATTCTTGGTAAAAAACGGGTGATCACTACAAAAAATGGTGATCGGATGGCGTTTATACAACTTGAAGACACCGAAGGTCACGCAGAAGTTATCTTGTTCCCTAAAATATTTGCATTGATGGAGAATACTCTTGAATCACACACTACTTTTATCGTACGGGGCATACCAGACATTACTTCAACTAAAATACTCAAACTAAAAGCATCTCATTGTTGGCCCATCGAACGTATATTCGAGCAAAAGCCGCCACTGCGCATCACGCTCAAACTACCGCCGCTCTGCCCAGAAATATTGTTAGAACAAGTTAAAAAAATAACATCTGTGGGCACCGGTATTCCATGTGAATTATTGATGCATGAAAATGGGCACCTGCTCCGTATTAAAACAAAAGCGAGTGTACCTTTTGATAGCGCACTACACGATAACTTAGAACAGGCACATGGCATTCAACTGACATACCAGCACTAATCTTGTAATTGTTTTAATACAAGGCGATAGAACTCCTCATCGAAGGTTTGCAATCGCGAGAGAAATTTTTTGAGCTCCTCGCCGGAACCATGCTGTACATATGCATTTGCCGTTTTTTGTGCATAAAAAGTGCGTACATGCGCTGGTGCATCTACCATCGCTGCAAGCATGTTCATTACCTGCTCGTGGCAAAACCCCTGGCGTGCATAACCGTGCAGATTTTCAATCACCTGTGCAATAGTACAAGCGGCCCCATGGCTGTTCTCATGGCCACCCTGCTGTAGTGCTTGTGCAACATATTCGCACAAAAGTTCTGCAACACGCTCAACTGATTGTGCAATGCTATAAAATACAAGTGCTTCTTGTGTATAATTCAGATTGTCCGGTGCTATAAAACGCATATGTTCACATACCGCTGCCGCCTCTAATAATTTGCCATTTTGTTTGTAGACTCGCATTGCTCTGTCATAGCGTTCCAATGCCTCATCGGGCATGTTAAATGCGCACAACAGATCACCCTCAAGTTGTGCCGCTAATGCACGATCATCTAAGGAATGAGATAATAACCGATATACCCCGAATGCACGCTCTCTTTCACCGCGTGCTACACATTCGGCAAGTGTAAACCACGCAACATTCTTTTTTTCAGTAAAAACTGACTTCATTACATACCTTTATAAGTAAAATTATTTTTATGTATTGCACTACACCTGTAGACAGCGTACATGCCAAATACTTAAAAACAATACATTTTACTTACTGCCCCTTTGGCACGGCGCTTGTCGTCGCTCTTGGTTTTATAGGGCTCGCTGTTGGAGGCAAACTGCGTCTTTGATATCTTTTATCGTTAGAAATACTGTGTACAGGGTTATCTATTGTTGCAGGTTCCAACCTTTTTTCTATCGCTTGTATTCTACCGATTTGAGATGGTCGCCTTCTGTGACTTGCGGGAGATGATTTTGTAGTTAATTTCGGTGTACTTGGTACATTTGTATCCGTATCAGCAGCACCAAGATTTACGCCATACATTACAGCGCACAAAAATACACATTTACACATCATAGATTTACCCTTTAGTTTGGTTGGTTATAAATACCATATCAAAAATCAGTAATTAGCAACTAGAATATAGATAATGCAAGATATTTACCATGTTTAGGTAAAAAAAATGGGTTTTGGGCATCAAAATGGGGGGATGGCACGCCAGCCGTAGTAAGCGAGTCTTCGAGACACGTAGGCTGGTGCCGAGGGTCGGAATCGAACCAACGACGCTAAGCTCTTCAGGCTTACGCTCTACCACTGAGCTACCTCGGCATATATTTTGACATGTATCAGAAAAGACATTCACTATGTTATAGTTATTGCCTAATTTGTCAACGCAGAGTAGCCTTATGGGTATGTAAACTTTCCCAACCAAACAGCATAGTCGTATGAAAAGCACCATACAAAAAGCACACGAATCATTCACCGCAAAACTGAACCGTATTACCTCAATTGAAGATCTTGAGGCATTGCGAATAGAATTTACCGGGCGTAGCGGCATCATCACACAACTTATGAGGCAACTCGGCAGTTTCAGTTTGGAAGAAAAACGCATGTATGGCCCACTTCTGAACGATCTCAAAACTACCATAGGTCGCCAACTACTCGACAAAGAAGTTGCGTTCAAAACAATCGACGAACAACAACGGTACAAGGAACTCCGCTCCTTTGATGTAACACTTTATCGCACAACCCATTTTAAAGGCAGCCTTCATCCACTGACGCACGTAACTACAGAATTAGAGGATATTTTTATCACTATGGGCTACACCATTATGGATGGGTCCGAGGTTGAAACTGATTTTTATAATTTTGAAGCACTCAATATTCCTAAAAATCACCCAGCTCGCGACATGCAAGATACATTCTGGCTCAATGTACCGGGCCTGCTGCTGAGAACTCAAACATCAAATGTCCAAATTCACGCAATGGAACAACAAAAACCGCCACTTGCCATTTTTGCACCGGGGCGAGTATTTCGTAATGAAGCAACTGATGCTACCCATGAGTGCATGTTTATGCAAGGTGAATGTCTGTTTGTGGACAAAGAGGTTTCGGTCGGCAACCTGCTTGCAACGGCACAACATTTTTTGCAAGCATTTTTTAACAAAGACGATCTCAAAATCAGAGTGCGACCCGGTTATTTTCCATTCGTAGAACCAGGCCTTGAAATTGATGCTGCTTGTCCCTTTTGTATCAAAGGTTGTTCAATTTGTAAATATACTGGCTGGATTGAACTTTTGGGTGCTGGACTTGTGCATCCCCATGTGCTTAAAGCAGGGGGTATCGACCCTGCAATTTACAGTGGATTCGCTTTCGGGTTTGGCATCGATCGCCTTGCAATGATTAAATATAGTATTAATGATAATAGGTTATTCAGATCAACACGCCCGGCATTTTTAGATCAGTTTTAAGTGTGCGTGAACGCACAAAAGAGGAACTTTATGAAGATAATTTTGGCGTTGCTTTGTTTTTTGTATGTCTCCACTACATTTACATGTCCAACGTGTGTCGGCCTCCCACGCCTCGATCAGCGCCCTTTTTTTGAACGGCCGCAACTGTTAAACCTCATGCAGGCACCAAAAGTATCGCAACCTCAACACAATAATTCGACATCTCAAAAAAAAACTATGTACAGCCAATTAATACCGCTCATCCCATCCAAGAAATCCTATCACAGGATGTGTTGTCGCCAGCGTTGTTGATGCGACTAAGGTCATAATCTGACCGGGAAGAATCACAACATCGACAACATCATCTCTTGTATTAAAAAATGTTGGTGTCAAACCACCACCAAATCCCGAAGCAGAGGGAGTAAGGACTAAGGTCCCAGTACCAGCTGTATAGGTCCCCGTAGTCGAAACATTCATAATTGAATTGCCTGTATTTACTGCAGAAAAAGAAGTACCAGTGACCGTAGCATTCAGAAGCAATTGCCATGAAGTATTAAATGTGCTACCACTTATGTCAACACTGCCGCCACCAAGCATGCAAATTTTTGCTTCTATTTTATTTGTTAGCCCACCCACTGTCGATGGATTTTGAATTGTGAGTACGTGAGTTGCAGCACCTGTTGATAAACTTCCCAATGTATTAGATACCATAAAAAAACGTCCATTGGCAGGGTTTCTATAGGTATCTACCATGCCTCCAGACCAACCTCCTGTAGAAACACTCACGTTACTTGACGCAGAAGGGTTATCAACTTCTGCACGCATTGCCAATTGTGGCAATAATAGCGCCGGTATTGTAATACTATTTGGTAATTGAATTATGTGAAACACCTTGAATTGTCCCTTATTATTCAAAACACTAAACTGTACTGGGGATATACCAAGCCAACTATATTGGATTCTAAATATATTCATATCCTGCGGGTTAAGCGTTATACCACTGGGACCGGTACCATTCAATTGATCGACATTAAAACTTGACTGCGGGATGATTGTGTTCACTACCGCACCACTTGCACTACTGCGATATAATATCGAAAATGCTGTACCATTGTAGCCAACTGCAAATCCATCGATTGCATCAAAACAACCCATCCATTGTGTAGTGCCAGCAACCCCACTCGTAAATAATGCTGAAAATAGTGCATACCCTTGACGACCTGGTTGATAGCGAATATAGCGTGCACTTTGAATTGAAGCGGTACTACCTGATGTGGTCCCCGTTGATACCTTTGCCATGCTATCAAGAGTGGTTACGAATCCACTACTTGCAGATGCAGAGGTAACGCGAAGGCTTTGGATGCCATATTCAAACTGTTCTGCTAAATGATCATCTCGATCTTCACCATCTTGATCGCCAAAAAATGTTGTCGTTACTGCTGGCAACTTTGTACTGGTACCAATAATATATACCGGTGCCATCGTAAGAGTGATACTGTTGGACGGTCCCGCAGTACAACTGTTGGCATCAGTCACTTTTGTTATCTGATATGTGGTTGTCACCTTTGGACTCACGAGGCGAGTAACCGAATTACCAACGCCTGATTGTGTATAACCATCTGACCATACAACCGTATATGGTGAAGTACCATTCAGTATCGTCGCATTAATAGCCACTGTAGATCCTGGCGTTACTATTTGCGATGGTGTTGTAATGATAGGTAACAATGCCTGTACCTGGTATACAGATACCGTATTATTACCCTGATTAACGGTACTTAAAAACATATTTCCATTTACCAGTGGAGAAAATTCACAATTAGCGGGATGTGTAGTGCCTACCGCGATAGTACTAATTAATGTAAATGCGCCAGTAGTCGTATTTACCAAATATACTGATGCCGTAGTACCATTATAACTAGGAACTGCAGCATAGAGATTACCTCCAATCAGCGATGAAATTGCTACATTATATGCCTCACTTCCCGTTGCAAATGGAGACCCAGCAATTTGCGTGAAAACACCTGTCGTCGTATTTACTTGATATACCGATACCGTACCATCAGTATAGTTGGCGACAGCAGCAAATAAATTTCCACTAAGAACCGGGGTAAATGCAACCCCATGTGGTAAGTTACCTGTTGCAAAAGGGGATCCAGTAACAGCAGTAAACACACCCGTTGTCGTATTTACCTGATATACCGATACTGTATTACTATTACTGTTGGTGAGGGCAGCAAACAAATTTCCCCCCACCACTGGTGAAAATGCAACACTATTAGGTCCATTGCCCGTTGAAAAAGGGGATCCAGTAACAGAAGTAAACACCCCCGTCGTTGTATTTACCTGAAATACTGCTACTCCGCCACCTGGAGTAAAACTCACAATCGCAGCAAATAAATTACCACCAACAACTGGCGAATATGCAACACTCAGGGGAGTTGAAACAGTTGTAAAAGGAGATCCAGTAACTTGAGTAAATGCACCTGTCGTCATGTTTACTTGATAGACCGATACGGTAGTAGTGCTACTGTTGGTGACAGCAGCAAATAAGTTTCCTCCCACTATTGGAGAAAACGCACCTCCATATGGACCACTACCTGCTGAAAAAGGTGACCCTGCCACTTGGGTCAATGCACCAGTCGTTGTATTTGTATTGTATACGGTAACACCGCCGTTCCCATTAGGAACAAGGGCAAATGAACTGTTATTGAGCACCGCTGAGTATGCCATAGTATTGGGAGACGATCCCGTTGCAAAGGGGGACCCACTGACCTGGCTGAATGTGGTGCATGAGGCTCTCAAGAAGGAAACGTTGCTCATTACACCGCATAACATTAAAGGCACTAATAGATACAATTTCATGTTTTTATGGCAATGCATACTAAATTTTTTATGTGATCATTTACAATCGCTCATCCCAGCCAAGAATTCCTATAACGTTAGTTGCACTTGCGGTGACTCCTGTTGCAGTAATGGTCAGCGTTTGTCCAGGTAGAATGACAATATCGATAACATTGTTCTTGGTGTCGAAATAGTTAATGACAGGGCCGTTTCCTGTAGTAATAGAGGGATTCGACAATATAAGTGTTCCAGTACCCGCAGTGTAGGTACCCGCAGTATTGACGTTCATAACCGAATTTCCCGCACTAACAGCACTGTATGATGCACCTGAAATAGTTGCATTGAGTAGGAGCCGCATATAATTACTTGTCGTGGATGTTGCTGTCGAACCTCCACCAAAAATAGTTATTCTTGCCTCTACCTTATTAGTTATTGCAGTGCCATTGACAGTTATCGTCGATGGATTTTGGATAGTAAGGATCTGGGTTTCTGTTGTTGCCGCCGTAACACCTGAATTTGAAACTACAAAAAGATGACTGTTTGCCGGCACCCGCGGACCTGCAATCATACCACCACTCCAACCCGCGGTGGATAGAGCCACGTTGGTTGTTGCTGTTGGATTATCAACTTCGGCACGTATTGGTAATTGTGGCAATAATGTAGTTGGCGTTGTGTTATTATTTGGGTTCTGTATTACATGGAATACCACAAATTGTCCGACAGGGTTCATAACACTAAATTGAACTGGCGCTGCACCAAACCAACTATATTGAATTCTAAACATATTTAGATTCTGCGGGTTAAGCGTCATACCACTTGGACCACTGCCATTCAATTGATCAACATTAAAACTTGACTGTGGAATAATCGTATTTACGACTGCACCAGTAACACTGCTTCTGTATAATATCGAGAATGTTGTGCCATTATAACCAACTGCATACCCATCAATTGCATCGAAACAGCCCATCCATTGAGTAGTACCGGTCGCACCGCTAGTAAATAGCGCTGAAAAGAGAGCATATCCTTGACGTCCCGGTTGATAGCGAATATAGCGTGCACTTTGAATTGAAGCGGTACTACCCGATGTGGTACCTGTTGAAACTTTTGCCATGCTATCAAGAGTGGTCACGAACCCACTACTCGCAGATGCAGATGTCACGCGAAGGCTTTGGATACCATATTCAAACTGCTCTGCTAAATGATCATCACGTGGTTCAACTACACCATCACCAAAAAAGGTGATATTTTGCGTAGAACTTAGTGCACTCAATGTGGCGATCTGACTTGAAACCACTGCAACATTACTATTAATCACCGTATCCAACACACTCAATGTGCTACAACAATTATCCAAATCACTTTTAAGCACTACATCTTGTTGGCTTATGGTACTACCCCACGCATCAAGATCGCTTTTAACTATGTTCACCTGACTACCAACTGAATCCACCTTTGTAGACACACTGTCGACGTCACTCTTAATTACAGTGTCCAACACACTTAATGTACTGCAACATGTTGATAAGTTATTTGCTACTATATTCACCTGACTACCAACTGAATCCACCTTTGTAGACACACTGTCGACGTCACTCTTAATTACGGTATCCAACACACTTAATGTGCTGCAACACGTTGATAAGTTATTTGCTACTATATTCACCTGACTACCAACTGAATCCACCTTTGTAGACACACTATCAACATCACTCTTAATTACGGTATCCAACACACTTAATGTGCTACAACACGTTGATAAATTAGTTGCTACTATATTCACCTGACTACCAACTGAATCCACCTTTGTAGACACACTATCGACGTCACTCTTAATTACGGTATCCAACACACTTAATGTGCTACAGCATGTTGATAAATTAGTTGCCACCGCATTACAACAACTGGTCAGTGTACAATCGCTGATCGCGCTGGTATTGATGCCACTATCGAGAAGATCTGTAATCGTGTTATTAACGGGGCACGTATCTAACAGCTTTGTATTAGTGGCACCAGAATTTACGGATATGCCGTACCCATTTCGGGTAGAAGCGCAATTTTCAAGCACAACCTGATTACCACCCACTGAAAACCCAACAGAGTTATTTTGAGCTGCACAGTTTAAGCACAATGTGCCATCAGAAGCACTTCCTATCAGGTAGCCCCCCCCAGAATTAGACCCAGTTCCATTTGCCTGCGCAATACAACCTGCCATCAACGTGTTCGGTGATACTACTATATTGAAGCCCTCTTGATTGTAACTTTGTGCATCACAACCTTCTAAGACGATTGCACTGCCTCCATTTACCGTAAACCCTGTCCCACTCAATCCTGTCGGTCCTAGTGCATGACAATTATTCACATAACAGTCAGATGACGAATAAAAAGAAAATCCATCAAAAGCATTTATTGCATTACATGAATCAAGTACTACGTCGGTGGCTGAATTAATTGCAAAGCCGTTAGTTGAAGATTGGGAGACATCGCAATTCTCTACAGCAATAGTAGCACCACCCGATACCAGAAAACCCTGCCCCATTAATTTCACGGTACAATTTTTAAACTGTATTAATGCACCATTACTAGTCGACGTAGCTATATTAAATCCAACCGATCCCCCGACTATGTGCCCTCTTCCTACTATACAATTCTCAAATAACATGCCATTAGCAAGGCTACCGACCGAAATAGTAACTGCGTTGAGCAATGCGTTATATATCTCAACTTCGCGAGCAGTTATGCCGTCACTGGTCCCTTGTATCAAGACCACACTACCGGTAGAACCACTATCGGTTCCGCCCCAATCAAATATGCAACGCTCAATAAAGCTATTAGTAGTGTTATTGATATTGAGTCCTAAGCCATTTGGTGATCGAATGACCGTCATATCCTTGAGCATAACCCGCGAACAACTACTAAGGGTAATTGCCTCTACTGTGCCACTACTTTGCACGAGACCATTTTCTATTAATATATCTGTTTGGCTTGAAGCAGATATTGCTTGCGTCGTAGTTGAGGTAATTATATTACCATTTAGATTAAACGTAACATCGCTTGCACTTATCGTAATAGCAGGGCTCACAGCGCTGCTATTGGTTACATCCTGACACAATGTATACACACCACTTGCGCTGATGATATATGGAATATTTGTTTGCGTAATCGGTGTTCCCACCACACACTTTTCAAATGCATCTAAATCACTCTTGACCACATTCACTTGACTACCGACTGAATCAACTTTGGTCGACACACTATCCACATCACTTTTTATCACGGTATCCAACACACTCAAGGTGCTGCAACATGTAGATACATTATTTGCCACTATATTTATTTGACTGCCGACCGAATCAACTTTGGTCGACACACTATCAACATCACTTTTTATAACTACATCA
>Ga0187783_10000922_pt1 | contig 21609 bp, 16 predicted proteins | sample 1015_SJ02_MP02_2_FD_132471 | JGI IMG/M metagenome (GOLD analysis project Ga0187783, IMG submission 132471) | Tropical peat soil microbial communities from peatlands in Department of Meta, Colombia - 1015_SJ02_MP02_20_MG | ecosystem: Environmental > Terrestrial > Soil > Wetlands > Peat | place...
CACGCGCAATTGTCGCCACAGCCGTATCAGCCCTGTATCGACAAGCTCGACATGAAGAAATTCTATTCGCTCACGATCCCGAGGAGTTACATCAATTGCACGGAGGATACTGCGCTTCCTCCGTACACGAATCCTTCCTTGCTTGCTGAAAAAATCCTCGAAGCTGGGCGCGATTGAGAGCCGTTCCGCGCGGCAGTACGATTGAAGGGGTACCGAGCATTAAGGTCGGAGAAAGATGAACGATAGAATCGCGACGATGCGCATTCTGAAGACGCGGCCCGATCCGCTCCAAGTCGATCTCGCGAAATCCGCTTTCGTGGTGGTCGACATGCAGAACGCATTTGCCAGCAAGGGCGGCACGCTGGATCTGGACGGAGTCGACTTGGCGGGCGCACCGCGTGTTATCTCGTCGATTCGCCGGCTTCTCGATGCGGCCCGAAACGCAAGCTTGCCGGTCGTTTACCTTCAGACGGGCTACAAACCCGACCTGAGCAACGCCGGTGGGGCGCTCTCTCCGAATCCACGCAAGGAAACCGCCATGCGGCTTATGTGCACGCGGCCTGATCTGCGGGGACAGCTGCTAACCGAAGGTAGCTGGGATTTCGCAATCGTCGATGAACTTGCGCCGCGGCCTGGAGATATTGTTATCACGAAAACGCGCTACAGCGGGTTCGCGGGTACGACGCTCGATTCGCAATTCCGCATGCACCGGATTCAATTTGTTTTCTTCGTTGGAATTGCCACGAATGTGTGCGTCGAGTCGACGTTGCGGGACGCGTATTTTCTTGACTACTGGCCGATCCTCGTCGCCGACAGCACCTTGCCCGCCGGAAGCTGCAGCGTATACGAAGCAACGCTCTTCAACGTAGAATCGTTTTTCGGCTGGACGATTCGATCGGAAGATTTGCGGGATTCACTCTCACCGCAAGCCGGCTGAGTTGTTTCGTGGTGGGGCGATGCCCACGCGCATTCGAGCGGAACTTCATGTGTTGAGAACCGGAATATGAGTAGCCGGGAACACGAACAACAGATACCGGAGGCGGTGAAATCTCCCGACAACGGCGACAACTCCACGCCTCTTACCGGAGTGGCTGCGTCAAGCCCGAGGTCTCGCAGTAGCGCCGGTGTGCGACGGGTACGGATGCGCACTTCCGGCGCGACGATGCAACGGCTCGCGAACGGCACAATACTGATCAAACCTGAAGAAGCCCTGCGCCCTTTCGCGAAGGTGCTGACCGATAGAGTGGCTCACTGGGCGAAGCTTTTCCCCGAGCGCACATGTATCGCCAAGCGCGGCGCAGACGATCAGTGGCGCGAGCTGACCTATGCGCAAGTATGGGACTCCATCAGCAGTATCGGACAGGCTTTGCTTGACCGCGGACTTTCCGCTGAGCGACCTGTCGCGATTCTTTCCGAAAACGATCTCGAACACTTCCTACTGACGTTGGCGGGGCAGCACGTCGGTATTCCGACGGCGCCGATTTCGCCGCCCTATTCACTCGTTTCCAAGGATTTTGGAAAGCTTCGCCATACATTGAAAATTCTGACACCCGGAATGGTGTTCGTTTCCAATGGGACGCGATACGCGCCCGCAATTGAGACCGTAGTTCCGGAAAATACGGAAGTGATCGCCACTACGGCGCCGCCAGATCGCCGGAAGTGCGGCTTGTTCGCGGATCTGCTCCAAACGACTCCGACGTCGGCCGTCGATGCCGCGCATGAGCGAATCGACGCGGACGGCATTGCCAAGTTTCTTTTCACCTCCGGTTCCGCCTCGGTACCGAAAGCGGTGATCAACACTCATCGAATGATTTGCAGCAATCAGCAGATGATTGCGCAGGTATTTGGCTTTCTTGAAGACGAGCCACCGGTGATTGTCGATTGGCTGCCGTGGAACCACACATTTGGAGGAAACCACGACGTGGGAATCTCGGTGTACAACGGGGGCACGTTCTACATCGACGATGGAAAGCCTGGCCCTGGTTTCATCGAGAAAACAGTTCGCAACCTCCGCGAGATCTCGACGACAGTGTACTTCAACGTGCCAAAAGGGTACGAAGATCTGCTCCCCTTTTTGCGCACGGATCGAGAACTCCGCGAGGCGTTCTTCGGCCGGCTTGGGCTGATGTTCTACGCGGGCGCGGGGCTTTCTCAGCCTGTCTGGGACGCGTATCGCCAACTCGCATTCGAGACTTGCGGCGAGCGGATCATCATGGCGACGGGGCTCGGCGCGACCGAAACTTCACCCATGGCAATGCAGACGACCTGGGAAACCGATCGAGCCGGCACCATTGGGATTCCCGTGCCAGGAGTGGAATTGAAGCTGGAACCGCAAGACGGAAAGCTCGAAGCGCGCGTGCGCGGGCCCAACGTCACGCCGGGTTACTGGAGACAGCCAGAACTATCGGCGCGCGTTTTCGACGACGAACGTTTTTACCGATTCGGCGATGCAGTGCGGTTGATCGATCCCGGGGATGTGAACAAGGGACTGCTGTTCGACGGACGGCTCACAGAGGACTTCAAGCTCGCTAACGGAACGTGGGTGAGTGTTGGGCCGCTTCGAGCAAGAATCATCGGCTATTTTGCACCTTTCGTGCGTGATGCGGTAATCGCCGGACTTGATCGCGATTACATCGCGGCGATTATTTTTGCGGATGTGGATGCCTGCCGCGGGCTGGCGCCGGGCTTGCCAACAGGCGCTTCGCTTGCGGAGGTGATGCGACATCCTTCCGTGCGAGCCAAGTTTCAGTCCCTTCTGAAGGATTTTTCGAGGGAGTCGACAGGAAGCTCGAATCGAGTGGCGCGCGCGTTATTGGCGGAGGAACCGCCGTCACTGGATGCGGGCGAAATCACGGACAAAGGATCATTCAATCAGCGCGTCGTCCTCGAACGCCGCGCCGAACTGGTCGAGGAACTTTATTCACCGGAGCCGCCGTCGCAGGTAGTGCGCGCAGATGGGCGCTAGCGCAACGTAAGCGGGGATACCACAACTTCAGGAGACTGCAGACTCCGCATCCTGGAGCGTCGCGAATGTGCGAAAGAATTTTCCGACCTGCGTCATCTCGAGCAGCGCTTTGACTTGGGTGTTCATCCCAGCCAGCGCTAACTTTCGGTTAGCCTTCTGAGAAGCGATATGGGCCCCTACCAGAGCGCCCAAGCCTGCTGAATCGATGAACGGGACGCCGCTAAAGTCGATAATCAACACAGGACTGGATTCCGCCCGAACAGCATTCTGAAACTCGAAAATCGTGTGAATGTTCAGCGGGCCCTTTAGCTGAAGAACCTTCTGTCCGTCGTGGACGCCAGGAGAAGCGACAATTTGCATGTTTTCCAGAGCCATGGCGCCGCATTCTAGCGAAGAGCGGGGGTGGGAATGTTAAAAAAATGTGAACAGCGGATTTCGCCCCGATGAACACATCACGTAATAACCAAGCTTCATCTACTAAGCGTAGCCTTTATATTGAACCACGAGAATGGTGATGTCGTCGGACTGCGCAGCGCCCTGAGTGAACGCGCGCACGGCTTCGCGGATAGCGTTGGCTAGCTCTTCGGCAGTAGTGCCCTGAAAGCTCTGGATTACCTGGCGCAGGCGCTCCTCCTCAAAGAGCTCACGCCGGACGTTGCCAGCCTCGGATACGCCGTCCGAATAGATCACAAGAAACTCTCCCGGAGCGATCATGACAGATGCGCTCTGGTACTCCGCCTCCGCGAACATGCCCACCGGGAAATTGTCGGAGCGAAGACCTTCGATCTCGCTCGATTTGTGGCGAATTAACGGCGGAACGTGGCCGGCGTTCACGTAATCGAATCTGCCATTCTTATCGAGAACGCCGTAGAAAACCGTGGCATAACGATCGTCGCTGCTATGATCGCAGAGGTATCGGTTCACCCTGGAAAAGACTCCGGAGAGGGAAATGTCCATGGAGGCCGTGGTGAAGAAAATACCCTGAAGTAGCGTGGCCAGCAGGGCGGCAGGAATCCCTTTGCCAGACACGTCGCCGACAAAGAACCCATTGCGGCCGCCTTCAAGCGGCACCACGTCGAAGCAGTCGCCACCTACCGAATAACAGGCCAGCGTGGAGCCGGCGACACTAAGATCAGCGCGATCGGGCAACTCCTTCGGAAGAAGTTTCTGTTGGATCTGCTTTGCGAATTCGATTTCGTGGTCGAGAAGTATTTTGGCGCGGGCAGAGGCGAAGAGCCTCGCGTTTTCGACCACCGTAGCGGCTTCGCGAGCGAGGGTTCTCAGCACTTCGCGGTCGAGCGCGGAAAAGGCGCTCGATGGAGCCTGGCTGTCGAGATATAGAACCCCAAGCAATTCGCTCTGTCTGGCCGCGATTGTGGCGTCCACCATTTCGATGACGGGCAGTTTGTCGATGGGAATGGCGACGACTGTGTGCAGCGAAAGCCGGACCATACTAAATTGCTGATCGAGGGCTGCGGAGCCGGAGTCCAGCACGTTGTCGCCGGCATCGCTAACGACGAGCTCGCGACGTGATTTGGCTACACGCCTCACGATGCTTTGGGAGACCTGCAATTCCTGCAACGGAAGGGTTGCGCGCTGCGCGTTGCGGGCAACCACCGGCGCAAGCTCCCCGGACGGATTCGTCATGAGAAGAACACCCCGTTCCGTTCGGGTAACCTGAATTGCGGCGTCGACGACTGCGGTCAAAATGTCTTCGAGCGACAGTCCCGAGCCAAGTGTCCGAGCCACGTCGAGCAGAACACCCAGGTGGTGAAGCTCGCGCGAGCCTGCCTGTTCAGGTGCAGGAGCTTCAATCCGATCGACGATTCCCGCTACGCTCGCAGCCTCGCCGACGTAGACGATGTGGTAGGAATCCGGTATCCCGAAATCGATGCGATCGTTGGGCTGGAGTTCGTGCTTGAGAATCTTCTGGCCGTTGACGAAAGTGCCGTGCCGACTGCCCATGTCTTCCAGAACCAAAGTGTCGCCGACAGCGATGATTTGTGCCTGCTGACGGCTCACACGGCTGTCGCGCAACGTGAGCTCGTTACCGGCCTGCCGACCCATGCGAAAGGGGAAAGTAGTAACGGTGACCTCGCGGCGTACGCCGTTGGGTTCAACGACAGAAAGACGCGGATTCGTGGACTTACTCATACGAGAGCAAGTGTGAAATCCTACCTCATCTGGATTGAATTAGTTGGCCTGCCCGGAAGGCCAAGCTTATCACGAGGGCGCTGGGAGACGGCCAATATGGTTTCGGCTCTGGCAGTGCAGCTCGTTGCGACGCCCACTCTATGCAGTTCGCTCCGCTAGCGGACGACCGTACAAATAAAGTGACCGCTTGTTGACATGCTGGTTACAAACGTCCTCTTGCCCCTGAGCTACCGTGTCGGCGGGAAATCCCAGCCTACGCATGGAGGACGAGGATGAATCCGAATTTCGTGCGCTTTCCCTTTCGATTGCTTGTTCTTTTGGTCGTCGGTTCTGTGTCACTAACCGCGCTTGGCGATGACAGGAAGTTTCTGCCGCACCAAATCGTATCGTCCACGGTGCCGGCCAGCGGGGATCAGAATCCGTATGGTGTTGCGTTTGTCCCAAAAGAATTTCCCGATGGCGGCACGATTGCGCCAGGAGATGTGCTGGTTTCGAATTTCAACAACGGCATGAATTTCCAGGGAACGGGCACGACCATCATCAGTTTGGTCCCGAATGGCACGATCGCGCCAAACGCGAGTGCAACTGTATTTTTTCAGAGCAGTTTGGCCGGCTTGACCACGGCTCTTGGAATCCTCAAGAAAGGGTTTATTTTGGTCGGCAATGTGCCGACGACTGACGGCACCATCGCCACAATCTCAAATGGTGCATTGCAAGTCGTCGATCGCAACGGCAATTTGCTGGAGCCTCTAGTCGATAGCACTTTCCTGGATAGTCCGTGGGATTTGACGATTGACGACGAGGGAGATTTCGCGCACGTATTCGTTTCAAACGTGCTTAGTGGCACCGTGTCACGTCTGGACATAACGGTGGGCTCCGCGAATATTACAGTGGTGAACAAAGTACAGATTGCGAAAAACTATGGGCACCAGCCGAATTTGGCAGCGCTAGTCCTTGGGCCGACGGGACTTGCCTACGACCGGCAGACGGACGTTCTGTACGTGGCCTCGACCGACGACAACGAGATCTTTGCGATTCCCAATGCTGCCCATGCGACAGGCGCCATTTCAAAAGGCACTGTGGTGTTTTCCGACCCACATCTGAGGGGACCCTTGGCGCTTATCTTTGCTCCCAATGGACACTTGCTGACAGCCAACGGCGACGCTGTGAATATCGACGCGACGCATCCCAGCGAGATCGTGGAATTCACGAAGGAAGGCAAGTTTGTAGCGGAGTTCGACGTCGATGCCGCCGAAGGTGGCGCCTTCGGAATAGCCGCAGCGCGGTTCACAGAATTCGGCTTCAATCTTGCGGCGGTGGACGACGTCCCGAGCACGATCACGGTCTATTCGCTGTTTGATCATTTCGACTTTTAGCACTCAGGGCCACAGGTCGGCTTATTGACTCGCTGCACTAGTTGGCTCAAGCTTGCCCGCAATGGATTCGGGGCGCAGCTCGACAACTGGTGAGTGGCGCGGCTGGAGTGGCGCAGGCCGCGTGCTTGCAGTCGTGTTGGCGGTCTGGGGGCTGGCGATGATTGTCCCCGGATTGCAGCGCGTGTTCGATTCGGTCGACTCATTCGGCCTTACTGTCGATAACGACGGAGTCATCACCGACGTTGTCTCGCCGTTTTCATCGCCCGCAAAATCGCCTGCCGCAATGGCCGGCATTGTCCCTGGTGATCACCTCGACCTGAAGGCAATGCGCTGCATTCCGCCTCAGCGTCCTGAATGCAAGGACTTGGTTATTGTGTTGGGCGGCCTCGGCGGATTGCAGGCAGTAATGCCGGACCGTAAGGTCACATTGGACCTTTTGCCAGTCGGGAATAGGCCTGCCAGAAGTGTGACTCTCCGCTCGGCTCCCACTCCCTTGGATGCGACTGAGCGGCTCGTACTGTTTGCCGATACTGCCGTGGGCTGCGCCGTAATCCTGATCGCGTTCTGGTTGGTATGGGCGCGCCCGAGCTGGATGACCTGGGGCTTATTTCTTTACGCGATTTGGATAAATCCGGGGCAGTCGTACACGTACTACGCGTTGATCCAGCAGTGGCCTACAGCTGTATTCTCGCAGGAATTTGCGGAGGGTCTTGCCCAAGGCGCCGCATTCGGTGGGTTCATGATTTTCGCTTTGCGATTCCCAAACGATCGGACCGAGCCTCGTTGGCGCCGGGTCCAATGGGCTGTACCCTTCGTGGCCGTTGGCATCGCTGTGCTTACATTTTTGGCCTTCGGCAACACGTTTGGATTTCGGACCGAGAAGATCGCCGATGCCAGCTTCTTGGTGGGATACGCCGTAGACGCCGCCGTCCTTCTGATTTTGCTGGACCGGCGCCGCACCCTGCCGCCACACGAAGAGCAGCGAATGCGCTGGGTAATCTGCGGCTGTCTCATCGGGCTGCCTACTTATATTTTCGCCGAGCTTTGTCAGTCATCGAATCTGATAGTGCATCTTTTAGGGTTTGTCCCATCGGAAGCTCTCGTTGGTTTGCTCTTTTTGCCGAATGGAGTGCTGGCATATTTCGCGTCGCAGGCAGTATGGCAGCACAGAGTGGTGAGTGTCTCGATTCCGCTCCGCCGTGGGTCGGTGCTGGTCGCGCTCAGCTTGCTTCTGGGTATACCGATTTTCCAAATCGACGAAAAATTGAACTCGGTACAGGAGAGCGTTCACTTACCAACATGGATTTGGCCATTGTTGGTGGCGCCAATCGTGATTGTGTTGATGAGCCGCTTGCACGAAAACGCTGTCGACGTTGTCGATCGACTTTTTAATCGAAGATTTCACGCTGCCCAGCGAAAAATCGAAACTGCAGCCGACGCCATAGGAAAGGCGCAGAACCTGTCCGACATCGACTGTCTGCTGGTGGACGCGACCGTGAGTGCGCTTTCTTTGTCCTCCGGTGCAATCTTTCGGCAAGAGTCAGGTGTGTTTCGCAGAACGTACGATAGCAAAGGCTGGACTCCTTCAATGAAAAGAGAGCTACACGCCCAGACCGATGCGGCGCTATTGACCAGTCTGGAAGCTGCAACGCCTCTGCGACTCAGCCCAGAGGGTTTGTATCAGGATGGCCAGCCGACTGGACTGGCAGCGCCCACACTTGCAGTGCCGGTGAAGAGCGGCGTCCCGGAGGCTACAGCGGTAGTTCTATTTGGCCCCCATTCGAGTGGAAATGATATTAACGATGATGAATGCGAGGTCCTGGATAAGTTCGCGTTGCATGCCGCGACGGGTTACGAGCGCGTCGTCGCCACAATGTTGAGGAAAGAGGTCACGGGTTTACGAGCACAGCTTGCGGCGCTCGAAGCTCGTGAACCTTTGGAACCGGCGGGATCCCAGTGATCCGACTCGCAACACATGTGGCAAAGACGGCGGTCCAGAAAAAGTTCAGCGCCAAACCTGAAAACTAGCGAGGAGATTTGGCCTACCGGTTGGAGACGTAGGCCGCGCCGTGACGGAACAGCTTTTGCTCCGGTATTTCACGAACGTAGGCGATGCGAGCGGAAACGAACAGGTTTTCAGCACCGGGAGTGAAAGGCACGGCGATTTGAATCTGTTCGCCCGGAACATACCGTTTGCGACTGTCGAAGCAGAGTCCTCCCCGCGACATGTCTCGACAAGTAACTTCATCGGAGAAATTGCCGACGCGAACGCACGCAGGCGCGTTTACCTTAGCGCGAACATCCTTTCGCGTATTCCGCCTGGGGGCAGGAGTCGCGGCGGAATCCAGCGGCGGACGGGGTGGTTGGGCTGCTGCCGCGGCGTCCTCAACATGCTTCCAGCGCGTCGAAGTCTGGCAGCGCTTGCAAAAACGCGAAACTCCTTGCGCTTCGTCCAGGATGCCGAGCGCGATTTCACCGGCCTGCACCGATTCACGGGTTTTGCAAGAATCACACATAAGCGTGACCGAGTGCGTGTCGGTGGCTGATCGCGCCGAGCCGGGAAGCTCAACTTCCCAGAAGTCGACGGCACTATTTGTGAAGCCAACGCCATAGACGTAGCCGTCCTTCTCCTCGGAGACCTTGGCCACGATGCGGATCTCGGCTTCCTTATTCGTGTCGAGACGGCGAATCGTCATTTCTTGCTGCGGTGTGAGTTTGCGTTTGGAGATGACGGCCGCGCCGTACCGGCTGACGACAGCGGTTTTGGTCTCTTCCCAGAATTCCTGGCCGTAGACGTCGGTCCCCACCAGTTCAACAGGAACGGCTAAGGTCACGCGCCCACTGCGACGTACTTTCTGTTCATCCAACGTGGCTCGAATCGCTAGCCCTCCAATTAAAAGCCTACACGAATTCGGGTTCGACGGTCATAACAGGCACATTTTGCTTGGAATAAAGCGCAACAGAGCTGCTACGAACTAACTGCTTGTGGAAGCCAGCCGGGCTGTACGAACAATCAGCGAGGATGCTCGGGAAACGGGAATCGGACCTATAATCCAGCGTCTATGCAAAAAGCCAGGGCATTCTTTCCAGGGAGATTAAGTTGCCTGCTCGTACTTCTAACTCTGGAGCTTTGCCTTCCCGCGCCGTCATCGGCACAGAACAAGACGACGGCAGGCGAGTTTATGGTGGATCCCCCGACACTCGTGTCGCTCGGATTTGAATGGAAGATTTCGGGAGACGACAACCGCAACGCGCATGTCGACGTTACCTACCGGAAGAAAGGTGAGCAGCAGTGGCGAAAAGCGCTGCCGCTGCTGCGCCTGCATCACGAGTCGGTCCCAGGCGGGACGCCGCGAGATGGGAAGGGGCATTATTTCAGTTATGTTGCGCCGAACATGTTCGCCGGCAGCATTTTGAACTTGGAGCCGGATGCGGCGTATGAATGTCATTTCGTGCTTTACGATCCCGATGGAGTGAAAGGAAGAGCTGAGCAGACCGTAACGGTGCGCACGCGCAAGGAGCCTGAGCCGCCAGTGGGCGGTCGCATTTATCACGTATATCCCTACGGATACAAAGGCCCGAAACAGGAGCCTTCCTTCACGGGTTTGCTGGCCGCGTACTATATGGGTTCAGATGAATCAGACCACTCGAACGTGATGCCTCCGCGCGTGCAGCCTGGCGACATCATCCTCGTGCACGCCGGCATCTACAAAGACAACAGGTTCGTCTATAGCGGCTTCGACCGGACCATCGCCGCGTACGGAACCCCGTTTGACGGCACGTATTATCTGACTCAAAGCGGCACTGCCGATAAGCCCATCGTCATTAAAGGCGCGGGTGATGGCGAAGTGATTTTTGATGGCGATGGCTGCCAAAATCTTTTCAACCTTATGGCCGGGAATTACAACTATTTCGAGGGCATCACAGTTCGAAACACGAACGTAGCTTTCTTGCTGGGAATTAAGAACATAACCGGGTCGAGCGGGTTCACCTTGAAGCATTCACGAATCGAAGATGTGGGCCGCGCCATCCAGGACGATTGGTCCGGATCGAAAGATTTTTACATCGCCGACAATGTGTTCATCGGACGGCACAATCCCACAAAGTTGCAGAGCTGGTTCACACCTGCCGTGTGGGCGAAGTTTCCGGGCTATCCTGCGCTGATCACGTCGGAGTACGCGGTCAAAATTTATGGACAGGGTCATGTGGTCGCATACAACTACGTCGCCAACTGGCACGATGGAATCGACGTCGCGACTTATGGAGACCCCGATGGAACTCCCAATGAACTGCGAGACAGAGTGCCAATTTCGATCGATTTTTACGGGAACGATTTCTACAACATGGCCGACAACTGTATCGAAGCCGATGGCGGCGCGCATAATATCCGAGTCTTCAAAAATCGCTGCTTTAATTCGGCCGGGGGCGCATTGAGCGCACAGCCCACGTTCGGCGGGCCGCTCTATTTCTACCAGAACCTTGTGTACAACACGACGACTGGCGGGCCGTTGAAATTTGTGGACACTCCTGCGGGAGTGCTGGTTTACCAGAATACGTTCGTGGGTGAAGGCCGGTTTATGTTTCCCGCCTCGAACGTTCATTTCTTGAACAATCTGATCTTGGGCGACGGCTGGGCTGATCCCGTGTTCAATCTTCGAACGTTCACAAATTATTCCAGTTCCGATTACAACGGTTTCCGGCCCAATCCCAACGTTGAAGATGCTTTTGAATGGAACTCACCGCCGTTTGAAATTGCCGCGGACTATCAAGGACAACTTGTAGCGCGGCATTTCAAGACGCTGAAGAACTTCAGTGATGCGACAGGGCAAGACAAGCACAGCCTATTGGTGGATTACGACGTATTTGTGAACGCAAGAATTCCCGACAAGTCCGACCCGCAGCGACTCTACAATCCGGAGGATTTTGATTTCAGATTGAAGCCTGGGTCGGCGGCGATCGATGCCGGCGTCCTAATTCCGACGATCAATGAGGATTTCACGGGTCGCGCGCCGGACTTGGGTGCCTACGAACTCGATCGACCCTTGCCTCACTACGGGCCCCGGTCACAGCCGCTTGGCGCTCCGGATGCCGGTGCTCCGCGGTCAGTCAAAGGACCACCACTCGACTAGTTCTGGCCTTTTCATGGCACGAATGGCCACGGACGAGAGAATTTATTCAGGCGACCAACGAATGACGATACCTGTGTACCCCTGTTTTTGGAGTTCCTGCTGAGCTGCCGCAGCGGAATCTGCGTCAGGGTAAGAGCCAACCGCGACCTTGTAAAAATGATCGGAGTCGCGCTTGAATACGAACGCGGGGAAATTTTTCTTCTGCAACGTACTGGAGAGCGCGTCGGCATTTTCCTCATGAATCATCGCGGCGACCTGCAGAACGAAACCAGGGGAATTCAATGAAAGCGTCGAAGGAACGGGCGGGGTTGCCGCAGGCGGCGGGGCGGCGTGGACCGTGGGCTGCCGTGCCGCCAATTCAGGCAGTTTCGGCGCAAGCGCAAGATTTCCGGGCGAGAGGTAGTCTCCTCGATTAGCGAGATAATAGCCCAGCAAAACGAATCCTGCAGACAGCAGCGCGACCGTCAAAAACACTGTCAAAGTCCGTCGCAGTGTGCCGGCGCTTCGGCGAACTGCAAAATCATATTTCTGCGGTTTGGTTTCCCAGCTGAGTTGCAAAGGGGCGCGGATGAATTCGAACCTGGGTTGAATCGCGGGTTTCAGGGCCGCCGGTGATACCGAGACAGGCAGTAATGGCGGGGCCGTTTCAGGCTCTTCAATTATGGCGCGGGCAGAAACCCAAGCCTTTATTTGCTCTCGCGACGATTCGGAGAGATGCACAAAGCGCATACCTGTGCGGTGCCCGGAATTGCTGCTCCACGCCGCTTGAGCGGTGCCAATGATTTGCACGTTGGCTTCAGTTAGCTCCAACGCAAAAGAGAAGACGTCACCTCGAATATCCGGAAGAAGTCCATCGACAGCCAGACCGCCCTCACTAAGATTGAACAGAAACCCGGTGTTCTTTTCCGCCACCTGGACAAGATGCGGTGATGGCGGAGCAATGCGCGGAGATTGTCGGCGTTCCTGCAGCATTTTTCGTCCAGCCGGGTGTGAATTTTCTGGCTCAATCGTAGTCTTGGGATTCATGTTGCTGGTTGATTTCCATCGAAGATTGTTCAAAAGGGCACTACGCGGAGGTCTTACGGCTGCCAGCATACTCCCTTTCCACGGCAGAAGTGGACCGCTCCTAGTGTTTTCGAGATTGTGATAAGGTTGTTTGTCAAAATCTGAAATGGGGGGAAAGAACATGAAGGTTGGCGTTGCTGGGCAAGGCGCTTTCGGCGTAAAGCATGTCGAGGCTATGGCCAACATCCCCGGCGTCGAGGTGATCACGCTCACCGGCGGGAACCCGGCGGCCACCGAAGAAGTCGCCAAGAAATTCAAGATTCCGCATTGGACATCGGACCTCGGTGAGAGCCTGAAACAGCCCGGCCTCGAGGCCATGATTCTTGCGAGCCCAACTCCGATGCACGCGAAGCAGGGTGAACAGTGCATGCGCGCGGGCAAGCACGTTCAAATCGAAATCCCGATCGCGGACTCGTTGGCGGATTCAGAGCGGCTGGTGAAAGTACAAAGAGAAACAGGCGTTGTCTGTATGGGTGGACACACGCGCCGGTTCAATCCGAGCCATCAATACGTCCACAAGAAAATCAAGGCTGGCGAGCTGAAGGTTCAGCAGATGAACGTTCAGACATACTTTTTCCGCCGCACCAACATGAATGCAGCCGGAAAGGCGAGGAGTTGGACGGACCACTTGCTCTGGCATCACGCCTGTCACACGGTCGACCTGTTCCAATATCAGACCGGCCAATTGGTCTCCGATTGTTACGCCGTGCAAGGGCCGATACACCCTGAACTGAAGATCGCGATGGATATGGGCATCGTCATGAAGGTGCCCTCAGGCGCGATCTGCACACTTTCGCTTTCGTTCAACAACAAGGGCCCACTCGGTACGAATTTCCGCTACATCTGCGATAACGGTACGTTCCTTGCGTACTACGACGATCTGCTGGATGGAGATCAGAACAAAATTGATGTCTCCAAGGTCGATGTCTCGATGAACGGGATCGAGCTGCAAGATCGCGAGTTTTTCGCGGCCATCAAGGAACATCGTGAGCCGAATGCGAGCGTGGCTCAGTGCTATACAGCCATGCAGGTGTTGGACCGGCTAGAGAAGATTCTGAATTCCCAGGCGAAGGCGACTTCGAAGATCGCCTAACGGGTCTTACTGCCCGCTTGCGTCGGAACATCAGTTGAAGTGGCGCGCCCGGGAGGATTCGAACCTCTGACCTTGTGCTCCGGAGGCACACGCTCTATCCAGCTGAGCTACGGGCGCGCAAACGAGCCTCTCGATTTTATAATGACTGAGCCGGCATGTTTCGAACAATCTGGCGAAGTGTCAGATTGCCCCTCTATAAACGGACCAGGACGGACCAGGACAGATTCCGCCGCGCCGCAACCCTCTTGCATCTAATTTCTATACGGCACTCACGCTTTCCGGCTTGAACACCGGGCTCGGCAAACATCGCGGCAAAGGGCGGGGAGGACTACAATAGTCGCCATGGAAGCGGCCAGCAATCCGGCCATTACCCTGGCAGCCCGGCGCAATGTGGACATGCGCTTCATGGAGCTGCTGGACAAGGTACGCAAGAATCGTCCCGGCGACGATTTTGACCTGCTGCGTCGCGCCTACGATTTCGCGGCCGAGCAGCACAAGTTCCAGACGCGCCTTTCGGGCGAGCCCTATTTGTCGCATCCCGTCGAAGTCGCCCACACGCTCGCCGACATGAAGCTCGACGTCACCTCGCTCTGCGCCGCACTCCTGCACGACGTCGTCGAGGACACCAAGACTCGCACCGAAAAAATCTCAGAACAGTTCGGCCCGGATGTCGCGCGCCTCGTCGAGGGGGTCACGAAAATCAGCCGCCTCGACCTGCTTGCGCCCGAAGCACGCCAGGCTGAAAACGTCCGCAAGATGCTGCTCGCCATGGTCAACGACGTGCGCGTCGTGCTCGTTAAGCTCGCCGATCGACTCCACAACATGCGCACGCTCGAATATCTCGATTCCGCGCGCCAGCAGCGGATCTCGCGCGAGACTCTCGACATCTACGCACCGGTCGCCAATCGCCTCGGCATGGGCTTGATTCGCGGCGAGCTCGAAGACCTCGCTTTTCGTTATCTCGAGCCCGAGGCCTTCTTCGAACTGCAGAAAAAAGTCGCTTCGAAGCAAAAAGTCTTCGACAAGTTCTTGCTCGAAGTGCAGGACACGATCCGCGAAAAAATGATCGAGAACGGCATCCCTGCCGAGGTGCAGGGGCGGACAAAGCGCCTCTATTCCCTGCACGTGAAAATCCAGAAGCAGCAGCGGATGCTCGATCAGGTCTACGACCTGTTGGCTGTCCGCGTCGTCACCGATACCGTCAAGAACTGCTATGCCGCCCTCGGCGTGATCCACCAGGTTTGGCGGCCTGTTCCCGGTCGCTTCAAGGACTACATCGCGATGCCGCGGCCGAACCTTTATCAGTCGTTGCATACGGCTGTCATTCATTCAGGCCAGCCCTTCGAAGTGCAGATTCGCACCCAGGAAATGCATCGCATTGCGGAACAGGGCGTCGCCGCGCACTGGAAGTACAAAGACGGCCGTGAGATGTCCAGCGCCGATGACCAGCGCATCGTCTGGATGCGCCAGCTGATCGAGTGGGTGCAGGAACTGCAGGAGCCGAGCGAGTTTCTCTCGACTCTCCGCGTCGATCTCTATCCCGAAGAAGTCTACACATTCACGCCGAAAGGGCGCGTCGTCGTGCTCCCCCGCGGCGCGACACCGATCGACTTCGCTTACGCTGTGCACACTGAAGTCGGTCACCAATGTACGGGCGCGAAGGTGAATTCGGAAATCGTGCCTCTGCGACACGCGCTTGCCAATGGCGATGTGGTGGAGATCATCACACAAAAGGGCCACGCGCCCTCTCGCGACTGGCTCTCTTTTGTTCACACCTCGCGCGCCCGCACCAAGATTCGCCAATGGATCAATTTACATGAGCGCGAGCAGGCTACCGATGTTGGACGGCGCCTGCTCGAAAAGGAAGCCCGCCAGGCCGGCATCAATCTCAAGAAAATTTCAGACGAAGATTGGCAGCGTGTCGCCACTTCGTATGGCTGCTCGCGCCTGGAAGATCTTTACGCCGACCTGGGCTACGGCAAATGGTCAGCGCGGCAAGTCATCGCCAAAGCCTCCGGTCAGCCGGTCGCAGATCAGCCTGAGCCGCCGAAGGCCGCCTCTACCGTCAAGCGCATGCTTGGCATGGACGACGCCACAATCGTCGTGCGTGGCCACGACGACCTGATGGTTTATCGTTCAAAGTGCTGCAATCCGATTCCGGGAGACGACATCATCGGCTATGTTACTCGCGGCCGCGGCATCGCCGTCCACAGTAAGAGCTGTCCTAACGTCGAAAATCTGCTCTACGAATCCGAGCGCCGTATTCCTGTCGAATGGGCCGCCGCCACCCAGGCCACGTTCCCTGTCCGCCTGCGGATTTACACCGAGGATCGCCCTGGAATGCTCGCCGCCATCACCAGCGTCATCAGCGAAGCCTCCGCAAACATTCGCACCTTCGAAAGTGGAGGCATGGACATCCGCGCGCGCATCGATGTTGCGCTCGATGTTCACGACCGTAAGCAGCTCGAGCAGATCCTCGCCGGAATCAAGCGCATTCCGGGCGTGTTCGACATCGAGCGCGTCTACAACGTCTGATGCCATGCCCAGGAACCTCTTCAACTCGTTTTCGCCCGTAATCCTTGCGTATCGATCCGGCCGCTTGTCGTTACGCAGTCCCCGCGAAGCGTAAAATCAAATCATGGCCAGCCTTCTGGGGGAGCTAGCGGCGAGCCGCCGAATACTCCTTTCGGGTCGCAACTTGCGTTCCACCCTCTCTTCAGTGCTTTGCGCTTCTGTTTTCTTGTCTGTGGGTTGCCACAGTCTGAAGCCGCTCGAAACCGCACCGCTGGACAATTCAGGGATGAGCTACAACGCGATTGAGCAGTTGAAAGCGCTCAAAATCACGGCGCTTGAGGTTCCCGAAATCGCCCGCGCTCGTCAGGGCGGTCTCTCGGACGCCAACTGCGTCCAGCTCGTCACCACATTTCACGGGCGGGGACAGCCGTTCAACGCCGGTGAAGCAGCGGCCGGGCTCGTACAAGCGGGAGTGAGCGACGACATGGTTCTCGAGCTTGCGAGCTTGAATCAGCTCGGGGTTGGCGTCGGCGAGCTCGAGGCCATGCACCTCGCCGGTCTGCCCGACGAGATCACACTTGAAGTCGCCCGCCATCACGCCGCGGGCAAGCCGGTTCTCGCCGGAGCCACGCTGGCTGGCCTGAAAAACGCCGGAGTCCGCAACTCCACGCTGCTTGAACTGGTTCGCCATAATGTGCCCGATTCTCAGGCCAGCACGATTTTCGCCTACCGTCGCCGCGGTGCAAGCGATGCCGAAATCCTTCACCGTTTCGCGAGTTCCTAGGATCGCTGCCCACCCTTACCTTCTTCACTTATTCAGTCTCCGTTTGTCGTTTTCATCTTTTAGGCCTTCTCGCGACCCGGTAAAATCCTTTCGCCTTGAATCGCGCCACCTCTCGTCCGCTCGCAGCAATTCTGATGGGTTTCGTCGCACTAGGCGCGGCAGGCTGTGCCGTTCCCCTTGCGCCGGGTTTTCGAATCGCGAAGGAGTCGCGCGAAATTCAGTTCGTGCCCGCGCAGCCGCCGCAGCTTCGGATTCAAATGCACTACACGCTGCAAAATTCCGGCACGACAGACCTGGAATACGTGGATATCAGGCTGCCGGACGAGCAGACATACGGACGTAAGGACCTTCACATCGAAATCGACGGCCAGGAGATCACGCCCACGGGGATTCCGGCCAAGCTCGTTCAGGACGAGCCCGATGCGATTCGCGCCCCGTTCGATTCCGCATGGAAGCGCGGGCAAACACGCGAAGTTTCGGTTGAATACTCCCTCGAATCGCCGGAGGATCGCGGCACGCGTATCACTCTGGGAGAGAGCAGTTTTCATCTTGGCTCGCGCGGCGGATTTCCCCAGCTTTTGCCTCCAAAGCATGTGCTCGCAGCCTATCCGCGCCGCCCCGATCCCACGCTGTACTCGATCCGCGTCCCCTCCGATTTTGTTGTGCTCGCTCGGGGCACGCCGAAAAAACCAAGGAAAACTGGCGCCGAGACGGAATATCAATTTGTGCTGCGTCGCGGCGATCTGGCGGCGTACATAGTCGCGGGGCGTTATTCGATCTGGCCGGCGGGCCGTGCGAATAATTCGACTTCCTTTTGGACGCTTCAACCGCTCAAGGGAGATCCTCAGGATTCGGCCGCAAAAATTGCGGCAGTAGGGAAGATTCTCGAGACGAACTTCGGGCCGCTGGACAAGAGAATTCGCGAGCCTCACATCGTTGAATCGCCGGACCTGCAGGCTCGCGTGACGGCTGAATCGGGGCCTGCCGGTGCTCCGTTTCCGAGGGGCGCTCTTGTGAACCCCGCCGCGCTCGCCCTCGGAATCGACAGCGACCAATTTCTAGACATCGTCACCCGGGCGCTGGCACACGACTGGTTCGCCGACCAACTGTATCCAGTTCGCGACGCCGCCCTCGGGATGGGTGAAGGTCTCCCGGAGTACGCGTCGATTGTCGTTGAGGCCGACCAGGGCGGCGATGACGCGCGGCGGCGCGCAATTCAACGCTATCTGCGACGATACGACCAGGCGCGCAGCAGTTCGCCCGAGACGCCGCTCGGCGTTATCATGCTCACCGATCCGTTAGCGCAGCGACGCATCGCAGTCGCGAAAGCGGCTCTGTTTTACGTCGCGCTCGAGGATACATGCGGCGCGGACGCGATGCAGGGCGGGCTCCGGCATCTCGTGAACGTTCTTCGGGGACAGGAAGTGAGCTATGACGACCTGCGCGCCGCTCTCGAACAATCGAGTGGCAAGAGTCTCGCCGATATCTTTCGGGTGTGGCTCAACGTCCCAGGAATTCCCGAAGAGTTTCGTACGCGATACCAGGCAGGGAATGCAACGAGCGCAGGATCCTAATTTCATGGAGGACTCATGAAGGAAGTGATTTCGACCGATAAAGGACCGAGAGCGATCGGCCCATACTCTCAGGCGATTAAGGCAGGAAGCTTCATATTTACGGCTGGTCAAGTTGCGCTCGACCCCGTGACGGCGCAGATCGTCGAAGGCGACATCGCCCGGCAGACGGTTCGCGTGCTCGATAATCTAAAGGCGATTGTCGAAGCCGCCGGTTCCTCCCTGGCTCGCGTGGTGAAAGCGACCGTCTACTTGAAAGACATGAACGATTTTGCGGCGATGAACGAAGTGTATGCTCGCTATTTTCCCGAGAATCCACCGGCGCGATCGACCGTCGAGGCGTCGCGGCTGCCCCGGGATGTTCGCGTCGAGATCGATTTGATCGCGCTCGCGTGATTCAAGTGGCTGCCATTCCAGGGTCGTTCGCTGGCAAATCCTCAGGGCCGGGAAGAACAGTGGAAACCCGATTCAACCGGGTAGGAATCGTCCGCGTTCATCTTCCTGTAAGATTCATTTGCGAGGCTGGCAGCCCGGAAAATCGGCAGGGGCATGAATTTCCGTTGAATTTGGATCGAAGGAACCGCGTCTAAGTCTCTATGAGCGACCAAAAATACGATCTCGTCGTCATCGGTAGCGGCCCCGCGGGCCAAAAAGGCGCGATCTGCGCTGCAAAAATGCGCAAGCGCGTCGCCGTGATCGATCGCACAGTTATGATGGGAGGCGTTTGCGTCCACACCGGCACGATCCCCAGCAAGAGCGTCCGCGAGGCGATCTTTCAATTGACGGGCATCGCGGTGCGCACCTTTTACGGCAACAACTACCGCGGCGGCGGCGATGTGTCCGTGCAAGATCTGTCGTTCCGCGTGAAGAGCATCGTATCGCGTGAAACGGACGTGATTCGCGCGCAACTGAAGCGAAACGGCATCAGCGTTTTTCAGGGCGCAGCGCAATTCTGCGATTCGCAGACAATCGAAGTGAATGGCGACGGCCCGAAGACCATCCTGCAGGGCGATAAGTTCTTGATTGCGTGCGGCACACGCCCTGCGCGGAGCCCCGATATTCCTTTTGACGGCAAGCGAATTCTGGATGCGGACGAGTTTATTACGATCGACACTCTGCCGCGCGAAGTGATCATTGTCGGCGCCGGGGTGATCGGACTTGAATACGGCTCGTTCATGGCGGCCTTAGGTGCGGAGGTGACGCTGATCGATCAGCGCCCACAGATTCTCGAGTTCGTCGATCGCGAGATCATCGAGGCTGTTTCGTACCACTTGCGCCAGATGGGTACGACCTTTCGGCTGGGCGAAAAGGTGACGCGCGTGTCGGTCGATCCGCAGCGCGATCGGGTATTTGCGGAGCTCGAGAGCGGGAAGAAAGTCTTCGGTGACATCTTGCTGTACGCGGTCGGCCGGCAGGCTAATGGCGACAAGCTGCAGTTGGAAGCTGCGGGCGTGAAGCTTGGCTCGCGCGGGAAAATTGACGTCAACCCTTGCTATCAAACGTCGGTCGAACACATCTACGCGGCGGGAGATGTGATCGGTTTCCCGGCGCTCGCGAGCACGTCGATGGAGCAGGGCAGGTTAGCGAGCTGTCACATGTTTGGCGCGCCTTGCGAGAAAATGTCCGACCTGTTCCCGTACGGAATCTACACGATCCCCGAAATTTCAATGGTTGGTCAAACCGAAGAGCAGCTCACCGCCGCCAAGATTCCTTACGAAGTGGGCATCTCGAAATATGCAGAACTGGCGAAGAGCATGATGCTTGGCGACGAAACCGGCATGCTCAAGATGCTGTTCGACCGCAACACGCGCAAGCTTCTTGGCGTGCACATCATCGGCCAGCGCGCCACGGAAATCATTCACATCGCGCAGGCCGTCCTTGCCTACGGTGGATCGATCGAGTACTTCCGCGACGCTGTCTTCAACTATCCTACTTTGGCTGAGGCCTACAAGGTTGCCGCGCTCGACGGCCTGAACAAGCTCTGATCTGCACTGATTTCGGATGCGGCGCGTTTCCTTTGAATACTTCAGGAAATTTCCTCGATCGGTTTTGCCTTCCAGTAGCGGCCGAAATTCTCGATCGACGTGAAGCTGCGGCTGCGCATGCGGTCGATGTACAGGGTTCCGCGCAGGTGATCAATTTCGTGCTGGAGAATTCGCGCGTACCAACCGGAAGCATCGATGACGCGCGGCCGGCCGTGTTCGTCGAGGCATTCGACACGAACTTTGCGTGCGCGCCGCACGACGGCAGTAAACCCGGCGAGACTAAGGCAACCCTCGAAAAAGTCCGCTGTTTCCTCACCGGTTGGCGAGATCTTCGGATTGATGATTACGTGAAAATCGACAGTGTGCCGCTCGCGCTCGGCGAGCTGCTCGGGTGTTAGAGCCTTCAAAAATTCCTCTGCGTCTTCGATCACAGCGAGCTGCAGCGAGAGGCCGACTTGCGGCGCGGCAAGACCGACGCCGGGCGCATCGCGCATCGTCTCACGCATGTGCGCGATCAACTCGCGGACTTCCGCGCTGGTGATTTCGTCGGGGGTAAGCGGGCGCGCCTCCTGGCGCAAAACCGGCTCGCCGACTTGGACGATCTTCAGCCTCACGAAAGCCCTCCGGCCGGCGGCTCGCGCGCTGAGATTCCCGGCGAAGCCGGGTTCTCGGCCGCTCGAATTATACAGACGGCTTTCTATCCATGGTGCAGGCTTCTTCGTACAGTCGGGCGCAGAGAACCTGGAGCTCCGCGCAATCACAGATTGAAACGGAGCGAATGGATTGATTGGTGGGCCTGGACTGACTTGAACAGTCGACCTCACCCTTATCAGGGGTGCGCTCTAGCCACCTGAGCTACAGGCCCAAACTGCGGCACGAACGAGTATAACCGAAGTGCTTTTCGGTGACGAATGCCTGCTGCGGCTGCCGTGCGTGCACTTGCGGAATCGACGAAACCTACAACTGGATCGAA
>Ga0187783_10000923_pt1 | contig 21606 bp, 18 predicted proteins | sample 1015_SJ02_MP02_2_FD_132471 | JGI IMG/M metagenome (GOLD analysis project Ga0187783, IMG submission 132471) | Tropical peat soil microbial communities from peatlands in Department of Meta, Colombia - 1015_SJ02_MP02_20_MG | ecosystem: Environmental > Terrestrial > Soil > Wetlands > Peat | place...
ATACGATGCCCTCGCGACACAAGATGTTTGATCCTTACCTAATCCCGGAGTGATTGCCCGTGAAAAGCTATAGCGGCCGACAGGCATAAGCTTGAGTTCGGCCAATGGCAGTAGAAGCGGAGCCCGATCGAGGGTGCCTTGCGTGGGCACTGGAACTGTGTGTTGTTACCTGCAAGACATAGGGCACCCGACTTTAGAGGAGTCCGTCTGATGGGTAGTCCAACTCGTGCACCTACCTCATCCTACAGTAAGAACCGTAGAGAATGTGTATGTTAGTTCCCTGATAATACACTTGGCACGAAGAGCGCACCGTTCTCCACATTTGGTTCGGGCCGCTTCTGCCATGATGCTCCGGCAGCACGAGGTGCGCGCAGATTCGGAGACTCAGGCGGGTCGCGATGAAACTTGCAGTTTTGTTCGTGACTTTCTGGGCGAGAATAGGCGAGAAATGCGATCTGTATCGCCTGAACGCCGACCTTCTCCTACAATCCACGAAACGGGTGCGATTGAACGACCGTGCTCGAAGTGGCGGCAGCCAGACTGGAATCGAATCCCGACGTCGCGATCGTGCCGATGGAAAGCAGACGCCCGACTCAGCACAACGCTCAGTGCATGCGACTGCCCACGATTGGCTGACCGCAAGAGGCTCTGAAGAGCGTTTTGGCCGCAAGGTGTGGCCATAGGGTACATATGAATAGTAAAGAGAAGGTAAACATCCTCATGGTGGATGATCAGGCGGCCAAGCTGCTCACCTATGAGGCAATCCTGAGCGAACTGGATGAAAACCTCATTCGATCGAATTCCGCCAAGGAGGCTATGGAGGTACTGCTAAGAAACGATGTTGCAGTCGTGTTGATGGATGTCAGCATGCCGGACCTTGACGGCTTTGAATTGGCAGATATGATTCGCCAGCATCCGCGGTTCAAACAAACTGCGATCATTTTCATCTCGGGAGTGCACCTGACGGACTTGGACCGAATCAAAGGTTATCAGCGTGGAGCGGTAGATTATGTTACCGTTCCCGTGATTCCCGAAGTGCTGCGAGCTAAGATCAGCATTTTCGCCGAACTTCATCGCAAAACACACCAACTGGAGCGCCTGAATCGGGAATTAGAACAGCGTGTGAACGAGCGGACTGAAGAACTCGATCGAAAGGCGGAAGCCCTGCAACAACTCAATGGCGAGCTGGTACAAAAGAACCAGGAGCTGGACGCCATCTTGCAGACTGCCCCAGACATTATCTTCAGCCGCCGGGAAGACGGAGCGAGGGACTACATCAGCGACCGATTCTATGAATACACCGGAGCTGCCGCAGGCTCGGCAACTGGCGCCGGCTGGTTGGATTACGTTCACCCGGATGACCGTGGGCGGAGCCTGGCGGAATGGAAGCGTTGCATCCGATCCGGTGATAACTACGAGTCGGAATACCGCCTGCGCGGATCCAATGGAACCTACCGCTGGTTCCACGCTCGCGCCGTGCCCCTTCGAGATCGCGCGGGTAGGCCGGTCCGCTGGTATGGCACTTGTTCCGACATTCACGATCGCAAACTGCTAGAACAATCGATTCGCGACAACGCTCTAGAGCTTGAGAAGGTGGTGGATGACAGGACGCTTGCGCTCCGGCAACTTTCCAGCCGCCTGATGAGGGTCCAGGATGATGAACGGCGCCGGGTAGCCAGGGAACTGCACGACGGGCTGGGGCAGAATCTAGTGGCTGCCAAGATGCACCTGGACGCACTCCTTCATTTGGATTTCGGTCAGGGACAGGAAGTAAGGGAGACCACTGAGATTATTGACCAAGCCATTCAGCAGGTCCGCAGCGTGTCTCATCTCTTGCATCCGCCTTTGCTCGATGAAGTTGGCCTGCTCTCGGCACTGCAGTGGTACCTCGATGGGCTCACCAAGCGGAGCAACATCGAAACCTCACTCGCCGTCTCGCCCGACGACTTGCCGCGGCTGAGGCCAGAAATGGAGACCGCCGTTTTCCGAATCGTCCAGGAAGCCCTCACGAACGTGTATCGACATTCGGGTGCAAGCCACGCCCGTGTGACTCTGTGCTGGCAGAATGGCCACGTGAGCGTCACCGTAGAGGATGACGGCAAAGGGGTGGAAGAGCGGACGGTGAAACTACAGCCCGGTGGCATCGGCGTCGGGATTGGTGGAATGCGACAAAGGGCGAAAGAGTTTGGCGGGGAACTGCGCATGGTGAATACCAATCCCGGCACCCGGGTCGAGGTGGTCATTCCCTGTGATGATTCCGTGTCCATGCGGGCCAAGGTGACTGCCTGAGCAGGTCTCCATTCGTCGATACTACATGTTCAGCTAATTCTGAGTCTCATGCACGCGGTTCGATCGCGGCCCGGAGAACAGCTTCTTCGCGGCGAAGGCTTGCATGGTGGATCCAAGGCTGCTCCCGGTGGCCCCTGAAGCACAAAATCGTCGATCAGCCCGGCATCCTAAGGCAACCGCCCCCGCGTGGGCATCATCGAACGAAGCCGGTGAGGTGAGATCACAGCCTGCCAAGCGATTCGCACGCACGGAAGCAATGGTGTATCGCTTGATTGCTTGGACCGTACTGACAAACCAGGAACGGCAACTCTCATCCTTCCTCCTCGATGGACTTTACAGAGGAATCCTAAACCGGTGCCCATTAAGTGCGTGATAGTCGACGACGATGCACAATCGAGGCAGGCACTGCGCCGTGCGCTGGACAATGAAAGCGACATCCAAATCATAGGCGAGGCCAGCAGCCCGGCGGAGGCGATCGGAAAAGTTCGCCAGCTCAGAGCAGACATTGTACTCATGGACACAAGCCAGCTTGGCATAACAGGCTTCGAAACAGCTCGACTCATAACGAAGGACTCCGAAGGTACGCGTCTCATCTTTCTCGCTATCGAAGAGGAGGAAGAGGACCTGCGGAGCTGCCTGGACGTGGGCGCCTCCGGATACATTGCCAAGGACGCCCCGCCTTCTCGCCTGATTGGCGCCGTACGAGATGTATATCAGGGGCGCAAATACCTCAGTCCGCAGATTCTCGGCAAACTGGTAGATGGTTTTCGTTTCCGCCAGCCTGCGCTCGGACAAGCGCGAGCTGGACTGCTAACCCGCCGAGAACTCGAAGTGTTAAGAATGATCGCTGAAGGTAACTCGGTGAGAGAGATTGCTCACCAACTTGGTCTGAGCATCAAGACTGTGGATTCCCACAAGTTCAATCTCATGCGCAAGCTTGACATCCACAACAAAGCGCAGCTCGCGATTTACGCGATTCAGAATCAAATCCTGAAGCTGCCGACAAAGGTGTAGTCGACGCCTCGCCAAGCCGCACCACTCTTCGGCAAGGACTCAGCCCGGATCGCAGGTCTGCAGTAACCAGATCACAGACCAAGGAGCCAGTCGATTGTGCTCCAAGGCCTTGGCCGCTTCCGGACTGCTGCTATAGAACTGGCCTGCACCTGGCGACATCGTTGTGGTTAGCCAGTCACCCCCTAGGTTGGCATACAACTTCAGAACGCTGCCGTCTCCAAGGATCCAGTCGACGGCAAGGCCCAAGTTCTGGAGCATACAATATCGGGTCCTGACGGAAGCAACTCCGACCAAGCAGGGAGCGACCACGCGGCGCCTAGTCGAAAGCAGTTTGCGATAGAGCTGCAGGCAGCTCGAATTAGATTCATTCGCCAAGATACTCCAATTCAGCTTTGACCGACGAAAGCTTTCCTCCGCATTCGGATCCGGGATCCGGTCGCGTTTTTCAATCGAGCTAAATTGGGAAAAACGGGTGAACTCCTTCCTTCTGCCTGTCGTTACCGATAAAGCCAGATCCCCCTGGAAGTCGCAAAAGAACAGAAAGGGCGACGTTGCGCCAAATTCCTCTCCCATAAAGAGCAGAGGAGGAGCGGGCGCCAATAGTAGGATCTCCATGGCAGCCCTCACCGCTTCTGGCCGAGCGAGTTGCAGGATCCTTTCCCCGAAAGCGCGATTCCCCACCTGGTCATGATTTTGCAAGAAAGAAATGAAAGCTGAAGGTGGCAATGTGCCGCTCGGCGTGCCGCGTTTGGTGCCGTGATACTGGGAATACTCGCCTTGATAGGCAAAGCCCTCGGCCAAACAGCGGCCAAGCTGCTGGATCGGTTGGTGCACATAATCAGAGTAATAGCCATCAGACTCACTGGTGATCAGCACATGCAACGCGTGGTGAATGTCGTCATTCCATTGCGCGTCGTAGAACTGAAGCCGGTTTCCCTGGTCGCGACGCAAAAACTGAGCGGCATTGTTTCCGTTCTCCAGCATGAGATGAATCCGTCTCTCACCCTGGAATTTCTCGCGAACGCACCTCGCCAACTCGGTCAGGATATCGGGCGTTGAGTCGTCGATCATCGCATGTACAGCGTCCAACCGTAGTCCATCGAAGTGATACTCCTCCAGCCAGTAAAGGGCATTGTGAATGAAAAAGTCTCGGATTGTTCTGCTCTCGCGATCATCAAAATTGATGGCTTCGCCCCACGGAGTGCGGTGACGACCGGTGAAGAACTGGGGCGAATAGACGCGCAGATAGTTGCCGTAGGGGCCGAAGTGGTTGTAGACCACGTCCAAGAAGACCATCATTCCCCTGGTGTGGGCGGCCTGGGTCAACTGCTTCAAGTCTGCGGGAGGACCGTAAGCACTGTCCGGTGCGTAGAGCAGAACCCCGTCATAGCCCCAGTTGCGCTGTCCGGGGAAATCTGCGACGGGCATGAGCTCCAACGCAGTGGCTCCTAGGGCAGAGAGATAGTCGAGCTTTTGCTCAACTGCCCGGAAGGTGCCTTCTTGAGTAAAAGCCCCAACGTGTAACTCATAGATCACCGCTTCTTCCCAGGGACGTCCGCGCCACTCGGCGTCGTTCCACTCAAATTCTTGAGGGTCTATTACCTGGCTGGGGCCATCCACATCGCAAGGCTGAAATCGCGAGGCCGGATCGGGGACGTTCGAACGGTCATCGATCCGAAAGCGATAACGCGAGCCCGGGGCGGCTGCGCGGGTCAGCAATTCAAACCATCCCTTTTCCAATCGGTCGAGAAGCAATCGCTCCCCCGTGTCCTCGAGGCGAAGCTCGACCCGTCGCGCCTGGGGCGCCCACAACCGAAAACGAACGCTGCCGTCTTCACGGACCTCGGCCCCGAACGGCATGGCATGGTTACTTCTCATGCCTGCGGTCCTGGCGAATCCGCCCGCGTTGCCGTTGCACCAGCAAAGCCAGAGATCGCGCTTGCAGCGGATAGCTCATTCCCGCCTCATATTGAACGGTGGAACGGCCTTCAATCTGGCAGGAAGTGTCGATCAACACTATCCAAAGCATTCCCGAAGTTACCGTAGGCAGCAAGAATGGAATTGCTTCGTGGTGAGCATTCATCACTAACAGGAAATTCTCATCTTTGACAGGTCGAGCCTTCTCATCAACTTCGTCGACCGCCTCTCCTGACAGGAACATGCCGAGTGTTCTGGCATGTTCCTGATTCCATTCTTGGTCGCTCATTTCCCTGCCATCCGGCCGGAGCCAGAGAATGTCTTTGATGCCGACGCCCTTGATTGCCCGGCCCTGGAAAAAGTTTCGGCGCCGGAAAACAGGGTGGTTTTTGCGCTGAGCGATTACCTTCTGCACGAACCCAATCAGTTTCTTCTCGTCATTCGCAGTGTCCCAGTCGATCCAACTGATTTCATTGTCCTGGCAGTAGGCGTTGTTGTTGCCGCTCTGGGTGTGGCCGAGCTCGTCGCCCGCCAATAGCATTGGTACCCCTTGCGAGAGCAGGAGCGTTGCCAAGAAATTCCTTTTTTGCTGTGCACGCAGGGCATTGATCACCGCATCGTCGGTCGCGCCTTCCACACCGCAATTCCAGCTGCGATTATTGTCCGTGCCATCGCGATTTTCCTCGCCGTTCGCTTGGTTGTGCTTCTGGTTGTAACTGACAAGGTCCTGAAGCGTGAACCCATCGTGGGCCGTCACGAAGTTAATGCTAGCGTACGGCCGACGGCCACTACGCGCGTAGAGGTCGCTCGAACCAGTCATGCGGTACGCCAGCTCGCCGATTTGGCCGCCGTCGCCCTTCCAGTAGGCCCGAACAGCGTCGCGATAGCGATCGTTCCACTCCGCCCAGCCGACGGGAAACTTGCCCACCTGATAGCCGCCTTCACCCAGGTCCCACGGCTCTGCAATGAGCTTTACCTGCGACAAGACGGGATCCTGGTGGATGATGTCGAGGAAGGCACCAAGCCGGTCTACTTCGTGCAACTCTCGCGCCAGGGTTGCCGCCAAGTCGAAGCGAAAGCCATCGACGTGCATGTCCAACACCCAGTACCGTAGGCTGTCCATGATGAGCTGGAGCACGCGCGGATGGCGCATGTTCAGGGTGTTGCCCGTTCCGGTATAGTCCACGTAATAGCGCGGATTGTCAGGGGAAGTGCGATAGTAGACGGCATTGTCAATGCCGCGAAAGCAAAGTGTCGGCCCCAGCTGATTGCCTTCTGCCGTGTGGTTGTAAACCACATCCAGTATGACTTCGATCCCAACCGAATGCATGGTTTTGACCATGGTCTTAAACTCGCTGATCGAGTCGCTCGCGCAGTACGGAGATGCCGGTGCGAAAAATCCGATGGAGTTGTATCCCCAATAATTTCGCAGACCCCTCTCTACTAATTGACGGTCATCAATGAAGTACTGCACGGGCATGAGTTCGATCGCGGTGACGCCGAGTTTTACCAGATGGTCGATGACCGGTGCGGTCGCCAATCCAGCATAAGTGCCCCGCAAGGGCGCTGGAACATCAGGATGGCGAATCGTGAAGCCTTTGACGTGAAGTTCGTAGATCACGCTCTTGTGCCAGGGGATGCGAGGCGGTTGTTCCGAGCCCCAAGTAAATGCCGCATCGACCACCATCGACTTGAGCATTCCGGGTGCGCTGTCGCGGCGGTCAAAAGAAAGGTCCTCTTGCCGATGGCCGATGCGGTAACCGAAATGAGAGTCGCTCCATTTCAGGTGACCCACGATCTGTTTGGCATAGGGATCGAGCAGGAGTTTGTGATAGTTGAAACGGTTCCCGTTGGCTGGGTCATACGGCCCGTGGACGCGGTAGCCGTAGAGAAGGCCGGGTCGCCCCTCCGGCAAGTAGCAATGCCAGACTTGATCGGTTTGTTCCGCGACGTTGACCCGGTGCAGTTCGCGGCGCCCTGATTTGTCAAACAGACACAATTCCACGCTCTCCGCATGCTCGGAAAAGAGCGCAAAGTTGACCCCTTCGCCATCCCAGCTTGCCCCCAGCGGATAGGGCTTACCGGGCCATACAATAGGTTGACTTCGACTCACCATTCCGAAGTGCCAATCTTGTTACTTTAACCTGTCTCGACTACAACGGCGAAATCAGGTGAACACCGGGAGCCGCAACTTTTTACGTCGGACGAACTGCCTGCCCAGTATTCCTACCACGAAGAAACCGGAGCCTCTAGAGCATCTAACGACGGAATCTACAGCCGAGCAGGGATGGTAGCGCGCGCCCATCATGTTTAGTCTTCGAGAAGCAAGAGCAAGCATATTTCGGTGCTCACTTGGGCACAGAAGAGGGTGAACAATGACATGCGTGAAACGGATAATGGTGAGTTGCTTCGTTGCAATGGTCACTTCAGTCTTGGTCCTAGCCATCCCAAGCTGGGCAGACGACCAAGATACAGACAACTCCAAAGATCAATCGGACATCGTCAAGCGCATCGGGGCCTCGGCCAACGTGCTCAATGAGATCATGAGTGCGCCGGACAAGGCCATACCGAACAAAGTCCTCAGTGACGCGCGCTGCATCGCAATCGTACCTTCGATGGTTAAGATCGCGCTCATGTTTGGCGGCAACCATGGTAAGGGCATTGCCACCTGCAGAACGGATCACGGTTGGAGTGCCCCCGCACCCATTGCGGTGACCGGAGGAAGCTTCGGTCTACAACTTGGGGGGCAGGCCGTCGACGTCGTAATGCTGGTCATGAATGAGAAGGGCATGAACGCATTGCTTTCGAGCAAGTTCAAGCTCGGGGCTGACGCATCCGCGGCCGCCGGGCCCATTGGGCGGGACGCCGCCGCCGATACCGACTGGAAGATGAAGGCCGAGGTACTGACCTATTCGCGGGCCCGTGGGATCTTCGCCGGTGTTGATCTTAGCGGAGCCGCCATCACCCAGGATAAGGACGAGACGCGAATCCTCTATGGCAAGATGGAACCGTTCAAGGATATCCTTTATGGCGACGTTCGAGCTCCCCAGGGGAGTGATGAATTCTTGCAGACTCTGGCCAAGTACGCCCCCAATACGCCCAGCCCGAAACAGGGGGCCTTGGCCCCCGAGCAAGTCCAGCCCGACCGGACTTCGGGTAACCAATAGCCTCCTTGGCGTGCGCACGGCGCGGTGACCGTACATGCCAGTGAATCTCAGGGAAAGGCTTCCTTCTGGGAAGCCTTTCTCTCGCAGGTGCTCCAACACTGCGGACGGCTCTCCCTCGCATCCGGAGTTATCGCTTCCCATGAACAAGGAAAGGAGAGAATCAAGCGTGGGAATTGCCCCCTGCCTGCTCAGGTCTCAGTCGGCGTCACTCCATCTGGCGTCGCTGCATTTTGCGGCGCTCGGAAGAGGAAGAAGCCGGCAGCTGGGCGATGGTTTGCTTAGCATCGTAAACCAGTGCTTTCAGGAAGGTGAGCTGCGCACGCAATGCCGCCCTCAGTTGAAAAACGGCATCGGCGAACTCAGCGGGATCGTTCGTCGCTATGACTTTCGAGCATAGCTCGCTGATCCTGTTCTGCTGAGAGGAAAGAGACATCCCCCATAGCGTGCCACATCCTGCTCGGTCTGTTCGATACAGTACATTTAGTAGGCGGCCTTAGCTGCGTGTCGGGGACTATCGATGTGACGCCTCAACCGATGGGGGGTATCGAAGACTAACAGTTCGTTTGAAGGCCCCTAGCGAGCGTCGGGATGCCGGGCATGGGGCTGGTGAGCATGTTGGGCAGGCCTGCTCGGCAAGCAGGTCAGCACCCAACTGCGGCAAAAGCCTCGGCTGGATTCGCTTTCCTTGTGGAGCAAGGCGGGCCGCGCGTGCTGAACCTCGCCATCGGGCGCGAGGGCGATTACCTCAAAGGGTACGACAACGGCATGATCAGCACTCGGAACTATTTCACCAACGTCACGGAGGGGTCATCAGGCTGGTGTGAGTTGCAATACATCGCCAATTGTCATTCTCGTAAACCCAGGTGTCGGTGAACCGTCCCCAGTGGTCAAAGGGTTTCTCCTGGTAGGTGCCCTTCGTGTGATATTTTCCGATGACGATGGCTACATGCGAATAGGTGATGACTTGCATGTCCTGGTTGGTCACAAGCGTCGGCTTGTAAGCGGGATCCTTGTTGTCCTCTAGGAACTGAACTTTATTCATGACCGTCCCATCATAGTCGGTGTAGACAAACCTGTCCGACAACAATGTTTGCAACGCCTTGGAGTCACGCTGCAGTTGCGCGAGGTTCCACCCGTTTTCGAGAGCTAGAAGCTTGGCTGCCGCCAAATCGCCTGCCTGGGTAATCGCCGGCTGCATTGCAAGTCCGAGCGTGAGCGCTGCCAAGCTTAGCTGGCGGAATCGAAATTTCATGATCTTGTCCCGTGATGAGTCGGTAAGTCGAGCTGAGTTGGTACGACAGCGTACGAGGGAGCCTGAAGAGCAGACGGCGAGAATAGATCGTTAGGCCCTAACATTGGTTATTGCGCAGATTACTCCTCCGAGGTTCGGCTCGCCACATCACTGAAGTAATTTCAACTCGTCCACCCGGTACCGAGGAACCGGACTAACGTTGCTTGTGGAGTTTTCCTGCAGAACCTTCACCGAGTCTGATCCAGCCAGCGCTCGAAAGCGCCCCCAACGCCCACCCGTCGTGGTGATGGCTGGCCGTTCGATTGGGCAGTCGTTGCTGCGAGGAGCGAAAGCCCGAACGGTACAGCATTTCCTTCCACCCCGTGGCAGCTACAACGCGGTTGCCCGAGGTGGGATGAGAATCTGGCATTCCCGCAGGGCCGGAAGCCATGCTGCCGCCGATCGTTGGCGAAGACCATTGCCATCGAAGCCAGGTACTTAGATTCGGCTACCCAATTGGCCCCCGACTTCCATGCCGGCGACCCTGCAAAACCAATGCGTTCGAAGGAGAAATGACCGATGCGCGCTTCCACCTGCTAAGCCAGGGTCTCTTCTTACATCAGCCATATGGCATCGACATCGACAATGATCTGGGTTCGTGGGATCTTCAGCTGCGCGGCATGTACGAGCGTAGCGCGTAGCAGCCGATTGAGGTCTTCGCGGCTCGCCGACTTCAAAACAAAGTGATATCGATAGTCCTGTTTCAATCGCGGGATAGGTGCCGCGGCAGGTCCCAGCACGCGGATGCTTTGATGCGGCATCTTCTCAAACCATTGTCCCAACCTACCCGACCACCCTAACACTTCCTCTAACTTGGGGCTGCGAATCAGAACGTTGGCCAGTGCGGTCTTCGGGGGATACTGCATCCAGCTCCGGAAGGCCAGTTCTTTTTCATAGAATCCGATAAAGTCGTGCCGTGCTGCATAGTGCACGGCGTAATGATCCGGGAAATACGTCTGGAGAATGACCTTCCCGGGTTTCTCCCCTCGTCCGGCACGACCAGCCACTTGGGTGAGCAGTTGGAATGTGCGTTCGGCCGAGCGGAAGTCCGGCAGCCCCAAAGCGCTGTCGGCGCCGACGACGCCTACCAGCGTAACCCGATGGATATCGTGACCTTTCGCAATCATCTGCGTGCCGACCAACAAATCCAGGTCGCCCGCGTTGAGCGCGTTCAGGATACGTTCAAAGTCTTCCCGGCCGCGCACAGTGTCACGGTCCAGCCGCCCGATCCGCGCCTGAGGAAACTTCCCATGGAGCAACTCCTCCAACTTCTCGGAACCGGCTCCGAGGAAATGCACATACTCGCTGCCACATTCGCCGCAATGCTTGGGCACCGGCGCGTAGAATCCACAATAGTGGCAAACCATACGCTGGCCGCGCTTGTGATGGGTCATAGCGATGGCACAGTTTCGACACTGCAGGTGATTTCCACAGGCGCGGCACAGGACCAAGGGGGAATAGCCGCGGCGGTTGAGCAGAACCATAACTTGCTCTTGCCTCGCCAGCCTGAGCCGGATCTCTTCCTCAAGCGCTCGGGAAATGATCTGTTCCTTGCCGGTTTCCTGAAATTCCCGCCTCATGTCGACGATGTCGACCACGGGCAAGGGCCGCTGTTCGATCCGATCTGGCAGTTCCAGTAACTCATACTTGTTCTTGGTTGTGTTGAAGTAGGTTTCCAAGGAGGGAGTGGCCGAGCCCAACACTACCACCGCACCCGCCATTTTGGCGCGCATCACGGCTACATCCCGGGCATGATAGCGCGGCATTTCCTCTTGCTTGTAAGAAGCATCCTGCTCTTCGTCCACGATCACCAAGGCCAAACCGGAAACTGGCGCGAATACGGCGGAGCGCGTGCCCACCACAATCCGGGCAGTGCCTCGGCGGATGCGGTGCCATTGCTCGGCACGCTCCCGCTTGGTTAAAGCCGAGTGCAGGATGGCCACTTCTTCCGCGAAGGCTTGTAGCAAGTCCGCCGCCACGGCCGGTGTCAGACCGATTTCCGGGACCAGCAGGATCGCCGATTTGCCCGCGTCGAGCACGGAACGCATCGCGGCCAGGTATACCGCAGTTTTGCCGGATCCGGTTACCCCGTGAAGCAGAATGCCGCAAAACTCGTTCGCCTGGACCCGCTTCTGAACCGCACTCAGAGCTGCCTGTTGCCCGGGGTTGAACTTAAGCATCGCGGGCAAGGGGCGAGCTTTAAGGGTGGAGACAATGAAGTCGGCGGGTTCTTCTACGATCTCGACCATCCCGCGCTTCACCAGAGTGCCCAGAGTGCTGCGCGGCATGTCCGATCGAAGGTCGCCGAGTCTGCTTGTTCCCCCGGCTCGAGCCAGGCGATCCACGAGCAAGCCTTGGTTCGCGTTCAGCTTCCCTTCTACCTTGTTGAGCACCGCGAGCTTCACCAGGCGAGAGGCATCGCGAGCCTGCGATTGATCTTCGCGCACGATCCATTGCTTGCGAATCATCCCCGCCAGCCTGGGGGAAGAAGCTCCCGTCGCTGCGCGCAAACTCTCCGCCCGGGCGTGATCCCGTGCGGCCAAATAGTCGAGAACCCGAAATTCCTCCAGTGGATCTTTTTCGCTGCGGTGCGAGCGCATCGCCGATCCGACCCTGCCCGCTAAGTGCAGGGCCGTCTGTCCCTGTTCCGTGATGCGGTAGACGACGCTGCGTTGGAACTCTGCGCTAAGGGGCAGCATGGTGCGAAATACTTCCCCCAGGGGGGCCAAATAATAGTCGGCGATCCATTTCGCCAACTGGATCAGGCGTAGATCGAGTAGGGGTGAGCGATCGAGAGCGCTCAGAACATTCTTGGTCGGGATTTCAGGAGACCGATCGTGCAGTTCGGTTACGACGCCGGAGAGACGCTGCTGGCGGAACGGAACCATTACTCGGCCCCCCACCACTGGTTCCATACCTTGCGGAATACGGTAGGTAAAAAGCATGTCGAGGGGAAGCGGCAGGGCAACGTCGCAGAATTCTGTCATGAGCCAGCGCAGGGTTCGTGGCCTGCTGATTTCGATCCTAACATTGGCTTCTGCTCCGCACGACATAAGGCATCTCTAGCATTCCATCACCACTCGTAACATCCTCATCTCCGCTTGCTTCTTGGCAAACTCTGCTGGCTGGCTTCCGGTGCAAGCGCGCGGTCAAGCCACCGGCTTTGAAGGTGAACCGCTACCAGGCCTCGACAACAGGGACCCAGAAGGACTGGTTGTGCCGCCGGCGAAACCCAATTGGCCCTTACTTCCATGGGACGTGAGACCATCCTGTCCGAGAGGGGTATATTCTTGGCGACAGGGTTGGTCACCGATACGGCAAGGCTGTTCAATCAAACGAAGAATCTCGCAAGGGCTGGGAGGATTAACACCAGTCATGGAGAACAAAATGTTCTCTGTGATTCCCTGCAATCTCCAGCAAGCGACAGTACCGCGCGCCAATCGCCGGTTGCCGCCAAAGGAAGTAATTCGACCGGATCAGCAGGCATGCTAGCATCTGCAGCCACAGCCCCGAGGCTTCCCCTGGCGTAACTCTCTGTAGGAGTTCCCGCGTGGCAACTGCCCAACGGCCAGTACCAAAAAACGCTGCTCGAAATTGGCCTGGCAAAAGGTCTTCACCAGTGGTTTCTACCGGTTCCAAGTCGAGTGCGGGGAGAGACGATAGCAACAGCGTGAATGCGTCATATAACGGTGGGACGCCTAGCATGGGCAGTTCCCAATCAATTACTGACACCTTGCCGGAAGAACTTTCCGAGAATACGTTTTCAATGGTGAAATCGCCGTGGGCACACAGCCGCGCATTCATCCACTTGGCGGTTTCCACCGCAAGCTCACTCTGAACTCGGTGCTCTAAACTCACGCAATTCGGAAGCTTGTACCAGGTTGGATGAATCTCGCGGACCGCGGTTTGGCCATGAAAGGCGTTCGGGATCTTAACCGCACTCTGAAGGGCGTGCAGAAGTTCGTTGTGCAAAATGCTCCACCTTGCCCTCCGAGAATGCAGGAAGATCAGCTCTGAAAGTGGTTGACCTTGGGCTGCGGTTTCTGTCGTGTAGTGCCATCCATTGTCCTCGAAGGACATAACTGGAACCGGAGTCGAGAATCCCAGGTCGGTGCCTTCCCGAACTCTTGACTGCAGGAACCGGAGGACGTTCACCTCAAGCTTTAGGGCTCGCTGGCAGCCAGCATCTCGCGAACCTTTGAGGACCAACTTCGGTGCGGAGTCGCCGGACCTGAAGAACCGTATCACGGTCTTCTTGCTGCCGGGCGTTCCGGAAAGATACGGAATGGCATCTTCCATCCGCAGTTCACTCGGCAACAGGCGATGAACCTGGGACCAGAACGACGAATTGCTTTGAATGAGCATGGGAAGAATCCTTGTTGGCAATAATTACGAAATCCGGAATGAAGGCCCGGAAGAGTCCAAGACGGCTCATGTACAACTTCGCAAGTCGCCGCCAACGGCGTCGCGAGCCTAAATCGGGTTCGCTCATCATGCGCAGAATATGAGCCGTGAGTGCGTTTCGCCGCAGTGGAACAAGCGAGACCGGCTCGTTGTACCCGGGTTCGGCAGCGTAAAAGGTCAGATAGCGAAAACCGGCTTTGCGCAGGATTCGACGATAACCAAGTTCGCTGTAGGTGTATGTACGATATTGATGTCTGGCGTTGAGTTCGGTGCGATGGGGAGGACGTTTGCTGTGCCGCAGCACCAGACTTGCCAGCCAGCGCGGCATCAGGCCGGTGTAGGGGAGACCTGAATGGTCTCTTCCGCCGGCGAAGAAGTTGTAGCCGAATCGGTTTTCGATGCCGATGAGCAGGATTCCCTCTGGCTTGAGGGCGCGATACAACTTCTGCAATAACCCAAGTTGAACTGCCTCAGGCGATGCGCTGGTGTCCCACTGTCCGACCCACTCAAGAACCCCATTGATCACGATGAGATCGAAGCTGTTATCGCGTATGGGGAGTTGTGTGGCGCTGGCTTGCATTAGATGAACATTCGAAAGCCCTTCCTGCCGCATGCGGATGCGCGAGAACTCGATGCGTAGAGGGATCGCCTCCAGCGAATAGACTTCCGCGCACGAGACGGCCAGGGCGTGCGTGATCGCGCCGTATCCGGAGCCGACGTCGAGGGCGACAGCCCCAGCGCGTAGACCAAGCAGAGGCAGCCATGACGCCCGGCTTTGCCAGTTCAGGATGGAATATTGCAGGGGAGCACTGCCTTTGAAGCGCTGCTCAACCGCATCACGCCAGCCCAGCGATCGAGCTTCGTCAAGCAGCGCCATGGCTTCCGGTTCGGGAACCTCGCCCCAGTAATACCCGGGGTTAAAGAAACGCGGAATACCATCGCGAATTTCCCAACGATCGCTGCAATTGCTGCAAATGCACCGGCGGCTTTCTATCTGCAACTCCGAGTTGCACTTAGGACAGCCCGCCCGTGCAAGGGCAGACTGCGACACTTCTGCCTTGAATGTCATTCAGCCTCTCGTACCTGCCAGCAAGCGTAACGGGGCTTTGCGGCCGCGCTACCATGCCAACCGTGAACAGCGTAGGGAGGCCTGAGGAGAGAACGCATGTACAACAAGGGGCTCACGTTCTAACCGGGCGCTCGTTACAATCCATTATACTACAGTAAGTCTATTGATATAATCGTATTTAGAACCATTTGTCTAGCGCTATTTCTCCCGCGCGGCAGTTTCAGGAACCGGCAGGCACCTCCCGAACAGGAATTCCGGCGACCCTAAGGCCAAGCATCGTTGCCGGCCAGGCTCGCTGCAGACGGCAAGCCGATGGCCATCTCATGGACCTTAGGAAATCGGTCACTGCACCCGCCGAAGATCCTTTTCGCTCCGCACCCAACAGATCTTGCGCACGCGGCACCCGACTTCCGGTGATGCGGTTTAGGCGTCAAGTCCCTGCTCGACATACCCGCCGAAACGTGCTCGCAATTTCAACCCCAGAGGTTCGTGAGTGAAGAAATACCATAGCAAGCCTGTCGCATAGACAATGCCGCCTGCCAGCAGTTGCACGAGGAGCTGAAAATAATTGTGTGCGTAGAACAGGTGGCGCATCAACAACATGAGCGCCACCAATGGGACGCAAAGCGCGACTGGAACGGCGTACGACTGGTTAATGAATTCGCAAAAGCGGACTCTGAGTAGCCGACAAAGGTAATAGGGCAGAAAAATCAAGCTCGTGCACAGCAACGGAATGGCGGTGCCGACAGCATCGCCTATAATGCCAAATCGGCGAATGAGCAGGATGCTAAGGAAAAGATTCACCACTCCTTCCGCCACGACAGCGATCGCTAATGATTTGTGCCTGGCCATGCCGAACAATATGCGAGTCGAGGCGCCTTGCGCTCGATAGATTGTTCGCGGCACGATCAGAAGCACTAAAATGGCGTAGCTCGAAAGGTATTTCGGACCCACCCAAGCCTCGATGATGGACCTGCCCAGAATGATCAATGTGGCACAAATCGGGAAAATGACCAATGCGCAGGCACGGTTCCCGGAAATGAAGAGCTTACGCATCCGGTCCCAATCGTTCGTCGAATCGAAGTGGCTCGACATGGGCAGGAAGGTATCGGCCATCGCGTCCACAACATTATTCGCGTAATCCACGAGCTTCGCGCCGATCGCGAAATAGGTGATGGAAGCAGCGGAAAGAAAGATCCCAATCACCATCGTGTCGGACTGAAAGCGAAGCTTCTCCGCGACGATAATCATAAAGGTAACAAAGCCGTAGTTGATCAGCTGACGGAACACCCTCCGGTCGACGTATTGAATTCGAAAGGACACAGGAATGAGGTGGTGAACGATCAAGATATAAACGCAGGAAACCAGAAAAGGCAGCGAGACCGTGATCATGGCTACCGTTAGCAATCCGCCCCCACGGTTCAGCGCCAAAACGATCAACAGCGCGCGCAAGAGGTTGGAAGCGACTTGGATTAGGTTTAGCCAATGGTACTGTTGCAGACCCTGCAACACCCCACTAAATACGCTGACTGGAAAGCTCAAGGCCAGTGAGGTTCCGACCATCAAAAACAACCATCGCGCTGTGTGAAGAAATGCAGGGGCGATATGGAAAATCGAGTCGATCTGCCAAGCCCCGAATCCGGTAATCAACAGCAGAACTGCCGCCACAACGCCGTAACTGAAGAGGCTCGTGTTGATGAGGGAGGTAAGCATGGGATATTCACCGGTAGCGGCGTACTTGGCGACGTATTTTATGACTGACGATCGGATACCAAGGTCAAAGAGTCCATAGTATCCGGTGATCGAAAAGACCAAAACCCAGAGCCCGAAGGCGTCATCGCCAAGTCTATGTAGGATGAAGGGGGAGAGAAAGAAAGTCACCGCCAAGGAGACCCCAAGGCCGAACCAGTTCGAACTGATGTTTCGAAGTGTTTGTATCTTAACGCTGGATTTGAAAGAAGCCTTTTGAGCGGACTGATCCGAATTCATTTTGGCTTGTCCCAATCGCCCGAAAACCTTGCGATTTACAATAAATTGTAGGCAAGAACGTCATCGGGGCAATTCCTCACTTGGGAAGAACACTTTCTCCTCTCGATCGCCGCAAGGCTTCATGCAGTAGTTCGCGGGCTGCCTCGATTGGCGGTTCGGCACTCCCTTCCTGGCAGAGCTATCAAGAGCACCCGTGGGCGGCCTTGGCAAGCCTGCTTTTTGTTCGCGCAACAAAGCAGTATCAAAAATATCATTGTTATGGGGAAAATTGGTTCGCAAAAGATAAACTTCCTCTTCCGGCACCATGAATGCCGCGCCATCATTTTGATCAAAAGCAGTTTTCTGACAATTTCAGGCTGAGCGACCAGAGCACAAACGCTATCGGAACAACCGTTGCCCGCGGCGACGATTCGTACGCACCGCCCTCGGAGTTCACTGGCATTGCCGAGAAAACAGCCTTGATTCGGAAGGCTCGCAAAGCCCTCATCGAGCGGAAGCGTGCCCGCCGACGGCGAGGAATTCTTTGCGCGGATGCCCCGTGTCGAGGGATCTGCGCCGAGGAGCGTTCACCTTTGGGGGTGCACACCCTGTACCATCAGGGTTTTTCCCTGTTAACATGCCTCGAGATGCCATCGCACAGATTTCCGAAGAGCAGCACAATCGGGGTGCGCCAAAGCTCGAGCGACGGACGCACTCCCGCCGAACTGGTCATCATCACGGGAATGAGCGGATCAGGGAAGGCTTCGGTCCTGAAGGCGTTTGAGGATCTGGGTTATTACTGCGTGGACAATCTCCCGGTGGGTCTCATTCCGCAGTTCGCCGAACTGGTGGGGCAGTCTTCGGAGATCAACAATACCGCGCTCGTCGTGGATGTTCGCGAAGGCGAACAGCTGAAAAACTTGCCGCGTATCGTACGGTCGGTCAAGCGCATGTTGCCGACCAAGATGGTTTTCCTCGAGGCGGAAGACGCGGTCCTGCTCCGCCGTTTCAGTGAAACCCGCCGTCCGCATCCTTTGGGAATTGACGCCCCGGTGCGGGCTTCGCTCGCGGCCGAGCGCAGTCACCTGCGCTCGATTCGTGCCATGGCGGATCTGGTGATTGACACTTCCAAGTTCAACGTACACGAGCTGCGCGCCTACATCACGGAGAGATTTCAGAAGCGCGAGTCCGATAAGAACATCCTGGTTTCCTGCGTAAGCTTCGGATTCAAGCAGGGAGTGCCGGAGGATGCGGACTTAGTGTTTGACGTTCGTTTTCTGCCCAACCCGTACTTTCTGCCCGAATTTCGTCCGCTCAGCGGACGCGATCCGAGGGTGGCAAAGTATATCCGATCGTTTCCCCAAACCCGGGAATTCATTCGCCGGATTTCCCGGCTCCTGGTGTATCTGCTGCCGCACTACATCCGCGAGGGCAAGAGCTATCTCACGATTTCCTTCGGCTGCACGGGCGGCCAACACCGCTCCGTGATGATGGCGGAAGAGGTCGGCAAGTTGTTGCGAACCGCGGGATACCGGGTCAAGGTGGTGCATCGAGACAGTCCCGGTTAGCGTCGTCGTGCCCTTGGGGCGCGTCCGCGGACGATGCATCCGCCATGACCTCCCACCGCGGCGCGATCCGACCTTGGACGGGCCGCATTTCCCCCGAATCGCCCACCAACTACAGTAAAATAAGACTCTCAAGCCCATGTCGATTCCATCCGCAGGCGACAGATGCGGCAACTGACCCGTCTTCTCCGATACGCACTGCCCTATTGGTGGCAGATACTGGCTTCGGTGTCATTCCTGGCACTGGTGGGCTTGCTGGACGCCTTCCGCGTACTGCTCGTCGGCCCCGTTTTGGATCGCGTTCTGAACCCTTCGTCGGGATCGAATGATATTCGGCTGTTCAGCATTCCCCGGACCCACCGGACCGTCTACTTGCAGCAATTCGTGCCGTCGCACCTTCACGATGCCTGGACCATCGTGGCCTATGCGCTGGTAGCGTCGACCATGCTGAAGGGCATTTGCGATTATCTGGGAACCTATCTGGTGAACTACGCCGGGTATGGAATGATCACGGATCTTCGCAACCATTTGTATGATTCCATTCTTCACCGCTCCGCCGCCTTCTTCGAGAAGCACACCACGGGCACCCTGATTTCCACCATCGTTAACGATATCGAGCGCGTGCAATACTCCATGTCCACGGTCCTGGCGGAGTTCCTGCAACAGCTGTTCACTCTGATTTTCACGGCGGCTGTCGTGGTGCTCTTGGGAGGAAACTTGGCGTGGGTGCTGTTGTTGTTTGTGCCCTTTATTATGTACTCGGCAGGACGGATCGGCCGCCGGGTGCGGCACACGACGCGCAAGGGGCAGGACAAGCTGGCCGACATCCAGAACATCCTGCACGAAACCATTACCGGCAACCGCATCGTGAAGGCTTTCAACACGGAATCCTGGGAGATTGCCAGATTCCACAAAGCGGCGCGGCGGCTGTTCTGGGCGAACCTGCGCTCGGTTGCCGCCGCTGCCATCAGTTCTCCTTTGATGGATATCTTCGGCGCGATCGCGATTGCCCTGCTGCTGCTGCTTGGACGACAACAAATTTCTCACCAGCGCATGACGGCGGGGGTGTTCTTCGCTTTTATTGTCGCCGTGTTTAAACTCTACGATCCGGTGCGCAAGTTCGCGCTGTTCAACAATAACTTTCAGCAGGCGCTCGGTGCTTCCTCGGGAATCTTCGCCTTTATGGACACGGAGGACGAAGTCAGGGAGAGCACCGGCGCCAAGCCGTTGCCTCCATTCTCCCAGCGTATCCGCTTTGAAAACGTGAGCTTTTCCTACGAACCTAAGGGAGAGGAGAAACGGGAGATCCTGCAAGACATCGATCTGGAAGTTCGAGCCGGGGAAGTGTTGGCCGTGGTGGGCTCGAGCGGTGCGGGTAAAAGCACCTTGGTGCATCTCATTCCACGCTTCTTCGACGTTACCGCCGGGCGTCTGCTGATCGACGGCCACGACGTCCGCAAGATGACCCTCGCGTCGGTGCGCTCCCAAATCGGAGTCGTTTCCCAGGAAACGGTTCTGTTCAACGACAGCGTGCGCAACAATATCGCTTACGGACAACCGCATGTTTCCCAGCGGGCGGTGGAAGAGGCAGCCCGGGCTGCTTTAGCCCACGGCTTCATCACCGCCTTAACCTTAGGCTACGACACCGTGATCGGCGAACGCGGGATCCGGCTTTCGGGTGGGGAGCGTCAGCGCATCGCGATCGCTCGGGCCTTGCTGAAGAACGCTCCCATCTTGATTCTGGATGAGGCGACCTCGGCGTTGGACAGCGAATCGGAATCCCTGGTGCAGTCCGCGCTTGCCAATCTGATGGTGGGACGCACCGTCGTGGTCATTGCTCATCGCCTCTCGACCGTACGCCGAGCCGACCGCATTGTGGTGCTGGAGAATGGGAAGGTGACCGACGTCGGTTCCCATGAGGATTTGTTGAAGAGGTTTGGCACCTATCGCCGGCTGTACGACTTGCAATTCGCCGATCTGGAGCTCCCGAAAGTCGGCGCCCCCTGAGGAGTATTGTCCGCATGGCTATACGCTCCATGACCGGGTTTGCACAGGTGACAGGGCAGGCGAACGGCCGCTCTAGCTTCAACCTTTCCCTGAAATCGCTCAATCACCGTTTTCTGGACTTGCATTTCCGCCTGCCCGCGGGGACGGAAGAACTGGAAATGAAGGTTCGGCGTCGGCTGAAGGAAAAGATCGTGCGCGGACACGTCGAGTTGATTCTCAATTTTGAAACCACCGCCGCGGACAGTTTTCGCTTCAATCGCGAATGGGTGGCCGGCTACATCCAGGCATTTCGCGCTGCCGCGACGGAATTTCGACTGGCGGCTGAGCCGGATCTCAACCTCATTCTGCGCCTTCCCGGGGCTTTTGAATCTGCCGCTCTGGCCGCCGATCCTCGGTTGGAAGAAGCGATTCTCGCCAAGCTCGAAGAGGCGCTCGAACGGCTGAATGAAATGCGGGAACAGGAAGGTAGGGACGCGGAGCGGGAACTTCGCGAGCGCATGCAGCATATCCAGCGCGCCCGGCAAGAAGTCGAACGGTGCCGCCAAGCCACGCTCCAGATCTACGCTGAGCAACTGAAGCGACGCATCCAGGAGCTGATCGGTTCCCAGGTCGAACCGGAACGCATCCTGCAAGAAGCGGCTCTGCTCGCCGGTCGCAGCGATGTTGCGGAGGAGCTGGTTCGCCTGGAAAGTCACATCCAGCATTTTCTGGACTTGCTCGATGCGGGCGGGGAGGTTGGCAAGAAGCTGGATTTTCTGCTGCAGGAGATGAATCGCGAGTCCAATACTCTGCTTTCAAAGACCGCTGGACTTGCCGGGGAAGCCTTAGAAATCACAACCTATGGGTTGGCGATGAAGGCGGATATCGAGAAGGCTCGGGAGCAGGTACAAAATCTAGAATGAGCAGCGTTTTCAT
>Ga0187783_10000924_pt1 | contig 21585 bp, 21 predicted proteins | sample 1015_SJ02_MP02_2_FD_132471 | JGI IMG/M metagenome (GOLD analysis project Ga0187783, IMG submission 132471) | Tropical peat soil microbial communities from peatlands in Department of Meta, Colombia - 1015_SJ02_MP02_20_MG | ecosystem: Environmental > Terrestrial > Soil > Wetlands > Peat | place...
ATACAAGAACCAAGCTGCATCGGGGCACGGCCGAGAAATTACCCGGCAGTTGTTTCCAGATCAGGATGCGCTGAAGCGAGATGAAAATCGACGCTGGGAACTTGTCGAGGAGCATTGGGACCTGCCGATTCGAGCGATCGACCCCAACGGAGATGGCGACGAGTAAAGGAATTGGTGTGCAAGAGACAGATGTAAGAGAGATGAACACTATTTTCGAAAATGGGATATCACGAGGTCGCGCTGATAAGAGGTCAACTCGTCAGCGGACAACGGTACGCGTGGAGCTGCGCCGGTCGTTGCAGGTTCCCTGGTCCCCCCACCCAAACCACCCCGGGAATCTCGTGACGGTTTGGCGCGCTCTGCGCGTATCAGCTAAATCGTTCTAGGTGGCTTCGACACCGATAGACACGAAGCGCTGCTTAAGGCTGATCTCCCAGCCTAAGTAATCGAGTGCGTTAACATTCCTGGGCTATAAGCTCGCCCCCAATGGCCCAGGCTTCTGGCACCCACGTGGTTGATCGCATCAGAAAGACTGATTCTGGGCAGGCCCGCACGCTCCTGGTGAAGGAGTTGCCTCGGAAAAATAGCAGTTCAGCGGAAAGCGCAGCCAGTCCCTACCGCCGACCATTAGAGCAATGGCGGTACTTGGGGCGAAATCGGAATCTCCAGCAGGGTGGGCTTCGATTTTCTCCATGCCTCGGCCGCTGCTTTCTTGATCGCCTCAAGATCATCAATGCGAGCAGCATCGCACCCGTAGCCCTTTGCAATGGACACAACGTCAAAACCGGGGATGTCGAGACCCGGAACTCCCGGCGTCTCCTCAAGTACGGCGAACGACTTCAAAATGGCGTATTCGTCGTTGCGTGGCACAACAATCAAGATCGGCAGGCGCAATTGCGCGGCCGTCCAGAGAGACTGAACGGAATACTGGAACGACCCGTCGCCAATCACGGCAATGATCGGACGGTTGCGCCGCGAATCGCGCTCGGCCAGCGCGATGCCCACTGCGGCTGGAAGATTCCAGCCGAGAATTCCGCTGGCAAATGTGTAAAACGTGTCAGGTTCAGTGATCGCCCATTCCGTATGAAGGTCGGGAAGATTCGAAGGGCTTTCCTCAACAAGGATCGTATTTGCGGGCCGAACTTCATTGAAGGGCGCGAAACACCTGCGCAGCTGTGAGACAGCCAGCACGCGACGTTTTTGGTGAACCCGGCCCATGCGGTGCCATACGATGCAACGAGCAACACGACTGCCAGCCTCGAGAAAGATTGCATCGAACTCAGTTCACTTTGCTGGTTGTCGAATGAATCTCAGCAATGTAGCCACCAGGGAATTGCACAACTGCACTGACTCGTTGATTGGCTGTATAGGGAGCGACCAGAATTTCGACACCAGCAGTCTTGGCCTTCGCTAGAGTATCCGTTAGGTTCGACACTTCATATCCAGTCGATTCCCGACCGTAGGGATAAGGGAGATGGCCATCCGTGACGAACACAACCAGCTTTCCAAAAGTCGATTCAACGCGAATTCGCCGATAGCTTTCACCTGGGCTCCCTATCTCAATGCCGGGAGCATGCGGATCGTCAGAGATAACCTTTCCGTGAGAAAAGGCAAGAAAACTCCTAGTGAAATCATCCGCACGGTCTGCTGAAACATAAACCCGATTCTCGGGAATGGTTTCTAGCGTCTTGTAAGAGGGCGCGATCGTGTGCCAATACAGTTGCATATTCACACCGCCAGGCCACTGGATAATGGCGTCTCGTCCGATTGGATCATTGAACGTGGTGACAACAACGTCCGCGCCTGCCAGGCGTGCGGCTTTGATGGCCTCGTCCATGTCTGTTACTAGGTAGCCGGTGCGCTCCGCCCCAAACGGATACGGCACGGGTGTTTTGAAGCCGAAGACCGAAAGGGTCCCCACGGGGGTCAGCACGAGTTGTGACATGGTGCTGCTCGGGGTCGGAGTCACCGTGAACACGCCTTGTTTGCTAGTGGTGCCACCGAACGTAGACAACACGCTTGAGACAAAACGGTCAAACTGGTCCGGCGCGACATAAACGTGGGTCGTGTCGTACTGTGGCCCTACCGCCAGATTCGGCGTTGTCACAGCTTGCGCGGCGACCAGGACACCATGTTGCCAATTCCGCGGTCCGCCACCTGCAACCAGTACCACGATCACGAGAAAGATCGCCGCAAATGCTGTACGTCTTCGCATCGCAATACTCCTGTTCCGACGATCGGTATGGCAAAACCCGGCGAGCCCTCTCAACCTCTCGTTCTGCCAAAGAAAGCCTACAGCCCCGGATCTCCCCTACTCGGAGCAGTAGCTGCTCGTCGCCTCTGCCGTTTTTCTGCCCTAGTCACTCAGGATATAGAATGCCATCGACCGTGGGTACTCCGGGCCGGAGGGCATGGCCATGGCGCTTCAACAAGGTGTAGCGCTTGTACTCGGTGCTACCGGCGGCATCGGTGGCGAGACAGCAACAGCACTCGAACGGCATGGTTGGAACATCCGCGCCCTCTCGCGTTGCGGAAAACCGCCACAAGCTGCCGACACTTGGCAGTGGGTGACGGGCGATTCACTGGACAAAGAATCGATTGTGGAGGCGGCTCGCGGTTGTGCGGCCATTGTGCATGCCGTCAACCCTCCGGGTTATCGGAACTGGGCAAAGATTGTGCTCCCAATGATCGACAACACGATTGCGGCGGCACGGCAGAGCGGCGCCCGCATCCTGCTTCCCGGAACCATCTACAACTATGGTGAAGACGCCTTTCCGACTCTGGTAGAAACCTCTCCACAGCGAGCCACAACGCACAAGGGTAAGATCCGCATCGCGCTGGAGAAGTGTTTGGAAGATGCTTCGCGGGAAGGTGTTCGTACGCTCATCGTGAGGTTTGGCGACTTCTTCGGACCCAAGCCGGGCAACAGCTGGTTTTCGCAGGGTATGGTCAGACCCGGCAGGCCTGTACGTGTCATCACCTATCCTGGTGAAAAAGGAATCGGTCACGATTGGGCATACCTGCCCGATGCAGGCGAAGCCTTCGCGAGCCTCATCGACCATGAAATCAAACTCGATCCCTTCGCGCACTTCCATTTTCGCGGGCACTGGGATCGCGATGGAACTGAGATGGTTTCCGCTATCCGACGTGTCACGGGGAGCCCCGACCTGAAGGTGAGGTCGCTGCCGTGGTTGCTGTTTAGGCTGATGTCGCCATTCAACGAAACGATGCGCGAACTCTATGCCATGCGTCCTCTCTGGCAACAGCCAATCGAGTTGAGCAACCACAGGCTCGTATCGCTTCTTGGGAATGAGCCGCACACTCCACTCGATCAGGCGGTTCGGAACACGCTGCAGGGGCTCGGCTGTCTACCTTAACCCTCCAGTAGTGTCCCGAGCTCCCAAAAATTTCAAAAAAAAATTTGCCCCGGTGGCCGCCGGGCATGGCACCGACAACACCTGTCTCTGGGACGGACAACTCGGGCGGCCAACCGACGACCGGCCCGATTCTTTGCCCCTACAAGATCAATACTCGTCGCAAACCGTGGCAAGTGGTTGCCGCAAGCCGAGTAAGAGGGTATGAAGAAGAATCGCCCGTACGCGCGCGGAGAATAGACCTGATAGCAGACCGTCACTCTCCGCAGCAATCACAACTTCGTTCACTGCAAGTCGTCTTTTTCGAACTCATAATCCCAAGGTCGAAGGTTCGAGTCCTTCCGGACCCACTACTTTTGTGACGTAGTACCCAGTCGTTGATCGCTTCCTGCTCTCGCTTCTAGAAGTCGGTATCGAGCTGCGTCTGGTCCCTAGGCATCGATTGCATAGGCAGAGATTTGTCTCGTCAGTTCGCGGCAGCCTGAGATTTGCCGGTTGTCGGTACGAAGGCGTCGATCGTAGTGCCGCGGCCGGGCTTGGCCCCGATGCAAAGGGTACCTTGAACCAGCCGAAGCCGCTCGCGCATGCTCACCAACCCCAATCCGTTCTGAGTCATCACCGCTTGCGGATCAAAACCAACCCCGGAGTCAGACACTCGGAGCCCGATTCCCTCGGGGGTGTCGTAGAGACGCACTTCAAAATGCCCCGCACCGCTGTGCTTCACGGCGTTGTGCAGCGCTTCCTGCAATACGCGGAACAGGCATAGGGAGGTTTCATACGATACTGTCGGCAATCGCTCATCGTGTGAAAAGTCGATCTCGACCTTGTGCTGCTTGGCCGCCTCTTTGCAGTGTCCCTTCATGGCCGCCACGATGCCCAGGTATTCAAGCTCTGAGGAGTGCAGCCGATGCGAAATGGATCGGACACGAGAGGAAATCCTCTCGGCCTGCCTGGAAAGCTCGCTCATCTGCTCGCGAAATTCATCAGCAGAAAGAAGCGTCCTTTTCTTCATCATCTCCATGCCGATCATCAAAATGGTGAGTTGCTGATTGACATCGTCGTGTAGGTCTCTGGCGATCCGGGCAGCCTCCTGCTCCTGCGCCTCCATGACCCTCTGGTTCACACTGGTTAGCACTTCTTCGGCCCGCTTGCGCTCGGTGATGTCCAGCACCTCACCAACAAAGTACCGAGGCTCCCCGCTGGGAGCTCGAATCAGCGAGGCGCTGCTTTCGGTATAGACCGTGCGCCCGCTCTTGTGCCGGCAGCGTTTCTCGAACCTCTGGAAACTCGCACCCGTTGCGAGTGCTTCGGACAGTTTAGCCGAGAACAGCGGCCAGTCCTCCGGCTGAGTAACGGACTGAACGGTCATCCGCAGCAACTCTTCCTCGGTATATCCGAGGTACCCGCAGAAGACCTCGTTCGCGGCGAGAAAATGGCCATCCGGCGAAACGATAATCATGCCGACCCCGGCATCCCGGAAGACGTCACGAAACCGCGCTTCGCTCTCCCGCAGGGCCATCTCCGCGAGCTTCTGTTCCGTGATGTCTTGCACGGTGCCTTGCAGCTGAGTGACCTGCCCGTCCCGAGCACGCTGCGCCTCGCGTCGCGCCCGAATCCACCTGCTACCACCGTCGGGGCGAATCATCTCGAGATCCAGCTCGGACGGTGTTCCGGCTGCGACTGCTTCCTCGATGGCGTTCCGCAGTCGCTCCCAGCTTTCTGCCGTGTAGTACTGCCTGAGTTCCATGTACTTGGGAGGCGGCAAACGGGGATCGCGGCCCACCAATCGGTAAAGTTCTTCCGACCAAGTGATCGTGTCCGTGCTCAGCTCCCAGCGCCAACTGCCCATCTGTGCCAAGCGCTGGGCCTCTGCGAGTTGCGCCCGTTCATCGACCAATTCAACGCGGGTTTGTTTCTCTTCTTCTACAAGTACCGCCAGAACCATAAAGGGGATCGCGGCGAAAAACAGAAACAGCTGCAGGGACAATGTATTCGCAAGGGGCCCTTGCCCAGTGAAAGGGCCGTGATCATGCGCCGCTCCCCAAATCGAGAGAAATGTAACTACCAGCATGGAAGTAGACACACCCTTGAGTCCCAAACGCAACGAGGCCCACAACAGCAGCGGCACAAGCGAATACAGCAGCGCCGGCGAATTTCTCCACCCCGTACCCATGAACGTGAGATATCCGAAAAGAACCAACCAAGCGAGCAACGCGACCAATTCCAAGTAGTTGTGACGGTCTCGCGCCCATGCCCGCCCCTCTTGAGCCCAGCTTAATATTGCAGGCGTCACCGTCAGGAATCCCAAAGCGTCGGCGAAAAACCAGATCCTCCATTCCAGCCAGTGGCCAGCACTCGCTAGGCCGTTTGCGCCCAGCAGCGCTGAGACGCATGGCGCCAGAATCACAGAAACCGCCAAGTACTTCGCCAAAGCATTCACGTTTCTGAGACGGGGCGTTCCTTTGAACAGACGGTGGATCCCCCACCCGGCTATGACCACATCAACGAGATTGCCCACGGAGTACCAAATCTCAGAGACGATAGCTACACCGCTCTTGAAGTCTGCAATCGCCGTCGCCACAAGCCCTGCGGCAATGAGCAGTGGCCAAATTCTTTTTGGCGCCAACAGCAACACTGCTACCAAGAAGGGGGTACCAGGCCAAAATGACGCGATGTGTTCAGGGGGAATGCCCAGCCCGTATGCTATTTTGACGGCGTTGTAACAAACAACGGCCACGAGGCACACTAGGATCGTCGTGGGTAGCGGCTTGGCAAGCTTCCCCGAAGCGGGAAGGACATTCGTGTCTGGTTTTTGCATCTAAGTGCCCGAGTTTAGGGGCGGCCGGCAGTTTACACCACACCCTCCGGCTAGAAAAAGACGCAGTTTCTTAGTCAGCGCAAGCCTCAGTGTCCGTTGAATTCGGCACAGTAGCCGCCCGAGCCGACTTGGGTCTGAGTCTTTGTCGGAGGCTGCGCCAGGGTTTTGCTCGGCTTATTGTCCGGGGAAACGTCTGAGGCAGTATAGGTTTCGCTGAACCTGAGAGTGGAACGTCTGATTTGCAACGCGTAAACGGTGCGCGTGTTATTCGAGCCTCGCAAGGAATTATCAAAGGAGATTTCGGTGTCATTGGCTGCGGCGTGCGCGGTGTTCTGTTCGTCTTTTGCAGAAAAAGTCGTGACATTTGTGAGTTTGAACTTTCTCCAAAGGCCGCTCAGAGTGTTGACGTCGTCCTGCACACCATTTTTGAAACGCGCGTAAGAAAAGCTTCCAGTGGATTGCAGGTTGTTCGGAGAGGCGCCCGATCGGGCGGTGTACTCACTGGGGTATGGCTCGATCAAAGATACGACAAAGAACACATCTTCGTCGGGTTTGAAGCAGGCGAACACGTGACTCCCATTGATTAAGCCGAGTAGATCTTTATCCCCCTTCGCGAGCATTTCGTTATAGGACTGGCAGCCCGCCGAGGCGTAGGGCAATTTCGTACAATCATAGGCGGCTTCCGGTCGCGGTGGCGCGGCCTCCTGCGGGGGGAGCGCGCTGGCCGAGAAAGCGACAACCAGGAAAAGGACAGGCAAGGTGTACTTCACACCGTGAATGTAGCTGCTTCGATAACGTATCGCAAGAGATTGCTCTGGCAAGACCGGCACAGGAGCGACTGTGCCTTTCCGACGATACCGCTCAGTTTTTCTACGTCTCTCCCTAAAGACGCCGCAGGACGCTTACACGCAGCGGCGGCCCTCACAAGTCTCTTGCAGTATCACCTCCCTCCGTACAACGTCAACTTCCCGTCCACCACGTTCGCTATGTAGCGTCCCTCGCTGAGGAATTGCATGACCTTCTTGCCGGAGCGCGCCAGCTGAGCCCAACGCGATTTCGTTTCCGGGTTCTGCTCCAGCCCGCGAATCTCGTTCCCGTCGAAGATGAAGTCTACCTGACGCAAACTGCGCTTGGGAGTCCGCTGAACAAGGTAGCGCTTCTTCCCTAGCTCCACCATTTTTGCATTCTCCACAAGAGCCTGCCTCCAGACTTCCATGAGTGTCTCCTCGAATGAAGATCGCATTGCCGCGCATCGATTATATGTATTCCGATTCCCACGTTCGACGAGAAATAGGGCCACACATATGGAACGTCCCACTTGGCTAGGCGACCCATGGGCTCAGGCTTCCCTGGAGAGTCAGCAACCGCCGTTCGATGAAATCAAGAGGAGGGGAAACGGACTGCGTCTGCGAGTCGCTTTCACGTCGGCAGAAGACGTCCGCCGTGTTGCACAAAATCGTTCCGCAAACGGCTCCCCTTCTGCGCAGCAAAGGCCTTTACGGTGTTGGTTGGGGCGTTGGAGTCGTGATAACCGACTACGACCGCTCTGTGGAACCGATCAGTTCTGCGAATTCGCGATCACTTGTCCAGCCCGAAACGCCACGGCCAGCAGCTCCACACACACGCGGCAGTACACGATCCAAAGCGCCATGCCCGCAAAGCTGAGAATCAGCGCCAGCAGCCCATTCGGTATCGCGGTCTGGAACTGACTGAACACGAACCAGATCGCCGCGATCAGGCCCAGCAGCAAATGCACGCCATACAGTATCTTCAGCAAACGCGGCGTCACGATCCGCTCAAAGGAAAAATCCATCAGGTTCTCAAGAAGACTCTGTTCCCGAGCCATGACTTGTTGCTCGGGGTAGGACGGCGCGGTGGCCATGGTGCAACACCTCCCGGCTAAGTTGCGACTCTGAGATCCCATCGTACGCAAACGCACTGGCGATGAGGGGATCTTCGCGTGGGTGGCCTGCTCAAAGAAATAGCTGGTCGTTCGTACAGGCGATGCGGGGCTTCCACGGAAAATTCGACTGCGACGATACGTATCGCTGAAATTTGCTCAAGCAGGTGGATGGACTCGTAAATCGCTAGCCTTCGGACAGTCAGTTCGCCTCGCTGACGAGAGGAGCTCCGAAGCCTGCGTGATCAGCCGGGACAGGCGGCTTCGCGCGGTCAATCTCGATCCTGCCCTTGAAATGAGCGCCATCCTCGATGCCGATACGCGCCGTGGCAATATCGCCGGTCACCGAGGCGTCCTTCTTGATCTCGACCCGGTCTCGCGCAACCAGATTGCCGGTAATGTTGCCGTAAACAATCACTTCCTGAGCCGCGACTTCAGAATTCACTCGACCCGTGCGTCCAACGGTTAGCTTTTGGCCCTCGAGCGAGATCGGACCGTCCACCTTTCCGTCAATCTGTAAGTCCTCTTTACCGGTGATGATGCCTTTGATCTCGAGGCTGGCTCCGATGCACGCCATATTGCGCGACGCGGGACCGTTGGGGCGTGCGGGTGCCATCGCAAATCCTTTCTCCGGTGTGGAGAGGTTGGGTGTTTCGCCTTCTTCCTGCTTGGTCCACATGGCGCCTCCTTGGGCCTCGCAGGGCCCACCCCACTCTAAGGACGCTTTGGAACCGACGCAATCACCCAACGGTGCAGGTTTTGGGCACCCGGGAGAACCTGTCCGTCGGGACAGCTCGCGATCGGTCTTGCTGAGCCAAGAAGATCTGACAATCTCAGTTTGATAGGAGGAATTCGGCCCCGCGCATCGGCTAATCGCGAGGCGGCTCCGGCTCTGCGTCCTCGATGAAGAATACTCCCACGCCGTTCTGACCCTTGTCACGGCGGGGTTCGCAATGCGTGACCGTCGCTCGCAGGGAAAGCGCCCCCGCTTCGCTCGGATCGTCCGAGCCTTGGATCACGACGCGCAGTTCCGACTGCAGCCGGGGCCGGTTGCTCAAACACAGGTAAGCACCCTGCACGCTCACATCGCGCACCGTCGCCTTCTCTTCGAAGGCCGCTCCGTCCTCTGTACAGCCGCTCACAAGTGCCGGAAAGCACAAGCGCCGACGCTGACCGAGACGGGCCTCCGGCAAGACGATGTCGGCGCCCTTTCCATTCAGAGTGATGGACATTCCCTCCATCGCCGCCCAGGTAGACGCAAATTCCTGCCGGGCCGCAGAAAGAAATCCGTCCACGGTACTGCTGGAGGAGTCGGGATCGTGATGGAACAGCACCAGATTCTTTACCTTCGACTCCCGGGCGATCTTAACGCCCTCGAGCCAGCAGGAATGTCCCCATCCCTTGCGTGTCGATGCCAACTGCTCGGGTGAATACTGCGCGTCGTAGATCAGCACGTCCGCCCCCTGGGCCAGCTGCCGGAGGTTGTCATCAAACTCCGCCACTCCTGGTTCGTTATCGGTGGCGTAAACGACGGAGCCAATCGGCGTATCTAAGCGATAACCAAGGCAGCCCTGAGGATGGTTCAACCAGGCCGCCCGGACGTGCGTTTCATCTAAGTCCCACTGATCTCCTCCCTCCACGGCGCGGAAGGTCCGTGCCGCGGCCATGGTGGTCACGTCGACAGGGAAGTATGGCTTAGCCAGCTGTGCTTCCAGGACCTGCCGCAGGCTATTGCGGCCGAGATACTTCGATTCGTAGCTATAAAAGTGAAACCGGTTCTGGGCCTCGAAGAACGGATGGAAGAACGGGATCCCTTGGATGTGGTCCCAGTGATAGTGCGTGACGAGGACATGAGCCTCCACGCCGGCGTCGCCTCGCCATTTTGTCCACCGGCCGTTCAGCGCGTGTAGGTGGTTGCCCAGCATGCGCAGGCCCGTTCCGCAATCGAAGATAAAGCGGCTGCCCCCGGGCGTCGTCAGCTCCACGCAGGACGTGTTACCGCCGTAGCGCCACGAGTCGCGTTCGACAGTTGGCGTTGATCCTCGGACACCCCAAAAAACTACTTTGGTGAGATTTTGAGTCATCTCGGCCGATTGGTCCCCGTAGGGTTACCTACGAAGGGCAGGGTTCTGTTCATGGTAGGTGGCTACCAAGAGCGAAGTCAATTGCGTTTCCCAGCAGGGCGCCGTGAAACACACTTCCCCGGATGCTCGCTAGCCATCGGCAGGGCTGTTGCGTCATGAGCCTGTCCGGGTAGAATCCCGATCATGGGGATGCGCGTCCACGGTCATTCCGACCACCACCATCTCGGGCATCTTCGTGAAAACGCAACGGGCGTTTTGGGCTTAGCGGTCGTGGCCACTCTCGTTCTGGTGCTGATCGAGCTTTTGGCTGGGTACGTGGCCCATTCCATGGCTCTCGTCAGCGATGCCGTCCACAATCTAACCGATGTGCCGACGCTCGTAATCTCCTGGTTAGCCATGCGCTGGGCCATGCGTCCTCCGACGCATGAAAAAACGTATGGCTATCACCGCTCTGGAATTCTCGCGGCGTTTGTCAACGCCATGGTTCTCACCCTGGCCGCTCTTTTCGTAATTGGCGGATCGATCGCACGGTTGCGCAGCCCGGTTGAGGTCCGCGCGAGTCTCATGCTGTGGGTGTCGGTTCTGGCTCTGGTCGTCAACGGAGGCATCACGCTTTCCGTTCACAGCGGCCGCAGCGATCTGAACGTTCGCACCGTGTGGATTCATAACCTAGGGGATGCCCTCTCGAATATAGGCATCCTGGTCGGCGCGCTCCTGATCCGTTGGACCGGCGCCCATTGGATTGACGCTGCCATCGGCATCGCGATTGGCGGGATGGTTCTCTGGTCGGGGCAGGGAATTCTGCGAGAGAGCGGCCATATTCTGCTGGAGGGCTTGCCGCGAGGCATTCGCCTGGAGGATGTCGTCTCAGCCGTGTTGGGCATTGAAGGAGCGCAGGAGGTGCACGACGTTCACATCTGGACGCTCGGCGGAGATCTTCACGCTCTGTCGTGCCACGTGCGGATCCCCGATATGCACATGGAAGAGAGCGAAAAAATTCTAGCGAATATTCGTGAGGTTCTCGCTCGCGACTTTCATATCACGCACACGACCATTCAATTCGAGCGAGCCGGCCTGCCCGCCAAAGCGGGGCTGTACATGCCGGCACCTGCGGGCCGCTCGGCGAAGTAAAGCTCTACGCCCTTGGCGAATTCGCGGCGCGCGCTGGCAACGGGGGCAGAAGTGACTGCTCCTACCGGCGACAACCGTCCGCCGGATCATCGCCCGGCATCGGAAGCATTTCTGACCCTCCCGCTGATACACGCGGTGTCGCCGCTGAAATCCCCCCCGATTTCCGTCCGAATCGACGTAGTCGGCGATCGAGGACCCCCGCAATTTGATCGCGTCATTCAAAACGGCACGCACGGCGCGATACAGGCAGCGCAACTCGGCGAGCGTGAGGTTCGCTCCCAGACGGGTGGGATGGATGCGCGCTCGCCATAAGCCTTCGTCGGCGTAGATGTTCCCGATGCCACGCAATACGTGCTGGTCGAGCAACAGCCCCTTAATCCGAGCCCGCCGGTCCTTCACGAGCGCCACGAATTCAGCTTCGGACGCCTCCAGGGGATCAAGGCCCAGTGAAGCAAGACGGTTTTCTACCGAGCCCTGCCGCAGTAACCCGATGCGACCGAAGCGACGAACGTCGGTGTAACGCAGTTCGAGGCCATGATCGAGGGTGAAAAAGACGTGTGTGTGGGGCGGAACAGGCGTTTTGGGGTCGCAGGTCACGAGCCGTCCCGTCATGCCGAGATGAATGAGCAAGGAAACCCCTCGCACCCTTCTGTTCAGGGATTCAAGGTCGAGCAAAAGAAACTTGCCGTGCCGCCGAACCGACACCAGGCGAGTGCCCGGAACCTCACGTTCGATGGCCGCCGGATTGTCGATGAAATCGGTCTTAGCGAGGCGCACGCTTAGAATGCGGCGTCCGGGCAATACCGCTCGAAGGCCTCTTGCAATTGTTTCCACTTCGGGAAGTTCTGGCATGGCTTGCCTTCGGTACATTAAGAGATAGCTTTTCCGCACCTCATTTTACGCGAGTTCTGATCCCCGAACCTGCGGGCGTCGAGTCTAAGGAAGGGGGATGCCCGGGGAAGCGACAATTCCCGCCATGCGCAGAATTTCGGCGTATTCCTCTTCGGTCAACGGGCAAATCGTAAGCCGTGTGTTCTTGAGGAACTTGATCTTGCGGAGCAGGCGATTGTCCCTCAGCTCAGCCAGCTTCACCTGGCGCGGGAGCCGTTCGATCGCGCGCAAGTCCATGACAAGCTTCTTGCTGTCCGGGTGCTCCGGGTCAGGATAGGGATCGCGCGTGACCTCGGCCAGGGCGTAGAGCGCGTGTTCGGGGCGGCCGTGATAGCAGAGCGCCCGGTCGCCCCGGTGAACCTGTTTGAGCTGCCGGGCCGCGTCGGGACGGTTCCCGGCGTGGCGCCACATCTCCTTGCCTTTTACGAACAGGGTGTCCCAGTGGTAGACCCGAGGGTCAACTGCCAGCAGCCAACGCCTTGGTTTGGTCGGAGCCTGCGTCATCCGCAAAAGTGTCGCGCGCACTATACACGGAACTGTGGATCAAGTGTGCAGAATTTTCCTGGTAGGTGCCGAAAAACGTGGGATTTGCACTGTAGAGACTGAAAAGAGGCGGCGAGTAAGCCTAGCCGACATCCACGAAGATTTCATCGCCCCGCACTTCGACCGGGTAGCACTCCACTCCAATTCCTCCATGCGGAATAACTTGGCCCGTGGTGACGTCATATTGCCAGCCGTGCCAAGGGCACGTCACGATCTGGCCGTCCAGCTCGCCTTCGCCTAGCGGGCCGGCCTGGTGTGCGCACATCCCATTGATGGCAAAGAACTTGCCACCTACATTGGCCAACGCCACGGGCTTACCGCCGGCCTGCACCTCGCAGATTCTGCCTGCAGGAACATCATTTGTCTTCGCCACTCGGACATACCCCATGGCTCAGCTCCTCGGTCAGCGAAAGGTTGGGGTCCGGTCGGTCAGAGTCTCTTCTCGCTCGCGGGCCTGGGAGCAACCGGTTGCGGTTCCACTTTCGCGAGCAGTTCGGCGAACTTCGCCTCCCGATCCTTTTGGTCGTGGCCCTGATAAATCTCGGCGATCTGGGTCGCGTTCATCGAGCAGAACTTCGGTCCACACATCGAGCAGAACTTGGCTTCTTTGTAGAAGTCGTCCGGCAGAGTCTCATCATGCATGGCCCGTGCCGTGTCCGGATCCAGTGACAGTTGGAATTGCCTGTCCCAGTCGAACAGGAACCGTGCGTAGCTCAGCGCATCGTCCCGGTCGCGCGCGCCGGGGCGATGACGTGCCACGTCGGCGGCATGTGCTGCAATCTTGTACGCAATGACACCGTGGCGGACGTCTTCGGCGTTTGGCAGACCGAGATGCTCTTTCGGGGTGACGTAGCAAAGCATCGAGGCGCCATGCCAGCCGATCATCGCTGCGCCAATCGCGCTGGTGATATGGTCGTAACCCGGCGCGATGTCCGTCACGAGCGGCCCGAGGGTGTAGAAGGGTGCTTCAAAGCACAGCTCGTTTTCTTTCTTGACCTGCAGCTCGATCTCGTCCATAGGGATGTGGCCCGGCCCTTCGATCATGACCTGGACGTCGTATTCCCAGGCCTTCTTGGTCAACTCCCCCAGCACTCCGAGTTCGGCAAATTGGGCTTCGTCGCTGGCATCGGCCAGGCATCCGGGGCGCAAACCGTCCCCCAGCGAAAAACTGACATCGTGCTTTTGAAAAATCTTGCAGATCGCTTCGAAGTTCTCGTAAAGAAAATTCTGAGCCTTGTGATAACTCATCCATTGCGCCAGTAAGGCGCCACCACGGCTCACGATTCCGGTAATCCGATTTCGCACCAGCGGCAGAAATTGGCGCAGCACGCCGGCATGGATGGTCATGTAATCGACGCCCTGTTCGGCCTGCTGCTCGATCACTTCCAGCATCACGCCGATGGTTAAATCCTCAGCTCGCCGCACCCGCGAGATCGCTTCGTAAATCGGAACTGTTCCGATCGGCACTGGAGAGGCGTCGATGATCGCCTGGCGGATCGCGGGGATGTCGCCGCCCGTCGAAAGGTCCATCACCGTGTCCGAGCCGTAATGCACGGCGCGATGAAGCTTTTCAAGCTCCTGGGTGATGTTCGATGTGGTGGCGGAATTCCCTATGTTCGCGTTGATTTTGCAGCAAAATGCGACGCCGATTCCCATCGGCTCGAGGTTGCGATGGTGGATGTTGGCCGGAATGATCGCGCGACCGCGCGCCACTTCACTGCGCACCAACTCAGGTGACAGTTTTTCCCTCCGCGCCACATATTCCATTTCTTCGGTGACCACGCCCTGGCGCGCGTAATGCATCTGCGAAAGATTCCGCGCCCCGCCCTCTCCGGCGGCCAACCGTTTCTCAATCCACCGATCCCTCAGAGCCATAATCCCTCGCTGGCCACTAGCGGCTGCTCGGCAGCCTACTTGATCGCGCTCATTATCGCACCGCGACTCGAAGGCGGCAACTCGCCTCCTGATTGCGCCAGCATCTCGGGGCCCCGTAGCTATTGACAGGGCAATCAGAGCCTGGCCCGGAGCGTTGCTCACCTAACGGAGCGTTGATGACAGGCACGCTAGCAGCCAGGCTGGCCGCGTCGGGGTTTGCACTTCTCTGGATCTCCGGCCCCCAGGTCGCACATCACGGAACCTCGCGGTCTGGCCTGGAGAAGACCGTCACGCTGAGCGGCATGGTCACGGGATTTGAAACCCTCACTGCCTGGTTCACCTGGACGTGAATGCGGGTCTTCCGTTGCGCGGGTTGGTGTTGATCTCGAGCGGGCCCGGAGTGAACTCGGGAGTATCCAGTAAACTGTTGTTCACGCCGTTGCCCAGCGTGGCCAGCAGAGAACTGTCCGAATCATCGTACAGCGTGACCGGAAATCCGGTGGTGAAACGGGTGGTGCCCGAAATCGCCCAGCCTTCCGTTAGGCGGTTCGAGCGGCTGAACAGACGTTCGAACGGCAAGCTGACGCGGTAGCTCGCCACGAAATCCTGCCACAAATAGGAGCCGCTTGGAAAATTGAAATGAATTCCTACCCCGCAACTAATAATAATAACGAGGCGGTCCGGTTTTTCGCCATAGGGTTCGGCCGAGCGATGATCGCAAGCGCCGTGCCCTAGAGCACAGGCGGCTCGAATCGCGGTTTTGCCGCGCAGCGAATCCATGTGACAATGCTCACATGGAAAGAAACATTATCGCAGTCTGGCTTCTTGTCATTGTCGCGGCTGTCGTCGCCGGGAATGCACCGGCTCAACAAACGCAGGCGCCGGCTGGGGGCACCCAAACGAAACCTGCCGCACCGTCAACGAAGACTACGCCCGCACCGGCGGCGAAAGCTTCTGCGGCTTCAACCACGGCTCTCACAACGGACCGAGAAAAACAGAGCTACGCCTTGGGCATGAACATCGCCAAAGGTCTCAAGCAACAGTCGGTCGACGTTGATCCCGCCGTCATGACGCGCGCGATCAAGGACATTCTGACCGGCGCGAAGCCCCTGCTCACCGACGACGAAGCCATGGACGCGCTCAAGAAGCTGCAGGCCGACGTTCGCCAAAAGCAAGAGACGGAGCGAAAAGCGCTGGCCGAGAAGAATTCGAAAGAAGGCCAAGAATTCTTGACGGCCAATAAGACCAAGGAGGGCGTGGTCACCTTGCCAAGCGGCCTGGAGTACAAAATCTTGACACAAGGCAAGGGCCCCAAACCCACGGCCAACGACACGGTTGTCTGCCAGTATCGCGGCACTCTGATCGACGGCACAGAATTCGACAGTTCCTACAAACGGGGTCAGCCAGCCACCTTTCCGGTCAGCCGAGTCATCAAAGGCTGGACCGAGGCGCTTGAGCTCATGCCCATCGGATCGAAATGGCAGCTTTTCATTCCGCCGGATTTGGCCTACGGCGACCGCGGCGCAGGCAACCTGATCGGACCGAATGCTACGCTCGTCTTCGAGGTCGAATTGATGTCGATCCAGGCTCCGAACTCCGCGCCGGCGGCACCGGCGCCAAACGCCAATAAATAACAGCGCCGAAGATGGTCGCTCCGTGTTCGATGATCGATATTTCGTTCCGTGCCAGCACAGTTCCCTTTGATCGATGCGCCTGCTGATTCGGGGCGCGCGACCTTGGCTCGTGGCGGTGTCGGTTGCCGCACTCAGCTTCGCCTACGGCTTCCCTTCGGAGAAAGAGATGGCGGGAGATGCTGACTCGCAGGGATTCGCACAGTTAAGCGACCAGTTTATAAAGGACTCGCTGGCTCTCCAGCCGGTGAGCGCCTCCGCGGCCGGATATCATACGCACGTGGATCCTAAGACGGGCCAGAGGATCGAGCTCGACGCGCAGTTGGACGATATGAGTCTGGCCGCCATGGCCCGGCTACGGAACTTCTATGCCGGCTGGCGAGAACGCTTTCAGAAACAGACGCCGCCCTCAGGGCTCGCCCCGGAGGACGCCGCCGACTGGCAGCTCGTTGACGATCAGATCGGTCTCCGCCTGCTGGAATTTGACCAGATTCAAAGCTACCGCCATCAGCCGACGGTTGTTGTTGAGCTGATCGGCAACGGCCTGTTTTTGCCCCTTTCGCAAAGCTATGCGTCCAAGGAGGTCCGCCTCGGCCAGGTCCTGTCGCGGGTGGGCCAGATTCCGCGTGTCCTCGATCAGGTGAAGCAATATCTCGCCGACGCCGATCCCGTCTTCGTGAAGACGGCCATTCAGGAAAACGCCGGCAACATCGAGCTCATCCAAAATACCGTCGCCGGTGCGATCGGTCCCGGCTCGCCAATCAAGGCGCAGTACGACAGGGTCGCACCCCCGGCCCTTCGAGCGCTGAAGGATTTCTCACGCTGGCTCAAGGACGATCTCGGCCACGCCCCGTCACGTCTGGATTGGCGCCTGGGAAAGGCTCAATATGACCGGAAATTCAAGCTGGTGATGGAAGCATCGGTTACGCCGGAAGAGCTGGCTGCCTCGGCCGAGCAGGAAATCAGGGATGTCCGAGCGGAGATGTTCACCCTCGCTCTTCCCATGCACGCCCAGATGTTCCCGGAACACGGCGACCACCGCGATCTGGGGGGCCGCGATCGCGAGAATCGGATCGTGGGGGAGGTCTTGGACAAAATCTCGGACGACCATCCACAGCGCAATGAGCTTCAAAGCGCGATCGAAGCCGATCTGGAAACCATCCAGCAGTTCATCGGAGAGAAAAAGATCGTATCGCTAAGCACTCGTCAAAATCTGAAGGTGATCCCGACGCCACCCTTTCTGCGCGGGGTCTATTCGGTGGCCGGTTTCTCAGCCGCCCCACCGCTTGAGCCGGAGGCGGAAGCGCAGTATTGGGTCACGCCCATCGATCCGAAAATGTCGGAGGAGCAGGCCGAGTCAAAACTCCGCGAATACAACAGTTGGGTGCTGAAATGGCTCACCATCCATGAAGCGCTACCAGGACACTACGTTCAGCACGAGCACCTGAACAGCATCCAGCCCGAGCGCCGTCGCCTGCTGCGGTCCTTGTATGCGAACGGCGCTTACGTCGAGGGCTGGGCGGAGTACATCGCCCAGGTGATGATGGAGGAGGGTTTTCTGAATAACGACCCACGATTCCGCTTGGAGATGCGCAAAATTCGCTTGCGCGTGCTCGCCAACGCCATTCTCGACGTGAAAATGCAGACCATGGGCATGACCGACGCGCAAGCGATGGAGCTCATGACCCTGGGCGCATTTCAGACGCGAGCCGAAGCCGAAGGTAAACTCACTCGCGCCAAGCTCACCTCTGCGCAGCTTCCGACCTACTATGTAGGCTTAACGGAGTGGCTTCGGTTTCGCCGTCGCTATCAGGACGCCGCCGGCAAGGATTTTGACATGCAGACGTTTCACGATGCGGTGCTCGACGAAGGGCCATTGCCGGTTCCCGTCGTAGAGAAACTCTTCTCGTCCAGACCGAGTCCCCACTAGAATGGGAGCGTGCCATCTCCGTTGCCGGCAGGTGCAAGGCAGGTGCAAGGAAGGATGCTTCAACCGATGGAAAGCAAAAAAGGAGGACAAATCGCCAGAATCTGCGGTCGTCTTCCCTACCAATTCTTCCGGATGGCGATGGTGGCTTCATTGGTTGCCGAGTGCCTTGCGGCGGGCTCGGTACGCCCGCCGGAGGCCGCCGGGCCGAAACTGGCTCTTCCCTCCCGCGTCCCGGATACCTATGTCGAGGCGACGAAAGACAAGGGTTACCGCTTTGAACGCGGAGGATGGATCTACGTCCACCTGGAAGGTACACCCTACGACATTGGTTACCAGCACGGATATCTTCTGGCCCCCGAGATCGCGGACGCCTTCGTCACGGTTCGGCTGGAGATGACACACGACACGGGCCGCGACTGGGATTTCTTTCGCCGGGCGGCGCATACCATGCTCTGGCCCAAGATTGAACCCGAATATCAGTTCGAGCTGAAAGGAATCGTCGACGGGTTGCACGCCCAAGGCACGAAGCTTGATCTGGAGGATATCGTCGCATTCAACGCCTTTTCCGAGTTGCCCGATTATTACGTGCCATGGCTCAATGCCCAGACGCACGCGGCGATAACGCCGCGCAATCTCGAAGCCTTCGAGCACTGCAGTGCCTTCGTCGCCACCGGCAGCTGGACCAAAGATCACGGAATCGTGATGGCCCACAGCAACTGGACGACCTATATGGAGGGGGCTCGTTGGCGCATCATCTTCGACATCGTTCCCGAGAACGGCTATCGCATCCTGATGGATGGTTTTCCGGGCGTGATTGCCAGTGACGACGATTTTGGCGTCAACTCCTCGGGTTTGATGATCACGGAAACGACCATTGGAAACTTCCGCGGTTGGGATCCGAACGGTAAGGCCGAATTCGTACGCGCCCGCAAGGCCTTGCAGTACGCCGACTCGATTGACCGTTACGTGAAAATCATGCTTGACGGCAACAATGGCGGCTACGCCAACGACTGGCTGCTCGGCGACCGCAAAACCGGCGAAATCGCCCGCTTCGAGCTGGGTCTGAAACACAACCGGGTTTGGCGCACGGCGGACGGCTACTTTTCGGGCGCGAATTTTCCGAGTGACCCAGACCTGATCAAGGATGAAACCACGTTTGATCCCAACAATCCGGCGAGCGGTCCGAATGCACGGCGCATCCGATGGGATCAACTCCTGAATGGAAATAAAGGTAAGATCGACGGAGCCCTGGCAGAGATTTTTCTCGGCGATCACTACGACACGTTCGCGAAGAAAGAGGGTGCCAACCGCCGCACGCTTTGCGGCCACGGCGATTTGCAGGCCGAAACGCTACCCGGCTCGACGAGCCCGCCCTTCGATCCGTTTGGTGCCGTCCAGGGCAAGGTGATCGACAGCCGGATGGCCGCCTCCATGGCTTTCATCGCCCGGATCGGCCATCCGTGCGGGGTTCCGTTCGACGCGGCAAAGTTCCTATCCGACCACCCAGACTTTTCCTGGCAATCGCCCGTGCTGCGAGACCTGGTGGCTGGTCCGTGGACCGAATTCCGCATTGGCCAGCATGCCGCGTCCGAGTGAACTCCCGTTTCGGAAACTAACTGCTTTCGACGCGAAGGTTGTTCGTGACCGAGAAGACGTTCGGGACCTGGTTGGCGACGATTCCCGCCAAGTTCCTGTCCCTCTGGGACGCCACAACTCCTTCCAGGGTCACGTGACCGCTTTTCACGATGATGTGAATCGGCCGCACACTCCGAATCGTGTAAATGTCGAAACCCGGGGCGCCGTAAATAGCACGGAATTCGGCGCGGCGGATTTCATCGTCCATGACGCTGGGCGGAAGCAGTTCAATCTGATCGTCTACCGCCTGGACGCCCTCGATGTGCGAGACGGCCGCTCGGGCGTCCTCTTTCAGGGCGGGCCGGACCACCTGACCTATTAATATCACCCGGTTGCCTTCGATCTTGTACCCCAGGTTGTCGAAGGGCGAATAGAAGGGAAGCATAACCAAGCGGTGGCGAACCTCCTGGGTGAGCCATGTCTGCTCACTGGCCGTGTTGGGTGGCGGTACTGGGCTGTGGGCTTCGGCCGGGACAGCCGTTAGCAAGAACGAAAAGAAAAGTAGAAATACAAAGAGTTCGGGATGTGCCCGTTTCGAGAAATCCCAACTGCATAACATAAGAGCCTCCGATCCTGATGAATCTCTATGAGTTCAACCCCACTTGATTGGATGCCAGACTCCCCCAGCCCGTTGGGCGGCAGGCGGGTCGGCCGATACGCGTTGCTGCCTGATACGCACCAAGCGACGGTCCTCAACTGGCAATTACCCGGAGGAGGTGTTACAAAAAAAGAGCTTGTTTCGGGGTTGGTCCGTGGCAGATCTTTGCACTGCAAAAGGATGTAAGGCCGCCGTGCCGGTGGTGCTCGCCCCGGACCGGCTCTGTGTGCTGCATTACACGCTTTTTATTGAACAAGAATGTGCCGAGATTCGGCGCGAGACAGCGCTCGGCAACGCCAGCCACGAACGGCAGCTGCAATTCATCGACAGAATCGCCAAGCATGGTGATTCATTGGCTCGCGTCGCAACCGGTGGCTTCACCATGTCGGACGAAATAAAGGCGCGCATCCTCAGCACGCTTCTAACACTGATGAACTGCCGTGAGAATATGGACCGAGCAGCCATGCGGCAGTCCGCCTTGCGCCGCTTCGTCGGCTAGCGGCAGGATGGTTGATCGATTAGGCTCCGAGGTAGCGAGCGTACAGCGAACGCGCCACGGCAGGATCTTTCGTGCCTTTGATGATGGCGCGGCCGTCGGCAAAAACGGTCATTTCATACGGAGAGACGCGGAAGCGCAGAAGGAAATCGTTGTTGCGAATCTCTGTGACGGAAGCCAATAGGAGTCGCTGGCCCAGCTCAGATAGGTCCAGCCGCCGACCACGCTCGTGAATCTGCACCGAGTCGCGCCCGCACAACGTGACGTGCGGCTGCGCCTCTCCGGCAAGATAGCGAAACTCGCGGCGCACGCACACCCGACAGTCTGGATCGCGCGCAATGCGAATGGACTGGAACCTCCCCTTCCACACGTCCGAGGACACCAAGCGCCCGCAGAGCGCTCCCGGTTTTCCGGCCAGGATTTTCAGCGCCTCGGCTGCCTCGAGCGAAGCGGTGACGCCGGCGGCCGAAGCGAGAACGCCGACTGTCTCGCAAGTGGCCTCGTTCCCGGCGTGCGCGCCGTCGGCTGCCAGCAGGCAAGCGAGGCAGGCTGTTTCTGTCGGGCGGATCGTCATGGTCACGCCGTAGCTGCCCACGGCTGCGGCGTAAATCCAAGGGGCTCCGAGCGAAACCGCGGCGTCATTGATGAGAAGGCGGGTCTCGAAATTGTCGGTGCCGTC
>Ga0187783_10000925_pt1 | contig 21580 bp, 17 predicted proteins | sample 1015_SJ02_MP02_2_FD_132471 | JGI IMG/M metagenome (GOLD analysis project Ga0187783, IMG submission 132471) | Tropical peat soil microbial communities from peatlands in Department of Meta, Colombia - 1015_SJ02_MP02_20_MG | ecosystem: Environmental > Terrestrial > Soil > Wetlands > Peat | place...
CCCACCAAGCAGGGTTCCTTGACGCCTGCGGCGACGGGTGTTAAACTCGTGCCGATGCCCCGGGGCGCATGAGAGCCCAGCAAAAGAAGGGCGAGACACCTCCAAATAGGGAGCCCGTGTTTCGTCTTTTTGGTGTGCCCAAAAAGATCGGTTTCCGACGCATTTATTTAAAGAGTTTATCCGCAGAGAAAGAGAGTAATGGCGAAGACGACAGCAGCAAAGTCCGCACAAAAAGATTCCGCGGAGGCTGTTCAGGGCTCGCCTAGGCCGACGAAAGGCCGCTCGAAGCGATCTGCTTCGGCAGTAAAGACCGAGGGAAACGGCGCCTCGACGGTGATGCCGTCGACGTTTCCGATGCCGACCGGAGCGTTCACGGTAGAGCAGCATCCCGAGCCGGGCCCCAAGCGCGATCGATACTCGTTTGCCAAGATCCCGCATGTCCTCGAAGTCCCCAATCTGATCGAGCTGCAGAAGGCCAGCTTCGATTGGTTTAAGACCGAGGGGCTTGCGGAAGCTTTTGCCTCGATCTCGCCGATCAAGGATTTCACCGGGAACCTGATTCTGGAGTTCGGCGAGCACTCGCTGGGCGAGCCGAAGTATTCGATTGAAGAGTGCCGCGAGCGCGACATGACGTACAGCGCCCCGCTGCGCGTGCGCGTCCGCTTGATCACGGCCGAGTCGGGCGAAATCAAAGGTATTCCGGACCAAGAGATCTTCATGGGCGACTTTCCGCTCATGACCGACAAGGGCACCTTCATGATCAACGGGGCCGAGCGCGTGATCGTGAGCCAGCTCGTTCGCTCGCCCGGCGTCTACTACAGTCAGGACGTCGACACCAACGCGCGGCCGACCTATAACGCCACGATCATTCCCAACCGCGGTGCCTGGATCGAGTTCGAGACCGACAATGGAACGAAGAACGACGAAACCGAGGGTACGATCGGCGTTCGCATCGACAAGAATCGAAAAATATACGTCTCGACCTTCATTCGCGCGCTCTCGCGCCCGGATCTGGGGCTCAATTGGGAGAGCGACGAGGCGATCCTCAAGCTGTTCGACGACAGTCCGCTGATCCGCAACTCGATCGAGAAGGATCGCGACGTCAAGACGCGCGAGGACGCGCTCAAGGAGATTTACAAGAAGCTGCGCCCCGGCGAACCCGAGAACGCGGAGAACGCGGAGAAGCTGCTCGAGGCGCTGTTCTTCGACGAGAAGCGCTACGACTTGGCCGGCGTCGGACGGTACAAGCTCAACGGCAAGTTCCACTACCGCATCGAGAATCGCGACGTCGACGCGCGCGCCGAGCGGCCGTACGTCGTTATCGACGAATACGCCGACGCCGGGCTCGAGATGCCCGCGATGTCCGCCAAATGCCTGACTCGCGCCGATATGGTAGCGGTGATCCGTCGTTTAATCAAAGTCGCTACCGGCATCGTTCCCAAGGACGACATCGACCATCTTGGCAACCGGCGGGTGCGTTCGGTCGGCGAGCTGCTGCAAAATCAGTTCCGCGTCGGCTTGCTCCGGCTCGAGCGGGTCGTGCGCGAGCGCATGACCGTGCAAGACATCGAGACGGTGACGCCTCAAGCGCTGATCAACATTCGGCCGGTTGTGGCGGCCATCAAAGAGTTCTTCGGTTCGTCGCAGCTCTCGCAGTTCATGGATCAAACCAACTCGCTGGCCGAGCTGACGCACAAGCGGCGCCTTTCGGCGCTCGGTCCGGGTGGACTCTCGCGCGAGCGCGCCGGCTTCGAAGTTCGCGACGTCCACCACTCGCACTACGGCCGCATCTGTCCGATCGAGACTCCCGAAGGTCCGAACATCGGTCTGATCGGGTCGCTTGCGACCTACGCGCGCGTCAATAAGTTCGGGTTCATCGAGACTCCGTATCGCGTGGTCCGCGAGGGAATCGTAAGCGACGAGATCGTCTACCTCACGGCCGATCGCGAGGACGAATACATCATCGCACAGGCCAATACGCCGGTGGATTCCGTTGGCGGCCGCATCACCGCCGACTCGGTAGTTTGCCGTTACGCCGAGGAGTACATCGAAGAGCCTGCCGGGCGCGTGCAGCTGATGGACGTTTCGCCGAAGCAAATCGTCTCGGTCGCGACCGCGCTGATTCCGTTTCTCGAGCACGACGACGCGAATCGCGCGCTCATGGGAGCCAACATGCAGCGCCAGGCGGTGCCGTTGCTGCGGCCGGCCGCGCCAATCGTCGGCACCGGCATGGAGTATCGAGCCGCCAAGGATTCGGGAAGCCTCATCGTCGCCGAAGAGGCGGGAAGGGTGACGTCGGTCGATGCCAAGGGCGTCACCGTGCGCAATCGCGACGGAGTCGAGCGGACGTACGAGCTGCTTAAGTTTGTACGCAGCAACGCCGGCACGTGCATCAATCAGCGGCCGATCGTCGGCGTCGGCGACGAGGTGGTCGCGGGGCAAGTAATCGTCGACGGTCCCTCCTCTGATCAGGGCGAGCTCGCCCTGGGCCAAAACGTGCTCGTCGCGTTCATGCCATGGGAGGGCTACAACTACGAGGACGCCATCTTGATCAGCGAGCGCATGGTCAAGGAAGATCGTTTTACCTCGATTCACATCGAGGAATACGAATGCGAAGCGCGCGACACGAAGCTCGGGCCCGAAGAGATTACGCGCGACATTCCTAACGTCGGCGAAGACGCGCTCAAGGATCTCGACGAGCGCGGAATCATTCGCGTCGGTGCGGAGGTGCGGCCGGAAGACATTCTGGTCGGTAAGGTCACGCCGAAAGGCGAGACCGAGCTCACCGCGGAGGAACGGTTGCTGCGCGCGATCTTCGGTGAGAAGTCGCGCGAGGTGCGCGACACCAGCCTCAAGGTTCCGCACGGCGAGAAAGGCAAGATCATCGACGTCAAGGTCTTCTCGCGGGAGAACGGCGACGAGCTTTCGCCGGGCGTGAATCATCTCGTGCGCGTCTACGTCGCCCAGAAACGCAAGATTCTGCAGGGCGACAAGATGGCGGGCCGTCACGGCAATAAAGGCGTTATCGCTAAGGTGCTCCCCGAGGAGGATATGCCGTACCTCGAGGACGGCACCTCGGTAGACATCGTGCTCAATCCGTTGGGCGTGCCTTCGCGCATGAATCTCGGACAGATCATGGAGACGCATCTCGGGTGGGCGGCGCGCATGCTCGGCATGAGCGTCGCGACGCCGGTCTTTGACGGCGCTCACGCCGAAGACATTGCCGAATGGCTGCAGGATGCGGGTCTGCCCGCAGACGGTAAGACCTGGTTGCGTGACGGGCGCAGCGGCGAGCGTTTCTCGCGGCCGATTACGGTTGGCTTGATCTACATGCTCAAGCTCGCGCACCTCGTGGACGACAAGATCCACGCGCGCTCGACCGGTCCGTACTCGATGATTACGCAGCAGCCGCTGGGCGGAAAGGCGCAGTTCGGTGGGCAGCGTTTCGGGGAGATGGAGGTTTGGGCGCTCGAAGCGTACGGCGCCGCGTACACGTTGCAAGAGCTTTTGACGGTGAAGTCGGACGACGTCGTCGGCCGGGTGAAGACCTACGAGGCGATCGTCAAAGGCGAGAACGTCATGGAGCCCGGGGTGCCCGAATCGTTCAAGGTGCTCATCAAGGAGCTGCAGTCGCTCGCTCTCGACGTCAAGGTCCTCACCGAAAATCGCGAAGAGGTCGAAATCAAGACGCCCGAAGACGAGATGGGCGAGTCGGAGCGGCGCGAGTACGGCTTACTAATGGGCGACGAGCAGCCGGTGGTTTCGCAAACTGCGGTTGCGACGCGCGAAGCTGCCGCCGAGCCCGCCTCCGAAGAAGAGGAAGAGGAAGAGATCGACGACAGCAAGCCGCTCGACGCGACCGCCGTAGCTGCGCCGCCGCCGGCGCCGAGGGCCACTGAAGCCGAGCCCGACGAGATCTTCGAAGAACAGCAAGAAGCCTCCGACGAGGATGTCGAGGGCCCGCAGGGCTACGAGCTCGAGGAAGAAGATGATGAGTCTTCCGCCGACGATGAAAAGCCGTCGTACGAAGGCGACGAAGACGAAGGCTCCTTTACCGAGAACGGCCCCGAAGAAGAGTTCTAACGCGCGCGCGCTTAGCGCGTGCGCATTGCTCTTCGCGGCAGCGGCCACGCCGGCGGCGTCGCAATGGAACCCCGCCGATCGGGCCTATGCGCTCGTCGGCACGTGGTCGTGCCAGAGCGCTGCGAACGGCAGCGCGACGATGACCTACGTTCGGCAGCCCGACGGCCTCATATCCCTAAAAACCGTCTTTTCTGCCCGCGACGGTCAAACCGGCGAATTCGATGAAGCGTACACGCCGGTATTGCCGGCCGCATATTGGAGCTGGAAGGCAAGCCGGCTGGGACGCGACGACTTCGCCGAAGCCGGCACGGCGGGCATGTGGACGGCTCAAAAGTGGTTCTTCGATGGAACCATCAATCAGAAATCGGCGTCACACGTACCCGAATCGCACCGGCTTCGAATGATCTACACGTGGCTTGGCGACAACGCGTTTCAGCGCGAGTTCGAAGTCTACCAGAACGGAGTTTGGAGCACCACCACCAGCTCGCTGTGCAAGCGCGCCTCGCCGTGAGCGGCTAGCGCTTCGTGCAAACTCCGGTCACCGCGACCACGCGGCCGGTCTTTGCTTCGGTGAACGATGACGAGAACGTCGTCTTCGTGTTGCTGACCTTAGTTGTAGTATTGTCCGTTTGGCTCGAGATGTCCGGCGTCGCTGCAAACGTCAGCGAATGCCAGACGAACTTATCGCCGTTCCAGCCGGGTGACACGCTAAGGTCTGAACCGCCGAGATTGTTGTAGCTTACGTCCACCCAGCGGTGCGTGTCGGACTCGTACGTTATCTTGTCGTAACTTACCAATTTTGACTGCGTCGGGAACCACTTAGTGGGCGTGGTCGTGGTGGTTTCTTCGAGCCACCAGCCGGTCGAGTCGAGAGCATATGTGACCGTGCTTAGGTACGGCGCGGGCCTGCGCGCGCTTTTGGTGCTGCACGACCAGCTGCCGACTAGAAAATCCAAGGACGCGAAGTTCGGTTTCTTCGGAGCGGGTATCGGCGTGCTTTCGACCTGGGCCGGCGCGTACTGCGGGGTCACGACGGCGAGTGCAGCCGCGAAAGCGACCACGAGCGGATAATTGCGCATGACGATCTCCTTTTGAAGCAGAGCAGGGGCAACTTTTAGAACTGGGGCAACCGGAAGCGGGATTAGCGGGTGCTCGGGCACGCGCCTGCTTAACCGCTCCAAGGGACGGCGCCGCACCGGCACTAACGATAGCCTGCCTATGAGCACGCTCCCCAAAATAGCGGTCGTCGGCACGGGTCGAATGGGCGCCAATATCGCCAAACGCCTGCGCGACGTGGGATACGACATCGTCGCCCTCTACGATAGCAACCCCGCTTCGGCTCGAGCTACGGCCGCTGAAACCGGCGGCGAGGTTGCCGGAACGCTCGCACGCGTGAGCGAGCTCGCGGACGTCGTGCTTACGGTGGTCACCGACGATGCGGCGATGTACGAGATCTTCGCGCCGTCGGGCGATTCGCTGCTGGCGAACGCGAACGGCAAAATCTTTGTCAATTGCGCGACTGTCTCGCCGCGCGTCCATCGAGACGTGGCCCGGATGGCCGAAGAGCGCGGCGCGCATTCGCTCGAAGCCTGTATGGCGAGCTCTATCCCTCAGGCCCGCAACGGTACGCTCTACCTCATGATCGGCGGCCGCAAGGAGATCTTCGAGCGTCTCAAGCCGATGTTCGAGAAAATGAGCGCGTCCCTGAAATACATCGGCGAGGCCGGGCGGGCCGCCCAGGTCAAAGCGCTCGTCAACATGGTGATGAACATCAACACGGCCGGATTAGCGGAGGGTCTGGGCCTCGGTGACGCTCTGGGGCTCGATCTCGACATGTTGCGGGAAGTTTTCTCGCAAACCGGCGCAAACTCGCGCGTACTGGAGACCGACGGCGCCGACATGCAGAATCGCGAGCACGACGTGTATTTTTCGGCCGCTCACGCCGCGAAGGACTCGGGAATCGCGCTCGAGCTGGCGCGCGAAGTCGATCTCAACTTGCCGCTGGCCCAGGCGACGTTCGAGCAGTACGAGCGGATGAAAGAGCGCGGCCTAGGAGAGCTGGATAAGTCGGGCGTATCGGAACTCACGTTTAAAGCGCGGCACGGACAGCGCACCGCCGCGCGCACCTAGCTTGGGAGGATTGGCATGGCAACGGAAACTCAAACTAAGGTTGTTCCATCGGTCAGTTCCGGCACTGCCGGGCCGCTCGGAGCGATTCACCTGCCTCGGATGTGGCTGAAGATATCGCTTGCGGCCGTCGACGCGCTGCCGGAAGGATACGACGAATGCGGTTCGGGCTTCGACGCGATGACGCTCAGCGGACTCGCTCTGGACCGGCAGAAGACGATCGACTTCATCCGGCAAAACCGGCCGACCTATATCGAGTTTGAAGAGTGGGTGGTTGCCAACGGAAAGACCGATAAAGAGCACGTCGATCGGCACAACGCCGCGATTCGCGCTTACAACCACAGCGACGAACTGGCGAAGCAAATGCGGCACTCGTCAAAGATCAAGCACGAGCACGTGAAGGATGCGGTGACGCTGAATACGGTCGAGGATCTCGACGAGATTCACAAGCAACACATTCGTAAATAGCGGTCGTTCGGAACGTTGCCCGCTCGCCCGTTCGTCGGACGGGCGGGCTTTGCGTTGCGCTCTCACTTTAGCTTAATGCTAGGTTAATCGTGAGGCGGTGCTTCCTCGCGTCGATTAGGCTTCAATAAGACGTGAGGGGGATTACAGCAATGACAACCAGGTGGCTCGTTAGCGTGATCTGCGGGATTGCTCTCGTTGGAGTGATCGTTATGCATGCGTTAATGAATGCGTTTATGATTCCGTCCAAAAAGGCGCCTGCGGAGAATGGACCGGGCGTTGCTCGGATAAGTGTCGTCGTTGGTCCGGCGGTGATCCGGCGAGGCGACAGTCACCTCCAAACAGAGGCAGTACGCAACGCGCCGATGCTCCCCGGCGACGCGATCTCAACCGGGCAACGGTCGCGGGCCGAGCTGCAGTTCGACGGCTACACGGCCGTTCGGCTTGGCGAGAACGTCCAGGCGCGCATCGCCGGCAACGATTCTGGTAACCGAACGATGCAGCTAGCGGGTGGGACCGTCGAGATCGGAATCGTGCGCGACGCCGGGACAATGCAGGTCGATACGCCGTCGATTTCGACCCAGGCCCGCGATGTGGGCGACTACCGGATTTCGGTCAGAGCCGATGGTTCGAGCTGGATTACGGTTCGCCGGGGGAGCGCTGACGTGACGACGCCGCAACGCACCTACACGCTCGATGCGGGCACGACGCTCATGGCGCGCGGTGCGGCCTCTCGCCCCTCGATTACGTATGGGCCGCAAATCGCACTCGACGCGTTCGACGACTTTAACGTTGAGCGCGACGACATCATGGTTGCGGCGCTGAATGCAAGCCCGAGCGTGAATCCCATCATTGCCGGTTACGACAACTTGGATCTTTACGGTCAGTGGCAAAGCGTGTCGGGTTACGGACAGTCGTGGCTGCCGAACGAGCCGGCCGGCTGGGTGCCTTATCGTTACGGCTCGTGGGTCTGGGAAGATGGATACGGTTGGACCTGGGTGGCTGCCGAGCCGTGGGGTTGGACGCCGTATCACTACGGCAACTGGTATTCTTGCGACTGCGGTTCTTCGGGCTGGGCGTGGCTGCCGCCGGCTCGTGCGAGCGCACCCCCGTGGTCGCCTGCGCTGGTGGGTTTCTTCGGATTCAGCGGGGCCTTTGGCGGAACGGAGGTCGCCTACGATAACAACTGCGGGGGGAACTACGGCTACGGCCCCAGCGGCACCGGCTCCGGCGGGCCACCGCCGGGTAACGCTCCCGCCGGATCGTCGGGACCGGGCGCCTCCGCCCCATATGGCGAGGGCGGTCCGGCTCCGTACGGCGAGGGTGGTCCTGCCCCATATGGCCAGGGCGGCCCGGGGTACGCCTATCCGGCTTCGTATGCTCCCGGCTACCCCTATCCATATATCGGGTGGGTCCCGATCGCGCCATACGAATCGTTCTATCCGTGGTATCCGGGCTGGGCATGGCTCGGCTTTGGCTGGGGATTTCCGTTCTTCGGCGGGTATGGTTACCACGGCTTCGCAACCCGTATCACCAACATCACCAACGTCACGTACATCAACCGGATTTACCGAAACTTCCGGCACGGCGGTGCGACCGGAGCGAGAGTTCGAGACTTTCGTCACGGAACGGTTTCCGGCCACGCCGTTGCGGTAACGGCGCACGACCTTGGACGTCGTTTCGGAACGATCCACGGCGCGTTGCCGATTACGCCGACGCGCGACAGCTTGGCTTTCTCACACGACCCGGTGCACTCGCGCGCATCGTTCTCTAAGGCGTTTGATTCGCCGCGATTTGCAACGAACAGGGCGCTCGAAGCGCGGACCGCCTTTGCGCAGCAGCAGAGGGCTGTAGGCCAAGCTATTCGCGCCGGACTCGCCGGACACGCGACTGCGCGCGCGACCGTCGCTCGTGCTAATGCTCCCGTATCCCACGCGAATGCTCCGGCAACCCACGTGAACGCGGTTACAACTCGCGCGAATCCGCCGGAGACGCACTCCAATGCAGTCGAAACGCGTACGAATGCACCGGCCACGCGCGAGAACGCAGCCGTGGCGCACCGGAGCGAAGCGCCTCGACTCAACAACGCGCCCGCGACGCATGAGAGTGCCGCGGCGCCCGCGATGCGCGAGAACGCGGCGCCTGCGACGCGCGAGAGTGCCGCGGAGGCCAACCATGGCGAGAGCAGCGCGACAATGCACGAGAGTGGCGGAATGGATGCGTCTGCGCCGTCCGCATCGTGGCAGCGCTACAACGACGCGCGCCAGGAGATGGCGTCGACCGCCGGTACTCGCGGGAGCGAAGAGACCTCCTCCGATCCATGGGGCCGCTTTTCCACGGCGCGCGGCGATTCTTCCGCGCCGGGGTCGAGCGAGCGCGCCGAACCCTACGGAAATTCCGACGAGCACAATCCATACGAGGGCAATCAATACGAACGCAATCCCTACGCGCGCAGTCCGTACGATCGCAACCCGTACTCACATGAATCGACCCCGTCGTACGCGCGCGGTTCTGACGGCTCGCCGTATTCGCGCGGATCGTACCCATCGTATTCGCGCGGATCGTACCCGTCGTATTCGCGCGGATCGTACCCGTCGTATTCGCGCGGATCACCCTCGGGTGGCGGTGGCCGGCCGTCGGGCGGCGGCGGCGCGCAGCATGGAGGCGGGGGCCGTCCACCGCTGCGCTAGCTAGAAGCCGAGCAGAAAGGAAAGGGCGACGCCACGGCGCCGCCCTTTTCCATGCCGATTTTCGTAAACGCGTTTACGCGGGTTTAATCGCTTTATAAGTGCGCGTTTACGGTTAACGGGCCAAAAGTATTGCGCATTTCCCGACAATTGTCGCACGACCACAATTATGCGGTCGATTGCTCACGTAAGGAAGGTACAATGCGCATAGTACTTAGCACCTTAACAATTCTGTTCGTCGCATGCCTTCACGTAGCCCGAGCAGACGTCACGACCGCGGCCCCACCCGCATACGTCAATACGGAAGCCGCACCCGCAGACGAATACTTCGGCCCCTACCGGCAAAGCGTTCTCGAAATTCGCAATCGGTTGAACGACTACGACATGCGCGACGACTCCGCGATGCTCGATCCGTCGGTACCTCAGTATCTCGATCATCTTTCAGTTGCAATACTCGATTGGCAGCGTAAGTATCCACGCGATCCGTGGTTGCCGCGCACGTTCGGGCATCTGCTGCGAGAGTATTGGCGAGCCGGGCAGGTTTCGAGCCCGGGTGGGTTGGCGGCACTTGCAGCCATGCGCGCTTCCTACCCCGACGATGCCGAAACGGTAGCGACCGTCTCGCTTATCTTCTCAGCGCCGCCGGCCCGATAGCCGCAAAATACGATGCATAAAGGGAGCGCCCGAGGGCTTCGGGCGCTCCCGCGTTGTATCATCCGGCGATGACCGGGAAAAGCACGTTCGTCGATCCGGCGATTCAAACGTATATCGTGGACAGCGTCGTCCGCGAGCAGCCGATCCTGCGCGAGCTGCGGAAAGAGACCTCGAGCCATCCGGAGGCTCGCATGGCGATCGGGCCGGAGCAAGGCCAGTTCATGCAGTTGCTCGCGCGCACGCTGGGCGCGCGCCGCTACTTGGAAGTGGGCGTTTTTACCGGCTATAGTTCGCTCGCGATGGCGCTTGCGCTGCCCGAAAATGGATACGTGTTGGCGTGCGACGTCAACGAGGCGTTTACCGCGATCGCGCGCAGGTATTGGGAACGCGCGGGCGTCAGCGGCAAGATCGACCTTCGCATCGCGCCCGCGCTCGATACACTCGCGCAGGCGGTCGCAAAACGCGTCGAACCCTTCGACATGGCGTTCATCGATGCCGACAAGCGCAACGTCGACCGGTATTACGAGCGATGCCTCGAGCTGGTCCGTCCCGGCGGACTGATCCTGATCGATAACGTTCTATGGAATGGCGCGGTTGTCGATCCCGCCGCTACCGACGCCGAGACGCGAGCGCTGCGCGACATTGCCAAGAAAGCGGGACGCGACGAGCGCGTCGACGTCGCGCTGGTTCCAGTGTGCGACGGAATATTGATCGCGCGAAAGCGACCCCTGTCGTCCTGAGCGCTGCCGAAGGACGCTAAGGCGGCGGGCGGAGAGAGTTGAAACGCGACCAGGCGTTGTTGCCGCCCGAGGCCGGATAGGATGGCGAAGCGATTGAATAGCCGCTCACGTTGAAGCAGATGCGGCGGTGCGGATAATCCACCGCCATCGCGTGAACCGACGGTAAGTTCGTTTCGATGATTCCATTGTAGCCGTCGGGACGCTGCGGCTCGGTGCAGAGCGGCATCGAGCTCTGCGGGGCTCCGGCTGCGTAGCGAATCGAGGCGACGGCGCCGCAGGCGAAACCTGCTTGAGCAGCCGCCGGCATCGTTTCGTAAGCGCCGCCGGCAACGAGCGGCCGGCGCAACTGCCTACGTACGCCGTCCCAGAGCGCGCCGCCGCCCGCCATACCCGAATCGAGTACGATCTGGCTTATCCACGTGTCGTTGATTTCAACAGTCGCAAGCGGCACGTGCGGCGAGAGGTCGACGGTAATGCAGTGCATGTGCGACAGCTTCGAGGAAGGGGGAAACAGCGTGACCATCCGGTGGTCGCGATCGATCAAGGTCGGAAAACGGGTGAAGAAGTCGTAGCCGCAGAGCGCGTTATTGCCGATGAGATTTGAGGAGATCAACCCGGGAACGTCGCGCAGCGAGTAGCCGGCCACGGCGATTCGCGGAATCTCGGTCTGACGATCCACGTACGTCTTGCCGTCGGGCGCGAGTTCGAACGTGCCGGTGCTCGCCGCAAGCCGCGCGGCTTGCGCAAGCGACGGCGAAACCAGAATTGCCGACGTGCCGGTGTCGAGCACGCAGGACGCGCGTTCTCCGTTGATCGTTACCGGGATAGTCGTGCGCGGACCATTCCACCCGCTGGCGATGGTTACCGCGGCGGCTGCCGCCGCGCGATGAACGTCGCTCGCTAGCGCGGCCGCGGCGGCAAGGCAGACGCTAAGAATCAGTGCGCGAAACGGTATTGCTCGCATGTCGGCTTCGAGCGCTAGCGTACCACAACCGGCGGGATTCATCGCAGGCTCTCATCAAAGACTAAGCTCGTGCTTTCGACGGAGAAGATGCGCATCACATGTGTTGGCGGTGGCCCAGCCGGCCTTTATTTCGGCATACTCATCAAGCGGCGGTTTCCGGGCTGGGAAGTCGAGATATTCGAGCGTAATCGGCCTCTCGACACGTTTGGTTGGGGCGTCGTCTTTTCGGATGCGACGTTAGAGAATTTACGAGCCGCCGACGAGCCGACGCATCGCGCGATCACGGAGGCTTTCGCGCACTGGGACGACATCGAAATTCACATTGCGAATCGCACGATCGTTTCGGGCGGTCACGGCTTTTCGGGAATCTCGCGAAGGCACTTGCTCGAGATTCTTCAGCATCGCGCGGCTACGCTCGGCGTGGAGCTAAGATTTGAGTCGGAGATCGACGACGTCGAAACGCTCCGCGCCCGGTGCCACCTTCTCATCGGCGCGGACGGCATCAATAGCCGCGTTCGCGCGGCCTATGCTGCCGAGTTTCACCCCGCGCTCGAGCGCGGGCGCTGCCGATTCGTCTGGCTCGGTACGACGCTTCCGCTCGATGCGTTCACCTTCATCTTCGAGCGCACCGAGCACGGGTGGTTCACGGTTCATGCCTACCGCTTCGACCAGCAGCTGAGCACCTTCATCGTCGAATGCCGCGAAGAAACGTGGCTGGCGCACGGTCTTAATTCGGCCGGCACCCTGGACACGCTCGAATTCTGCGAACGGCTCTTCGGGCCGTACTTGCGAGGCCACCGGCTGATGGCCAACAGCGCCCATCTCGGCGGCCGAGATTGGCTCAACTTCACTCGCGTCGGCAACGAGCGCTGGTGGTTTGACAACGTCGTGCTCGTGGGAGACGCAGCCCATACGGCGCACTTCTCGGTCGGCTCGGGAACCAAGCTCGCGATGGAAGACGCAATTGCGCTTGCCGACGCGCTCGCCGACCGCACGCATGACGCGCTGGAGCGGTACGAGGCGCTGCGCAAGGTCGAAGTGCTACGGCTGCAAAATGCCGCGCGCAACTCGACCGAGTGGTTCGAAAACGTAGCTCGCTATGCAACCTTGCCGCCGGAGCAGTTTGCCTACAGCCTGCTCACCCGCAGTCAGCGAATCGGCCACGAAAACCTGCGCTTGCGCGACGGCGCCTACGTCGAGGGCGTCGAGCGCTGGTTTGGCGGACGAATCGTACCACCGATGTTCGTGCCGTTCGCGCTGCGCGAGCTTCGACTTGCCAACAGAATCGTCGTTTCGCCGATGGATATGTACAGCGCGGTGGACGGCACACCCCAGGACTTCCATCTCGTTCATCTCGGAACGCGGGCGCTTGGCGGGGCCGGCCTAATCTTTACGGAGATGACGTGCGTCACGCGCGACGGGCGCATTTCACCCGGGTGCACCGGAATGTACTTGCCGGAGCACGCGATCGCCTGGCAGCGCATCGTGGACTTCGTTCACGCATACTCGCCTGCGAAGATTTGCCTTCAGTTGGGTCATTCCGGGCCGAAGGGCTCGACGAAACTCATGTGGGAGGGCATGGACGAACCCCTGGACGAGGGAAACTGGCCGATCGTGGGACCCTCGGCAATTCCGTACTCGCCTGTAAATCAAGTGCCGTCGGAGCTTACGCTCGCCGCGATGGACGAAATTCGCGACGCCTTCGTCCGCGCCGCTCGAATGGGCATCGAAGCCGGGTTCGACATGCTCGAGCTGCACTGCGCTCACGGCTATCTGCTTTCCTCGTTTATCACGCCGTTGCGCAACCACCGCGACGACGAGTATGGGGGATCGCTCGCGAACCGGCTACGCTATCCGCTGGAGGTGTTTTCGGCCATGCGCGCGGTCTGGCCGGCGCAGCGTCCGATGTCAGTGCGTATCTCCGCCACCGACTGGGTCGACGGCGGAATCTCTGGCGATGATTCGGTCGAAATCGCTCGCGCCTTTAAGGCGGCGGGAGCCGATCTCATCGACGTATCGACCGGACAAACGTCGCCCGACGCGCAGCCGGTGTACGGAAGAATGTTTCAGACTCCGTACGCCGACAAAATCCGTAACGAAGTTGGGATCGCGACGATGGCCGTCGGAAACATTACCGACGCCGACCAGGTGAACGCCATCCTTGCGGGCGGCCGAGCCGATCTCGTCGCGCTCGGCAGACCGCATCTCGCCGATCCTTTCTGGACGCTCCATGCGGCCGCCCAACTCGGTTACGATCCGATTGCCTGGCCGGTGCAATACGCGGCCGGGAAGGATCAGCTCGAGCGCCTCATTGCCCGCGCGAAAGCCGCGTCGCCTTGAGCGTTGCGGGAAAACACGCGGTCGTCACCGGCGGCGCGCGGGGCATTGGCCTGGCAATCGCATCGCGGCTCGCTGCCGAGAGCGCGCGCGTCAGCATCGTCAGCCGCACGCCTTCCGCTAGCGCGCCGTTCTTCGCTGCCAAAGCCGACGTCAGCGATGAGGGTCAGGTTCACGCCGCCTTCACCGCGTGCCGCGACGCCAACGGGCCGATCGCAATCCTCGTCAATAATGCGGGCATCGCCGAATCTGCGCCGTTGTCGCGCACCGGACTTGAGATGTGGGGCCGTATCATCGCGACCAATCTGACCGGGACCTTCCTGTGCACGCGCGAGGTGATCGAGGCAATGGTCGCGGCCGGCTGGGGACGCATCGTCAACGTCGCGAGCACGGCCGGACTGGATGGTGGCCCGTATATCTCCGCATACTGCGCGAGCAAACACGGCGTGGTGGGGTTCACGCGCGCGATCGCCGAGGAGCTTGCGTCGACGGGCGTGACTGCAAACGCCGTTTGCCCGGGCTATACCGAGACTGCGATGATGCAGGCGGCAATCGCAAACATCATGGCCAAGACCCGCCGTACCGAAAAGGAAACGCGCGAGCTCATGGCACGAGGTAACCCGCAGGGGCGAATCGCGACCCCCGACGAGGTCGCGAATGAAGTCTTCGAGCTTATCGAGGGATCGCGCACCGGTATCGTCGCGATCGTGCCCTCACGCGCCGTACCAACGCAGGTGCGGCCAGATCTCTGAAAGCGGCGCCACCGGATCGCGGCAGAGATAGATCGGCGCCGGACCCTCGACGATCCACTTGTACGGCTCGGCCGAGACCGCAAAGAGCACGACGCTGCGATAGTACCTTCGCAGGCGATCGATGCGTGACGCGCCGACGGCGACGAGCACCCTTCCGTCGTAGCCGCGCGTTCCCCACAGATAGTAGTTATTCTGACTGGAAATCGCCGGCGGCAGACCGTAACTAGGCCCGAAGAAGTCGAGCGCCGCGGCATCGCCGTATGTGTCGGCGTAAACGGCGGCATGCTCGCGCTGCGAGGGAGGAAGCGAGAAATAAACGGTCGCTACGTCGTGCGCGAGCCGGCGCCAGCCGAACTCTTCGGCGAAGACCGGTGGGATGAGCCGGGCGGGAGTGCCGTTTCGCCCGGTCAAGCCGAGGATTTCCGTGTATGCAATCAGGGCGTTTGGCGGCAGCACGGGCAGCGAGAACGGCAACGCAATAATTCCGCCCGCCGCAGCGAGCGCCAAAACCGCCAAGCGCAGCGAGGCGCGCGCGTTTTCCAGCGCGACGCTGCCGAGTGCAACCAGCGTGGCGTAGAATCCCGCGATGTAATAGCCTTTGGCGGCAAAAAGCGCGGCGATCAGGAACACCACGGCGTAAGCGATCGTCACGAAGCGCAGATCGCGCAAGGCCGAAAGCCGCCAAGGCACGATAAGTCCCGCCAGCCAGATCGGAACCGCCAAAGGATTGGTGTAGAGTAGCTGTTCGAGCGTGAATGCAACGGCGTTGGTTACCGCGCTGCGGTACTCCAGCGCGAGTCCGTTCTGGTACGTCGGACGATGCGCGATGTCGCCGCGCAGCACTTCAACGATCGGCCATCCGTGGACGGCTTGCCAAACCACGTTCGGAGAGAGCAATGCCGCGGCTAAGCCTGCCGCCCACAATGGGTAAAGCCCGGCGAGGGCGCGGCGCTGGGGCGTCGCGAGCAGACCTACGAACAAACCCGCAAGCGGCAGCAGCATAGAGTACTTTGCATACGTGCCTGCCGCGATCGTTATGCCGAGTGCGAGCCACCAGCGCGGGGTCTGCGACCCCGGGGCGCGCACGATGCGGATCGCGATATAGAGGGTCAGCGTCCAAAAAAACGGTTCGAACGAGCTGGTCGTCAGCGTGTTTCCAAGCAGCAGATAGGCAGGTACGAGCAGCGTTGCCACGCCCGCGAGGACCTGCGCAAGAAGGCCGCCTCCGAGCTCGCGCGTCAAGCGTACCGCTAGGTACACTGTCAGCGCGGCTCCAAGAATCGGCAACGCCCGCAGTGCGATGAGACGATACTGCGCCGGTGCGGCCAGCCACGCGGCAAAGGCAACCAGTGGGGGCTGATCGACGTATCCCCACGCCAAGCGTTTCGAGCAAGCGATGAAATACAGCTCGTCTCGAAAATAACCGTATTGCGAGGCCGTTGCCGCGTGAACGATCAGCGCGATTAGGCCGAAGGCTCGCGGCATTCAACCTGCGCGGCGCGCGACTACCAAGAGGCTCAGCGCAAAACCGCAGACTCCCGACCAAATCCAAGAGCCGAGCGCGATGTTCCAGTCCCACCAAATCCCGTCGGCCAGCGCGGTTCCGAGCAGGTAAATGCCGATGTACGTCATGGGCACCGTCGCGCCGAACCAGCGAAGCGGCCGAAAATAGCCTGCCACCGGGTGCGGGTCAAAGCGCGCGACGAAGGCATCGGCGAACGTGCCGGTCAGCAGCGATTGTGCGCTGGTTACGGCGAGCAGCGGTGTTTGATTTGTAAAGGCCGCCGCCGCCGGAATGCCGCCGATGACGAAGAGCAGCGTCAGCATTCCCGGCGCCGGATGTATGCGCGAAACCATCCAAAGCGCAAATCCAGCCAGGAGCGTGCTCTGAAAGATCACGATCAGGACGCCGGTTGCGACCTTGTAGTAACCGATGGACAATGCCGTTAAATAGTTTGTGGTGAACGGAACGATGGGCGGTGGCGCGTTCGTGCGACCGGCTGCCGGATCGAACGCATAGGCGGTGCCGAAATGTGCGAGGATCAACCAGGTGGCCAATCCGAGCGTTAGCGGAAGCTGCTGCGCGAGCGTGGCCGCGCCCGCGCGGGCAGCCAGGACCGAACGAATCGGACCGCTCGACACGAAGAAAATCGCAAGGCCGAGAATCTGGTGCGTCGGACTTAAGAGCGCGTCCACGCCCTCTTCGATCCCAAGAAGCTTGTGCCACAGCATGTCGGCGATGCCGCCGACCACGAAGATTGGAATGCCGAGCAGCGCCAACCGGTAGGGCCGGGGAATCGCATTCGCCCAGCCGTATCCCCGGCTTCGGGAACGTAGCGTAAAAACGGCCAGCACAAGCAACAGCGCCAGCATTCCGGAGTAGAAGACGGCGTGATACGGCGTGAAGAAACTCTCTACCGGAACGTGACCGTGCGCCCAGGCGTCGAGAAAGAAGCCGCCCGAAATCCAGACGCCGCAGATGCCGACCGCGTAATCGAGCGCGATGCTTCTAGGAGCGGCATGCTGCATCACGGCTAAGCCTTACGCGAAGGTTGCTGGGGCGCCCTCTTGCGAGCAGGTGGCTCCGCAAAGGATTCCGTACGACCTCCGACGTGCTGCTTCGCATCGGGGCGCTCGCGCTTAGCGCGCTGCTCGCCGCATGCGCGTCTCGCCCCACCGATACCCCCGCAAACGCAGCGGTAGGATTGGCGCCGCTGCCAAGCCCGCCCGTTGAAGCCAACGGCGCGCCGCCGCGAATCCTTGGGATGCGCTTTTCTTCGCTTGTCGTGAAGCGCGGCGAATGGTGGTCGGCCTCGTTCGTGACCGGCACGAACGTTGCCAGCATCGAAGTCCGTACCAACTTGTTTTCGATCAACGTGCCGAAGAGAAGCCCTGGGCGCTTCAGCCTTCTGCTGGACGTGCTCGACACGCCGCCGATCTTTGTGCGCCACTACCGTTTGCGCGTGATCGCTCGCAACAGCGCCGGCGAAGAATACGAAGAGAACTTGCCCTTCGAGATCCGATGACCGGCGCACGTAGCGAGGTCGACGATCGGGTGCTCACGATCACGCTCGATCGTCCCGAGCGCAAGAACCCGCTCACGTTCGAGCTTTACGCAGCGCTACGCGATCGCTTTTGGGCCTTGCGCGAGGAGAGCCAAATAAAGGCCGTCGTGCTAACCGGCGCGGGCGGTAACTTCTGTTCGGGCGGCGACGTTCACGAGATCATCGGGCCGCTGACGAATTCCTCGCCACAGGAACTGCTGGAGTTCACGCGGATGACCGGCGATCTGGTCAAAGCCATGCGCGCCTGTCCGCAGCCGATCGTTGCCGCAATCGACGGGGTTGCGGCCGGAGCCGGCGCGATCCTCGCGATGGCAAGCGACGTGCGCTTCGGAACGGCGCACTCCCACGTGGCTTTTTTATTCGTGCGCGTCGGCTTGGCGGGCTGCGACATGGGCGCATGCGCGATGCTGCCGCGCATCGTCGGTCTCGGGCGGGCTGCCGAGTTGCTCTACACCGGACGTGTGATGAACGGGCGCCAAGCACACGAGTGGGGATTTTATAACGAGCTTTGCGAGCCCGAGGCTTTGTTGGAGCGAGCGCGCAGTTTAGCGCGGGAGATCGCACACGGACCAACCGCCGCTCACGCAACGACCAAGGCAATGCTGCGGGAGGAATGGGCAGTGCCACTCGACGAGGCGATTGACGCCGAAGCGCTGGCACAAGCCAAATGCATGGAGGGAAACGATTTTCGCCGCGCCTACGAAGCTTTCGTTACGAAACGCTCGCCGAAATTCGAGGGCGACTAGTGCCGTGTCTCTAACGCCGCTCGACTGGCCCTTCTTCGACGAAGAACACGGCGCGTTCGCAACCGGTATTCAGCGTTGGCTCAAAGAGGCCGACGTCTTCGATGACGAGCGGCGCATCGACGCGAGCAGTCGCGCCTGGGTGCGTTCGCTTGCGGAGAACGGTTGGCTGCGCGCGAGCGTCCCCGGAACGTTCGGCGGCCTGCGCGCAAACCTCGACGTGCGCACGCTCTGCCTGGCACGCGAAGCGCTCGCGTACCATAGCGCCCTAGCCGACTTCGCGTTTGCGATGCAAGGCCTCGGCAGCGCTCCGATCGCGCTATTCGGTGGCGCGGAGCTACAGCGGCGCTATCTGCCGGACGTCGCAACGGGCCGGTGCGTAACCGCCTTTGCGCTCTCGGAGCGCGAGGCAGGCTCCGACGTCGCTGCGCTTGCAACCAAGGCCCAGCGCGACGGCGACGCCTACGTGCTCGACGGCGAGAAAAGCTGGATATCGAACGCAGGGATCGCCGATCTTTACGTCGTCTTCGCGCGAACCGGAGATGAGGGAGCGCGAGGCCTGACGGCATTTGCGGTCGACGCCGCAACGCCGGGTTGCTCGTCGGGCAAACGTATCGAAACGATCTCGCCTCATCCGCTTGGAACCTTGCTCTTGCAGCGTTGCCGCGTGCCCGTTGCGAGGCGGATCGGGGAAGAGGGCGACGGCTTCAAAGTGGCGATGGCAACCCTCGACGTTTTTCGCAGCACGGTTGGCGCGGCAGCGCTGGGCTTCGCGCGCCGGGCACTCGACGAATCGGTGGCGCATGCGAAATCGCGGCGGCTGTTTGGCTCGACGCTTGCCGCTCTGCAGCTGACGCAGGCGGCGATCGCGGCGATGGCAACGGACGTTGACGCAAGCGCGTTGCTCGTTTATCGTGCCGCCTGGATGAAGGATTCGGGCGCGGCGCGCGTTACGCGAGAATCGGCGATGGCGAAGTGGTTTGCGACCGAAGCGGCGGGCCGGGTCTGCGATCGCGCCGTTCAGCTCTTTGGCGGGCGCGGCGTAACGCGCGGCGAGATCGTCGAGCGTCTCTATCGCGACGTCCGCGCCCTGCGCATTTACGAGGGTGCCAGCGAAATTCAGCAGATCGTCATCGCGAAGCAGACGTTGGAGGGGTAACGGTGCGCGTCACCGGCCACCTCGATAGTTTTGCCGAGGAGCGTCTGCCGCCGCCCGAGCAGATGCCCGTGCTGCTATTCGACTCCGGAGTGAACCTACGGTACCCCGAGCGGATGAACGCGGCGACGGAGTTGCTCGATCGACGCGTCGACGCGGGCGGGGGCGACGCTCGCTGCATCATAGCGCCGGGACAGGGCGTCTGGAGCTACGCGCAGCTGCGCGAGACCGCCAATCGGATCGCGCACGTACTCGTCGACGACCTGGGAATAGAATCGGGAAACCGCGTTTTGCTGCGCGCCCCCAACACGCCGATGCTCGCCGCGTGCTGGTTCGCGGTGCTCAAAGCCGGCGGAATCGCGGTGGGCACGATGCCGCTATATCGAGCGGCGGAGCTGCGGACCATCATGGAAAAAGCTCAAGTCAAGCACGCGCTCTGCGACGGGCGTCTTCGCGACGACCTCGACCGCGTCTGCCGCGAGTACGGCGGCGTGCGCACCAGCTATTTTAATGATGCAAGCGGTAGTTCGGATTCGCTCGAGCGGCGGATGCGGCGCAAGCCCGAGCATTTCGAGAACGTCGCCACCGCAGCCGAGGATGTGGCGATCGTCGCGTTCACTTCCGGCACGACGGGCGTTCCCAAAGCGGCGGTGCATTACCACCGGGATCTGATTGCGACCTGCGACACCTACTGCGCGTACGTGCTGCAACCGCGAAGCGGCGATCTGTTTTGCGGCAGCCCGCCGCTCGCGTTCACCTTCGGCCTAGGAGGGCTGTTGCTGTTTCCAGTCTATGCGGGCGCCGCGACGCTCCTGCTCGAGAAGGCGGGCCCGATGGAGCTGCTGGCGGCGATTCAAGAGTTCGGTGTAACGGCGCTTTTTACGGCGCCGATCGCTTATCGCACGATGGCCGGTGCGGTTGCGGATTACGACATCTCCTCGCTGCGTAAGTGCGTCTCGGCCGGCGAAACGTTGCCGGCCGCGGTTTGGGAAGAATGGCGCGCGAAGACGGGCATCTCGATTCTCGACGGCATCGGCAGCACCGAAATGCTGCACATTTTCATCGGCTCGCCCGAACACGAAAGCCGTCCCGGCTCGACCGGACGGCCGGTGCCGGGATACGTCGCCGAAATCCACGACGACGAAGGCCGCGTCGTTACGAACGGTTCGGTGGGCCGGCTTGCGGTCAAAGGCCCAACCGGATGCAAGTATCTGCAGGACCAGCGGCAAGCGTCGTACGTCCAGCATGGCTGGAACTATCCGGGCGACGCATACCGCCGCGACGCGGACGGGTACTTTTGGTACGTCGCGCGTACCGACGATATGATCGTTGCGTCGGGCTACAACGTATCCGGACCCGAGGTCGAACAAACGCTGATCGCCCACCCCGACGTCAAAGAGGTTGCGGTCGTCGGCAAACGCGATGCGGAAAAGGAGACGCATGTCGTGAAGGCGTTCGTCGTGCTTGCGGACGGCTGCATCCCCTCGTTGGAAAAAGCCGACGAGCTGCGCGAGTTCTGCAAAGCCCGGATCGCGCTGTTCAAGTCGCCGCGCGAGATCGAGTTCGTGACCGAGCTGCCCCGCACCGAAACCGGCAAGTTGCAGCGCTACAAGCTACGCGAACCTACGGTGTCGTCCTAATGTGTCATCCTGAGCGGAGGCTCCTGAGCGAGCGTAGCGAGTCGAAGGGGCCGCAGTCGAAGGACGGTCTATCGCTACAAACCCCGCGACACGAGCCCCCAGGTCCGCGCGCGATAAGCTGAATACTCCGGATATCGCGCCGCGAGCAGTTTCTCCTCAAAGCTTGC
>Ga0187783_10000926_pt1 | contig 21560 bp, 20 predicted proteins | sample 1015_SJ02_MP02_2_FD_132471 | JGI IMG/M metagenome (GOLD analysis project Ga0187783, IMG submission 132471) | Tropical peat soil microbial communities from peatlands in Department of Meta, Colombia - 1015_SJ02_MP02_20_MG | ecosystem: Environmental > Terrestrial > Soil > Wetlands > Peat | place...
GCATTGGGTGATCTCCGGGCAGGGATCGGCCACCGGCAGCATCTGCTTGGGCTGAGCTTTGAGGAAGAGCGAGAGCAAATTTTCGTCCAACGTGTGCGCGTAGCCGAAATTCGCCACGTCAATCACGGCTGCCAGCGTCTCCACGCTTGAGCTGTTGCTCAAGAAGCTGCAGTTCGGCGCCAAAATCACGTCGCCGTTCAGATTGAACGTCGCGGCTTGACTCAGCACGAAGAAGCAGCCATTGTTGTTGGGCGTAGCGACACCCACGGCTTCGGTCGACTCAGGCATGTTCGAAAAACCGAAAAGCCGGCTAAAGAACGACGACCCGTTGCTGCTGTAAATCTGGACGTACACCGCGCAGCTCGTTCCGGCGTACGGACCGGCGCTGGGTGGATTCTGAACCGTTACCGTTACGTTACCGCCGTTTGCGAATCCATTGGAAGCAGCGTCAGTTTGCGCCGCAGTCGTCGCTGCGGATTGGTCCGGACAACCGTCGTATGCAAGCTGCTGCGCGCCGCCCAGTGCTGCAGCGTCGGCGGCGTTTTGCTGCTGGCGCTGCTGATATTCCCAGTAGCTGACGTCCACGGCTAGGCCCGCGAAGCCCATCAGCACTGTCAGGCAGACCGCGATCAGCGGTATCACCTGGCCCAATTCTCGCCTGCTCTTCATGGAAGAATTTCCTCCCGTTAAGGAGTCTGCTGGATAACCGCTGGCTCGAACGGACGACCGGGGAACGGGGGACGGCTTGACCTCTCGCCCCTAATTATGCTACAGATGCTACAGGTCGTCAACATTTTGCACGGAGCAAAACGTAGCGGCCAGAGAAAAGGGCCAGGACTAGCGAGAGGCCGTTCTAGCGAACGGCAGTTTCCTTTGAGGCCCGTCGGGACCGTATTGTTACGCGAACGCGGGAGTTTAAGGAGAACTCGTTATGTCGCATGCTCACGTTCATGTTCCAAACACTCTCACGTTGATAAAGGAGATCGAATGCTCGCCACCCTGAAGTCCATGATTCGCGACGACGAAGGCGCCACGATGGTCGAATACGGCCTGTTGGTCGCCCTGATCGCGATGGTCGCTCTTGCTGCGGTAAAGGTGCTCGGCACGAACCTCAGCAGCCTGTTCAGCACCGTCGCCACGTCGGTCTAAACCCCTTAAACGCTCCAATGCCGTTACGATTCGGCTACGGCAGAATCGTAACGGGTTGGACGACGCTTTCTTGACCGAAACCGTCAGTAAAGCTGGCCACGATCGTATACCGTGTGGCCAGCAAAACCGCCGGAGCACGCAAGGTAACGACGTCGGCGTCCGCGCCGGCGTCGATTCCTGTTATCTCGCGCGAGCGCGCGTCGTCGAGCGCAATCCGCATGCCGTTGCGCGGCGATAGAATGCGGACCCGTATCGGTTGTCCGCTGCGCGCCGTGCGATTGAGCACATCGAAGACTCCGTTTTCGTCGCCGCTCGTCGCGGCAGCCACGCTCGGATCGTCGTCGCCGTCAATCTGAACGGCTTGCGCGGCCGCGACGTTTGAAGCGCCGGCTATTGCAATTCCAGCTGCCGATTGGGCCGCAGAGCGGCCTTTGGTGACACGCAGCATCACGCGCATCTCGCGCGCGCCCGGCACAGGCGGAATCACGAACGACGTCTGGCCATCGCTGGCGTACGGCTTCTGGGCCCAAATGGTGCCGTCGCTTCCAACTAGCCGCACGTAACCCGCGTCGGCAACCGCCGCGTATTCGACATCTACGGTTTGCCCCGGCTGCGCGACGATCGGGTGGACCGAAACGTTCTCGATCTGCGCCCCGGGAATGCGCGCGACGATAGCGTTGAGGACGCGCGTTTCGCTGACGTCGCCCAGCATACCGTGCATCGACATTCGCAGTACGTAGGCGGCCGGCTCGCTCGAGCTCGGAATGGCAACGTCAATCGAGCCGGCGCGCTCTTGGAGCTTACCGCCTTGCAGACGTCGCCCGTCAGGCGCCACGACCTCGTAGGCCAGCTGCCCCGCGCCCATTGCGCTATACTGCGCACGCACGGTGGTCCCGACCAATGCTTCAGGCGGAACGACAAAGGCGGCAATCCGCGGCACCGTTTCACGCAGCGCCGCACCTGCAACGAGGCTCAGCATGCCAAGCAGCAGCATAACGCCCGCCGCCATAAAAAAGCCGAGACGCGAACGGCGCAGTTGAGGCGCCGCGGCCTCAACAAAGCAATGCACGCCCTGGCCGGCGACCTCGGCCACTGCACGATCGAACGACGGGAAATCGGCCGGCCGTATCGGGATCTGTGTTTCACTGGTCGAGAGCGGTGCCGCCTCAAATACCGCGGCCTCACACGAACGGGCAGCACCGTCGCGGGAGAGTATCCACGTGCGGCAGAGCAGCGGCGATTTCGTGCGATTGATCACGCGTAGCGCGTAAGTCGCGATTCCGCGCCGCCGATCGTAGCCTTCAAGAGCGAAAAACGCCGAGACGCTTCCGGCCGGCGTTCGCAACGCGCGTCCGCGGACTCGCGCCGGGGGGCGCGCCGTCCGCGGAACCAGCTCGCTCAAGGCGCTCGCCTCACCTCGTGACGATCTCGGGCGTCATGACGAAGACGACGTCGGACTGAGAGTTCTGATATTGCACCGAGGTAAAGAGTTTACCCAGAATCGGTATCTGCGACAGCAGCGGGATCTTCAGAATCGTCTTGCGCTCGAGGCGCTGCACGAGGCCGCCCAGGATGATGCTCTCGCCCGGGCGGGTGATCACATCGGTCGAGAGTTGACTGACCGTAAGCGCGGGAATCGAAAAGCCCGAGACGATGACCGCATTGGTGTAATCGAGTGCCGAGACCGACGGCGCAATGATCGCCCGAACCGACCCGTTTCCGAGAATCGTCGGAGTAACGTTGAGCTGAACGCCATAGGGCTGATAGGTGACGTTCACCGCACCCAGACCGGTCGAGGTGACCACCGGTATCTCTCCGCCGACCAAAAAGGTCGCCTTATTGCCCGGACTGGTCACCAAGTTCGGGCTTGAGAGAATCCGCGCGTGCCCCTCTTCGATGAGGAGATTGAGCGTCGGCGCCAGCGTCGTCGTGCGATAGAAGGGTTGAATCGTGAATCCGAGCCCCGAACCGGGCAGCGACGGCGTTTCGATGAACGGGAACGATGGAGGAACGAGGCTAGGCGTGGCTTGTCCCGCTACCGGCTGCGCCGCGTAGAGCGAAATGCCCAAGTTGGACTGCGCGCTCTTGTCCACTTCCAGTATGTAGACCTTAACGTCGATCTCGCTGTCGGTCAGCGAGTTGAGCCGGTCGATCAGCTCGCCGTTGGATGCCAGATACGGCCCGGCCAACGCCCGCGCGCGATCCAGGATTGCCTGCGCGGTGACGGCATCGGTCGCATTGCCGCTAACGATCACGTTGCCTTTCCCGTCGGGATCAACGTGGATATCGCTCGCTCCCGGAAGATTTGCAATCGCCCGCTGCAAATCACCAAGGTTCTGCGAGATCGTCACGGCGTTGACCAAAACGCCGCCCTGCTCTTTGACGATCGGATCGAAGCGCTCGAGGATATCGTTGAGCTGCTGGAACTGCGCCCCGTCGCCGACCGTTCCTCGGACGACTATCGAACGATCGAAGCTGATAACCTGAACCCCGGGCGCCCCAACGGCGGTGCGAATCATTTGCGCGACGTCATCGAGCTCTTGTTGGGTTACGGTGACCTCGTAGGTTTGCCGCTTCCCGTTGGCCCAAATGAACACGGTGGTGTGCCCGGGAGCCTTGCCGTTGACGACAACTTGCGAGGTGCCGATCGGGACGACGCCGGCAATGCGGCCGTCGCCAACCGCCACTCGGGTCAGGCCCTCGGCCTTCAGAACGACCGAGTGACCGGACTGAATCGAGAGCAGGGTGAGCCCATCGGCAAAGGCCGGTGCAGCATACGCTGCCACCGCCAACATGGCCGAAAACGCGATAATCCGGCGAGTAATCGAAGGCATTACTCCTCCATACGTTTAGACGCAGGCGCTATAGCGCGCCCGCCCGAGATTCGATTATGCCATGGAATTTCGTGTTAAGGCGTTAACAAATCCTCCACGTTGAGTTAGAATACGGGAGGTCGGGGCAGCTTTTGTTGCAAACCCGGTTGCCGCGATGTCATGATACTGCCACGCCAGGAGCAAGGAGGACGCGATGCGGCCTTTTCGTCAGGTGGTTCTTCTCGTGTTCTGTTCGCTGCTCACGACGTATGTCGGAGCAGCGGCGACGCAAGAAGTTCCGCTCGCAAGTGTAGCCCGGGCAGCCCATCTTCAATATGAATGGCTGTCCGCGATACGCGCGGTACAACTGAGCGGTCCCGGAATCGTGCTGGTTATTCGCCCCGGCGATAGCCTGTACGAAGTGAACGATCGAGTCGAAGTCGCTGCGGTCACGCCGCGCTATGCCTCGAACGACATCTACGTCACGCGGACGCTTGCCGACCACATCACCCAACTAGCACGGCAAGCAGAAGATCTCATCGGTGCACAACAAGCACAACAGGAAGCAGAAGCGATGAGAGCAGTCCGCGAGGCAAACGAAGTACGTGCCGAGGCCATAGCCGGCGAAGTACATGGCTCGATCGTTCTCAACGTCACGCCCCTCAAGGGACAAGAAGCGTTACTCATCACGGGGCAGGCCCCACCCTCTGTACCCGTTATGATCACGCTGCTCGCAACGCTCTCGGAACAGCTTCCCAACGTTCTGCTCAGCCGCCACGTCCTGACGGCCGGTCCGGACGGGAAGTTTCAGGCGATCGTGCCGATTGCGCCCGACTATATGCGCGACACATTCATCCACGTTCTGGCGACATCAACGCCGGGCGTCGTCTCTGCAAGCGCGCAGCTCCTGGTGCACGAACCGAATGCCGGCCTCAAGACGCCGGAGGAAATGATGCCTGGGGGCATATGGTAAGGAACGATCATGACCAACTCGATGGGCCGCGACGAGAGCGGCGCAACACTGGTCGAGTACGCTCTACTCGTCATGTTGATTGCCATGGTAGCCTTCGCCGCGGTACAAGGGCTGGGGATAAACCTTAGCTCGGTTTTTAATACCACCGCCAGCTCAGTTTAAAGCACGTACACCTAAGGAGACAGAATGCTCAACCACCTCACCTCGATGATATCCGACGAAGAAGGCGCCACGATGGTCGAATACGGCCTGCTGGTCGCGCTGATCGCGCTGGTCGCGTTTGCTGCGATTAAGGTCCTCGGAACGAACCTCAGCAGCCTGTTCAGCACCGCCGCTACGTCGGTTTAGGCCCTAGCACACCCGTCGCCCAAGAGGCGCAACGCCGCCGCGTTGCGCCTCTTACAATAAGCTGAAGCCCGTGTCACTATCCCTTTGGCTCACACTCGCCGGCTGCCTCGCCGCAAGTTATTGCGACGTGCGGACGCGGCGCATCCCCAATCCGCTGACCGGATCGCTGGCGATCGGCGCGCTTGCCGTGCACGCTTTCGGCGGCTGGGCGGCGCTTGGAATCAGCATCGCAGTGATGGCGATCTTGACGGTGGCGGGTACGCTAGTCTATTCCCGGGGCGGCATCGGGGGGGGCGACGTCAAGCTGGCCATCGCGGCCTCCGGGATGCTGAGCTACCCGCTCTGCATTCCATTCTTGATTTATACCGCGATCGGCGGCGGCGTGCTGGCGCTGATCTTCCTTGCCGCCCGTGGCCGGGCCAAGTCCACCCTCTCTCGCCTCGTCCTTACGACCTTTGCCGGCGCGCCAGGCATCGTCGCGGATAAACGCGAAACCCTGCCGTACGCGGTGGCTTTTGCCATTGGCGCGATAGTCGTCGCTCTTTCGCAGAGCGTCGCACCGTTTTTGAGGATAACGCTTTCATGAATACTCGCCGAACGACGCTGTTGATCGCAATCATCTTAGCCATCGCAACCGGCTGGCTCACACTGGCCTATCTTTCATCGCTGCGTCCCGCCCCCAACCAGCAACGAGCGGTTCTCATCGCGGCGCAAGAGATTCCGGCGCGCGAGCGGATCACCGACACGATGTTCCGCACCGAGATGCGTTCCGTTCAGTCGCTCGAGCCGGACGCGCTCTCGAGTCCAAATCAAGCCGTCGGATCGCTCGCGCTAATCACGATTCCGGCCGGCTCGCAGCTCACCGCTTCGGAGATAGGCTCAAACGTTGCGTTCGCCTTGCCGGTGCGTTTGCAGCCCGGGATGCGCGCGGTAAGCATTCCGGTGGATCGCGTTAAAGGCGTATCGGGAATGATTCTGCCGGGCGACCGGGTTGACGTGATCGCAATTCCTCCGCCGCACGGCACGGGACCGCCGCCCAAGGCAGTGACGATCTTTCGCGGACTGCGCGTGCTGGCCGTCGGCAGCGCGCTGGAGAATGCCTCGGCCACGCCATCGCCCGAAGAACAATCGGCGGCCACCGTAACGCTCGAGGTCAATCCGAAGCAGGCGGATTTGCTCGCCTGGGCTGACGCGAACGCGACCTTGCGCCTCGCGCTGCGCTCGCCGCGCGAGCCGATCCGCTCGCAACAAGCCGAAGAGCTTACGCTGGCCGGTGGTGAAGCCGCTGCGCCCGCGGTACCGGCAGTGGGTCCGGCGGTGCCGGCTTTCCCGCTTCCCCTGCCGTCGGCTCCGCTGGTGCGCACCGTTTCCAACCCGGTTGAGCTGATCGTAGGCGATCAGATCGTAGATCCCGGAAAGGCTCAGTAAGGTCACAGATGAGCTGTCGTACGGTCCTCTTCATCGGTTCAAAAGGCGGCGTTGGCACGACGACGCTGTGCAGCGACCTCGCGCGCGCAATGGCTACCGATGACACCGTCAAGGTGGCGCTGGTTGATGCCGACCTGAGCGGCCGCCGCAACGCGGCGGTGCTCTTCGAGGCCGTACGTACGCTTGATACCGCGCGCGTCGGCTCCACGATTTCAAGGATTCGCACGGCGGGTCTAACGTTGGTCGAGCTGGTCGACCGCTACGATGCCGCCTTCACCTTGGCCGAAGAGACCGTGGATGCATTCGCGACCGAAATGGCCGAGTTCGACACGATCGTGGTTGACGCGCCTCAGCCCTTCGCCGCCGCCGTGCGCCCATTTGTGGTTCGGGCACAGCGCTTCTTCGTGGTCGTTGAACCGTCGCTCTTGGGCGTTGCCGGGGCTCAATCGCTGCTGGCCGACTTGAAGCGATTCGGCGTGCCGGCCGATCGCATTGATTTGGTAACGAACGCGCGCAGCGAGGGCCTTCTGCTGCCGCGCAAGGAAATCGAGCACGCGCTCAACGGGAAGGTCGTCGCCGAAATCCCGCCGTCGACGCAGCGCACCTATGCGAAAGCGATTTCCGGGCTGCAACGCTACATTGAAGCCATTCGGCCGGAAGGAACGCTTCTCACGCTCCAACCTTCCGCGACCCAGCCCTTCAGCCTCAGCTCCAACGGGCACGCCACCACCCTTGCGTCGCCTCCGAACGCAAAACGCGATGTCTTCAAGCAAGAAGTGCACACCGAACTTCTCCGGCAGCTCGACATCATTACCACGAGCATTATCCCGAGCGACTCGGCGAAGCTCGCCGAACTCCGCTCTAAGGTCGAGAGCATCACTGCCGGCCTAGTCGCGAAGAACAAGTTTGACGGATCGGCTGAAGAGCTGGCCGAGATCCGACGGGAAATCGTCAACGAGGCGTTGGGTTACGGACCGCTGCAAGACCTGATGAACGACCCGCAGATCACCGAAATCATGGTCAACGGGCCCGACACGATTTACGTCGAGCGCCACGGAATGATTTCGCGCAGCACCAAGCATTTCAGCACCGACCGGCAGCTGCGGCTGGTGATCGAGCGGATCATCACTCCGCTGGGCCGGCGTATTGACGAGTCGTCGCCGATGGTTGACGCGCGCTTGCCCGATGGCTCGCGCGTCAACGCGATCATCGAGCCGGTCGCGATTGACGGCACCGCGCTCACGATCCGCCGGTTCGGGCAGAAGCGCCTGACCGCCGACGATATGCTCTCGATCGGCGCCGTTCCGGCGGCGGTTCTCGATTTTCTGCGAGCCGCGGTGCAAGCACGGCTCAACACCGTGGTCAGCGGTGGAACCGGCTCCGGAAAGACGACCTTCCTCAACGTTCTATCGTCGTACATCTCGGATCGGGAGCGGATCATCACCCTCGAAGATGCGGCCGAGCTGCTGCTGAACCAATCGCACGTCGTTCGGCTAGAATCGCGACCGCCCAATATCGAGGGAAGCGGCGAGATCAAAATCCGCGATCTCTTCCGAAACGCGCTGCGCATGCGACCCGACCGGATCATCATCGGTGAGTGCCGCGGTCCGGAAGCCCTGGACATGCTTCAGGCGATGAACACCGGTCATGACGGGTCGCTGACGACGATCCACGCCAATACCCAGCGCGACGCGCTTTCGCGCATCGAGACCATGGTTTTGATGGCCGGCTTCGATCTGCCGGTTCGTGCCATTCGCGAACAGATCGCCAGCGCGCTCGACCTGGTGGTGCACACCGCTCGTTTGCGGGACGGGTCGCGCAAGGTGATCGGCGTCAGCGAGGTCGTCGGGATGGAAGGCGAGATCGTGACGATGCAAGAGATTTTGCGCTTCTCGCAACACGGCGTGGATAGCGAAAATCGAGTCGTCGGAAACTTCTGTTATACCGGCGTTCAGCCCGTCTGCCTCAAGCGATTCGAGGAATACGGCATCCCCTACGACGCGCGCGCTCTCAACGAGCTCGCGCCATTGGCAACATGGTAACGATCGTGCCGGCCGCGATCTTCGCCGGCGTCGCCGCGACGGTCTTCTTCACCTTCTACGCCTTCTGGAGCGGACTCAACCAGCGCGCCACCGAGCGGGTAAGCGGTGTTGCCGACCGGCTCGACCGAGCCGGCATAACGGCCAAGCCGCAGGAGATCGTTCTCACGATCGCGGCCATCGTAGCGCTGCTGTGGATCGGGCTCGTGCTGATCCTTCATACCGGACTGGCACTTTCGCTTATCTTGTTACCTGTCATTGCGGGCGCAGGCGCGCTGGGCTTCTATAGCTACGTTGACTTCAGAATGACGAAGCGGCTGGACGCATTCGTAACCCAACTGGAACCGGCAACGCGGCTTATTGCCGGCGCTCTGAGGGTCGGCTTGGGTCTGCGGCAAGCTCTGGCGATCGTGGTGGACGAACTTCCCGACCCCGCTCGCTACGAGTTCCGCCGGGTCATCGCGCATACCAACCTCGGCGCCAGCATCTACGATGCCATTGACGGGATGGCGCGCCGGATGCCGAGCCACGAAACGGTCATCATGGCCCGAGTCTTCCGAGTGCAAGCCGAAACCGGCGGCGATCTGGCGAGAATACTCGACCAGTTGGCCGACACGATCAAGGACCGCCGCCAAATCTATCGCAAGATATCCGCGCTCACCTCGGAAGGGCGAATGAGCGCATGGGTGCTGATGCTCATCCCAATCGTCCTGGGACTATTCATTTTTGCGACCCAACCGGCCATGGCCAGATCCTTGACCAACACCGGAATCGGCCACGCAGTGCTGATCGCGATCTTTGTCTTGGAGTTCTGCGCGTACTTCTGGTTGTCGTCGCTCTTACGGGTGCGGGTGTAATGACCGCGCTGCTTGGCTATGCGATCCCGTTTCTGACCGCGCTATCGGCGTTCTTATTCGCACTTTCCCTGATTCCGACCAAGAGCACGCTTTCCACACAGCTCGAGGAGCTAAAGTCGCGCGCACCGGCCAACGCGGAACCCGTGAAGCTTCCTATCATCGAGCGCATCGTCAGCGGCGAACGCCGCGTCGAGCTGGCGCGCCGGTTTGCGGAAGCGGGCTGGTATACCACGACGCCGACCAAATTCGCGCTACGCGTAATCGCCGGCGGATGCCTCGGAGCGGTTTCCGCGCTCCTGTTTTGGGACGCCTTCGGCTTTCCGTTCGGCTGGCTGTTACCGGTTCTCGCGTTGATCACGCTATGCGGCGCGTACGTCCCCTTCTTCGTCCTCAACCGCGCGAGCGAAAACCGCAAAACGCAAATTCAAAAGGCTTTGCCCGAGTTCTTGGACATGATGTCTTCAACGATTCAAGCGGGGCAGGCGCTCAACGCCGCGCTGGCTTACGCAGTTGACGCCGTGCCGGGAGCACTCGCCGAAGAGGTTAAAGAGGCACTCTCGGAGATCCGCATGGGGCGAGCTCGGGCCGATGCCCTGAAAGCGGTTGGCGAGCGCACGAATCACCCGGCGCTGCGCAATGCCTTGCGCGTGCTAATACAAGCGGAACGGCTGGGCGCCAACATTAGCAAATTGCTGACCGATCTGGCCGCCGATGCCCGCCACCAGCGTTTGATGCTCGTCGAAGAGATGGCTGCCAAGCTCCCGGTTAAGATGGTCTTTCCGATGGTCTTCCTCATGATTCCGGCGATCATCCTGATCATCTTCGGCTCGGTCGCAGCGAATTATTTCGCGCCACAATGATTCCGGTTGCCTTGGCAGCCGTTTTTTTTGCCTCGATAGCGTTTATCGCCACGTGGGCTAGCGGCATTGTCTGCGCCAACGTGGTTCCCGCCGAGGACGGGCCGGCACCGGGCAAAGCACCCTACGCCATACTGATCGTAGCCTCCGGGACGCTAGGCGGCGTGCTGGTAGCGATGGGCGCGCAACCGCTCCAGCTCGGGGTCTCCGCAATCGTGGCGTTTGCCATGGTTGCCTGCTGGTGCAGCGATGCGCAATGCGGCATCGTTCCCGATCTCTTTACGCTCCCCGCACTGGCGGTGCTGCTGTTCTTTTCGTTTGCCCAACGCGATTGGGGCATGGTCGCTTCCGCCGCAATCACGTTCGTACCGTTTGCCGGCGCGGCGCTCTTCTCGCGTGGCTATGGAATGGGCTGGGGCGATGCGAAGCTCGTTGCGTTGACCGGCGCGGCATTGGGTGCGCCGCTTGCCGCATTGGCGCTCGCCGTGGCGTGCGCAGCGGCGGTGGCCGTTCACCGCTTCAGCAAGTTGCGGCGAACACCGATTGCATTCGCTCCGTACATCGCGGCGTTTACCGGCATCGCTCTGCCGCTGGGGCTGGTGCGCTGAGCGTCGCGCGCATCGCGCTATTGCTTTGGAGCGGCCTATTTCTCGTTCTTGGCCCACTCCGGTCGCCGGGCGACGGCGATTTGTTCTGGCAGCGCTGGCTCGGCGACCTCGTAGTTCAAACTCACCGCTTACCCTCGGCGCTGGGCGCCGAGACGTTTACCGCGCAGGGTGCGCCCTGGGTTCCTCAGGAGTGGCTCTTCAGCACGCTGTTAGCGTTAGCATGGAATGCGCATCTCTTCTTTCTGTTTTCCTTAGCTGTAAGCGCGCTCCCAGCGATAATTCTAGCGACGATCTATTGGCGATCGCGCGGGGGCGCGAGCCCGGAAGCGATCGGGATCGCGCTGCTGCTTTGCGGGATCGCTCTGCTGGAGTCGTTCGGGGTGCGAGCGCAGGTGCTGGGTTGGGCGATGCTGGCCGCATTCATGCTGTTTGTCGAGCGCAGAGATCGCTGGTACTATCTCACCATACCGGCGGCGGTTCTGTGGGCCAACGTTCACGCCAGCGTCGCGATCGCGCCGGTGATCGTTTTATCTCGAGTCGTAGCCACCATTGCCGACGGCGGCATGCGCGCGCTGGGAAGCAGTCGCGATGCGGTCGCACTGCCCGCCGTATTGCTCGCGAGCGTCTGCACGCCGCTTGGCTGGAAGCTGCCGCTCTTAGCGGTGACGCTCTCCACTAGCCCGATACGCAGCCATATCCAAGAATGGCAGCCGCCGGGATGGGGCGATGCCTCATTTGTATTCGGCGCGGTGCCGTTGGCCCTGGCGATCCTACTGGGCGGACGAACTACGCTAAACGCTAAGCTGCAAAGCTTTCCTGCACTCGTACTGTTCGTTGCAGCGCTCTTCGCATTCCGGAACACCGCGTTGTTTGCAATCGTCGCTACGCCGCTGGCGGCGATGGGGCTGGACGCTCGTTTCCCGAGACTCCGCTCGATCGGTCCGAAGGCTCGCGAGCTCGAACCGGTAGCGCTCGCTGCGATCGCGCTCGCTGTGGGACTTTCTGCACTGGCGTTGACACGACTGCAACGCGACGAGCCGGCACGGCTGCCGATCGCCGCCATCGCATCGCTCGCGGCAGACAAGAGCGGGCACCGCCTCCTGTGCGAGAACTTTACGTGGTGCAGCGTCGCTTTAGATTATCCGGTGCTGCGCGTGTTCATTGACGGACGCTGCGATGCGTATCCCCTGGCCGTCTGGCAAGAATACCTTACAGTGATCCGGGGCCGTGACGCGTGGGCTGGGCCGCTAAAGGCCTACCGAGTTGACTCAGTCATCGCCGAGCGCGGCAGTACCTTGGCAATCGCATTAGAGAATGCGCCACGATGGGAGTCTGCTTATCGCGACGCCCAATACGTTGTCTTTCGCCATGACTAAGCATCCTGCCGGCGGGGCGCCCCATCGCGCGCCCCATCGCGCGCCCCATCGCGCGCCCGACCGCGCAGCTCTCGCGGCTATCCTCCTCGCAGGCGCGCTGGGTACCGCTTGGGTCTTTATCGTTCCCATCTTTCAAGCTCCCGACGAGGCCGCGCATTTCGACTATGCAATTTCGATCTACGCCGCGGGGCACCTGATTGGGACGGCGGGCAAGCAGCGGCAGTGGATCGTAAGCCCGTACACGCGATACCTATTGCGCGCAACGGACTTCCGCCGCGTCGTCTTCCATTCGACTATGAGGGAAGCGCGCGACTACGGGACGGTCGGGTATTTTAGGCGACTCGACGCCGGCGCGCCCAGCTTGAAGACTTCTCCAATGGAAGGAAACGACATCAGCTATATCGCGGCACTATACCCATTTGGTTTTTACGCGCTCGAGGCCGCCTGGATGAAAATCGTAACGGTATTCACAGGCTCCCTCGTCTTAGCGTTCTTCGCCGCTCGGCTTTTATGCGTTTTTTTGACGATGGCGGGGTTATATTTCAACTACCGGACCGCGGTCAACATCGGCGTTCCTCGTTGGTTGGGCGTGGCGCTCGTCGTTGCCGTCGGATTCTTCCCGCTTACGATCTGGGTGTCGTCGTACATTCAACCCGATAACCTGGCATACGCGCTAGCCTCGGCGGCCTTCTTTTTCGCCACGCAGCTACGCGCGGCCCGGGGCGGTCTCCTGACGACGCTGGCTCTTGGCGTTTGCGTCGGCCTGCTTGCGATAACGAAGTACCACGTGTTTGTCTGCGTTTCGATTCCCGTTTTACTCTTGGTTCTGGCAGAATTGTGGCTGGCACGGGCTAAGCCACGGGCGGCGCTGGCTCAAATTTTGGTCCTGTGCCTACCGACAGTGATGCTGTTGGGTACGCAGTTTTCGGTAGCGGCGCTTCACCCCGCGCCGCCTCACGGCGCGCCAGCAACCAACTCGATCTTTAGCTCGCTCTCTGAGACGCTGGAAGCGGGGATCGTCCCCACGCTCGGATATGTGCTCGACAACTCGATACGGGCGCTTACCGACTTTCTCGTGACCGGGCCGAATGCAGCAACCTATTGGAGCGCCCTCGGCGTTGGAGACACACCCCTGATCGTCGTCAATTGGGGGATGGAGGTTGCGCTTCGCGCCATCATTGCCGCCTTCAGCTTGGTCGTTGCCGCGCTTGTCGTTTATCGGATTTTCAGGAATGCATCACGGCTGCTACTGGTTGCGCGCCGCCGGTCGAAGGTTCGCGCCGCGGTAATCGCCACGAGCGATCCTCTTTTGAGCAGCTACGCGTTATTCGCCGCGTTCATGTTTACGTTCTACGCCGTGACGGCCGACGTTTTTGGGGCGGCAGGGAGACACTGGTACGTATACGTCTTCGCTAGCTTTTTATGCGCCGTTTGGTATGCACCTCGAACCCTGGTCAAGCTGCGCCGCCGCGCTCCGGCCGTTATTGCTGCCGTCGCGGCGCTCTACTCACTGGTTGCCTCCGGATATGCGACCGCAGCCGTGCTGCAGCGTTATTATGGAGCTCCAGGCGGCGGCTACACAGCCCTCGTCCCAAAGACGTCGCAAATAGCTGACGGCGACGTCATGGGGTTTCTCACCGCGGTGCAGGGTTTGGATTTTCATTCACTTCCCGCTCGCACATACAGGCACACCTTTTTCGCGGGCGCACGTCTATGGGTCGGCGGGGCAGCTGTTTTCCCGCGCAGGCGCCGAGCGGCACGCGACGTTGCGGTCGTGGTTGACGGCCGCGTGGCGGCCCGAACGCTCGCCGGCCTCTACGATTTCCAGATCGCTGAGGCCACCCGCGACGCCGCCTACGCTTACAGCGGTTTCTTCGCAACGTTCGATACTCGCGGATTCTCGCAGGGCGTGCATGTGGTTTCTGCATTCGCCCGGGCGCCTGGCACCGCCACGTATCAACCAATCCAGCAGGTGCGCGCGTTTTTCACTTCTGACACCGACCGGTTCTCGCCCTCATTCTTGGCGACACTAGGCCGAGCGCCGGATGCCTCCGGCGCGCTCGAGAGCCTGCAATGGTGTCGCAGCGATCTCGTTCTGGCGGAGGGTCGCGTATTCGCTCGTTTCGATCCTCGCCAAGAGTCGGTGCCGTGGCTCCTCGTCGACAACAAACCGTACCTAGCAAACTACTCCGATGACGGGCGGTCGTTCTTCGGAACGATCTCGACACGTGAGCTAATCGAAGGCGTCCACAGGATCACGGCGTACATCGCGATCCCCGAAAGCAATCTCTACCAGCGGATTCCCGGTCAGCTGCAGTTTTCAACTTTGCACCGAAAGCCATTCCGACTGACCTGGTACGCGCAGGTCCCCGCTCAGTGCGGTCAGCAGTGATACGCCAGTTACACGACCGTTTAGGTCAAGCCACGACGCTGGCCGATTTCGACTTCCGCGGCAACGCGATCGGATTCTTGCGGCTGCTCTTTGCGGCCGTCGTCGTCTGGTCGCATGCGTACGGAATCGGCGGCTTTGGCGGCGATCCGATCTACGAATTCACGAGAAGCCAGCTTATCGCGGGATTCTTGGCGGTAGGCGGTTTCTTCGTTCTGAGCGGTTTTCTAATCACTCGCAGCTACGAAACGGTCAACACGCTGGGCCGCTTTATTTGGCATCGGTTCCTTCGCATCTTCCCTGCTTACTGGGTGTGCCTCATCGTTACCGCCTTCGTCTTTGCGCCAGTTGCGTTTCGGCACGAAAACGGGACGCTCGCGGGCTTTTTGGCTGGTCCCGATTCCCCTTGGTCGTACATAACTCGCAACGCATGGTTGGTGGTAACGCAAGACGGCATCCGCGGGTCGCTCCGGCATCTTCCTTCACCTGCAGCCTTCAACGGTTCTCTGTGGACCTTGCAGTGGGAGTTTCTCTGTTACGTAGCCGTGGCGGCGCTCGGAGTTGCGGGAGTGCTGCGGCGCAACCCTGTGATCATCGGAATCATTGCGGCTTGCTTCTTTGGGCTTGGAGCCTTTCTAACATGGCGTGAACCGCTCCCCGGGATGAACGTCGCCGGCGGCATCGCTTTGCTCCTGGCCTATTTCGCGGTCGGGTCGTATGCCTATTCGGTTCGCGCCAAGATCCCGATGAATTGGGCGTTGACTATCATTGCCACCGTGGCACTGCTTATAGCGCTGCCGACGAGGGCGCAGGCCTTCGTTGTTCTCCCCTGCTTTGCGTATCTAGTGCTGTTCACGGCCATGAAGCTCCCCATCCGAAGTTTCGATCGAAGGGTGGACCTCTCGTACGGGCTCTACATCTACGCCTATCCGGTGCAGCAGTTGCTCGTACTGTACGGCGTTGCCGCATTTGGCCTGGGGCCGTATTTCATCGCCGCGCTGGCGATCGCCCTAAGCATTGCGGCGGGCAGCTGGTTTGGCGTCGAGCGGCCGGCGCTGGCGCTAAAAAACGCTGCCGTCCCGCCACGCGCCGCGGCTTGGCTGCGCTCGGCCAGAGTGCTATAATTCCCTTGCTGCGCTTGAACGCGGCGCTAGGTCCATTTGGGGGAGCGCTTGCACCGTCCTAGTTTTTTAACCGCCCTGGCTGCAACCGCATTGGCAGGCATGTCGCCCGCGGCCGTTCGCGCCGCGGTTCCCAACGCCGCCAAACGCATCCTGTGGTTGCGCCGAGCCGACTACGGCGACGAAATCCTTGCGCCGTTCTGCGTTGACGGGCGAACGGTCTACGAGCCGGGCTACAAAATGATCTGCTGGCTCATGCGCGACCGCCACGTGCCGGTCGCTCAGGGCTACGTTCAAATTGATATCGTCGAGATCGAAGCACTCTGGGAAGTGCAAGAGAGCCTCGCGCTGCTGGGAATTCGACAGCCGATCGTGATAACCAGCGGCTATCGCTCGCCGGAAACCAATGCGGCTACCGAAGGCGCCGCGCGCAACAGCATGCACCTTTACGCAAAAGCGGCCGATATGTACGTGCCGGGCGTCTCAATGCGCGATCTCTTTTACACGTGCTGGTCGAGAGCGGTCTCCGGCGGAATCGGCTACTACGACGATCACGTCCATCTCGACTCCGGGACGCGGCGTTGGTGGGTGGGCGACGTCCCGGTACCGGTGTTTGCCGACGGCTAGGGCGTGAAGCGCGCACTACTCGCAGCGCTCGCCGTCGTTCTCCTCGCTTATTTCCTCGTACGTCCGCCCGCGATTAGCACGGGCGGAATCGATTTCACCGCCTTCTACTGCGCCTCGCGAGTGCTCTCGACGGGAGCGGACCCTTACGCCTACGAGCCGCTGCATACGTGCGAGCACGCAAGCCACCGTTGGCGCAGCGCAAACGCGGTCGTTGCGGCTCCGCTGCCGCCCTATGCGTTGGTGCTGCTAGCGCCGGTGGCCCGCTTGCCGTATCCTCAGGCCGCAGCAGTATGGTTTCTTCTGCTGATGGCGAGCGCGGCGACCATCATCTGGGCGATCTTAGAGCTGACCGCCCTGCCGCTGCTGATCGTCGGCGGTTCGATTTCAATCGCGGTACTGTTGCAGTCGCTGCCGACCGGTGCGCTGGCCCCGATACCGCTCGCGCTGTTGTGCGCCGCCGCGGTGATGCTCACCAAGGGCCGCTGGACTATTACCGCAATCCTTCTCGGTCTCGCCTGCGTCGAACCCCACGTCGCGCTCCCGGCATTGCTCGCCGCAACCGCGCTGGTTCCGGAAATGCGGGTCAGGGGCGCTTTCGTCATCGCCGCGCTCGGTGCTGCGTCACTGGCTGCCGGCTTTGCACTGAACGTGGAATACTTTGCGCGTGTGCTGCCCCAACATGCGGTCTTCGAACTCGGCTCGATCGTGCAGTTCGGCCTCAGTTCGATGCTGCATAATTTCGGCGTTTCGAACCGTGCTGCGATCAGGATTGGCGCAGCGCAGTACGCGTGCTTCGTGGGCCTAGGTATTTACGTGGCGAATTTATTCCGCCGGCGGTATCCCTCGGCGGTGGTCCTCGCTCCCATGGCCTTTGCCGTTACCGGCGGCGTCTACGTTCATCTGACGCAGATCGCGGCGGTTCTCCCGCTTGGTTTTCTCGTCGCGAGCCGGTGCCGCTCGATGGTTCCCTGGGTTGGGATCATCCTCTTGACCGTGCCCTGGAATCTGCTGAACGCATTGGGCCGATACCCACTCCAGGTTCCGCCCTTTGCCAGCGTCGTCGCTAACGCGCTCGCTCATCAGAGCAGCCCGGGAAGCATAGCCTATCTGGCCAACGCGCTCGTCTACACCGGGATCGCCTGCGTCTTATTGAACGCCGCTACCGGCCTTCGGCGCGACGCACGCACGGGGCGGGCCGTGGTTTAAGGGCGGTCTTGCCGGGTAGAAGCCTGAGGTGAGCAGATTCGGATTTGGGGGCGCGTTCTACATTGCAGCGAACTATTTACTTCTGGCCGGCGAAGCTCGCTGGCATCTGCTCTACAAATTAACCGCGTACGACCTCGCAGTAATCCAAGCGCTGGCGCCAAGGCTCGCAAAACTGATTCATCCGTAGTTCCTAGCCGGAGAGGGCCGCCGGCACGGGGGGCCTAAGTGCGGGTCGAACGTGAACGACACGGCCGACCCCGAATACGCCGAGCGGCTCGAACGCCTGGGCGGCGCGTCTTGGAAGCGCATACTGGACGTTCAACGCCCCTACCGTTGGAATCTTCGGCGATTAGACCTTGGCAGAACGCTCGATGTCGGATGCGGAGTAGGGCGGAACTTGCGCACGTTGAGCGTCGAATCAATCGGCGTCGACCACAACCGCGAATGCGTCGCGGCAGCACGGGCTCGGGGACTTACGGCATATACGACCGATGAATTTGCGGCCGTTAGCCCAGGCGCCTTCGACTCGATCCTAATAGCGCACGTTCTCGAGCATTTGAGCGAGTCGGACGCCGACAACCTGTTGCGCTCTTACCTTTCGCTTCTAAAGAGCGGCGGTAAGGTCGTAATGATTACTCCACAGGAAGCCGGTTTTCGCAGCGACTCAACACACGTGCGTTTCGTGGACTTTTCAGGCATGCGAGCACTTGCGGACCGGATGGCACTGGTCCTGTTAAGACAGTACTCGTTTCCTCTTCCGCGATTCGTTGGTAAGGTTTTTCCTCATAACGAATTCGTGACGGTGTGCCGAAGCAGATCATAACCGTCGCCGTTCCTTTCGCGCGCGAATCGCTTGACTATGTTCGGCTTGCCCTGCGGAGTCTGTTTGGTCAGGACTTCAGGGAGTGGACCGCGTTTCTGCTCGACGACTCCCCAGGTGGGGCACCTGAAGTGGAGCGGCTGGTGAACAGCTTCGGCGATACTCGGCTAACTTACCGTCGCCGCGAAGGTACGCATGGAATCGGCGACGCTTGGAACGCTTGCGTCGCCGCCGCCGAAACCGAATTCTTATCGTTACTGCACTCCGACGACGAGCTCGAGCCGCACTACCTTTCGACCATGCTCCGATTGGCAAAGAGGGCTCCGACCGCAAGCGCATACTTTTGCGGTGCTACCGTGATCGATCGATATGGCCGGCCGTGCTTCTCGCTGCCGGACCGGGCCAAGGACCTGATAGAGCCGAGAAGCGAGCCGGTTGTGGTGCACGGCCCGCAGGGGATCGGGCGGCTTATCGTCGGCAACTATATCATGTGCCCGACCCTTATGTACCGGCTCGCCGAGATCGGCGACCGGCGCTTCTCATCCAACCACCGATTCGTGCTTGACTTCCGGTTCACGCTCGGACTGTTAGTGGATGGCGGAACCATCGTCGGTACACACGCGAAGGCCTACCGGTACCGCAGACACCAGGCGCAAGCGACGGCCTTGCTCTCAAAGGCGGGCGACCGCTTTCAGGAGGAGCTCGATCTTTTTCGCGAGGTCGAGACCATCGCCGCACTGCGAGGTTGGCGCAGGGTACAGCGAATAGCCCACGCACGGCCCATTTTTAGAATAAATGCGGCCTTATCAGGGAAACCTCAGTTTCTGTTTCGTTAGGAGGTGCTGCGCAGCTTCTCCTTGCGCATCGTCTGCCCTAACAGTTCGCGCGTCGACTTTGCCGCGAACTGCACGTCGTACAAAAGCGCGTTCAGCAGCAACTGGAAACCCATTAAAAAGGGCAAAACGCCAAGCATGACGGTGCCCGTCGTGCGTGGCACGTTGGTTACCGAGCTCTGAATCCATTCGAAGACTGAAAAACTGATGCCGAAGCCGCATAGCACGAATCCAAGCACGATGTAGATTGAAGCCAGGTTGATATCGAAGAGGAAATATTGTAAAAGCAGGCGCCTCAGAAACAACCTCGCGAGCTTGGGTGGAAAGGCGATCAGCGTCCTGGAAATTGAAAGCGAGCTCGACTCTCGGCCATAGATCGTTTCCATCTCCATTTCCGCAATCGTGGCCCGCTTCAGTCCAAACTCGCATAGCGCCGATATTTCAAAGAAATAGCGGTCCGAGAGACCTTTCCAGTTGATTGCAGGAAGTAGCCGGGCGTTAAACGCGAGGTACCCGTTGGTCGGATCGAGGATGTTCCAATATCCGGACGCAAACTTCGCCAACAACGACAAGCAGGAGTTTCCAAAGAGCCGGAGCTTCGGCATGCGTGAGAGTACTCGCGGATCGAAGAAGCGGTTGCCTTTCAGATACGCGAGGTTGGGGTCGTTCTCGAAAAGCTCGACGATGCCGGGGATGTACGCACAGTCCATCTGACCGTCTGCGTCGATCTTGACGATGACATCGGCATCCAGCTCTAGTGCCTTTTCAATTCCAGTTTTGGTGGCGGCGCCCACGCCGCCGTTCCTTTCACGCTTAATCACGTGCACGGACGGGTGGCCGCCGAACGCTTGCGCCACCGCGTCGCCCGAAGCTTCGGTGCAAGCATCGTCGACGACGACGACAGCATCCGCATACCGAAGCGCGCTTCGAACAACGTCGCAAACGGTCATGCGCGCCCGGTAAGCGGGAATCACGCAGCAAACTCTCGTTGGAGAATTCATGCCGACTCGACCGCCAGCGCCAAACGTGGCTTGCGAGCGAGCAACAGCGCCGGAACGGCAAGCGCCGCTAGTCCGATCCAGGTCGGCAGGCGCAGCAGCCACATGATCGGACGGTTCGTCACGTTGCCAAGAACGAACTGCCGCCAACTCGCTTCCGCCAGCCGTGGATCAATCGGCGGATAGACGTGCGGATTACCTACTGCATGCGCCACGGCCGTCGGATGAGCCGCCATCGCGAAGAGCAATGCCAGCGCGGCGAACGACGCGACGGCAGCTGCCAGCGCATACGCGCGCTCACGCCGCCAAAGTGCATACGTAAGGTACGCGACTGGAAACAGCGGGGCGAGAAAGATGGCCGCCGAGGTCGCCATCATCCAGGGAACGGCGAGCAGCACCAGCGCGGCGAACAGCCAGCCGCGATACGCTCCGGCGCGTAAGTAGAGCAACAGCGCGGCCGGTACCGCCGCGCCGATCTCCGCGGTGTGCACGAACGAGCCGCCAAGCAATGCAAACGCGGTTGGAACCAAAAGGATCAAGGCTGGATCGCCGTAGCGGCGCGCCAAGCGTGGACCGGCCAGCACGCCGATAGCCGCCATCAACAGGTACGAAACGCTGCCGGCCAAGGCCGCACTCGCATCGGGCACGCCCAACGCGGCAACGACCGTGGCCAAGCTATACTGATTATCGCGCGACACTTCCGAAAGTGCGTGCGCGGGAACGACCGTCGTGAGATACGCGACGCTTTGAGCGAATCCGCCGCCGGCGATCGAGAGCCCGGCCAGGGCGATTGCGGCCGCGACGAGTCCGAGCCGAATTTGGGGAAAGGCGACGAACAGCGCAATCGCCGCTGGTAACGCGACTTGCGGTTCTACCATTGACAGCGCGATCAACGGCACCGCCAGCCGGATCCGCCCGCGCGCTACGCATAGCGTAGCCGCGATCAGCATTGCAAGACCTATCGGCATCAGATTACCCGATGAAAATGTCGCCAGCCCAACGGAGAGCGCGAGGCCCGCCCAGGCAACGACGAACGGCTGCGCGGCGATCGCAGCCAAGGCCCACGCGGCGAATACCAAGGCAGCTGCAAGAAGCAGCCACCAGACGATCGCGGCCGC
>Ga0187783_10000927_pt1 | contig 21545 bp, 17 predicted proteins | sample 1015_SJ02_MP02_2_FD_132471 | JGI IMG/M metagenome (GOLD analysis project Ga0187783, IMG submission 132471) | Tropical peat soil microbial communities from peatlands in Department of Meta, Colombia - 1015_SJ02_MP02_20_MG | ecosystem: Environmental > Terrestrial > Soil > Wetlands > Peat | place...
AGATCACATTGAGGATGATCCATCCGATCGGCATCAATCCATATGCAGCTCCGTAGCCGGCCGCGAGCAAAGCCATTTTCGCCGGCATTCTGAAAACGCCGATTGCAATGAGCAGCGAGGTCCCGAGACCCAGAAGACCCGCCCAGTGAGCTCGGACACGCAGCGCGGCAAGAGTTCCCAAAAGGACCACGACGGGGAGAGCGGCAAGAATGGTTGACACCCACCATGGCCCGACGGGATCGTACGTCTGCGACCAGGGCATCGCGGCGCCTCCTCGCTCTCGGTCCGGGGTCTTGTATCACAAAAGGAGGTTGACACGCAGGGTCGACAACACTAGACTTTCTGGCGGTGCATAAGTGGCTTTCGCGCGCTATTTCGGCTTTACCCGCCGCTTCTCCTTTTGGGCTTGGAGAAGCGGGCCGGATGGGGCCCGTCTGCCAAAGGCAGACTGCGCGCTTGAGGTGAGCGAGTAACTGGCTAGCGCAAAAAGGGTTCCCAGACGGGCCGCGAATCCAGAAACGGATCGCGGCTTTTTTGTTTTCCGGAGGAGATTTTGAGCACGAAGCCATTGCGAATCGGATTCCAAGGGGAGCGCGGCGCTTTCAGTGAAGAAGCGGCGGTGCGGCTGCTGGGCGAGGACATCATTACAGTCCCCTCCCCAACCTTTGACCTCACCTTTCACGCCATCTCCGAAGGCATAGCAGATCTCTTGCTCGTTCCCATCGAGAACAGCCTCGCAGGGTCAGTTCTGCGCGTTTACGACCTGCTTCTCGAGAACAACCTTTTTATTCGCGCCGAAACAATGCTGCCAATCGAGCACCATCTCATCGCGTGTCCCGGCGCTTCGATGGAGTCACTTTGTTCGATTGAATCGCATCCGATGGCGCTCGCACAATGCGAGCGGTTCATCGCAGAGCATCCAAACCTGAAGAGAATTCCTGCGGAAGATACAGCTGGAAGCGTGCGCGAGGTGCTCTCGCTCGGCGATCGATCGCGCGCCGCGATCGCCGGGCGCCGGGCGGCTGAGATTTACGGCGGTGTCATCCTCGCCAGCCAAATTCAGGATAATTCCGAGAACTTCACCCGCTTCTTCCTTCTCTCGACGGACCATTCGCCCGTCGCAGGCGCCGACAAGATGACGCTCACGACGCGCCTTGCCCATCGCGCGGGAGCGCTGCTCGCGGCCCTCGAGCCCTTCGCCCATCGCGGTGTGAACCTGCTCAAGATCGAGAGCCGACCGATTCACGGCTGCCCGTGGGAATACCAATTCATTCTCGACGTGGAAGCCACTTCGCCGGGGATGATCGAAGCGGCCGTCGCGGATCTACGCCGCGCGACACAGGAAGTCCGAGTGCTGGGTTTGTATCCCGGCGCGAGAAATAATTCTGGGAATTCCGCCGCCAACAGGGGGGAATCGTTATGAGCGTTCGTCCCGTAATTTCACGCGCTATTCGTCCCACACCCGCCACGCACGCGCGAGGCACTCGCGCCGCGACTAACGGCCGTGCGACGCTCGCCGTCGTTACCGAGCCGGCCGCGCCGCCGTTCCGCCTCGCCAGCCGCCAACTTCGCCCCGAGGCCACGGTTGTTGCCGCGGGTGGCGTAACGATAGGCGCGGGCAGGTTGGTCATCATCGCAGGACCATGCTCCGTGGAATCGAGGCAGCAGATTCGAGAGACCGCGCGCCGCGTTCGCGCGGCGGGAGCACACATGCTGCGTGGTGGCGCATATAAACCTCGCACGTCGCCGTATGAATTTCAGGGACTCGGTCCGAAGGCTCTGGAATGGCTCGCGGAAGCGCGCGAGGAATCGGGCCTGCCCATTGTGACGGAGGTCTTGAGCCAAGAAGATGTGGACAGAGTTGCGGATTGCGCGGATTTGATTCAGGTCGGCGCGCGTAACATGCAGAATTACGCGCTTCTGCGCGCCCTCTCGACAACCTCGAAGCCTGTGCTCCTCAAGCGCGGTCCATCGGCGACCATCGAGGAATGGTTGCTCGCTGCCGAATACCTTCTCGCGGGAGGGAATCCAAATGTTGTGCTTTGCGAGCGCGGGATTCGCACCTTCGCGAGCGGGACGCGCAACACGCTCGATCTCGCGGGCGTGGCCCTCGCGAAAGAACTCACCCACCTCCCTGTGATCGTGGACCCGTCGCACGGGACGGGGCTGCGTTCACTCGTCCCGGCTGCATCGCGTGCGGCGGTCGCAATCGGCGCAGATGGATTGCTCATCGAGGTCCACCCACGTCCCGAGCAAGCTTGGTCCGATGCCGCGCAATCCATCAATGTGCCGACATTTGCAAAGCTGATGGTAGAGCTGAGAGCGCGCGAAGCTGCGGAATAAACGAATCAGACGTGATGAAATGCTGGAAGAAGCTAGCGGCGGGCTTCGGCAACTTGAGGCTCAACCTCGACCGAGGATGAGCTCTTTCGATGTTCCCGGATGAGCGTGATGAATGCTTGGGCGGCGCGCGGCAGGCTGCGATCGCGGCGGTAAACGAGGCCGAGCGTGCGCCACAAATCCACGCCTTCGATGGAGAGAAGCTTCACTTCCCCCGCTCTGACCTGATCCCGCGCGAAAGTTTCACTCACGAATGACACTCCGACGTTTGCCGCAACAAAACACTTAATCATGCCGATGCTCGGCAACTCCATCGTGACGTGGAGCCTGGAGCGATAGGCGCGGAACAACTTGTCCAGCACCTGCCGGGTGTAGCCGGTGCGCGGGAAGATCAGGGGCTGTTCCGCGACCTCCGCGAGCGATACACGCGAGCGGCTCGCCAATGGATTCTTAGTGCTGACCATGAGCATCAGCCGATCGCGAAACACCGGATGAACACGAAGGTTCGGCGACTTCACCGGTAACGTGACGATGCCGACGTCAATCGTGCCGTCTTCGACTCGTTGCAAGATTTTGTGGCTGAAGTTACGGTAGACGCTGATGTGGACCAATGGGAATTTCCGCTGGAAGTCCGCGAAGATGTCGGGCAGTAAATAAAGACACGTCGCTTCATTCGCGCCGAAGAACAGCGGCCCCTGCACCGTCGAGCCGCGATCGGCGACGGCCTGCAGGGATTCGTCGCGAAGCCGGAGGAGCCTTAGCGCGTAATCGAACAGCACCTCGCCCGCTGGGGTGAGCTGCACCGATTTGGCCGAGCGGTCCAGCAAGCGCACGCCGTAAGCCTGCTCAAGCTGCCGGATCTGCGCGCTGACTGCTGATTGCGAGCGGAACACTTTCTGCCCCGCGCGCGAAAAGCTTCCCAGCTTGGCCACCTGCACGAACGTGGTGAGTTGGTCGAAGTCCATGTTTCCGAACGTCTGAACCCATTATACCGGAAGTCAGGCCGGGGACGCTCTTGAAGCCCGGTCTCGGGGGAACCGGGTCGCGGGCGGATAGGATGATACCTGAAATTGGACAAATCTGAGGGAACCGCGGGCGCGCAGCGCCTATTGGCCACGCGTACGAGCCTGCTCGGCGTCGCTTTCAACCGCCTGAGGTTTCCAGCGACGAAAGCCGTACCGCCGAAGCAACAAGAAAGGCCGCAGGGCGGCATGAGCCGCCGTAAAACGACCAGGCAGGGGTGTGTCGTCGCGATCGGGATTCGTGGGCAAGGTTGCGATGCGCCCGGCGTACCGGAGACCTTGCCACAAATTCTCCCCGGATTGGACTCGAAACCAAAACCTCGGCGAGGCAGCCATCCTCGCGTCTCCCACAAGGGACAATCGCGACCAGATGGCTTCGCCCATCTTGCGCACGACGAAATCGGCTTCGACCTTCCGAAGCACGGGCTCAGCTAGCGGGGCGTCCAGAAAATGGCGCGCGACCCACAAGGCCAGCCGAAGAATGCGGCTCACGCGAAATTCCGCGGCGCGCTCGAAGGCTTCGTCCCATTGGATCCGGCAGGATGGAGCACCGCGCTCATCCTGACGGATCATTTCTGCGATGTCGCAGATCCAGAGGAGCCGCTCCCAAAAATGTTTGGTGCCGTGAACGGAAAGTAGCAGGAGTGTATCCGCTGGAGAGAGGGCCCGAACTTCGCCTCCGGCAAACGCAAAAGGAACAAGACGCCTCTCGATAGCGTCAAGATCGAGCCGACGCGGAAAGTACCGCAGTGTCGCGTCGGTCTGCAATTCCACAACGGCGCGCCCGGTTGTGCGGATATATTGATATTCACTGTGCTGAGTCTTTGCGGCTTCGCCGGGCAGCAGAGGCCCGTACGAGGATTCGTATCCTTCGGATACCAGCAATTCGTTAGCGCGACACATGTCGTGCTGTCGCACGGCAATATCGAGGTCGGCGAATTGCCGGAGCGCGACTTCTCCGTACGCCTGCGCCGCCAGCACAGGCCCTTTGTATGGAATCGCGAGAATTCTTTGCGCGTGGAATTTCTCGAGCAGACGAAACAGCTCCGCCGTCAAAAAGAGATTCCAGCGCTCATGTCCCTGAAACCCTTTCTCCATACGCGCAACAATCTCCGGAGGAAGTTTCTCGGGACACAAGTCCAATAGGTGCCGAAAGACGAGTGGCGAGAGGTTGTGCGCCGCTGAACCGTCCATCAGCGCGGACCAATCCATTGGCCCGCTGGCGAGGCGAATGATTCCTTGCGCCGTTTCTTCCTCGACGTGAACGCGCGCGCATGCGAGAAGAAGTTCCTCCTCGGGAGCGAGAGTTCGTGCGTGGTGAGATGGTCCAGGCATGTCCGATGCGCTTATCTTAGCGCCAAGCGGTTCTGAGTCGAGCGAAGAACAAAAGCGGATGTGTCGGAATCAACGTTGCGGAGGAATCAGTGCGACTAGGCAGTTTGCGGCGCGGATGAAATTGAGACGCCTTGAATCTGAATCAATCCGCGCACAGCGGATTGGCCGTTTGCGGAAGCGCGCTTCGCTTCGAGATTCTTTGACGGAATTCCAGTGCGCGCGAATGATTTCTCGCAATCCTGGGTCGAAGGCCCTCGCATATTCCCTTCGAGAAACGCAAGGCCGGGGCAGCGCGTGCACGTATTGCCGTGGACGCACTGCGAACAGCTCGGGAGGTCGCGAAGGTGAATCGAGCGAACTTCGTTCAACTGGGGTGATTGATTCCAGATTTCGAGGAAGGGCGTCCTGCGTACATTGCCACTCGGCAAGGGAAACTGCACGCAGGGGTAAACGTCGCCATAGGGCGATACATAGCAAAACGTATGGGCCGCGCTGCAAGGGAACGACTCCAAATCGTCTTCGCTCGCGCCATTGGGAATCGAGCAAAACTCTTCGACATTGCCGACCAGCGCCTCGTCGCGCATTACTTTTTGCAGTGCGTCCTGATTCACGTTGAGACTGAGGATCGAGCGGTCGCCATCCATCATGGGCGTGATGGTCGGATCGAGGAAAAATTGGACGCCAAGTTCCGCCGCGAGGGCTTTCACGCCTCCATAGTCCTGTTGGTTCTGACGCATGAGCACATCAGCCAGCATGACTCGCAGTCCTTGCGATTTCAGAAATCGCGCGGCCTCAATTGACTTTTCGAGAGAACCGGGCAAGAGCGTGATTGCGTCGTGCACTTCCGCTCGATGCGAATAGACGCTGATTTGCACCGATTCCACGGCGAGTTCGCGCAGCCGCCGGGCTTCCTCTTCGCGAATCAGAACAGCGTTTGTTTTCAATTTCACGCTGAACATGAGGCTGCGCGCGTACTCCAAAATCTCGAAGAAATCCTTCCGCAACATGATTTCGCCGCCGCTCAGAGTCAGGAAGAGGACGCCTGCTTCGGCGAGCTCGTCGAGCAACTTCTTGTATTCCGCCGCCGTCATCTCGCCGTGATCATCGTGGTCGAGGTAGCAATGTACACACCGTTCGTTGCAGCGGTAAGTCAAATCGAGCTGCACGGTGAGCGGGATGCCCAGCGCGAGGGCCTTTTCGCCCATCTCCGCCATCAACGAGTTCATCGTTGATCCTTTCCCAGCATTTTCGTCGCGATCGGAGCCTCGGACACAACTAACACGCCGTGACCCGCCAATTCTTCAACCAACGCCAGGGCGTCCTGCAAGGCAACTTCCGGCGCGACATCGAACTCCTTGCAAATTCTACGCTCGACGATCTCCTGGATCGCGGTCGCCCCGTCAGCCTCTTCCCATATCGCCGCCGCAACGTCGTTCAATGTGTACACGGTCGCTTCGCTGCCCGACATGATCATGATTTCGTCGCCGATCCGGCGCGCTGCGATCTGCGTGCTCCGTGCCACATACTGTTTTCCGGGCGAATGCAGCTCTCGCTGCGTACGGACCTCCCCGCTCATCGCACTAACTCCCACACGGTGGCGTCCGGCCGGAACGTCAGGCGCTTCACGGGGACGCGCTCAATGAATTCAAAAGCAGATAAAAACAGCATCTCCGTCAACTCTGGGTCCTTCGCAAAAAACAAAATATTGCCGAGGAGCGCTCGGCTCGCTTCGGCAGCGCTGATCGGTTCGACCCGATTTTCCGGGCCCTGCGCCAGCAGATAGAGCGTCTCGATCGGCGCCTTCACATTCTCGCCCAGTTTCGCAAGTTCTCCCGTAAATGGCGTCCCGAATGCCACGTATCCTTCAATGCCGGCCGCGCTACCCTCGGCCTTCCGCACGTACGAGATCTCGTCGGTCAGCAGAGTCGCGTCGGGAGGAGCCAAGCGGGAGATCGTCGTCTTTCCTGCTCCAGACCGTCCGCTGAAAAGAAAGGCTCGTCCATTGCGAACCGCGCTCGCCGCGTGCACCAAGAAGCCTCCCTGCCGCGCGAGGACGAGCGAATGGACGATCCGCAGCACTGCGTCAATCGAATATGGATTCGCGGTTTGGCGAATCCAACCGCTGCGGGAATCTGGATGCCATTCCGCCCGGAAATCGCCGCGCATCAATTTCCAAATTCCGGCCGTGCCGCGTTCCACGCGCACGTCTTCTTCAGGATCGATGCCCTGGGGTGCACTCAGCTCAACCTCGAATTGATATTCCGCATTCTGCGGGTGCGAGATGAATCCCGAATACCGCCTCTCCAGAAGACACACGAATGAAGGGTCGTCCGTGCGGACACGGACAGCCATCCCGCCGATCTCAATGCCGACATCGTATTGGACTTTCGCCGGTGCGGACACGGGCATCGGCGCCGCACTCATGTTCCCCACGTTGCCCCGTCTGCTGGATCGCAATTCGCGGAGTGCGGATCTCTTGCACGGCGCCTCGCGTGGAAGCGCAATAAAACGCGCGCCGCGAGCGTTGACCGTCTCACGATCGCCCTTGCGATGCGAAATGCCAAACCGGGTCGCGCGGATACCTCGCGCCATTTCCCATCGCCTCCAATGGCCGCAACGCGCCCCAATAATTCCGCGCCGCTCACTCGCGGATCCGGCGACGCTAGTGCGTCGCCCTGCGTCAAAATGTGTCCGCCGGGTCCAACTTCGGGCGAACACTCGGCCGTTGGCATTTCGGTCCGGATAGCGCGATGAGCAAAAAATCGTCCCCCGCGTTCGTAGAAGACGATTTCGCCCTCGGAAATTTCGTGGATGAGAACACGCCGGACGGAGAGGATTTCACCGGGCCAAATTGCCGGAATCATACTGCTTCCGATGGCTCGGATGAATACACTTCCGTGTGAACGGATGGATTCGGCAGCCGTGCGGCCTCCGGGATTTGGCGCGGCTTGCGTTGCCTGCTCGAATGCTGCTTTCGGGTTCTTCACCCTTTCGGTTCCCTAGAGCCCCAGGGGAATTGAGGCCGCGGTGCTAGCGCCGCGCCGGCTCGAGAGCCTGAACCGCACAGCCAAAGAGCGCTTCTTGTAGTGCGCGAACATCTCCGAAACGTGCCAGTTCTCTGCGAATCCCCGACTGGAATTCGGGCCATTCGGCCTATTCTAGCTGGCGTCTGAACGCCAGAGCTGGTCAAGATTCAGTTGGGCCCGCTGATCGAGACGTCGTTCTACGAAAGCTTGCGATTACCACGGCAGTTCTGTGAGATCGCGAACGTCTTCCCACAGCTCAAAGCCATCGTCTCAAACACTCGCTCGAAGCGAACCGCCGGCTTGCGATACGGCTTCTTCCCTGCTGTATCGTCCGTTCCAGCGGGTCGCGGCCCCTTATGGTTTCGGCTTACTGTCGTCATTAGTTCAACCCCGATTGAGTGACTTTCACAGCACAAACATCTGTGATTGCCGTTCCGTTGCACTGCGGCCGATTGTTGGCACCAGTCGTTCCGTTTGAGAGCCACGTATAATAAATGCTCGATGCACCCGTGTCGCTTCCAATGCCAGTACCGTTGTTATCCACCACGATACCGCTTGTGCCGCCGCTGACAGCCAACGCTCCGGTTCCCGTGCCTCCAGGCGCCGTGAATGTCCCGCTAGTGACCGTCGCCGCGTAAACACAAGCCAGGTCGTTGGTTCCTCCGCAACCGCTTGCGCCCACGGGTTCACCGTTACCGTGCACGCTGAAGAAAATATAGTCCACGCCTGCTCCGCCGCTCGCATTGCTGTTATAAAACTCGGTGACCGGAGAACATTCCTGACTCGCCGACGCAGCCGTATACTCATTTGTTTTGGTTGTGGTGGAGATCACGCCGGATGAAACGGGAATCTGAAAAATTGTTGGCTCGTTTGTGGCGCCGCTATTACCGCAAACGTAGAGGTTGCCCGTTCCCGATCCCGCGCCTGTATCCGTCGAGTAGTAGAGGTTATCAAACATCCCGGAATGGAACGTGCTTGTTGTTGACGATCCGACATTCACCGGCCCAGTCTGCGTTCCAAGCGATGTGGTCGCTTCACCGACCAACGCCCCGGCGGCGGACTTGGCGAATATGAAGACCTCGCCTGTGGTGCCGTCAACGAGGGGCCCATCATTCGAAACGCTCGTGCCGATGTTCCAGACCGCGCCGCCCAGGGTTGCGGTGGCCGTTCCGCCCGAGACACTGCCGCCCAAAGTAACGTAGCTGACCCGGCCCCCACTGTCACCGACAAAAGCGTTTAGCGAATTCGTGTCGTAAACCGCGCTGGTCAACGGATCCCCAGCGTGAACCGCGATCGGCCAACCGCCCGTCGTCACTTCGGTCAGGGTGTCAACCGTTCCGAAGATCCCCGTGATCAAGTGCAAGTCGCCACTTGCGTCGCCGACAAAAATGGCGTCGTCGCTGTAGTCGTAGTAGGGCGAAGAAGTTGTGTCGTTGTGCCCGTCGGCAAAGGAGATGCTGTATAGGCAGCCGCCCTGATTGGTTCCGCTATGACTGCCGGCTGTAGGCGTGCAGGCCCTATAGGTCGCGGCGCTGGAACTGTTCGCCAACGTGTCCGGTGCGGCAAGGGTTCCTGCGCCGCCTCCAGTATAGGGCCTTAAAATGTGAAGGGTACCGGTCCCGCCAAACCCTCCGCTTTCCATCCAGGCCACTTGCGACCCGTCCAGCGAGAGCACCGGGGAGCCGACAACCTCGCCGCCAAAATTTGTGTAAAAAGTGTATGCCCACAGCACGGTAGGCCCAGACGAACAGAGAGGAGTACCTGTGGTCGAGAAGTAGAGATTGTTCGCTGCGTAGATCGTGACGTTGCCTCCGCCGAAATTCTCATTCGTGCTCGTGAAAACAACAAAATCACCGGAGCAGCTCGGCGTTGCATTTATGTTATAGGAATATTTCGCGGGGAAATTGCCGTCGCCCGTCGTGAAGCCGCTTCCGACGGAGATACCCCAATCCCGGCTCAGGCCCTCGCTGCCAACTCGCAAGATGCTCACCGGATCATGAATCGGCCGGGCAATCGGGCCGCGGAAGCCGACATTTCTGCTTAAGTATTGTTGGAAATACCTGGGATCCTGCTGGAGCTTCAAGTTCTGGCTCAGGGAACGAGGGGTTGAAAAGACCATATGATGGCTGGACCAATCCTGAACCATTGGTACACGGAATCCAGATGACTGGGGAACCTGCTCCCCCATTACGGCCACTGTTGCTCCAATGAAGACGAGTATCACTAAGAGGCAACCTATTTTCGCGAGATTCTCGCGCATACAACGCCTCCGGGGCCCACTGTCTCGGCGAGTTGAGACAGTACGAACAGATGACTCCACGAACCCAGTATAGGGAGGCGATGATTGAATTCAATAGCCGGCCGGGCGTGCTGTGCGCATTTGATACAGTTTCAGATGGCAGCATTTCCGTGGGCTTTCCTATCACGCGTCTTTGGCTGGGGCAACGACAGAAACCGATCTCGGCCAGCTCAGTGTTAGTTCAATCCTGATTGCGTCGCCTTAACCGCGCAACCGTCTGCCGTAGCACTGCCATTACAGGTATAAGTCGAACTCGCGTTTGTTAACGGCGTGAAATAAATGCTCGATGCCCCTACCGATGTGCTCCAGTTGTCCACAATAATACCGCTCGTTCCGCCGCTCTCCAGTAATCCCGCACCGGGAGTTGCCGGACCTGTAAACGATGTCCCGGACCCGATCTGCATGGAGAGGACGCAGCTATGGGCCGCGCCGCAGGCCGCCGTGTCTGCTGCATTTGCTGAAAGAACGCTGAAGAAGAGATACTCCACTGCGCCAGTCGTGCTGGGAAAGTTCGGTTCGTTATAAAACTCAGTTGGGGGAGAGCACTCGCTCGCGCCACTGGTAGCCACGTAGCTGCCACTCTCCACGGCGCCCAAAATGCCAGCCGACATCGAAATCCATTCAATGACCGGCTCCTCAGTCGCGTTATACGCGCAGACGTAAAGATTTCCGGTTCCGTTTGCGCTAGAAAAATAAGCTTGGTCTAGTGTGCCGCTATGGAATGTCTCTCCAGCACCGGTGCCAACTGTCAGTTTTGAGGTCGTGCCGAAAGTCGTGCCTCCCATGTTCGCCTGCGCTACGACGGCCCCTGTTCCACCTACCGTAGCGAACGCAAGAAGCTCTTGGGTCGTCGAATCAATCACCGGCGAGTCCGACATCGCGCCGCCAATCGACAAGGAGTTCGCTCCCCGGCAGGGAGGCACTCCTGTGTTGCACGCACCTGACGATGTGGAGGCAACTCTCACGTACCTCACTTCTCCCAACCCTTCGATCCCGAAGTAGACATTCTGGGAGACCGCGTCGTATACTGGGCTCGTAAGGATTTGGGCGCCCCCATGCACCTCGACCGGCCAGCCTGCGGTTGATTGCGCCGGTGTTCCCAAGAAGACGTTCGTGAATTGATACGCACACGTGTTTGTGCTTCCACCACACGTGCCCGTCCCGTCGTCACCGGTGAAAATCTGGTCGCCGGAGTAATCATAGTAAGGAGAGGATTCTGTGTCGTCAGCCGCATCGAAGAACTCTATGTCCATATCGCAGGAAGTTGCCCCGCTCTTACATGTCACATAAGTGGAGCCCGTCGAGGTTTCCATCCCAGGCGGAGCGGGAGCCGCTAGAGTTCCCTGCCCCGAAACCGGCCTGAGGATATGCAGATATGCGGCCGTGCCGGCAGATCCACCCCCACCACCTCCTTCAACCCAAGCAACCTCGGATCCATCAAGCGAGATTACAGGCGAGCCTATCGGGCCTCCCCCGCTTGTCGTATTCACATGGTAGGCCCACATGACTGTGGGTCCCGAGGCGCAAAGTGGGCTTCCACTGCTCGAAAAGTACAGGTTGTTCAAGGCAAAAATGTCCACAATCGTGGAGGTCGTTCCCTTCAGGTCAGTCAAGAACACAACATAGTCATTGGCGCAGCTCGCGGTGGTTGCGGTAAAAGAGTATTTTGCCGGGAAATTCCCGTCTCCCATGGTCGCGCCAGCTGCGAGCTGAACGCCCCAGTCCCTCTGCAGTTGGTGAGCGCCCTCGCGAAGAATGCTGACCGGATCGTGCGCGGGCGGGCTAGATGGCCCGCGGAATCCATCATTTTTCCACGAGTATTGCTGGAAGTACCGAGGATCCTGCTGAAGACGAAGGTTTTGAAGAATCGACTGCGGCGCCGAAAAGACCAAATGTCGGCTCGACCAATCTTCCACCATCGGCACTCGGAAATTTTGAATGGCCGGCGTCCGCCGGCCCACAAGTGTCGCAGCCGCCCCAGGAATGACGATGAGGACGGCAATTCCAACTCTTTTCACAAGGTTCGCTAGCATACAGCGCCTCCGAGGGCCGACTGTCCCGATGAGTCCATACAGTACGAACAGATGACTCCCCTAGTTCAGTCCAGAGTTGAGATTTGCGAGTTCAATATTACGAGTCGGGGGATCTTCGCGACTGCTACAGTTTCGGACAACAGCGATTTCGCGGGCTTCTTTATCTTGCTATCGTCGATTTGCGTGGCATCCGCGAGGAATATTTGTTGGTCCAGCGCTAATCCAATCCCGATTGCGTCGCCTTTACGGCGCAGACTGCTCCATTACCGGAGACGCCGTTGCAAGTGTACGTTGTCCCCGTGGTTCCGTTCGCAAGCCAAGTGAAATACGTACTGGCTGCGCCTGTTGAACCGCTATCGTTGTCGATGATGATCCCGCTTGTTCCTCCGCTTGCGCTCAACGCGCCGGTTCCTGCCGAACCTGGGTCCGTCAGAGTCCCGCCCGTGACCGTGGCGGCGTACAAACAGCCATCACCCGCACAGGTGAGTCCTGGAGCGCCCGCTTCCTCGACGCTGAAGAAGATGTAGTCCACGCCTGAGTTGGCATTGTAGAACTCGCTTACTGGAGAACACCTAGCACTGCCATTGCTGGCCTGCCATGTCGTCGTGTCTGGTGTATTTGACATCGTGCCGTTCATCACGTGAACTCGCTGAAGTATGGCGTAGTCCGTTACCCCTCCAACCGTACCGTTGCCGCACACATACAAGTAGCCGGTGCCCATGCTTGCGCCGTTATCAGAGGTGTAGTACTGATTGTCCAGCGCCCCAGGATTCAACCTATGAGCGGTTCCTGTTCCGACGTTGGCCGTCACCTGGTTAGCGGCCGTCAGAGTGGTATCGTCCTGGCCAACTTCGGCCCCGTCCGACCCGCCCCCTTCTGGAGCGAAAAATACGAATACCCGCTGGGTCGTCGAATCCACAATCGGCGCACCCGCAATCTTGGTGTTGTCTGCGCCCGTGCTCGTGTCTTGATCACTGAAAGACGTGGATCCGACGCACGGTGGGCTTCCGGACGCGCAGGCTCCCTTGGAACTGGCAGAGGTTAGGACGTAATACATGATCCCCTGCATGTCTCCCACAAACACATTCAGCGAGGTTTCGTCGAACACGGGGCTCCCCAATTCCGGGTTCGCATCTCCGGTTGACACCGCCACGGGCCAGCCCCCGGTCGTCACCTCGGCAGGCCTTCCTTTGAACACGTTGGTGAACATGTGCAGGTCGCCCGCGTCGTCCCCGACGAACAAATAATCGCCACTGTAATCGTAGTACGGGGAAGAGGGAGTGATGGCGTCCGCATCGCCCGAGTCGCTCTTGGCGTTCCCGAATGCTATGTTGAAAAGGCAGGCGTGACTCACGGTGCCGCCCCCCGTCGGCGCGCTCGGAGTGCACGATTGGAATGTGGTTGCAGAGCTGCTGACAGTCGGAGTATTCGGCGTAGCAATCGAACCGTCATCCGTGGCGGCGCTGGTGCCACCCATGTACGGCTTAAGGATGTGGAGCGCGGCCGTTCCCGCCACGGTGGTTTCGCTCTCGACCCAGGCAATTTCGGTACCGTCGAGTGAAAGTACGGGTGACGTAATCGAATTTCCGCCATTCGATTGAATGTGATACGCCCACATCACGTTCGGATTGGTGCCGGAGCATAGACCGGTTCCACCAGAGTTCACGTAGAGATTGTTCGCGGCGTAGATATCCAGCCCCGTTCCTTGGTTAGTCGTGAACACTACATAATCGCTAGAGGTCCCCGTGCAACTCGTGGACGCGCTCAAGGTAGCATTCGCGTTAAAGGTGTACTTCGCAGGAAAGTTTCCGATGCCCATGGTGAAGCCATTTCCGGCGGAAATGCCCCAATCCCTGTACAGGCCGTTTGTCCCGGCCCGCAGAATGCTCACTGGATCGTGAATCGGCGGCCTCATGGGGCCGTGAACAACGATGTTCCGGCGCAGATACTGTTGAAAGTATCGAGGCTGCTGCTGAATCTCGAGGTTTTGCAGGAGTGAACGAGGAGCGGAGTAAATGAGCTGGCGGTGGGTCCAGTCCTGCACCATGGGTACCCGAAACTGTGGGTTTTCCGGTGCCCGCTGGCCTGCCAAAACTGCGGAAACGAAACCGAGGCACGCCAGAGCGGACGCGCAAGTTCGCGTCATACCAAAGTTCATTACTTCCTCCGTTTCCAGGGGGCGCACAAACTAGGACATGAAGAAAGTGTAGGTTGTCTAGCTATTTAGCGTGAAAGAGAGCTTTTCACGGTGTGTTCTGTTTTGAAACAGCTACTAAACCGCATAAGTAACAAACTCGGCAAGCCTGCTGCGTCTAGGCCTTTCTTGCGCCTGGCTACGCCATCCTTCACATTGGGTGGCGGCCTACTGGAACTCCCTTGGGATGCGCCTCGTAAATCATTTGCAGAGTTACACTTAATGGGCCACGAAACCTGGCCGGCGATGCTGGCTCCAAATGTTCGAACCCCAACGACGATCAGGAGTAGCGAAGGAGGACCCCACTGCTGGATGCGGATTCCGGCAGTGAAATCTGGGTTGGAGTTCCAAATAGAAGGCCGGGATCCGATGCACAGCCGAATTTCCACAATGCCTTCGATATTCGCTAGGCCCGCTGGAGTATCCGAGCAGCGCGCGGTATCATAGTGTGGAAGGCGCGAAGTTTCGGCGGTGACCCCCCTTCGAGATCTGCCGGTTCCATGGTATTGGAGTTCAAGGCACGGGGATATCTTGGTGGACTCACCCTAAACGGACGCTTGGCGCAATTGACTTGATCTGATTCGTCCTCATTTGAACGCCCACCTCCCGGGAAGGGGAAGGCAGGTTTATTCACGTGGCCGCTACAAACCCATTGTCGGCGCTCTCAGCCGAAAAAGATGGCGGTCTCCAATTCTGGATGGAGAAGGTCGTCGAGCGATCCGAACATGTTCGAAAGGAATGGAGTTCAGACTCTGTTCACGATTTGAGGGTCGCTCTGCGGCGCTGCCGAACGATGGCTGACGCGCTGCACCAGATTGAACCCGGCCCCGGTTGGCGCAAGGTCAAGAAGGCCAGCCGCGAACTCTTTGACTCCCTAGGTGATTTGCGAGATGCACAAGTCGAGCGCGGTTGGGTAAAACAACTGACGCCTTCCGGCGACATGATCCGAAGGTACATGCTCGGAGTGCTATCGCGTCTGGAGCACAAACGCCAAGCGGAAGCGTCTCGCGCCTTGGATCGCTTCGACGAGAAATCCTGGCGCAAGCTGACCAGGAAATTGGAGTCAAAGGCGGCTCAATTCCCTCTGGAAAGCATTGTTTTCCAGCGGCTCGCGCTTGAGCGGCTGGATGAGGCGGTCGAGCTTTGCCAGCGCGCACGCAAGGGGCGCAGCCGCGTGGCCTGGCATCGCCTGCGGATCGGCGTCAAACGGTTCCGGTACATCGTGGAGAATTTTCTGCCGCAGCGTTACCAGGAATGGGCGCCAGAATTGAAGCGCATGCAGGACTTGCTGGGAGAAGTCCACGACCTCGATGTCCTTCGGGTTGAAGTACGGCGCAGAAGTACCGCCTTCGAGGAAACCGCGGTAGCTGACTGGCTGAAAAAGATCGAGAACGAACGCAACGGGCGTCTCGAGGAGTTCCGCGCGCGGGTTTCAGATCGCATTTCCCCGTGGCAAGTGTGGCGGGGGGGGCTGCCATTCGTGTCAACGCCGCGTTCCACGCCCCCACCGCAGCGGGCGGCGGCTGCCTCGGCGGGCTAACGATTTCCCCCGCGGTTGTGGTAAAGTGTGGTCGCTCCGCAATCGGCGGGGGAAACCAGACTAAGTGCTTCCGGCCCACCATTCTCGATGTCGTTGAACACCACCTCAGCTTGCTGCGGTTAGGGCTGAGCGTAATTCCGTTCTCCGGCCTCCCGCACGCAGCGTAAAGCTGTTCCGAGAAGGTCAGCAACCCACACGGAAACTCTTTGGAGTTGCCCATGGAAAGGAGAGGACCTACTTCTCCTGTCGGTTAGGCGACAGGACAGCGCAAATTTTCAGCGGAGACGAATCGTTATGAAGGCCTCGAATGCAAGTTGGGCGAAGGAACTTTCCGGGAAGATGCCGGAACATCTGGCCCGTGAAATCGACATCTTCGAGATGGAAATCGACCTCAGAAAACAAGGCAAGCTCGAAGAACGTCTTTTCGCCGAGACGCGTCTGCGCAGAGGCTCCTATGGACAGCGTTACGATAACGGCCAAAGGCACGATGGAAAGAAAGTTCAGAAGATTGCTTACCCTTCCGGCGGGCTAACCAAAGGCCCCAACACACTTTGGGATGCCCCGGGAATGCAGCGCATCAAAATTCCGGGTGGAGGTCTTAACGCGGACCAACTCGAAACGCTCGCCGATCTGGCCGAGGAGTATTCCGACGGTATCGCCCACGTGACCACGCGCCAGGATTTTCAGCTTCACTACGTCCAGATTGACGACACACCCAGCTTGATGCGACGTCTGGCGGCGGCGAATATCACCACGCGCGAAGCGTGCGGGAATACAGTACGGAATGTCACGGCGTGCCCGTACGCGGGCACTTGCCAGGATGAGGCCTTCGACGTGACGCCGTATGCCAAGGCGCTCTCGAAATTTCTCCTCGGGCACCCTGATTGCCAGAATTTTGGCAGAAAGTTCAAACCCGCATTCAGCGGCTGCTCACAACATGCGTGCGGCCTCACAAGCATGCATGACCTGGGATTGATTGCCGTAACGCGAGTCGAGAGCGGCAAGGAAAAGCGCGGCTTCGAGATGTACGTCGGTGGCGGGCTCGGCACTGTCCCCTACCAGGCAAAATTGTTCGACCCGTTCGTCCCTCCCGAGGAGCTACTGCCATTGGCGCAGGCGATCGCGCGTGTTTTCGCCCGGCTCGGCGAGAAAAGGAATCGAAACCGGGCCCGAATAAAATTCCTGGTACAGGACCTAGGGATCGAGAAGTTTAGAGAGATCGTGCGAGAGGAGCGCGATACGCTGACCCCAGACCCGCGCTGGACCGAGTACATCGAGGACGCCGAAGGCTTCGAGGAGTCCGCGCTGAAACCGGGCAGCAATGATGTTCTTGTCGGCTCGGTTGAATTTGAGCGCTGGCGAAAGAACAACACGAGGCCGCAGAAACAAGAAGGCTATGTCGTGGTGACGGTTGCCCTTCCTCTTGGTGACATCAGTGCGAACCAACTTCGATCGCTTGCGGACATCGTGCGCCGATTTACGAAGGAAACTGTGCGCACGACGGTGGAGCAGAATTTTGTAATTCGCTGGGTGAGCAAGAGCGATCTGCCGCAAATCTATGAAGCGCTGCGGGCCGCCGGGTTGGATGGCGCCGGGGCGGGAACGATTGTTGACATCGTCGCATGCCCCGGTACGGACACATGCAAGCTGGGCATCTCGTCTTCGCGTGGATTAGCAGCGGAGTTGCGGAAAAGAATGGCCGAGAAGAGCTTTCAATTCGATGAGCCCGTGGAGAATTTGCACATCAAAATCAGCGGCTGCTTCAATAGTTGCGGTCAGCACCACATTGCTGATCTCGGCTTTTACGGCGTCAGTCGAAAAATCGCAGGATACGCGGTTCCCCACTTCCAAGTTGTGCTCGGCGGCGAGTGGACGCACAACGCAGGGTCGTATGGTTTGCCCGTGGCGGCGATTCCGTCGAAGCACATCCCAGAAGTCGTCACGCGATTGACGGAAAAATACATGAAGGAGAAAACGAAGGGCGAATCGTTCAAGGATTTCGTCGCTCGAGTCGGCAAGGCCGAGTTGAAAGCACAACTGGAGGATCTCGCGCGTCCGCCAGCAAGCCCATCGGACCGCGCGCTCTTCAGCGATTGGGGCGACCCGCGCGAATACACTCTTGGCGACATGGGTGTTGGCGAATGCGCGGGAGAAGTGGTTTCGGCGGTTGAGTTTGATTTGGCAGCAGCCGAGCGCGAAGTGTTCGAGGCTCAGCTGGCGTTTGAGAATGGCAAAGTGCAGCAGGCCGGTACGACGGCGTACCGGGCGATGGTGCATGCCGCCAAGGCTCTCGTGAAACTCATGAACCCGAATGTCCCGGACGATGCCGACCAGATCATCAGCGAATTTCGCGCGGACTATTTCGATACGCAAAAATTCTGGGATCCTTACGCAGGCGGGAAATTCGCGAACTATCTCTTCGACGCGCACCGAAAATCGGGCGAGCCTTACACGCGAGACTCCAGCCGCTACCTCATTGATGAAGCACAGCTATTCATTGACGCCGCGCACAGTTGCTACAACAATTTGGGAACAACGGTGAGCGCTTGAACCGAGGAATTCCGCTCCATGGACTTACAGCACGTGAACGTGAAGCTTCTGCTGGAGAAATCCGCGGTTGCGGGTCTCGCGCCGTTAATTCCTGTCTTCCACGCTTGGATTCAGGGCCAGATTTTCGATGAATTGCTACTCGATGTTGCAGATTACAGCCACGTCCCTGAGGGTCCGGGAATCGTTCTCATCGGACACGGCGCGGATTACAGCGTGGACAACACGGATGGCCGCGTCGGCGTTCGCTATAACCGCAAAGCGGTCTTGAACGGCGACAATCAAGACCGGTTAGCGCAGGCTACGCGGGCCGCGCTGCGCGCCTGCAAAAGACTGGAATCCGAGCCACGGCTTGAAGGGAAAGTTCGATTTAGCGGGAAAGAACTGGAGATTTTCATTAACGACCGGCTGATTGCGCCCAACATGGAAGCTACACGCGAAGAATTTCGGCCGGAACTCCACAAATTTCTTCAACGGCTTTTTGGCGGTGGTGAATTTGCGTTGACGTACGGCGCCGACCCTCGCCGTCTCTTCGGAGTTCGAGTGAGTTCTTCACGATCCTTCTCTGTCTCCGAATTGTTGGCGAACGTCGAGGCGTGAGCTTCCGGCACCGGTTCGGACGAAAAATCGGTCAGTGCGAGCGCCCGTGAAATTCGGAGCAGCAGGGCGGCTCGCGCAATTTCAATTCCATAAGCTCAATTCGCGTGCCATCGGGATCAAATAGGCCGAGCTGCCATTTGCCGTCCCTCCCCACCTTGTCCTTCTGCGCTGCGTCCCATCCGTGGGTTTTCAGCAGGGCTATCGCAGCATCGCCATCCGTTACGCCGAGCGAAACGTGATTCATCACGCCGAGTTGATGTGGGCTCGGCGTTGCCGGCATGTTGAGCATGTACTCGAGCCAATCGGCGCCATCGGGAACTTGCATGTCCACCCAATCGGCCACATTGTCTTGCATGCCTCCATACCAATAGAGATGGAAGCCGAGCAGATCGGAATAAAATTTATCTTCCGCCGCGCGGTCGCGGACGATGAAACCGCAATGAATGATCAGCACGCTGATCGGATCTCCCGCCGATTCCGCGGGCAAGGGTTTCGTGTACTGAAGAAATTGAATATGACGTCCTTCGGGATCGAGAACTTCGAAAAATTTGATTGCGTTCGGACCCTTCTCGATTTTGCCCGGCTGAAGATTGCGCGACGTCAAATAGGCGCGCAGCTGCTTGACGTTTGTGGTTTCAAACGCGACGTCCACAATGGAGCCGGGTCCGGGATTGCTGCCGGATACAAGCTCGATGGCCTGATGGGAATTCACTCGATAACACAAGCCTTCGGTCGCCGGGCATTCCGCGAGACCGAGCATCTTGCCGTAGAACTGGCGCGACGCATCTAGGTTTGCCACCATAAATCGAATGTGGGCAATTCCGGTGATCGCGGGACGCGAAGGTGCGCCCAACGCGAGAGCGGGCAAGCAAATCAGGACAATGACGGTCACAAACTGAAACTTCCTCACGGTGGTCCTCCTAGACCGGCGGAAATTATGCGCTTGACGGCGCTATCGGACTTCGCCCGCAACATTCTCAAGTACGACATTTGAAAACACTGCCGTGTCGGACTTATCCGGCAAATGTGAACAGAAACCGATTCCGACGTAGAAAGGCTCATCAAAATGCAAACTAATTGGTGCGCCGAATTGATGTACTGGTTCGCCTTCGACGCTGACAAAGAGCGTGAATGAATCACCATGCTTTTCGATGCCGATGCGTTTGGCCATGATGCCGATCAGACTGTCCGGCGTCGCGCCGCCGGGACGACCGCGGCCCCCGATCCGATATTCCGTATCACTGATGCGAGCATCCTTCACGGGACGCTGCGCGAGTTGAATCATTCCGAGACCGTGAATTGCGACGAGAACTTCCTTGGAATCGTCGTCAAGGTCCTGGCGAATAATGAGGACAGCTTTCCGATCGCCGTAGCCGTTTGGGTCGGGGAAGACGATGTCAGCGGCGAGTGAAATATCGCCGGACATTTTGCTCCAGAGATAGCGAAACTCGTCGCGCGTGTACCAGACGTTGTAGCCCGCTGAGTTGACAGTGTATTGCTTCGTGCTCGGATCATAGCTTGCACGGCCGGGCACGAGCGCGCTGCCGATATCGGACTGCCCTGCGAAAATTCCGATTGGCGTATCAAGATTCTTGCTGGGCCGGTGAAAGTCCGGCGGAGGTGCGACTTGTGTATGCGTCGCCGAACCGGGCTGCGCCCAAGCCGGAACTTCGGGAGGCGGCGACACAGGTGCGGAGGGCGCCTGAGCGTGAAGAAAAGAAGGTGCTGCGTGGAGCGAGAGTGCCAACAGGAATGACCGCCAAGCGAGGTTTCTCCAATGCGAGTTTTGCAACGTCAGTACTCCTTGCGATCACTGCAAGCTGGAAGTGGATGATCGCTTGCGCGAGACGCGAGGAGCGTCGCGGCAATCCCCTGTGGCGGCGACTCTAGCACATTTATGACGCAAAGTGACCACGGGTGACAGCGCGGTCTGGCGTGAAGTGGAAGCGCAAATTCTGCGATAGAATCAGATCCAGCGAGTCACGCGGGGCTGTAGCTCAGATGGATAGAGCGAGGCACTCCTAACGCCTAGGTCGCCGGTTCGACTCCGGCCAGCCCCGCCAACACCTGGCCCAACGCTGTGGTCATTGCGCATCGCTCGCAAGCTTGAACGATTCCTCAATGATGTTGTAAACAGTGTGCAATTCGTCCGGTGTGATGACGTAGGGCGGAAGGACGTAGATGACGTTGCCGAGTGGACGCAGCAGGACGCCTCGGCTGAGATAGAAATCGTAAAGTCTTGGGCGAAGCGCAGAAAGATAGCCTGCGTCCGGCACATTCAATTCCAGCGCGCCGACGGAACCGATCCAACGGACGTCGCCGACTTCGGGACGCACGCGCAATTTTTTCAACCGCTCAGCGTGAACGCACTCGATCGCGGAGATGCGCTCAAACACAGGCTCGCGCTCAAAAATACCAAGGCTCGCATTTGCTGCAGCACACGCAATCGGATTGCCCGTGTACGAGTGGCCGTGGAAAAAAGCGCGCGCGCGATCGGGCCCGCGAAATGCCTCAAAAATCTCTTCTGTAACGATCGTGGCTGCAAGCGGCAAAAATCCGCCTGTAATGCCTTTCGAGAGACACATCACGTCCGGCACGACGCCTGCGCG
>Ga0187783_10000928_pt1 | contig 21544 bp, 20 predicted proteins | sample 1015_SJ02_MP02_2_FD_132471 | JGI IMG/M metagenome (GOLD analysis project Ga0187783, IMG submission 132471) | Tropical peat soil microbial communities from peatlands in Department of Meta, Colombia - 1015_SJ02_MP02_20_MG | ecosystem: Environmental > Terrestrial > Soil > Wetlands > Peat | place...
CGACTGGGCCCCGGGCTACTACTACGTGCTCTTCGAGGATCCTGACGATATCCGGCTCGAGATCTGCTTCGTGCCAGGCGCGGGGTTGCTCGCGGAAGGGCAATCGTTTGGGGCAGGAGAGGAGTTTGTAGTTGAGGCCAGTCGCGATCGTTGAGTTCGCGTTGATTCCCGCGGCCGGATGCGTATTTCAGATATGTGACGGGTGTAGGCGCCCACTCTGAGCAGTAAAGTTGCTCTCGAACATGTTCCTCCGCTTGGGCGGCATCCATACGATCCCGCCCACCTTGCAACAATCGCTGATAAGCCGCCCAGGCCGCGGCACCGCAGGGCGACCTGCTGCAGCAGCCCGTCGCGCGCATGGGCAACAGTCGATCGGCGCTAGTCCAGATTGCAAACCGGCTTCATCGCGGGGTCGTGGTCGAGGTGGTTGGCGAGGATATGGCTTAATTTAATTTCCTGCGGCTTGCCGGCGCAGACCCCGGCCATGAGCCGGCCACGCGCTTGCCCGGCGGCCCGAGGCGGCAAAGATCCGCTGGTTGTGTTGGCAAGACGGTCATTTGATCCTGAGGTTGACCGCAGACTCTTTCCCTCGATTGCTCTCGATCTCGTACTCGATGGTTTGTCCCTCGTTTAACGAGCTGAGGCCGGCACGCTCAACGGCGGAGATATGGACGAACACGTCCTTGCCGCCGCCGCCAGTAGGCTGAATGAACCCATATCCCTTTGTCGGATTGAACCACTTCACAGTCCCCCTAGCCATTTCCGTCTCCAATGTTAGCCGTACGCATTTACGGGTTGTGATTCTGGCGGCAAGCAGGCAATCCACAGCCAAATACCGTCATGTTGACTCGCGTTCCTGTTCTGTTCTCCAATGTCAGGATGGCGATCAAGACCCGAGGCGACCTGCTCCGTGGCGAATTGACCTTTGCGCTCGCGAAGGCGGTCAAGAGCGTGCGCGGGCTGCGCCAGGCGCTCACACGCGACGAATGGGAGGCGGTCGCTGATCGCGTTGTCCGACAGATAGCGGCCAAGCCCTACGATTCCTTGGAAGCTCAATGAGGAGCTGCCGCCGCCCGGTCCCGCCATCGGCCACGGCTCACCGGACGGCTGGAGCAAAGGCCGCGAGTGACTCGACTAGGTTCGGCGTCGCTCCTACCCGATCGATATGCCTTCAGTAATGCGTGAGTTAGGGTGCGCGCTGAACTGTCCCGGCTGTGCGATCTTGCATCATCGATGGCGAGGCCATCGTTTGCGATGACAACGGCCTTGCGGTGTTCGACCTGATCCGCGGCCATGGGACCAACTGGCCTGCCATCCAAAGAAATGGCCGGTGAGTTAAGCGATTTATGGGCTCAGCGCGGCAACAGGTGGAGCGCGCATATGACCAGGTACATAGTCCGCAGACAAGGGAACGGCAATTTTTGCGTCTGGGATAACACGACGGATAAGCCGGCAGTAGAAGCTGACGGCGAGCTGCGCTATATCGACCTAAAACTTGACAAGGCCTTCGATTTCGCGCGCTCCCTAAATAGGGATAAAGCCGAAGATTGAAACTTAGGCCGGACACCTAGGTCTTTACCGCCGCCGGCGGAAATCAAACCGCACGCTGGAGAACGCGCCCCGAGAAATGGTAGGCTCAAAATCGTTCGCACGAGTCGTCTCTTGAGGCGGTCCATCATCCTGAAACTGTTTTAGCGTCGCGTTGGTATAGGTGTCGATTGCCACCGACTGAGCAATACAATGGCGAGCTTCTTCAGCATGCCTGTTTTCCGTGTTTTTGATCGGGGAATATGAGAGGACGAGGAGGGCAAGCGGTCGTGAAAAATTCAATTTGCGCATCAAACAATAAACTGCAAACTACAAATAAGTGAAAAAACCTGACAACTAAGTCAGGGTTTCGTCGCACAAGTATCACTGATGTTCGACTGTCGGATTATAGCGAGCGAGGGATCAAACCTCACAAAATTCACCAACGAGGGGCCGGGATAGCCGGGCAATTACTCGATCCCGTAAAGGTGATGAGCTCATCGGCCTTCTCGAGCGCAAGCTCGTGCAAGAAGCTGGCTGACAACCAGGCGCGGAGCGGCCGCCCGGCGCTGTATATTGAATGAAAAGAAGAAGCCCCAAGCGCGGGGTGGGCCAACGCGCCTGGGGCTGGGCTGACGAAGCGCGACAATGCATGGAGCAAAACACAAATAGCAGAACGCTTCCAACACGCTTCGAGTCCGTGGTTTATTTGCGCCTTAGGCCGCTCAACAAAGTCCTTGGCTGCACTTAACGAGCAACGAAACATTAAGGTACCTGACACCGAACCAGCGTGACACGGAACATCTTTATTGGTCAGATTAACCGGGCAGAAAGCCGGGACAAAGCATTTTTCCGCGCGGGCGCGACAATCTTTCTTCAGGGGCTCCCCGTGACGAAACTAGTTTTGCGTTTCGTGAGTGACGACACCGGCGCGACTGCAATTGAATACGGCCTAATCGCGGCCGGCATCTCGATAGCGATCATCGCGGTGGTAAATGGCCTTGGCACGCAACTGACCAGTGTGTTCAGCAGCGTTTCCAGCCAGCTCGGCGGTGGCGCCAGCTAAAAAAGAGAGGCGAAAGGAACCCAAAACGCGGGAATCGGAGCGAAATCGCGCTCGGGGCCCAGGGCAGGCGTTGGCAACGCAATACTCAAGACGCACTGCCCCGGCCATGAACCCATCACGCGCCGATTGGCAACGCCATTGCGATCGCGGATTAACCTTTACGTCACTGTCTGCGGCGATGATTGGCCCTTGTGGTGTCGGGGAAGTGCGGGCGCGCGCACGGATGTACTGCCGCGTTCCGCACGACCTTCCCTGATCGCTAGCGAGCGGCCGGCGCTGCCCCGCGTACAGATTGATGCTCAATCGGGTACGGGCCGGGATCGCTTCATTACGAGAAAATACTTGAGCAAGACGTTTCCTTCTGTGGCAGGAAACGCGGCGCCGCAGTGCCGGCAATTAGCCTTGGCGTCTTTCGCCTCGAATGGAGATGGCCCGATCGACACGATTTCGTATCTCGTCCCGCAACCCGGGCATGTGTACGGTATCGGCTCTGAAGCACTCATGGGCGCCTGCAATCTTTCAAACAATTCCGGAACCCCAAGCGGAGGCACACGCTCGGGGCGAGGCAGGCGGTATAGCGGGGACCGCGCTGCCCTGGCCATGAGCCGATCACGCGGCAGCCGTCGCCGCCATTGCGATCGGGGATTAACTTTACCGGAGAAGTTGGAAACGCTAACCGCGGTGGCGTTGTTTCAGACTTGTCCCAGTCCTACGACAGCGTGACCTGCTCCTCCTCGTCCGGATATGGATTTGAATGCTTTAATAAGAGACAGTTGCACCTCGCCGCGAGCTCGTCCGGTGTCAACTTGGACAGCTCTGCAAGCTCCTCTTGAGAGTGGTCGGCGGAAAGATAATGCAGCAAGTCGTCCTTGGCCGCTTCTTTGGTCGGGCTGTTCCTGCCGCTCAGCATTAGCCGGTGAAGCTGGGTGTCGAAGATGCTGAACATGACTCAAGCCTAGTGGACTTGTTTCGCTTCCTTGCTCGCCCTGTGCGAAGCCACGAGCTGCCACAGCGTGGCTATTTGCAGCAATGTTTCCCGTTCCCATAGATCATGGGTTTGAGTGGCCATGATCTTGGCTTCGTCAGCCCGGTGGTGACATTCTTTGGCAGTCATGAGCAGTTATAGCTTCAAATTGCTTTCTGATCGCCGTTTTTGTCGGCGGACCTATCCCTTGCATCCCTCAAATCTCGCTTCATCCTGGCAATCGCCTCCGTGATCGCGTCGGCATTGTTGCGCTGAGTGGGCTTCAAATATCCAGCCTTGATGAGTTTTGAGATCATCCCGCGAGACGCCACACGACCGGGAGGGCGAACGAAGTTGCTCACGCGACCACTAAATCCAAAACTGCGCGCGTACCATATAGGCCAAGAGTGTGTCCCGGACCGGAGCACGCGGCGGCCAGCAGCGCCATTGCGATCGGGCATTAGGGTTTATTTGGTTCGCAATCTGACGAGCGAATGGCTGGCGCGCACTGGTGTTAACCATATTCGCACGCCCCCTACAATTGAGGGGGTGACCCAGTTTCTCGACGGTGCCCGACTTAGGGTCCCAGACAGGAGACGCGTTTCGGAGGCGCCATCATGGAAGAAGAGTATTGGGAGCGCGCGCGAGAATGTAGTCAGTGGGCAGTGAAGGCTAAGGGCCGGAACGATTGCGAAACCTTCCTCTCCATAGCCTTCCGCGATCTGGAAATTACGTTCACGACGCTTGCTCTGAGAGCGTCAGCGGAGAAGGCAGTGCTTCCTCCGTCCGGCATTGTGCCGCCACAGCTCAGAGTAATCGAAGGAAGCCGTTTGTAATGGGTTGCCCTGGGCGGCTCCCCGTCCCCCCGACAGCCCCGCCGCCCGGGATGCAGGAGCCCCGAGGTCGCCTCGCCTCGGGGTTCTTTTCTAAGGCGTCGCTACTGCGGCAGCGACCATCCGAGCTTGCGCCACCACGACTCGATGGCGGTCGCATTAAAGCGCTCGCCAGTATTCAGGCACTCAATTTCAGAAGGAACGACAAGCGGCGACGCTGTGCGAGCCGATAGTTTGTATGCGAGCTCAAGCACCTCAAAAAAGGAGTTGGCGCAGCCAACGGGGCCGGACAGGCTTCGAGTGAGGTAGAAATTGCGTTCCATAAGCGGGCTGCTCTGTGTCCGTTATCAATCAGACAGGCAAATCGGAACCCCAAGCGCGGGGAATCGGAGAGAAATCGCGCTTGGGGCCCGGAAATGAGACGGCGGGACTTGGAGGCACCATTACCGCCGCCTCATCCGCTGTGGACTGAGCCACGCACCAGTCGAAGCCGCCATTGCGATCGGGGATTAACGTAGTCCGACCACAGGACGGCCAGTCAGAAAAAGGAAACCCGATCTATGGCATCGTTGTCAGGCGCCGGCTACAGGCGATGGGGATCCGTGACAAGCCTCCGCTGGGTCGCCATGGCAGAACTGTTTTGCCGAAAGGCTGATTGGCTCGATCCGCCGCGAGTGCGTTGACCACCTTGTGGTATTCGGCGAACGGCACTTGCGGCGAATCCTGCGCTCTTACGCGCAGTATTATAATGAAATGCGAACACATTGTTCCTTACAAAAGGATGCGCCTGTGTCGCGTCCTATTCAGCCAATCGGGCGCATCGTATCTCATGCGCTGGTCGGCGGGCTGCACCACCAATACGCTCGAATCTGAGTTGTCGGTATACACAGGACCTGGCAAGACAGCGCCAAAATGACTCGAATGACCCACAAGAGACATTAGCTGGGGTCGTTAAGGCGACCCTGAGCAAGTATCGTAGGCGCAATGAGATCATTGCTGAGGCGAGCGCATTTCAGGCCGAAACTGGAACCAGGATTGAACACTAATGAGAACGGGGAGAGCTATCTCATGGGAGACCACACTGAATGAGCAAGCGGACCATCGCGATTTTTGATTTTGGCGGAGTACTGATCGACTGGGACCCGCGTCATCTTTACCGAAAGATCTTTGGTGAAGATGTCGCGGCAATGGAGCACTTTCTTTCGAACGTTTGCACGCCCGAGTGGAATCTTTGTCAAGACGCGGGACGCAGTTTTGCCGAGGGCACGGCGGCACTTGCCTGCAAATATCCAGAAAAGACTGACTTGATCGAAGCGTGGCACTCGCGTTTCGACGAGACCATGCGCGGTCCTATCGAAGGTACTGTCGAGATCCTTGCGGAGCTGCGCGATCGTGGCGTGCCACTATATGGCCTAACCAACTGGTCGGCGGAGACCTTTCCTGTCGGACGTCGGCGCTTCGAGTTCTTCACCTGGTTCCAAGGCATTGTGGTCTCTGGACAGGAAAAGATGGTAAAGCCTGATCCGCTCCTTTTCCGCCTTCTACTCGAACGCTACGCGATCATACCGGAAACTGGGGTCTTCATCGATGACAACGCGCGCAACGTCGCGGCGGCAAACGCCCTCGGCCTCCATGGCGTTTACTTCACCAATCCGGCCGCGCTCCGAGACGAGCTCAAGGCTGTGGGGCTGCTGACCTAGGCATGGCATAACTTGCTCTTGGTCCTAGCGGCCGAATCGAGTGAGTTGCGCTAGCGGGCCCAGCGCATCGCGAGCGGGGTGAGATCGCGGGCGATTTCGAGCAGCCCCGTCCGTTGAGCCTCAGGCCGCGGCGCTATCGGATGCCGTACTGCGTCGCTGGCGATGACGCCGCCTTCCCGCATCACTGTTTTGGCTGCCCGAAGCCCGCACTGCCAGTTCTCGTAGTTGATGAGCAGCAATATCCGCGCGTAGTCCGCAGCTGCCTCAGCGCGCCGCGCGGCTCGATAGTGTTCGACGACCGGCTTGATTAGGTCCGGCAGCAGCGCTCTCGGGCCCCCGCTCTTTTCGCGTTACCGGTCCAGCCTGGAGCACGCGCGGATGATGAACCCGCGGCGGCGAACGCATGGGGTGAAGTCAAATTCCAGATCTCCCGTGGGCTGGCCGTCCAAAAGACTTTTAAAGAGGCCGTGTGGACTTTGCATACTCGAGCGCGCGGGCGCGGTCGGCACAGGCCAAAAGAGCAACTGTTGGAGGAAGTCCGGAAACAGGAGACTTGCGAAAAGCGGTGACAGTAGATCATGGCTAACGATTTCCGCGGTGGCATTGTCAAAGAGAGCCGCACATCCAAACTGATGTTGGAGCCGGTAATCGCTCAAGAGTCAGAGCTCCGAGTGGCACGGCCGGTGCGCCCGTTGGTCATTCCTGACGCTTTTAATAAAGTGGCCCGCCGACTGCTTTGGCCCGTTAGAGCCCGCAGCCGCTGTTGGCAATGGTGCGCACAGCCGCTGACCGGCGAGAACTGTGCAATGGCTCAGATACACCCTATTCATCGGGTGCGCGTCACTTTCTGCAAATGGCGCGGGCGATCGACATCGGCACCGCGTTGGGCGGCGAGGTCGACGGCAAATGCATAAAAACTCTGCATTAGACAAATCGCGTCGGCATCGGCCTGTTCGGGCACAAGCACCGGAAGCCGACCGCGCTTCTCTTCGCCAGGTTCGGCGAAAAGCACGTAGGCCCCCTTGCGACGGAGGTCTTCGGCAAGCTCGGGCAAACCAAGTGCCGCTTCGTCGCTTGGCGCCAGAATAAGAATGGGATAAGTCGCCGACACCAACGCGATGGGACCGTGTCGAAACTCTGCACTACTGAACGCTTCGGCGTGGAGCGCGCAGATCTCTTTAAGTTTCAGCGCCGCCTCGCGCGCGATGGCAAGCGTCGGCCCGCGGCCGATCGCGACAAGGCTGCTCGCACGCGCCAATGGATGCAATGCCGCGCGCCAATCGAGGTGCGCCGCGGCGGCAAGGCGCGCCGGCAGCCGCTCGCAAGCGAGATGCATTACGTCATTGTGGAGCCAGGTCGCCGTCAACCGTAATATGGCCGCGAGGGAGGCCACGAAGGTCTTGGTCGCCGCCACGCTAAGCTCGGCGCCCGCGGCCATCGGCAGGACGATTTCGCAGGCGGACGCGAGCGGGCTCTGAAGATCGTTGACTAGTCCAGCGGTCAGCGCGCCCGCCGCTCGTGCGGCGGCGGTCACCTCGATCAAGTCGTCGCTCGATCCTGACTGAGAGATCGCCTGGAAGAATTGATGTTTCAGGCGCAGACGTCGCCGATAGATGGTTGCGATGTTTGGCGCCACCGCGGCTACCGGAATACCGAGGTAGCGTTCAATCAGATGCTTGGCAAAAGTCGCGGCGTGAGCAGAGCTGCCTCTGGCACACGTCACCACCACATCCGGCGGGCGGCGAATGAGTCGCTCGACGAGTGCCGCAAGCGGCGCTGCGAGACTTTGCGCCTGCCGGGCCACGGCCGCTGGAGCTTGGCGCAATTCCACTGCCATGCCGCTTCGCGATACCTTCATAGCGGATTCTTGTTCATCCCGCGCAGCCATGATGCCGGGCCGATCAACGACTGCATCGCTCTGCTCACAACAGCCTCCAAATCCAACGAGTGTGCTAGGGGAAGACGCATCGTGATCGCTAGCATTAGGCCTAACGGCTCCGCTAAGGCGTCCTTAGGTAGTTCGTAGGCACGACTTCCCCGCCGCCAAACTCGCACAAGAGATAAGCGTTCGGAAACCGGCTGTCGATCAATCTGCTAAGCGATTGCTGTATCAAAAACGTCGCAGTAACGCCTTAGAGCTCTTGAACCAACGGTTCCGAGCAATATCATGAAAGCCATGGTTGGTAATCTGATTTTCTGCGTAGAAGGCGGTGGTACCAAGAGTCGAGCTCGGCTTGTCGATACCGCAGGTACAACCCGAGCAGAGGCCGAAGGCGGCCCCTGCAATCCGAGCACCGGACTAGATCGCGCACTCGCGACCTTCAATAAGCTATGGCAACACTGCGCGGCTACCGCGGGGTTCGATCCGCACGAATTTGGTGACGTGGTATTGTCGATCGGCGCGGCCGGGCTCTACATACCTGCGGCGCGGGCCAAGTTTCTGGCCGCCACACCCCGGTTTGCCCAATCCTTTACTTCAAGCGACGGGTATGCCGCGCTGATCGGCGCTAGCGAGGGCAAGCCCTGCGGGTTGATTGTCATGGGGACCGGGGCTGCCGGCCATCGCCTTTGGCCCAACGGGTTGTCCGCGCAGCGCGACGGGTGGGGATGGATGGGCGGCGATCGAGGCAGCGGCGTTTGGCTGGGCATCAAAGCGGTCCGGCACACGCTCGCAGTGATCGACGGTGTCCAGCGGCGTGATGGCCTGAGTGACAGCGTGCTCGCGAGTGTGGGCGGCTGCGCACGCCTATCCGCGATGATGTCCGGCGTAACGCCTGATCGGCTGGCGGCGCTGGCGCCGGTCGTGCTCGGGGCTGCGGCTAAAGGCATTCCCGCGGCCGTCGATATTCGTCAGCGGGCGATCGAGCATTTAACCGCTCTGGCAGGAGTGCTCGACATTGGTGATGACGACACCTTGTACGCTACGGGTGGTCTCGCCCCTATCTTCACGCCACATCTCAGCAAACGGCTTGGTCACGACATTGCCTCGCCTAAATCTGATGCGATGCGCGGCTGCTATCTGATCGCGACCGGCCGCGCGCCGGCCGAGCGGGTTGTCGACGAGGTAGCGCAAGTTAACTGAGCGCATCTCAAGTGCGGGCGTCTGTTACGGGGTTGTTCCAGTGGATGTTCGCCCTGAACCCGAAGGTTCGATCCTGACGCCAGCGGGCTGGGTGTCTGGTACGGTGCGCATAAAGGATGCGCGGGTCGCTGCGGTCGACGGCAAAGTGTTGCGCTTAGGTACACCGCTTGAACCGCCTTTCATCGTGCCCGGTTTCATCGATCTGCATGTCCATGGTGGTTTTGGCGGCGATTGCATGTCCGGAGAAGCCGGCGTCCGTACGACGCTGCAATATCATGCCAGGCATGGGACGGTGGCGATGGCGCCTACCACGACAACCGCGCCGGTTGCGCAGATCGAGTCTGCCGCGGCCGACATTGCAGCAGTGCAGTCCAAGCCAAGATCCGGCGAGGCCGCGGTCCTCGGCGTGCATATCGAAGGCCCGTTCATCAATCCGGGCAAACTGGGCGCTCAGCCGCCCTACCCGCTGCCAGGCGACGCGGCCTTGGCGTTGCGGTGGGCCGAGCGCTATCCGATCGTTGTAGCCACCATAGCACCGGAAATTCCGGGCGGCTTGGACGTGGTACGAGTTCTCGTCCAACACGGCTGTCGCGCGCAGGTCGGGCATACCTTGGCTTCGGTCGGTCAAGTCGGCACTGCTGTCGCCTGTGGCTGCACCGGCTTTACCCATCTCTTCAATGCGATGTCGGGTCTCCATCATCGCGACCCCGGCGCGGCAGCATGGGCATTGGCTCACGGCGAATGGGCTGAAATCATCTGCGATCTCAATCATGTCCATCCGGACGTCATACTTGCCGGCCGCCGCTCTATCCCGAAACTTTATACGGTCAGCGACGCTACCGCCGCCGCGGGCATGCCCGACGGTGAATACCCACTTGCCGGCCGCAAAGTATTCAAGCGTGGGCATAGGGTGACGCTTGAAGACGGCGAGACACTTGCGGGCAGCGTGATCAGCTTGGCCGATGCGGTGCGCAATCTTGTCTCGCTCGGCGTGCCGCTATCGGAGTCCGTAGCCATGGCCTCGACTAGACCAGCCGAATATCTCGGCCATGCCGATCTAGGTCGCATCAGTCCGGGCGCGCGCGCCTCGATTGCGCAGCTTGATGCTAATCTCAAAGTGCAGGGCGTGTGGATCGACGGAGAACGCGTCGCTTGACCGGCTGCGGGCAGGTCGCGCCGCGGCCAGGAACGCCCAAGCAAGAGGCCTCATCCGATTGACAACAGGCCGAAATAAGCCATTGTCATTTCATCGTACGGTGCGGTCAACTGATCGCCCGGAGAGATCCGAGGCGCAGATCCTGCGAACAATGCGCTCAGCCCAGGGAGGAACCAAATGAGAAAGTTCGATGCCTATATAGGATTCGTGTTTGCGGCCATGGCGGCGATGGTCGGTTCATCCGATCAGGCATTTGCTGCCGACAGCTACGTGGTCGGCGTATCAAACACACTGATTGGCAACGGCTGGCGCGAGGAGATGGTCTGCTCGGTCAAGGCCGAAGCATTGGCTTCGGGCAAAGTTTCCAAGATGGTGCTGGCCAACCGCAATGGTGGACCTTCGGAACAAATCGCCGATCTACGCAACCTAATTTCGGCGGGTGTAAACATCATCATCGTCAATCCGTCAGACCGCAAGGCATTGAACCCCGTGATCGAGCAAGCCATTGCCAAAAACATCATTGTCGTGGCGGTCGATCAGGCGGTTTCGGCGCAGGGTGCGTATGTCCTTTCGAATGATCAGGTGGCCTATGGCCGCGAGGGCGCGGAAGCTCTGTTCAAGACGCTAGGCGGGAAAGGTAACGTCGTCGAAATGCGCGGCATTGACGGCGTGCCCGCCGACGCCGACCGGCATCAGGGCTTTGAGGAAGCGCTCAAAAAGTATCCGGGCATCAAAGTTGTCGCCTCGGTTTTCACTGGCTGGTCCCAGGACAAGGCCTCGCAACAAATCAAGGACCTACTCGGCTCCGGCAAGAAGATCGACGGCGTGTGGACCTCGGGGACCGACAGTGTGGTCGTCGATGCCTACAAATCGGCTAACCTCAAGTCCGTGCCAATCGTTGGTGCCGATAACAACGGCTTCATCGGGCAGATGATTCAAGACAAGGACGCCGGCCTAGTTGGCATCGCGGTGACCAATCCGCCAGCCGTCGGCGGCGCCGGCCTCGGTCTCGCCCTGGCTGTGCTCGGAGGCAAGCAAGAGCAGCACGTGGTCCATCTGACGCCGAAGGTGTACGACAATACTAACGCGGCGGGGATCGATTGGGCGAAGTCGGTCTACGATCCGAAGGTTGACCCGAACTATCCCGTGTACAGCGGTATCTCGCCATACACGAGTTACACTCCCGCGCAGGAAAAGGCGTGCAAAGGGCCGGGCGAGAGTTGATCGTCTAGTCGCCCCAGCCGTCTTTGATTCGCAGGGCGTCTTACAGGTTCCGCGCTGCTCCGAGAGCCGACTACCTCGAGGAGCACGCGGCTCCGCGACGCGAAGCGGAACGGACGCCTCATCCGATGCCCAGTCGAGTGACATCCAGCCGTCGAATGGCATGACCTCGATGGGAATCCTGCTAGCGGCAACAGGCGTCGCCAAGCGATTCGAGTCGGTGATCGCGCTCAAGGCGGCCTCGCTGGAAGTTCGCGCCGGCGAGGTGCATGCCCTGATGGGCGCCAATGGCGCTGGCAAGAGCACCCTGGTGAAAGTTCTCACGGGCGTGTTTCCCGCCGACGGCGGCGAAATTGTGATCGAGGGGCAGGTACGCCGCTTTCGATCCCCTGCCGAGGCGCGACAGGCTGGTATCGTGTCGGTCTATCAAGATCCCGCTCTGGTGCCGGACCTCACCGTGGCGCAGAATTTGCGCTTAGCTCGAGTTGGGGTCGAAGCCGTACGCGAATTGCTGGTCGATCTTGGCATCGCTGGACTCGATTTCAGCATTTTCGTGCGCGATCTTCCGTATCCAGTTTTGCGCCTGATCGATCTCAGCAGGGCCCTCGCCTCGAATCCCACCGTCCTGCTGATCGACGAAATCACCGCTGCGCTGCCGGCCGACCTTTCCGAGCGCATCTTCCTCATTCTGCGTCGGTGGCGCGATCGCGGGCGCAGCGTGATTTTCATCTCTCACCGGATGGCCGAAGTTTCGACCCTCTGTGACCGTGCCACCATACTGCGCGATGGCACCACGGTGGGTGTCACCGAGACCGCACGCGGCAGCGAGGAACGCATTGTCAACCTCATGCTGGGCTACGAAGTCGCTCACGCCATCGCCGGATCAAAGGCCATCGCCGAAAGGAGGCTCGGCGGCGACGTGCCTGCGCTCGAGGTGCGAAGGTTGCGATGCGGACATTTGCTAAAGGACGTCTCGTTCGCCCTGCGCGCCGGCGAGGTGCTGGGGATCGCGGCGCTTGACGGACAGGGACAGGAAGAACTGTTTGACTGTGTCGCTGGCGTCCGCGACCGCGACGGCGGTGAGATCGTAGTGCGCGGCCGAACTCAGCGTTTCCGCCACCCCGCGGACGCCCTCCGCGCCGGCCTGGTCCTGGTGCCTGCCAACCGCCAACAGGCGATCCTGCCGCAACGCTCGATCCGCGAAAATGTGGCGCTGCCCGCTTACCGTGACTTGCGGCACTGGGGCCCGATCAACATGCGCGCCGAACGGCAGCGTGTCGAGAGAGCGATCCGGCGACTCCAGGTCGACACTCGCGCCGAATCGGCGTTGCAGCGCTTAAGCGGCGGCAATCAACAGAAAGTCATAATAGCCCGCTGGCTCGCCAGTGAGTTTCGAACTCTGCTCTGCTACGACCCGACGCGGGGGATCGACATCGGAACCAAGCGCCAGATCTATACGCTGGTGCGCGAGCTGGCCGCCGGCGGAGCGGCGGTGCTGTTATTCACGTCGGAGCTGACCGAGATTGCTTTGGCTTGCGACCGCGTGATCGTGCTGTTCGCGGGGCGCATCGTCCACGAAATGCCGGCCGCCGATGCGGATGAAGCCACCCTGCTGCGCGCGTCGCACGGGCTCGTAGCCCAGAGCGAGGGTGCAGCGTGACGGCCGCCGAGGACATTGAGCCCAAATTGCGTGTTAAGTCGCGACTTGGCGGTTTCAGGCGTTTCGTGCAACGCCACCCCAGCCTCGTCGGTATGCCGGCTCTGGTGATTGTGTTTCTAGCAGTGACGCTGGCGATTCATCCCGAGTACGGCTCGTTCGACGCACAATCTCTGGCGATGGGAGCCATGCCTCTGGCCTTGGCAGCGGCGGCACAGGCCGTGGTGTTGATCTCAGGTGGAATCGATCTTTCCGTAGGCTCGATGATTGCCGTGTCTAATGTCCTGGCCGCCTCGACGATGGAGAATGCGACCTTCGGCCAGTCACTCGTGCTTGCCGCCGCGATCTTAGTCGCAGGCGCACTCCAGGGGGCTGTCAACGGCTTGATCGTGGTTTTCTCGCGCGTGCCTGATGTCGTCGTGACGCTGACCACCGGCTTCATTTGGGGCGGAGTGGCGTTATTGATCCTCGAGAAACCGGGTGGCGGCGCTCCGGAGGAATTCCTCAGCCTGGGCGCCGGCACTTTGTTCTCACCCTGGCTCTCCGGCGCGCTCGTCCTGGTCGCCGCTGCCGTTGCAATCATCTGGATTCCGGTGCGGACCAGTCGACTCGGCTTATTGCTCTACGCCGTGGGCAGTGACAGGGCAGCCGCCTTTCGCAGCGGGGTCAACGTTGAGCTCACGCGATTCCTCGCCTATGTGCTGGGCGGATTGTTCAGCGCGGTCGGCGGCATCGGGCTCACGATGACGACTGGCATCGGTTCTCCATTGGCCGGGATCTACTACACGCTAAGCGGGCTGGCCGCAGCAGTGTTAGGCGGCGTCAGTCTAGCGGGCGGACGAGGCGGAATCGTCGGGCCGGTGCTTGCGGCCTATGTGCTAACCTTGATCCCGACCGACCTGATTTTCTTGAATATCGATCCTAATTTCGGTCAAGTGATTCAGGGCACGCTGATCGTGCTCGTGGTTATGGGCGGTGGTCTCGTTACGCTGCTGCAAGGGCGGAGACGTGAATCGGCCAGCGGCCTCAATAATTCCTAAAGGAACATCGATGCGCGCCATCGGCAGGAGCGCGCTCGGTGTGCTGCGCCGGCACACTACCGCCGCGTTGGTTGTTCTGCTTCTCGGTTTCGTCGGCGGCATCGAGATCGCCGTGCCTGGGACCGTCACGCCGATCTGGATTTCGAACATAGTCCTGTTTGCTGCTCCACTTGGTATTCTTGCCGCGGGCCAGACCCTGGTGATGCTATCCGGCGGAATCGACCTTTCAGTAGCCAGCATCGCCACCGCTTCCGCTTATCTTATGGCGACACACTCATCTCTGGGCGGCGTTCCGGCTGTTCTCTGGGGCCTCGCGGCCGGGCTTGTGGTGGGACTGATCAACGGCGTCGGTGTCGCCATACTGCAAGTGCAGCCCCTAGTGATGACGCTTGGTACCGGCCTGATGACCGAGGGTTCGCTGATCGTCTACAGCCAGAAGATACTAGCCACCGCGCCGCGTGTTCCATCGTTCATTCAAGCGCTGGGTAGCGGGAAGGTGTTTGGCGCCATCCCTATCGACCTGCTCCTCTGGGCGCCGATCGCAGTCGTGGTGTTGATAGGACTGCGCAGCAGCGGCTTTGGTCGACTACTCTATGCTGTGGGCGACAATCGCGAAGCGTGCAAGTTATCCGGCGTCCGCGTCTGGCAGGTGTTGCTGGCAGATTATGTCTTGTGCGGCTTGCTTGCGGCTGCGGCCGGATTGGTGATAGTGGGTGGCACCAACAACGCCGATATCAGCTTGGCGGAAGTCTATTTGTTGCCGTCGGTGGCAGCGGTGATTATCGGTGGCACTTCGATCTTCGGCGGTCGAGGCGGCTATGCCGGGAGCATCGTCGGCGCGGTGATTCTGACCGTGCTCAACAGCCTGCTCACGCTTCTGGACGCACCCGAGCCGATCCGGCAGATTCTCTACGGCGCCATCATTCTCATCCTCGCGACCGCCTATACGAGGTTGACCGACTGACCAGGTCCTATGCCCGCGTCGGCGCATTCGGGCACAATCGGCAGCTAACCACATTCGAGTTGTCAATCGGAGGCGCGCAATGTCCGGTTCAAAAGTTATTGGTACGCTGCGAATAGGGTTGATCGGTAGCGGCTTTATCGCAAAATTCCATGTCGAGGCACTGGTCGCTGTTCGCAATGTTACCGTGCGCGGCATCTACAGTCCGAGTGCTGACCATCGCGAGGCACTAGCGCGGCGTGTCGATGAACTTGAACTCGGACCCTGCACGGCTTTCGCTTCGCTTGAGGCGATGCTTGTTTCCGGTGAGATCGACGCAGTATGGATTTTGAGTCCAAATGACGCGCGTATTGCTACGATGCGTGAGATCAACCGCCTTGTCACGACCGGCAAAGCGAGTCTGGTTGGCGTCGCCTGCGAGAAGCCATTAGCGCGTACGCTTGCAGAGGCGCGCGAGATGTTGGGGCTCGCTGAACACGCTAAGCTTTTGCACGGTTATTTGGAAAATCAAGTGTTCTCGAGCGCGGTCCAGCGCGGAAAGGAAATTATCTGGCGCCGGGCGGTTCCAATTAGCGGCCGCCCCTATTTGGCACGTGCAGCCGAGGAACACAGCGGACCGCATATGCCATGGTTCTGGCGCGGCTCGCTGCAAGGCGGTGGTACACTGCTCGACATGGGTTGCCATAGCGTCGAAGCCGCCCGTTTCCTACTCACGCCGCCTGAAGCGTCGCGCGATGAGCTCCGCCTAAAGAGCGTGAATGCAACCGTCGGAAACCTTAAATGGATTCGCCCGGAATACGTCGCAAACCTCAAGACACGCATGGGTAACGAGGTCGATTACAACAAGCGGCCTTCGGAGGATTACGCGCACTCGGTCTTGATTTTTCGCGACGGTGAAGGTCGCGATGCCTTGGTCGAATGCACCAATTCTTGGGCCTATGTGGGCGCCGGACTGCGCGGAACGATTGAACTGCTGGGACCAGAATATGCGATGGAGTACAACTCACTAAATACCAGTCTCAAGGTGTTCATGTCGCGTGCAATCGTCGGTGGAGAGGGTGAAGATCTTGTCGAAAAGCAAAATGCCGAGCAGGGCCTGATGCCGGTGGTCGACGACCCTGCAGGCTCCCTTGGCTATGTCACCGAGGACCGTCATGTGATTGATGCCTTTCGCCGCGGTCACATGCCGATGGAGACTTTCTCGGATGGGGTAGCGGTGGTTGAGATGCTGATGGCGCTATACCGCTCGGCCGAGCTAGGCCGTGTGGTCGAAATGCCGGCGCCGGAACTCGAGACTTACGTTCCATTGGTCGCTCGGGAAAGCTGAACAGCCGGACCTGATCGCTATAAGAATAGCCGTGCAACGGTGCGCCATGAAACGCAACCTGCTCCTTACTCACAAATGTTCGTTGTTCGGCCGTCGCTAACGACCTCGCATCCATCGTTGTTTTGGAGATCCCGTTATGTCCTCATGGCGGGGTCATCGGACACATTGAGGTCCCCGCACGCAGCTGAGCGATTTGCTTATACCAAAGGGCGCAGGCTCCGATCACGTGCTGGCGGTTTTAGGTACAATGTCGGTCTGGAGCCTCGGGTCGGAAGCCCGTCCTGTCGTTTCCGGCAGCCCCAATTCGTGGCGGACAATGTTCGTTCCCTGAGCAATGGCCACTGTTTTAAAGAAGGCAATATTGCGATTGCAACCCTGTCGGCCAAAGCCGCAATCGCTTGATACGATCAACTGCTCAGGCGATATATACTTCAACGCCGTGCGAATTGATTCGGCAACTTCTTCAGGGCGTTCGACTTGAAGCGCGCGGTGACTAACTGCGCCGATGCAGATTTTTTTCTTCAGCTCGCCCTTCAGTGGAGCGAACAATTCGATCTCCCGCATGTTTCGATCTTTCGTTTCTACCGTCCAGACGTCACCACGACAGGCTTCGAGGTATAGTTGGAAGGACTCGCGATAGCTGTCATTTTCGATCACGCGCTGCATGTTCGGATTGCCCCAGCAGGTGTGAATCCAAATTTCCACGTCGTCCAAGCCCTGTACTTCGCGGTTGTAACACTCGATCATGAATTTCACATTGTCATGATCGCGACCATAGGTGTTAGCCCAGAAATGAAGCGTGGGCTCCTCAATTTGGATACAGTTGCAGCCAGCGGCGCGTAAGGCTTGAAGTTCGGTGTTCATGGCAACGGCCATGTCCCAAACTACCTCGCGGTGATCCTTGTATTTTGATGTGTGGAGATCAAGGAACAGCCCCATGACTTGAGAACAACATGTGCCAAAGCGGACCGGCTTGGAAGTCTTGGCCTGGGCGAGTCGCCAGATTTTCGCGTAGTCGAGAGAGCGATGTTCAACCTTGTCCACGACACGCGGCCAGCGCCAACCCGTATAGATTTCGTTGAGCAATGTGCCAGGTGGATAGCGCAGCCACGGTGACCGAGTTTCTTCAGATTGAAGGTAATCGCCCGCCAGTCCAGCCCAGCGTTGCAACGGATAATGATGCCACGAGCGGCCTGCCATATCGTCATCGCAATGCAGGTCGCCGTGCGTGAGGATGTCGATGCCAGCGCGCTCCTGATCACTGATGACTGTCGCCAGCGCGTCTTGAAACTTCTCCCGGAACCGCACATCCATCATGCAGGTATCGAGCGGGCGGCCCCACATGCTGACATCGAACCAGTGCGGGCGCGGCCATGAGCCCGTGGTGGTACAAGGGAGAATGGTCGTGGCAGTTGTGGTAAACATGGCACTTATTTAAGAGTCAGCGGCTAGAAATGGCAAGCAAGTTATTTCCGAGTCTTGCCGTGGGCAGCCGAACACCCTGTTCTTTTTCTGCGGCCGCAACCTAGAGCCGAATACTAACCCGCTCCTCGCGATGTTATCGCAGTATTAGTCATCTGCCTCCGACGTCGAGTACATCAGCGTACTCAGCGCGTTTGGATTACGAGACGTCAGTGCAAGACGGTCTCTGGTCTTCCGCCGACCTCGACGCAGGTATGGACGGTCAAGCGAAACACGGCGGTTGATGCGATTTATCGGCGCCAGTAAGCATAGCTCTCGCGTATAGGAAGGCAATTTCCGACGGCTAGAATAGGAACAGGATAGGAGCCGCGACGGAACACTCCGGCGCACCGTGTACTTGCGCAGTACGAGACCAATCAGATGTAATTTTGAAGGAACCGCTTCGATTGAACCAGGGCCCGCTTGCGATCGGCGAGCGTTTCCTCGTATGAGGCGTCTTCCACTTCGATGCAGACTGGGCCGGTATAGCGGATATGCGTCAACGCGGCAAAGAAGCTTGACCAATCGACGTCGCCGAGGCCCGGCAGCTTGGGACTGTGCCAGCCAAAATCCATGATGCCGGTTTCGTCTAGGCGCGAGCGCCAAATTTTCAGGTCCTTGGCGTGTACGTGGAATATGCGCTCCTTAAACTCCTCGATTGGCTTGACGTGGTCCATGAACTGCCAGATGAGGTGCGACGGATCGTAGTTGAGGCCAAAACTGGACGAAGGAATCCGCTGAAACATTTCGCGCCAGATTTTCGGTGAGGTGGCGAGATTCTTCCCCCCTGGCCACTCGTCCTGAGAGAAAAGCATCGGGCAATTTTCGATGGCGATCTTGACGCCGCAGCCTTCGGCAAACCGGACAATGCCGGGCCAGCGCTCGTCGAAGACGCTCCAATTGTCGGCAACAGAGCGCGTGTGGTCGCGACCGACGAACGTGTTGACTAAGTTCAGGCCGAGCAACGCCGACGCGCGGATGACCTTTTCGAGATGGCCGATGCAAATGGCGGCTTCCTTCTCGTCGCTGCAGATCGGATTTGGATAATACCCGAGGGCCGAAAACGAGACGCCGTGCTGTTTGAGCAAGCTATTCACCTTTTCCGCTTCGTTTTCGTCGAAGTTGGTTACGTCGACATGTGTTACGCCGGCATAGCGGCGCTCGGCGACGCCAACGGGCCAGCACATCGCCTCGACTGTAGAGAATCCGTGCTCGGCTGCGAAAGCGAGGGTCTGGTCGAGATTCAAATCGGGCAGAATGGCGCTGACAAAGCCGAGTTGCATTTCAGGCTCCTTTTAGGTCGGAAACCCAGCGGTTTTTGCGATGGCTTTCCAAAATCGCTTCGCAAAGGACAACTTCGAGATGGCCTGTCTCGAACGTGGCGTAAAGCGGCGTCGCCGACGGTTTGGGTGCCTGCACGTCTTGGTAGATCGCACGATACAGCTGCTTGAAGGTGTCGGGAAAACCCTCCTGGTGGCCACCCGGATAATTAGCGAATGGTCGCACCTCGTCCCTCATCAACGACCGCTCCGTCATGAGCAGTGCGTTAGGTGCATTGCGGTCGCCAATCCAGAGTTCCTGCGGCGATTCGCTGTTCCACGCGAGAGATTTCTTCGTCCCGGCTATCTCGAAGCGGATTGAGTTCTTGCGTCCCGCGGCAACCTGCGAGATGGTCACCGCGCCCCGCGCGCCGCCAGAAAATTTTAGCAGGATCGAACCGTAGTCCTCGGTTTGGACGGGAACCTCCTGCCTCGCGAGTGCAGCGGACTCCAGCTTGCCGGTGAACGTCTCCGTCGCGGCGTTGGCCGGCCGTTGCCGGACCGGATGAACGGTCCACAAATCAGCCAGAAGCGAATCGATCTGCAGGCCGGTGACGAAGCCAATGAGATCTAGCCAGTGCGTGCCGATGTCGCCGACCGCGCGCAAGGCACCTCCTTCGCTCGCGTCAACCCTCCAGTTATAATCAGTGGGGAACAGCAACCAATCCTGCATATAACTTCCGGTGACGTGAAGAATATGGCCAATTTCGCCGGCCCTGATCATTGCGCGCGCTTGAAGGCAGAGTGGATAGAAGCGAACATTGTAATTAACCGCAGTTACAAGATGGGCATGCGCCTTCGCCGCCTTCACCAACTCACCCGTTTCCACTGAGGTTATCGCCAGCGGCTTTTCGCAGACGATATGCTTACTCGCGTCGAGACAGGCGAGTACTTGTTCGTGGTGAAAGCGGTTCGGCGAGGCGATGTGGACCACATCAACATCGTGGTCAGCCAATAACTCGACCAAGTTCGCGTAACCACGACGCAAACCCAGATTTTTAGCGGCCGCTTCCGACTTTTCCGACGAAGAACCAAGAATACCCGCCACGCGAATACCGAGGCGGCGCAGCGCCTCGACGTGGATCGGACCGATGAAGCCAGTGCCGACGACGGCAGCGGAGATATCGTGAAATGTTTTCATAGCTTTTTACATTGCTGACGTACTCGCCGTATTAAGTGGCCGCAAGCGTTGCTTTGATGGTTAGATCGCGCGGTTGGCGCAGATGCGGTAGTGTTCCTTCCACTGTTGCAGTCGCTCGAACACTGCCGCTGCAGCTAACACGTCGGAGTCGGCGTAGCGCCGCCCAATCAATTGCATGCCGACTGGCAAACCTGTCCCTACCGCAAACCCAAGGCAGCTGACTGACGCCCTCGAATCGGTCGATAGTTCGATCGATGAGCGATCTTTGCAGTTTGATCTGGTGTGCTTTGATCGGGCTGTTCCGATCGCGGACCGCGCTGGAAGCTGAAATCCTAGTTGTCCTTGTCGGAAACTCAAGCTCGAACATATTGGTGGTGTAGTCCGGCCAGAATCGGAATGGCGAGAATGCGACCGTGGGCCTGGACGTCGCGCGAGAGTGGCGCGTCCTTGCGTAAGGCGAGGTGGGTGCGGGCCTCGTTGTAGTATCTTTGATATGCGGTAAGCAGATGGCGAAGATGCCGCTCGCCAAACACGACGACATGGTCAAGACATTCCCGTCGGATCGAGCCGACAAGCCTCTCGGCACACCCATTTTGCCAAGGCGACCGGGCCGAGATTGGATGATCCCGATGCCCATCGCTCGAAGCCGCCGAATGACGATTGCGCCGTAGACGCAATCCCGGTCGCGAATCAAGTAGGATGGTGTCTGTCGCCAGCCGTAAGCTTCGGTAAGTTGACGCGCAATCCACTCGGCATTCGGGTGAGCCGTCACACCCAGCTTAAGAAGCTCCCGGCGGGAATGGTGTAAGATCAGTAAGCCGTACAACAGCCGAAACGAGATCGTCGGGACCACGAACAAATCCATCGACGCGATGCCGTCGGCATGATTGCGTAGAAAGGTCTTCCAACCCTGCGAGGGGGGCCGCCTTCCCCTCGCCATGTATTTTGCCACAGTCGTTTGGCCGATATCGATGCCCAGTTTGAGCAGTTCACCGTGGATCCGCGGCGCTCCCCAGAGCGGATTTGCCGCGCTTATTTCCCGGATGAGCTGGCGTATGTCTGCCGGCATCTCCGGTCGGCCACCGCATC